>WNFT01002326.1_pt1 | contig 16294 bp, 19 predicted proteins | sample 5400191 | NCBI WGS metagenome assembly WNFT01 (sample SAMN13153359, study PRJNA577476) | soil metagenome | isolation source: 80 cm saprolite under Madrone tree | place: USA:California | collected 2016-06-14 | reverse complement strand
GCGGCCCCCCGCGGGCTGATCGCCACTCCCGTCCTTCGGTTGAAAGCTCTTCATCGAGGCCCAAGCCTTCAGCAGCGTTCCGTCTACCGAGAAGTGATCGCTCGACAGAAGCCGCTTCACCTTCGGCAGTGACAGCAAGCAAGACAAGAACTCGCGCGCCACATCGGCCTCCAGCAGCCGGTCGCGGTTCTTCGTAAAGACCGTAGCGTCCCAAACGGCGTCATCGATCGATAGGCCGACAAACCAGCGAAAGGACGCGGCGGGTAGAGCTTGGGCATGGAATGGGCTCCGGCTGCGGAAGGGCGGCGAGGATACGATTGAGATCGCCTTCCGTGAATAGCTTACTTTTGCCGGCGAGCCGGTAGAAAGCCAGACCGCGTTCGTCGCAGGGATGCGAGCGCAACCAGTCTTGAAGCCAACGACGTTTGAGCCCTAGCCGCTCGGCGGCAATGTCGAGCGTGAAAGCAAGCTGGCAACTGATCAACTCGGGGCTCCCGACCTCAAGTCGGAAGCGGATTCGCGAAGGGCGACGCTACAAATAGAACGCAGGTATTAATGGAAGGTTAACGCCACTTATGGCGCGCACGAACTATTTCAAATCATTAACCAAAAGGATTACAAATGCAGTTGATCAATACTCAGCCGAGATATTTTCCGACCCTCGCCTAATTAAGGGCCCTCGCAGCAAATCAATTAAACTTGCGCGACTTGAAGAATACGATCCCACTGACCAAACGTCACTACCGCGTCCGCCCTTGGCGTGAGAGCGACGGCCCGATTATCCCTCACCTGTACGATGATAGGTGGAATCGTCCCTCAGTAACAGGCGGACCGTGGATCACCATCCAGCGGCTCGACAACGGCGCGAAGCTAATCACTCCTATTTGGTGGTGGTGGTGGAATCCACCTCGCGATGACGATAGCTGGGCGCGGAAGGCGTTTCACGCGCTTCTCAACCATTACGGCCTGCCGTTTAAACAGCTACCCGGTGCGGCATGAGCCGCGCGAAAGTGGTGGATACCTCAAAAATCCGAAGTTGCTTTCGTCGCGTCCACAGAGATATCAGACACCCGGTCCTGGCAGGCCCGTTGCTCAAGGAATCAAAAATGCCCCATGAAAACGTTACCGGTGTGTTTAGCTCATACGACGAAGCGAAGGCCGCTGCAAAGTCGCCGGAATTCGTTATGGTCATAGAACACCCGTCACATCACTGGATTTTCACTGTTGTCCCGATCGCGGACCTTATCGCGTTGATGGAGCGCCGACCTAACGGCGCGCTGGCAACGACAAGGCACACATCCGGACCCATGACTGTCACGATTGAGCCTGCGAACGATTACGGACTTGCGGGCGAGTCAACGGTTCGCGAGTTTCTTACGATCATCAGCGAGCAAGCCGAGCGTGCGATTGGAGGTTCCGAGCGGCCGGGTTTCGTGCAGTTGACGCGCATCTACCCGGACGGCGCCGCTGTGCCGCGACGGTTCTCTATCAGCGACGTTGACCGTATGGCGAAAACCGCCATCGCCGACGCACAAGCTGGACACAACGTCTATGTGGAGGGCCGCACACTTCGGAATGAGACCGACCCCGGCAAGCGCGGCGACCAAAAGGACACTGAACACGTGTTCGCGTTCGTTATCGACTCGGACAACGACAAGGGCAAAGCCGGGACGCTTCCGGTAGAGCCGTCGCTAATCGTGGAGTCCAGTCCTGGCAATTTTCACTATTGGCTATTCCTGAATGCCGCCATCCGTGCCGATCAGGCAAAGGAAATCGGCGACGCCATTAAGGCCGCGTCAGGTGCCGACAGCGACACAGGAGTCGTCACTCAATGCTACCGGGTCGCCGGGACGCCTAACTATGTCACCAAGACCAAACGCGAGCGCGGCCGGTACATCAGCAACACGCGCATTGTTGAGCACACCGGCAAGACTTACGCCGCGGAATACCTGCGGGAGATATTTAAGCCGGCACCCGGCGCCGAGACGCGCGATGATAGCGAGAGCCACGACAGCGGCGATTTTGAAAGCCGCGCTTGGGTAAAGGAGGACTTGCTACCATTCGAATTGCGTAACTTGATTATGTACGGCGTCGCGAGTGACGACGATGATCGATCCGCAAAATTCTTCGGTGTCGTGAAATCACTCAAAAAGAAGTTCTGGCCGCTCGATGCCATCGTTGCTCTATTCGAGAAGTACCCGGACGGCATTGCGTCAAAGTACAAGGGACGAATCCGTGAGGAAACCAAGCGCGTATGGGACAAGATCGAACCGGCGCGCGACGAACTTCCTACGATCAGCATTGTAAAGGGCGAGCTTGTAAACATAGTTACGCAGGCGGAGTCGGCGCTCACGAAAGCTGGTGTTCCAATGTTCGAACGTGCTGGCGTCTTGGTGCATCCGCACAAAGAGACGTTCGACGCTGGCGACGGGCGCAAGACGATTGTAGCGACGCTAAACCGCTACACCAAGGATTCGCTGCACATTGAAGTTGCCAAGTCGGCAAATTTCGTCACCTGGAAAAAAGAGGGCAAGGATTTTGTGCCCATTCCGGCCGATCCGCCAAAGGACATTACACAACTTGTGCTCGGCAACACGCGTCATTGGAAAGCCCAACGTGTTGCGGGTATCGTCACCACGCCGTCGTTGCAGCTAGACGGCTCATTGCTCGGCGGCGCCAAGCCCTACTATGACGCGGCGTCCTATATCTACTACCTGCCCGGTGTAAGGGTGCCACCAATCGCGGACAACCCGACGCAGGATGACGCACTTTCGGCGCTTAATCTCTTGCTCGAATTGTTGGACGAATTCCCGTTCTTAACCGCCACCGACAAATCGGTAGCGCTGTCCGGCATCCTCACGCCTTTGGTTCGCGCCGCAATCGACGTGGCGCCCATGCATATGTTCCGAGCGCGCACAGCGGGATCGGGCAAGAGCTATCTAGTCGAGATCGCGTCGACCATAGCCACAGGTGCATTGTGCGCCGTTATGGCGGTTCCGGAGTCCGAGGAGGAATTGGAAAAGAGACTCGTTTCGCTCATCATGAAAGGCGTCTCGATTATCAGTCTCGACAACGCGGACATCGACATAGGCGGCGCTGCGCTATGCCAGCTTACGGAACGTCCGCGTGTGTCCCTGCGCATCCTTGGCCGCTCGGAAATGCCGGAATACGACTGCAAGGCGACGGTGTTTGCGACAGGCAACAACGTCGGTGTTCGCGGTGACATGGTTCGCCGCACGTTGATGTCTAACCTGGATCGCGGTGTCGAGCGGCCGGAATTGCATGAATTCGACATAAACCCGGTTGCGATGGTGCGAGCAAACCGCGGCGAGTACATTGCGGCAGGCTTGACGATCATTCGGGCCTATATCCGAGCAGGCGCACCTACTGTCTACAAGCCGCTCGGCAGCTATGCGCAGTGGTGCCGCATGGTGCGCGGGCCGCTCATGTGGCTTGGGCAACCCGATCCGGTGAACAGTATGGAAGATGCACGCCGTGCCGACCCTGAGTTGGCCGCTATTCGGACGTTCCTGACTTCCGGGTGGTTGGATTTGGATCGGTACTATCGAGCTAACGATATCGTGGAAAAATCGAAAACCAACGATGAGCTAAAGGATTTACTCGCATCAGTGGCCGGTGAACGCGGCGACGTTTCCAATATTAGGGTTGGCAAATGGCTTCGTAAAATCAGCGTGTAAATCGGCTTCGAATATTGACCCATATCGGCGCCTAACTTGGACCCACCTGTCGCGGCGTTTTTCGATTGGCGACGAGTGGGTTTATAGCTCGTCACGCTGGGTCCGAATTGCAGGCCGATGGTGGGTCTCAAACCACGCCGATTCACAGGTTACAAAAGCCTGCCTCACCGCGTTAGAGGAAACGGAACCGTAATGGGCGAGGTAATCAAGTTTCCCAGGCGCACACGTGCCGCCTCACGGCCGCAGAGTTGGCCCGCCTATCCCAAAGACTGGACCGTAAGCGCCTGAGGCTCTCACCTAAAGATCACTACGTCGACGCCCATGGCGATACATGGCCTAGGTACCTTCCACTTTCAAAATGGCAGGTGGGAATAGAACAGCAGGCAATCGAAATGAGATGGAGGCACTTCCAAACAAGGTGAAGGAGTTGAGTATGGAAATGCGCGAAATGCACACTGCGATTGAGGAGCTGGCCGAGCACATCGTAGAACCTGTAGCGGCGAAATTGAGCACAGAAGAACTGGGCAGCATTTTAAGCCGGATCAACAACGCCTTCCAACAACTCAACATCAAGCATATTCCCGGCGACACCGGCGCTTGAGAACACCGCCCCAGGCATGCTGCTCCGGACAAGGCAGTTGGACGACGCCGATGTCTTGCTCCAGACACGGCTTAACAATTTCACGAACAGCGCCACCGTAGCGAGCGCCTCCTAGATAAGGGGTGTTTTCATTGAGAAGGCAATGGGCGACAAAAATCACCCGCCGACTACGCTGGTCGCAAATTCGCGTCGCCACTGGGTCACATCTATCATGATGCATCGCCACAACTACATAGGCGAGAACTCGGCTAGGCGCGGCTTCCGCACTTATGTTTGCTCCCTGAAGCGCAATATTCAGGGTCTTGCCACTGTTTGAGCGTAGCCTCGCTTTTCCGCGCGCTCGCACATTTTTCAGAGCAACATCTGTTCCCCCTGCTCCGCGGCACAAACATTTTGCCACATGCCGTGCATATTTGCTTTTTCATACCACTCCCGAGATGTACCGAGCAGGCCAAGACAGGACGCATGTGGGTGAGGCCTCACCTGTTCGGGTCGACATAGATGCTACCGTATCGGCCATCAGTTGGGCTCTCATGTGACGGCAGGCCGATGGCGCGCACCGTCCTCAATGCCTCGCTGGAGCGGTCGATATATATCGGAAGGTTCTGCACGTCGCGTTCCGTGAACACTTTCCGGACCGCGTCGATCCCCTTGCGATCGACATACTGCGACGACTGCGAAGTCCGCGCCATTCAAAGCCGCAGCGAGATGGTCGAGCGCGGGAATTTCCTTGATGCATGGTGCGCACCAAGTCGCCCAGACATTGAGCAGCACGATCTTGCCCCGGAAGTCGGCAAGGCTTCGTGGTTGACCTTGATCATCCTCAAAGCGGACCACGGCACCTGGTTCAGGTGTTTCGTGTACGATGAAGTTTCTCGGCGGCTCCTGGGCGAAGGCGATCGGCACCGCCACAAGCATCGCGACGACCGCTCGAACGCAATTGCTCAGGCCCTGCGCCATGGGTTTCGATCTCATCGTCCTTGCAACGAATCTCACATCTTCGATCGCATTTGGCAACCAATTATGTCCATCGCGCTCGCACACTTGTGGCTATGCGCTGGCTTATGTTGCCAACGAGCTTGAGACGGGAGCTGCTTTTGTCGATCTCGCGCTCAGTCTGAATGGCAACGTGGCGAATGCGTGGGGAGCGAGCGCCTGATCAGGTCGTCCCACTGCGGGACGGCGCCCGATTCGTTGGGAATGCCGACACATCGCAAGTAACGAGATCACCGATCTCGGCTAGCTCGATGTCCGCAGCCGGATAGTCGGCCAGAACTTTTGGATCGAGCGCATAGTGGCCTTGCTTGGGAAATACGGTAGTAACCCGTTTGCCCCAGACTTTCTTCACCTCGGCCAGGATACGCAACTTGTCGTCGATCACCACGTAGTGATCGGCGGGATAGAGGCGCTCGACGTCATCAAGCTCCCGCTCTTTGTGGACGTAGATGAGAACGCGGTTCTCGAACGTTTGCCAAAGGCCGGATCGATCCACTTTGCGCGGCTGGAACACGGCATCGCCGTCTGAGAGGATGACGGCGGTCCCCCACTGCTGCACATGCTTCACCGCCACGCCCTTCGAATCGGCGGGAAAGATCGGAAGGTCCGCGTCCCATCCGGCCGGCAGCTCACGGCGTTGAATCAAGTCGATCTCGGTCGCGAGCGTCAAGATCTCGAAGCCCGGCCGATTGTAGCGGTTGGCAAGCCATTTTTGGGCAATGGCCATGCCGACGCTCACGGCTACGCCCTGCCCGAGCGGGCCGGTGGTGGCTTCGACCCCTGAAACCCAATGGTATTCCGGGTGACCCGGGGCTTTGCTGTCGAGCTGGCGGAAGCGACGAATGTCGTCAAGCGACACCGCAGGCTGTCCGAGCCGTTCATACTCGGCATTCACCCCGCGGGTGCCGGTGAGGTGAAGCACCGACCACAACAGCATCGAGGCATGCCCGTTGGAAAGTACGAACCGGTCGCGGTTCGGCCAAATCGGATCTCCCGGATCAAAGGGCATGACGCGGTTCCACAGCGTGTAGACAAGCGGGGCCTATTACTTCGCCGGTGGAGGCCGTAAGGGCGGCGATCGTGGCAGCGCATGGGGGCCACAAACATGGATAGTGGCGTGGCAACAATCATCGGTGTAGCGATTGGGACAATCAGTAGTCTCGGAGGTACATGGCTTACCGACTATTTGGGACGCCGAGGCGGTAGTCGGCTAAATGAAATAAGACGAAAAATTCTATTGAAAATGCTTTCGAGCGATGCCCACAAATGGCGAGAACTCGATATGTTGATGGATGCCATCGGTGCTGATGAGGACAGGACGAAAGGTCTTTTACTCGAAATTGGTGCCCGTAGGTCTCTGGGCTCTGGGAAATGGGGGCTGATATCCCGGAATCCGTTTCCAGATGACATTCCGTCAAATTAGGACACTACCAGCGGCCGAAGGTGATGTGCTGGCGTGGCTCGCCGGCACGCAATCAGCCGAACGCGCTCTATTGCTCGAAGCGCCATGCCAACAAAGCGAGCGAAGACAGAATTCGAGCGCGCAAAGCCGAAGGCGCCGCCTCGCGCATGCAGGCACTGCGGCGGGTTGTTCGAGGCCAAGCGCTCCGATCAGGTCTATTGCAGCGTGCAAGGCGGCCAACGAGCATATAACCGGCTTCGCCCGCCTCGCCGAGCATCCGGAGCCGCCCTCGACAGCGCCGCAACCACAAGGTAAACTTTTGGAGCCTTCACCCGAAGGCGGGCCACCGCCGGTGTTGGTCGCACCGACGGCAGCCCTAACCACCAACCGAATGAGGGTTCGGTCAATGGCTAAGGACGACTCTACCCAAAATCAGAAGCCGGTCACCATGCGGATCGACGAGATTCACAATCTCGCCGACCGTTTGCTGAGCCGCGGCGTCACGAAGCTGACGGACGCGCCAGAACAGCAAAACGACTTGCGCCTCGCGGCCCGAGTCATTCGCACGCTACTGCGCTCTTTCAGCTCTAGCGACGTCGTGAGCATCAACGGCAACGGCGGTTAAAACGCACACATCCGGATGTGAGTGGAATCCTGCCCGGCGAAAAGCCGGGCTTTTTTTATGACCTTGGGAGAGGGTGCCATTTGGCGCATGCCCGAAAAGAGGCCGCCGCGCGGTGGCGCAATAACGCGGCGAGCCTCGATCCCGCCGCGGCCACTCGCCATCGGCGACACATAGCGAGGGAGCGTTCCGCGGCGGCGCACGGGCCGGCAAGGGGAAAAGGGAACCCCGCCGGCCCGCGGTAGCCCAGCGTACCGCAGTCGCCGGCCAGGACAAACCGCAAGCCGGACTTGACGCCTCGCCAAGCCCATTAGCGGGCCGTCCGCATGGTGTAAGCCTCTATTCGGTTCCACTTGGCTTGCTCGTTCCGACCCATCAATGCTTTGCGCGCTGATCGACTTTGGACCCTTGCACCCGAACGATCACGGCAGGTCCGCTGTACCGATGAGCCGCCGATGATTGCCGCCAGCCCTTCCGTCCAGGTTGGGCAGGTGCAGAACCGGTGACGGCAAAGTGGGGCTCCGGAATTCCCTTCCGCGCGCACTGCATGCAGTGTATATTAATTAATTAGCTGTCAAAGTGGTTTGCCGAAACCACCGGGGCGAAATGGCAGCAAGGGTGCCGTCGGCCGGCATTCACTCACATATTTTTCGATCTCACCATCTCGCAAATTGCGCCGGTCGCGCCGCACGCAGTCGACGTGCAAGCGAGCCGTCCTTACACCAATTGGGGATATGATGAAACTAATTGGGATTTCGTCCGACCCTCGCGGAAAAGGTAACGCATGAAAAAGCTCGCCCTCGCTTTGACGCTAGCCTGCCTGCTCGCCCCTGCGTCGACACGCGCCCAAAACGCCTACATCACGAACCAGCGCTCCAACACCGTATCGGTGATTGACACGGCGACGAACATGGTCAGCGCCACGATCCTTGTCGGCATCACCCCCTTCGGCGTGGCGGTGAGCCCCGACGGCAGCAAGGTCTACGTTACCAACGCCTTCTCCAACACTGTATCGGTGATCGACACGGCGACGAACACCGTGATCGCCACGATCCCCGTCGGCATCACCCCCGGTTGTCGCCCGTCCCCATGTACCATGTGGCGGTGAGCCCCGACGGCAGCAAGGTCTACGTCACCAACACCTCCCCCAACACCGTATCGGTGATCGACACGGCGATGAATACCTTGCTGCCGTCGGGGTTGACCGCCACGCCGACGGGGGTGAGGCCGACGGGGATCGTCGCGCTGACCGGGTCTATGTCGCCAACGTGGACGCGGGCACCGTATCGGTGATTGACACGGCGACGAACGCGGTCAGCGCCACGATCCCCGCGTCGGCCTCCGCCCCTTCGGCGTGGCGGTGAGCCGGGACGGCAGCAAGGTCTACGTCACCAATAGCTCCGCCCCCAACACCGTATCGGTGATTGACACGGCAATGAACACGGTCAGCGCCACGATCCCTGTCGGCATCACCCCCTTGGGCGTGGCGGTGAGCCCCGACGGCAGCAAGGTCTACGTTACCAACGCCTTCTCCAACACCGTATGGGTGATTGACACGGCGACGAACACGGTCAGCGCGACGATCCCCGTCGGCGTCAACCCCGTTGGCGTGGCAGTCAACCCCGACGGCAGCAAGGTCTATGTCGCCAACCTGAGTGCCAACACTGTATCGGTGATCGACACGGCGACGAACACCGTGATCGCGACGATCCCGGTCGGCAGCCAACCCGTTGCTTTTGGCGTGTTTATACAGCCGGCGCCGAGGTTCGCCGGTGTGGCGGGGTCTAAAAACTGTCAAGGCACGAGTGTCTCGGCGCTGGCGACAAAGTTTGGGGGCCTCAAAGCCGCGGCTGCAGCTTTAGGGTTCTCCAACGTGCAGGGACTGCAGGATGCCATTCGGGCGTTTTGTAGGGATTGCAGTTTACGGCTCTCAGGACGCAGGGGCGGGCACGGCGTCGCGCAATTCATTCGGGTATTGCAGCTCCAGCGCCCAGGAGAATGTTATTGCTCAAACTGCCTGCACAAGTGAGGGCGTCGGTATCGCGACGCCAGCGCCGCGGGCTTCGCCAATATCTTGATTAACATTTTCCAGCATTGATTGGCTGGTGTCTGCGTTCAGCAAATGCCTCGGTTGTGCCGGAGTACTCGGCCCGAAGCCATCAACAGCAAATTGAGACTGCGGCCCCGCTGGCCGAGCCGGCGAAGGTTGGGCTCGGCTGTCGGGCATTGCAGCAGATCGGATTGGGCAGCGTTGCGGCCAGCAGGCCGCTTCGGGCCGACAGGGCGGCAGCCGGCTTGCCGAATGACCGGCGGGCACGGCTTCGGCGCCGAATTCTCCGTCCGCAGTGTTGAGATAAATTTCAAGCTGCCGGGAAAGATGACGAGACGAAAGCCCCAGCACGGCCGGGGCTTTCGCACGGGCTTGTCCGGTGGAGTGGAAGGGACACGGACGAGCTCCGCAAATGAGATAGTGCCGGGCAACCGGCAAAAGGCTCGATCTGCGCAGTCGTGCGATGGTTTCCGCCATTTGCCGCCAGAAGTGTCCGGATTGCAACACTCCCCCAATATTCGTATTGCCGGCCACTTTTCGGCCCACGGAATGCCCGATGGCCCCTACGTTGTCGTACCCTTCCGCGTGCGGTCCCGCGCGCTTGATGACGCACTTTAGGGGAACCCGGGGTGTTGTTTCAGCCGTTCGTGGCAGCAGTCAAAACGTCAACCCTGAGCCGTTACGAAAGAGTGCGCTCTTCAGGAAAGGCATTCCCCATGCTCCAGAAAACTACGCTTTTGGTGCTGGCAATCCTGCTGCAAGGCATTTCCTGTCCTCCCGGTTCCGCCGCCGAACGCGAGGACGTGCGCAAAGTCGTCAATCTGGTCACGTCCGTTAAAATGCCGTATCCGGAAAGTCTTACGAGAAACCGCGCGAGGACAGAGCGCGTCTGGCTCGAACGTGGCGGCACCACGACTGGCTGTATCGGGCTTGAGGAACGTCGGTGGTGCTATGAATACATTCCGCCTGAGGGCAACCGGCCGGAAATGCTCCGCGTGCGTAACGAGCCTTTGCGGGGCGTACACATCGGCGCCTTGTATTACTACGTCGACGACTTCGATCTCGACGGTCTTCTCGATGTCGGATCGACGACGCAGATCGACGCGCTGGATCGGCCGCGTCGCATCCCGATTGCGAACGTCATCCAATTCTTCCATCGCGGCACAAAGCGCGGCGAGCAGTTCCAGCCCGAGTACCAGAAGATGTACGACGACGGCATCCAGATCGCGCTTAAGTATTTTGGAGAATAATGGCGCGCTCGCTGTCCGTGTCGGCGCCGACAGTTTTGCTCGCCAGAATGGGAGTGATCGCGGACCAAGCTGTCCAACGTCCGGGGATCAAGCTCGAAGGACGAGAAGCCGCACAGGCACTCCACATCTGATCTCGCTGCTGCCAGAGATATGGGTTTTCGGTGCATCTAGATCGACCGGGGCACGGCCACCCAAAGAGCGACCGTGCCGGGAGGATAGACCGTGCGACGGAAAGGCGGCATCACGCCTGCTTCGCCCACCAGCAATGCGACGGACCACGTGATCAGTTAGGTAGGGCCCTCAGCAATGGAACTCAGAGCTTCGGCGCGTGGGTCCTCACCGCCTCATTTATCTGGAGCTCGGTGAACTCGACGCGGCGGTCGGCGACTATGATGCAGCCCTAGAGCTCGAACCGAAATTACCAACATCGCTCTATGGACGCAGCCTTGCAAAGCAAAAGAAAGGCGATAACGTAGGTGGCAATAATGATATCGCGGCAGCGAAGAAAAGTAGGCCAGATGTTGACGACGAATTCACACGCTACGAGTCAATAATATGCTCGCCGCAACAATTGGAACGAGCGCATTTCGCGGGGCTCGGGGCCGCGTCGGCCCGTGGCGTGGACGCTCACGCTGCCGCGACCGAGGGCGACAGCGCATCGCGTTCCGCGCATGGGCGCGGCTCGGCGTGCGGCGCGCTCAAGCTCCCTCCGCCTTGAGCGGCTTGGTGAGGATCACTACCAGATCGCTGTGGCGCTGGCCGGCGCCAAGCCCGAAGAGATGACCATATCGCGACTTCGTCGCAACCCTGATCGAAGCAAAAACCTATGAGCAAGTTTCCCATGACCGCCGCGGGTCACTCGGCCCTTGAAGATGAGTTGAAACAACGCATTCGGGTCGAGCGACCTCGTCTCGTGCAGAGAATTCAGGAAGCGATCGCCGACGATTCCAATCTTGCTGAGAATTCGGAATATCAAGCTGCCAAGGCGGAACAAGAAATCAATGAGGCCCGCATTGCCGAGCTAGAAGACAAACTCGCGCGTGCCGAAGTAATCGACGTGTCGAAGCTTTTCGGCGATACCATCAAATTCGGGGCTACGGTGACGCTGATCGAAGAAGATACCGGCGAGAAGAAGGTGTGGCAGATCGTTGGGGAGCCGGAAGCCGACGTGAAGAATGGAAAGATTTCCGTGAGTTCACCGATCGCGCGCGCTTTGATCGGCAAGACCAAGGGCGCCACCGTCGAGGTTGAGGCTCCAGGTGGCACCAAGGTCTACAAAATCCGGCAAGTGGGGTGGCCTGAGGACAGCCCTAAGGAACCGAGAACAGTCATGAAAGCGAGCGTCAAATAGTGTGCGCATCCCAATCCGCTTATTAGGTTACTCGTACCTTGTGATATCTCCACCCTACACAGGGCTTAGGTTCGGAATCCTGCCGAAGCTCTTCGCTTGTCGAGTACGAGTAATTGAATGAGACGGGTCACTTCTGCTCTTGTGCAGGTTTTCAGACGCCTCCGGCTGTTCTCATGGGAAGGCCAACGGCTCGTTTTACAGTCAAAACTCTCTTTAGATAGAGCCGCGACGGCGCTTTCTGAGTCCGTTCCGACCGGCACGTGTTGCAATAGTAGCTCGGGCGAAACATTGAGGCTGTGGAATGGCGATTTAGCCCTAAAATGCGCGAAATTGTGGATGACGAAATACGGTGAGAGCTGCAACAACTTTGTGGCTCCTTGTCTTGCTAACCGTCTCAACAACGGAGTCATTTGACCAATATGCTGGGGGAGGTCGATATGCGCATATGGAGGTTGTTGACAATCTGTGCCGCCGTAGCTCTGGCCGGTTGTGCGAGTAGTAGCGGCGCGAAATTCACAGACGCGAATGCGGTTGCGCCCAGGCTGACGCCAGATAAGGGGCGGATCTATTTCTATCGCAGCGGATCAATCGCTGGCGTCGCCATTCAGCCTGAAATCAGAATCAACAATGAGCCGGTTGGGCAGGCAGTCCCAGGAGGATTCTTCTTCGTCGATCGTCCGAGAGGCAGCTACGAGGCGTCGACAACGACCGAGGTCGATACAAAGCTCGCCTTCCCATTGACGGGCGGCGAGACGAAGTACATCCGTGTCTCGATTACCCCTGGCTTCTTCGCCGGACACATGCAGTTCGAACTGGTTAATAAGTCGGTCGCCGAAGCGGAGCTTGCGTCGCTGAATAGAGTATAGTGCCGCGATAGCAATCGAATTGATGCTGCAGGCTTGGAGCGGATTTCGATCGCCTTTGAATCACGTACCGCGTCGTCGCCGGGCTTGTCCCGGCGACCTCGAATTTGAGGGCACGGAGCAAGAACAACCGAGGTGGCCGGGACAAGCCCGGCCACGACTCCGGAGAGAGGGAGGTGCTCGAACCTGACCGAAATCCGCTCCAGGTGTCACTAGGTCGGGCTGTTGGTCCGTAGCTGAAACGTCCGCTCGTGGCCCATTGCCGACTACACCGGCCCGGACCGGAACCGGTCCGGTTACTGGGGTGCTGCGGTCATTGGTGAACGAATGGGGCCGACGGGATCATAGCGAGCATTGTGGGCGACAGGGCGCGCTCCTCTCGCTTGATGCAACACAGATGCAACATGACAGCAGATATGCTATGCATATTACTATCCTTTTGGGAATTTTGATTCCGCCATTCCCAGGTTCGAATCCTGGCGCCCCAAGCGCGCGGCGCGGAAATCAGCGCCCGCACCCGCGCCGCCAGATAGGTCGACAGCGGGAACCTGCCGCCCGCATAGGCCGGAACCTTGGGGTCGTCGGAGTGGGCGCGCGACACATAGGCTTCATCCTGTGTGAGCGCCTCGAACCGCAGGATTTCGCCCGAGAACACGAAGGTGTCGCTAGGCGCGAGCCCTTCGACGAAATACTCCTCCAGCTCGCCCAGAATCCGGCCCCCGCGCGCGATCGCACCCGTTGGCCCCCGACCCGCGACGGGCGCCTCCCGGGCCGAACGCACGAGCCGCACCTTGATCATGGTTTCCTCCACGATGGTGCCGACATTGAGCCGATATTGCTGGGCGATGCGGGGATGGCTGATGCGGTAGCAACCGTACCGGATGTCCTGACCGTCCAGAAGCGTCCAATAAATATGTCAGAAACGGCCATTTTGCGCGATTATCCATCTTTACACGTCGCCTGTCGTCGTCCATAGTCAACTCAGTGGTCATGGGTTGATTTGTGGATAGAAAATGGACCGGGACAAGGGCCGACTGACCGACTTGAAGGTGCGCCGGGAGAAAGAACCAGGCCTTCATCACGACGGCCGCGGACTTTACCTGCAGGTCACCGCCACCGGGGCGAAGTCTTGGGTGCTGCGCTACATGCTCCGCGGCAAGGCCCGCGAGATGGGGCTTGGCAGCTACGATGATGTTGGCCTTGCAGACGCCCGGGCGAAGGCCAAGGAAGCGCGAAACCTGCGCGCCGATGGGATTGACCCAATAGAGGCAAGGCGCGCGAAGAAGGCAGCGCAGGCTCTGGCAGAAGCCAAGTCCCTGACCTTCGACGAATGCTGTGACGGCTACGTTGCTAACCACCAGACAGGCTGGGGCATCCATCACAAGCAGGGGTGGACCAATTCCATAAGAGACTTCGTGACGCCCGTACTCGGTAAGCTCTCGGTCGCGAAGGTGGATACGGCCCTCGTGCTGAAGGTGCTTATGCCAATCTGGACCACCAAGCACGAGACAGCGCGAAGGCTTCGCGCACGGATCGAGAGCGTGTTGGATTGGGCGCGGGCAAATCACTACAGGGAAGGCGAGAACCCGGCGCGTTGGAAGGGGCACCTCGACAAGATTTTAGACAAGCCGGAGAACGTCCATATCGTCAAGCACCACCCTGCGCTGCCCTATAAGGACGTCGCCAAATTGATTGCTAAGCTGCGGGCCCGTGATGATCGGGATGCGCGCTGCCTGGAACTGCTGATCCTAACTGTGACCCGCGTCGACGCAGCCACCAGGGCGCACGCGGAAGAATTTGATTTGAGGGAACGCGTCTGGACGATTCCAGCCTCGCGCATGAAGCGGAGGGGCAAGCGAAAGGCCATGCCATTCCGCGTGCCGTTGAATGACGCGGCTATTGCGGTTGTTGAGCGCACGGGCGTCAAAAAGGGGCTTCTGTTCCCCCGCTGCCGCGACAAAGCCTTGGCAAAGGCGCACGGACGCGAGGACATCACCACACACGGGTTCCGGTCGACCTTCCGCGATTGGGCAGCCGAGCGCACCAACTATCCTCGCGAAGTTATCGAAATGGCGATGGGGCACGTCGTCGGCGACGACACGGAGGAGGCTTACTTTCGGAGCGATCTGTTACAGAAACGCCGCCCGCTGATGAACGCCTGGGCAGCCTACTGCGCAAACCCGATCACTGCGGATGACGACAACGTCGTGCCGTTGCGCTCCGGAGAGGGGGCGGCATGAGCGACCAGCCCGAGTTTCATTTCGAAGTAACCTCGGAAGAAATCGGGGCTGCGATCGACCGCGGTGATTACGAATGGTTATGCGCCCACGTGTTTGGTCCGGGCGCTGGTGCAGTTCCCCGTCGCATCTCTCACGCCGGCCACAGCGGCGTTTATGCGGTCAACCTTCGAGCGCCCGCTTGCCGGCGTCTGTGATCATCACGCGCTCGATCTTGCAAGCCTGCGATCCGCTCTCAGCGTCTCAGTCACCAGGAACATGCCACCGAACGCGCTGGAGCCGTGATGGGTATCAGCTTCGCTCAAAGATGTTGTCTGAAGGCATCGCCTCCCCTCACAGGAAAAGAGGCAGCCTGACCGCGTAGATGGTCGCGGCCGTGATGGTGCCGCCGTTGTTGTAGAGCACGTCTTGGGTGATCTGGGGGCCAGCGCCCCTAGGCGTTTCTGATGCCGTGTAAAACTGGCCGATCACGCGAGATAATCCGCTCGATGGGCGCTCGATCTTGTCCCCGTTTGGCTACCACATCTTTGGCTTCATCCCGGGAGTCGGGTACGCCTACTATTGGTACTATGACGACTGTTACGTGCTGACGGATTACGGATGGATCAACATTTGCGGCTACGATTACTGACCTGTTGAGCCACACCGGATGCCTTGGGAAGGCGGGGCATCCACGAGCGCAGTTCACTTGCCCACGATCGAAAGTGTTGCGACTCGCAACACTTTGTGGCCATCCCGTTCAGTCTCGCCAAAAATCTCGGAATCTGTTTGGGGCTAAGGCCGTGTACACGGCAGTGCTCGTGATCGATCGGTGCTCCAACCACCCCTGAATCGCCCTCATATCGTGTCCTTGTTGGCGAGCGCATAACCACAGCCATGGCGAAGCATGTGCGGGTCCGCCTTCAGTTCGAGGCCAAGGAGATACCGAGGCACGCCTTTTCCAAGGCAGCCGCCATCTCACCAGCCATAGCCACCGCATCCACCATAGCCGCCGCACCCACCATAGCCTTCGCAGCCACCATAGCCACCGCACCCGCCATAGCCGCCGCATCCACCATAGCCGCCGCAGCCGCCATAGCCCACGTTGCCGCCATAGCCACCGTAGCCATAGCCACCGCACCCACTGCACCCGCCGCAGCCGCCGCAGCCGCCATAGCCCACGTTGCCGCCATAGCCACCGTAGCCATAGCCACCGCACCCACTGCACCCGCCGCAGCCGCCGCA
>WNFT01009996.1_pt1 | contig 16296 bp, 15 predicted proteins | sample 5400191 | NCBI WGS metagenome assembly WNFT01 (sample SAMN13153359, study PRJNA577476) | soil metagenome | isolation source: 80 cm saprolite under Madrone tree | place: USA:California | collected 2016-06-14 | reverse complement strand
CTGCCAACGCCGGGGCTACTCTGGCTGGTCCAGGTGAGATCCTGCGTACCCAAGGCCGTGGTCAAAGGCGAGCCGACGTTCAGGCCCTGGCCCGCAATCGTTCTGCAGTTCACCCCTTCTGCTAAGCCGGCGGTTGCGCACGTGGCGGCAGTATTGAGGGTTCCAACTACACCGTTACCGGGGAAGGAAAGATACTGCGCAGCGATGCTTCCCGCAGGCGCTAAGCCCGCGAAAGCCGGGGTGTCAAACCAACCATTGCCTTGGAGGTTGGAGACGGGTTCACGAACAGTCTCATAGTTGAAGAAGGCGAAGATCTTATTTTTCCAGATTGGGCCACCGACGCTACCGCCGAACTGTTCGAACTTATTGTTGTCTCGCGTCACGGGAAGACCCGCGCCGTTGAAGCGCTGATAAGCGTTGAGATTTGGTTGGTGGGTGGTAATAAAAAGACTGCCATGGTAGTCGTTAGTGCCGCTCTTGGAAGTGATCTGAATCTGAGCGCCGCTGAAGCGGCCATCCTCGGCGTCATAGGAATTGGAAACGATTTTTACGCTGTCAACAGAATCTTCAGACGGTGTGATGATTGTAGCTCCGCCCCAGACAACGCTGGTGGTGCTGATACCGTCAATTGAAATGCCGTTGTTCTCAGTTTGCTGCCCATTGGCGATGACCTGCGCGCCGTTTTCGGTCTTGAAGATGCCGTCTGCCCCGCCCGACTGTCCTCCCCCGGTCTGCGTGCCGGGGAGGTTATAGTTGTCACTGCCGCTTGCCTGCGAACCGTCAGAGAATGAACCGGGAGCCAACTGCGCGAGCTTCAGAACGTCCCGCCCAAAGGACGGCATGTGCTGGATTTGGTTGCTGGTAACGGTGCCGCTCACGTTGGCTGTTTCCGTGTCCAGCGCCTGGGTTGTCTCCGTCACCGTTACAGTCTGTTGGACGTCACCCACCTCAAGTTGCAGGTCCAGCCCATTGGGCTGCTCTGGGATGATCTCCACGTGCTCCAGCGCCTTCTTCTTGAATCCGGGATGCTCCACGGTGAGGCGATAGTGGGCCGGCGGCAGCGCGTTGAATTGGTAGATGCCGTTGTCGTCGGAGGTCGAGACCAAGGTAGCATTCGTGTCCGTGTTGGTCAGAGTCACCGTCGCGCCGGCAACCACGCCGCCTTGGGGATCAGTCGTCGTTCCGCGGAGGGAAGCGCGATATTGAGCGGAGGCTCCAGGCAGTAAAATACCCAAGCAGATCAGACACAGTAACCCCCTAAAAACTATTTTCGCCATTTTCATTTTGCCACCCCTATGAGAAAAGTCGCTGGCCAGGCCCCCGTACCCGTACCAACTTTCTACTAAATCGGTTAAGTACTACTGTTTGGAAATATAGTCATGTAAAATCTGGTTGTCAACGATCGTTAATTCCGATACTTGCGCCTGTCTATCAGTAACAGTGTGTAGCTTTGGGCCCATCCAAAAGGCCGGGAACGCGAGGCCGAGATTGGCTGGAATAACGTGTTGGACGCGATTGGTATGTATCCAGGGAGTATTGTGGGGAAAAAGGCTCATGCTCCATTCAGCACTCGAAGTAAATTGGTTCAGAAGGCGATTTGTGCGGGTCGCGACGGGCTACAGACTGCCCGCCGTTATCGCTGCCGTAGCTGCCGTGCTCTTCCTGAGTTCGGCTCCTCGCAGCGTCGCGCAGACCTCCTACTACCGCCACACCTTTTTTGACAACGGGCCCCACACTTCGACGTATTTCTATTCTTTCGGCAAAGCGGTCGAGCCGAGCACGCTCGAGGTTCGCGACAAAAAACTCCCGCTGAATTCTGAGGTATTTTTCACGCCGCCTAATTCGCTGCGAATTTCCTGGACGTCCAAGGTTGGCGGTTCCTGGGCCGCTTCGATCAAGGTGATGGAGTTCCGTGATCGGGAAATTCTGTTCGAGGGAGATACACTTTCGTTTTGGCTGTACTCCGAGAAGGGAACTGCGGCCTCGGCGCTTCCGGGACTGCGTTTGCATGACACGAATCGCGGATTTTCAGAGCTAATTCGAATCGGCGAGTTTAGCGGGAACATTCCGGCAAAGAAATGGACGTGGGTTCGTATTCCCTTGGCCAGAATCAGACCCGCGTCGGTAACTTCGTTCGATCCGCATCGGCTCAGCTCGATGATTTTCGAACAAGCAGCAGCTGACTCCGCGGTTCATACCTTGTTTGTCGATGAAGTCCGCATCGAAGACGCTCCGGCCTCGGGCGATTCCAGGCAAGCCGCGCAGACAGCTGCAGAGAATCTTCAGGCTCGCGGATATGAACGCCACATTGATCTGATCTGGGACGCTCCTGCGTCCCATGCGCAAAACGAGGCCGCTCTTGGCCAATTCATCATTTACCGTTCGTTTGACGGTTCGAACTTCGAGCCAATCGGGATGCAGACCCCGGGCGTGTACCGTTTCACGGATTTTCTGGGCAAAGTCGGCCAGAAGGCTTATTACAGAGTCGTCGCGTCCGACGCGAACTATCGCGAATCATCTCCCTCGGGGATAGTCTCCGCAACAACGCACAGCATGACCGACGACGAACTTCTCACGATGCTGCAGGAAGCGTGTTTCCGCTATTACTGGGAAGGGGCGCATCCTGACTCTGGCATGATCCGCGAAAATCTGCCTGGCAACGATCGAATTGTCGCAACCGGCGCGAGCGGGTTCGGCATCATGGCTCTTATCGTCGGAGTGGAGCGCGGATTTGTCTCGCGCGAGCAGGGTGTCGAGCGGCTTAATAAAATCACAACGTTTCTGGAGAAAGCACCGCGCTACCACGGGGCATGGTCGCATTTCATGGATGGCAGGACCGGGCAATCGCTCCCTGTGTTCGATGTAATCGATAGCGGGGGCGACTTGGTCGAAACGGCATTTCTGATCGAAGGACTTCTCGCGGCGCGTCAGTATTTCAACCGCTCAACGCCAGAGGAGACTGCCCTCGCAAAGCGCATTACACATCTCTGGGAAACGGTGGAGTGGGATTGGTACCGCAAATCGCAGGATAGCGATGCGTTGTACTGGCATTGGACGCCCGAGTGGAGCTGGTTTATCAATCACCGGTTGACCGGCTTCAATGAAACGATGATTGTCTATCTCCTCGCGATTGCGTCGCCTACTCACGGCGTTGCGCCGGAGCTTTACTACACGGGTTGGGCCGGGCAATCGGAAGCGGCCAAGCTTTATCGCAAGGCGTGGTCAGGCTCGTCGGAAGGCGAGCACTACGCAAACGGAAACAGCTATTACGGAATCAAGCTGGATGTGGGAGTTGGCAGTGGCGGACCGCTATTTTTCGCGCATTACTCGTCCATGGGATTCGATCCGCATTCGCTGACCGATCTTTATACCAATTATTTTGAGAACAATCGGAATCTTGCGCTGATCAACCGCGCGTATGCGATCGACAATCCGAGCAAGCATAAAACTTATGGCGCTGATGCGTGGGGCATCACCGCGAGCGATGGACCAGGAGGCTATGTCCCCGAGGCGCCCGATCCACAGGACGATAAAGGAACGCTGGCTCCCACCGGTGCGCTGGCGTCGTTTCCCTATACGCCGGAGGCCTCCATGGCAGCGTTCAAACATTTTTATCGCGATCTTGGCGATCGCCTGTGGGGCATCTACGGTCCAATCGACGCATACAACCTTGATGACGACTGGTGGTCGCCCATCTATATGGGTCTGAATCAGGCGCCGATCACCGTGATGGTTGAAAATTATCGAACTGGTTTGATGTGGAAACTTTTCCATTCCAATCCCGAGATTCAGACCATGCTGAAGAAACTGGACGCGACGACTGCGGACCTGCGAGCGCGCGAGCAAAAGCTGTTGAGGTGATATGTCCCGTCTCGCTATGTGCCCATACTTGGGGAAAACCGTCATGTCGTGTATTGAAGCCGGTTCAGAATGTTCCGTGCTCTTTCGGTGTAGTATCCTGTGAGAGCGAGGGGCTCGTAGCTCAGCGGTTAGAGCAGCGGACTCATAATTCAGAGTGCTGTTTTGATTGGTGTTGAAAATTTCTGATTATATATGCAGTGTCAACCTCTTTACGCAGACCACGTGTTGATTTGTCCTGATTCGTTTGGCGCGGTTTTGAACAGAGAACCATGACACTTTTATGACACCCGACGCTCTTCCGAGCGAAGCCTGACTTGAGCTGACGTGTCCTTTGCCGTCCCTGATCGTCCTCGTATCGGACGGCTGAACGAAGGCGTATAGTCTGTTCCGCCTGAGGAGGGCAGATCACATGCGCATGATGCTCAAGGTTTCCATCCCAGTCGAAGCGGGTAATGCAGCGAGCCGAAGCGGCACCTTAGGGGCAACCATCGAACGAATTCTAGCCGAGATGAAACCCGAGGCGGCGTACTTCGCGGAAGACAATGGCGAGCGGACCGGATACATTTTCTTCGACATGAAAGAGTCGTCGGAGTTGCCAGCTATCGCCGAGCCATGGTTTCTTGCGTTCAATGCGAGGCTCACGGTGCGGCCAGCGATGAATGCAAAAGACCTCGCGAATGCGGGTTCTGGCATTGACCGGGCAGTGAAAGGATACGGCAAAGCCGCGACCGCCTAGCTGATGGTCTACTTGATGGATGGTTCATAGGCTTTCCTTTTGAACTTTCATGCCTATGGCCACACGGCACGTCCGTTTTTCGGAAAACCTCTGAAGGCTGGCTATTTCTCAGGGCGAAGGTACGCCGGAAATAGCCTCAATACCCCAATTTTGCGTTTTCCGCGGGTATGACCCTAACCCGCTACCAAAAGCAACGCAGATTTAGTGCTACGCACGCAGCGAGGCGGTCTACAACCCGGCGTGGCAAAGATTTGCGTTCGAAAAGGCAGCGATCGATAAGCACCGAAGGATGGCAGTCGGACCGTCAAGCTTGAGCTATCTGCATCCGTTTCGTTCCCACTTATCTTTGGCCTTCGCGTCAGCCTTCGTTTGCCACTGCATATTGCTTGGGCTGTCGGCGCCACCGCAGGCAAGAGGAATTTTGTGGTCCACGACATAGCCTTTTCTTCCGTGTGGGTAGCCTGATTCACGCAGGAATTGGTCCTTTGCAGCTGCGCTCCTATGGATCTTGCTGTGGTGGCTTTTTTTGCCGGCGTGAGATGAGGAGCGAGAACGAGTGCTGGTCGAGTGGTGTCCTCCTCCATGGTGCTGGGCAATGGCGGGAAAAGTCAGTGCAGCGGATAGAAACAGCAATGCGAGAAAGCGATTCATGGGCTTGGGCTCCTGAACGCGGTTAACGGTTGTTGCTGATACTCCTTTGGAGAATCTCATTTTGTCAACGTTTTTTGCGGGCAAGACCCCGGCCTGCCAAGAAGACTTAGATTCAACGCCGCGCCCCAGGACCGTCAGTTTTAGAGTGGTAGCGTTGGCCTCTTGACGAGCAATGGGTTGCAATGACGCAGTTCTGCTCAAGCTGACAGGCTTGAGCGTTCGGACATCGCTCCTCTTCCACCCATTAGAGCGCGATAACGTCTCTAAAAGAGTACCTCGCACTGACGCCTAAGTCAGGAAGCGTGAACACATGTGTGGGAAGGACGGCTCGGGTTCCTGTAAGTGCTTAAGAACCAAGCATCGCATATCGGCAGTCTTGGAACGGCGCGTGCACTGGTCTCTGAGTGGTTGTCCGTCCGGAGGTATGCATGTACCGATTCAATCGTACCCGCTCTGTCCAGCTGTTTGCTTTGTTTGTCGCTATAGTTGGCTTCACAACTGAGGGAATGGGGAACGAAAAAAGTATGGGACAAGCTGCCGTGTCTGCGGACACCCTGAAGGCATACGCCGAAGCCAGTTCCTCTAGCAATCTCGTGGCACTATTGAAAAAGGGAGAAGTCGTTAGCATCATTCTCAGGATTTCGACGTCTGGAGATGACTGGTGCCGTATTGCGCTTCCTGGTCAGAGTGGGCTCACGGGCTATGTGCTGTGCAAAGCGCTTTCTTCCATCTCTTCGGCAGCACCTGTACCAGTTCAGTCTGTTACCGCCGTAGTGGTACACCAGGAATCAACTGCACCTCCAATTTCCAACAACGCGCGACCATTGTCTAACAACGATGTTCTAAACATGCATAAGGTAGGTCTCCCGGCAGAAGTTCTAGTTGCGAAAATTAGATCAAGCCTTTGTGATTTCGATACCTCCCCCGCAGCCCTTGGAGCCTTAAAAAGTGCAGGCATTGCAGACAGCATAATTCTGTCAATGGTAGAAGCTCCCGTTACGCACTCAGCGACAGCAGTTCCGGCAACTCCCGACGCTCCTGCAACTGTTTCGCCCTACTCGGCCACAAATTCAACTCCCGAGAACAGAATTCAGAAAATAGGTACAGGTTCGACCTGCGTGATCTTGAAAAGGATGGGACCCGCAGACCAAATCACCAGCCACTTGTACGCCTTCGGGTTGCGCGGTAAGCAATTTCAGTACGTCGAAGGTGACCTGCCTAAGGGCGTAAAATTCCACGGGAGATTGACGGACCATGATGTCAGGGCCGTTCAAGATCACGCAGGTAAGGTCTTAATCCTCGAGCCAAAGTACAGTGTTGCCGACCTTGAAGAAGCACGGAAAGGATGTCAGACGCCTTAGTTTGGGTCACCTATTTGTCCCGGGAATCAGTCGACGAAAATGTGTTCGTTGTGCCACTCAAGCAGGCTGGGATCTGGGAGAAAAGCATTAAGTGCGTGAACACCTAGCTTTGTTCCGTGCATCGCGTAATATTCTTGCCCGTTGTTGAATTCTTCTTTGATTCTTTGGCTGACCTCAACTTTATATTCAGGCGTGACGGTTAGGTATCCCCGGTCAAACAGCGTGTGGATGTCTCAAACGGTGGCGCGCACGTCGTAAACAATCAACGCTTCCGCTCGGTTGCCAAAAGTTAACTTCATCGAGTGGACCGAGCGTAGGTATGAGAACCAATCGCTGTCGGTGATGGCAATAAAGAAGCGCACGAGGAGATTGTCAACGACGAGGCAAATTCTATGCCAGTTCTAAGAGAAAAAGACAGGTGTTTTTGGCGGAGAACGAACACCAAAAAAGCGGTGCGTTTCAGTTAACCTAAATCACGCCGTGTTCCATGGTCCCCGCAAACCCCTTCGCAGAGCAGGCGCGCACGCATCAATACAAGTTCAAAGATGAATGTTGACTGATTCTGATTCGTTCTGCTCGGATTTGAACGAATAACCATGACACTTTTATGACACTGCACCATTTTGGTGCATACGAATCTTTCGCGCAACGACAGTAACCTAATATAGAATCAATTCGTTACTACTCGTGGGGCCCGTAGCTCAGCGGTTAGAGCAGCGGACCGATAATCCTTGGGTGAACCCCTGCCTCTATCGACGATCCTGTATTTTCAATGACTTAACTTAGCGAAAGCTGGCAACATTCGGCATTCCTGGGATCATCTGGCGTGGTTTTGGGACCTATTATGGGATTGAGTTTTGGGACCGGTCTTTGATTTCTGAACGTGGTTGCGTGCGTTTCGTTGCCGCGTATGCGATTTTATGTTCTGTTGATTTTTTTTTCCCTAGGGTCGAGTGATGGCGTGAATCGACGATCTCAGGAGGGTCCGTCTTTGTGCTGCGGAGCTAAGCGACTGAGTTCATTCTCAATTGCGCTGAGCAACGACGGGACGCCCTCTTCCTTGCCGACGACGCATCGGATTCCCATCAGGTTTGCCGCGTGTTCTAGCTCATCCGTCTTGTAGAGCGTGAACATCACAATCGGAACGTCCGGTAAGGCCTTAAAAATTCCGTCTGCTGCGACTAGGCCGTCGGAGTAGTGCATTTTGTAATCCATTATTATCAGGTCAGGGCGTAGCTTTCGCAATCGCCTCGTTCACATCCTCCGCCTCTCCACAAACTGTCCATTCGGGATTTAGCGCGACGAAGGTCTTGAGCGCTCCTCGCATAGATTCGCGGTCGTCGGCAATTAGGATTCGAACCAAGATAAAACCCTCCGGGGGAGCTAGCTTGTGGGTTTCGTCCGCGCCACTACATACAGACAATGCCTTAAATTTTCGGGTGTTTCGCTGTAGCGGGCAGAACAAGACCTTTTCGGAACGAACCCGTTTGAAAATGGATGAAGTGAACGTCCGTAAACGCTAATGTGCCAAGATAGAGATTGGGCTCCGAGAACGGGCCGCTCGACACTCAAGCTTCTCATCAAGTCGCCCGAGAGGGAAAATGAAGATTACGGTTGTCTCCGTAAATCACAGCGAACAGCTTACCCAACCGAAGGATCACATCGAGCTCCCAGACGACAACGACGACGACGAGGAGTTGGAGCCACTCAGAAGGCTGGTTAGGGGATTGATCGCGAGCCGCAGCATAGACCTGATTTGTAAAGAGTCAAATCCCATAATTCTATCCATCGCGCAAGAAGAAGCTTTCTTCCACACTCCACGAATTCGATGGAAAAATATTATGATGACGGCTCAAGAACGACTTGAAGCTGGTATATGGTGCGCAATACTCGGTTGTAATAGGCCCACGGAAGAAGATGCGGACACGGGAGCCACGATCTATCATCGGGTTCCCGAAGACCACATCCGAGAGAATTTCTTTAAAGACGAAATTGTCAAATCTGCGCAGGAGATTAATGCAAAAAGTGTTCTTGTATTGTGTGGCGATGCGCACACGGAGTCGTTGAGAGCAAAGCTTGAAACAGCTGGATTCGATGTTGAGACGAATCACGATCTCATTAGTATGAAAGATTGGAAGTGACCGCAACGGTGATCCTTGAATGTCCATTCGTCAACCTGCCAGAGACGCATCGTTCGCGTTGGGGTGAAGGCTTGACCGCCGACGATATGAAGAAATGTGTTTGGGTCCGACCAAAACTCGTGGCGCAAATCGAATTCTTGGAGTGGACTGAAAGCGATCATCTGAGGCATTCGAAGTTCGCTGGACTTCGGGACGATAAGAACCCGAGGGGCGTGGTCAAGGAACACGCAGGAGATAGTGGCGGAATCGCCCCGAATCCAGTTGATTGCATAACAATGTCGGCTCCTCGACCCGAGTAAACTGTGGTTGCTTGACGACCATAGGCCCGGGAGGAAGGAGCCGAACATGATGATTATAGGCGTTTAACCGGCCAATATTCGGAGGAGGGCTGTCCTCGGATATGGTCTTGATTCTTCAGCCTTCTGATTCTTTCTTCCTCAGATCAAGTCTCAATAGCCTTTCCCTTTTGCTTCTTCTCTTTTCTTTTCCTGCTCGCCCTGTTTGTTTCTCCTCCTGAGGTTCACTGGAGGAGAAGGAATGTTCGCGAGGCGGAGGTGTTCTTTTTGTTGTCGTTGGTTTTATCCCCATCCTCGGCTCAAGCAGCGGCAAAAGACCTGTGGTCAGTCGGACTGCCGCCGCAAGCAGAAGCAGAAGTCTAGTCGGCAATGGCGGACCAAGCACCCGGATTACTTTCGCGGCTCCTATGAGCACCAAAAGGAAATCTACGGAACGCGTTCCGACTACAAGCGCCGCTACCGTCAGCAGCATCCCGACTACGTGCGGCGCAACGCGACTTTCGTCCGAAAATGTCGCCAGCGGCTGAGATCGACGCCTGTAAGTCCCACAAGCCCTGATCTGCACGTAACGATCGAGTCTGAAAGAACTTCCCTCCACATTGCCCAGGTAAGTCACACAAGCCGCGATATCTTCGTAACTCTCGATCATTCATAAAATTGCGGGAAAGTATCGCGGCAGGTCCCCAGTAAGTCCCACAAGATTCGATGGCTTTCCTAATCCTGCCCCCCTACTTTGAATCCGCGGAGGAATGAAAATGCCGAAGTCTCGACCCCAACCGCCCCGACCCGATCGCCGACGTTCGATTCACGGTTCCTTCAGCTGGATTGATCACCGCTTCCTGCGCGAGGGATTCGATCGAGGCTTAACCCGTTTGGAAAAGTTGCTCTATTTCGTGCTGGTGGCGGTCTGCAATCAAGATGGAGTCAGCTTTTACTCCGACGCGCGTTTGGCGGAATTGCTGGACATTCGTTTTCCTCATGAACTGGACGGGGCTCGCAAGGAGCTGGTGGCGCGAGACCTGATTGCCTATGAAGGCGGTATTTATCAAGTGCTGGACCTGCCTGGTCCCTCTCTCCCGCCCGTTCGCAGAACCGCACTGCGCGACGCGGCTTCGGATCTGGAGAGCGTCAAGCAGTTGCTGCAACGCTGGGGTTGGGGGCGTACATGAAGCTCTCCGTGGTCTATCAACCTGCCGCGCCCGCCAGCACCTCTCCATATCGAGTGTGTGACAACCAGGGAGAACTCGATTGGGCGAATGTCTTCCTCGATAGTCAGAGACTCCGGCAACTCTCCCCACGGTCGCTTCGCATCTACGCCTACGACCTTCTCGATTTCGCGCGCTGGTTCGAACCCCAGCACCGACGACTCGCCGAGATGACCGAGTCCACGATCGTCGACTATGTTCGTCATCAACTCGAGCAGGATCCCAAACCCACACCGCAGACCGTGAATCATCGCCTCGGTACAGTGCGCTGCTGCTTTCGCTTCCACACCGGACAAGAAATTCCTGCCGGCAAAGTGCATTTCCAGCGCCGCTATACCCAACGGTCCCCGCTCGGCTACGGTCGGCCCCGCCCCGCCGTCGCCCGGGGCCTCCGCCTCAAACAAGATCGGCGGGTCATCGTGCCACTCTCTTCTGAAGAAGTCGCGAAGTTCTGGCAAAGTTTCCGCACCTATCGCGATTTGGCTCTCGTGGGCTTGATGCTCCTCGATGGTCTGCGCTCCTGCGAGGTCTTGGCTCTTCAGCTGGGAGACTTGCAACTCGCCGAGGGCCAGCTGCGTGCGCTTGGCAAAGGAAACAAGAATCGCGTTGTGCCGCTGCCCCCGGAAATCCTCGAAGTGCTCGGGCGCTACTTGCGCCTGGAAAGGCCGCTGACCAACTCGCCAGCATTGTTCGTCTCCTTGAAAGGCCGGCACCGCGCCCAGGCCATGACCTCGGCCGGCCTCCGCTCGCTGTTTCGCCATCATCGAGTGTTGAGCCAAGTTCGCCAGGCCAACCCTCATCGGTTTCGTCACACCTTTGGATCGGACATGGTGCGAGCAGGGATGTCGCTGCCCGCCCTGCAACACCTGATGGGCCATGCGCAAATCGGAACTACGATGCTGTACGTCCGACTCGCTCCGCAGGATGTCTGGCGCGAATACGCTCGCGCCATCGAGAAGCGGGCTCGCTTGGGCTCCGCTCAAATCTCATGAACCCGTCCCGGCCCAGCCTCGAACAGATTCTCGAAACGCATATCCAAACGCTCGGCCTCACTTTGCGGCCCAATACAGTGGCGGAATATCGATATATCGGGCGCCGCTTCTTCGCCTATCTCCGTACTGCCTTCCCACAGGTTCGCCGCTTCTCTCAACTGCGCCGCGATCCCCATCTTCTCGGTTGGTTCCGTTGGTTGAGCGAACAACATCCGCCGCTGGGCAACGCAACTCGCTTCACCTATCTCATCCGCCTCCGGAGATTGCTGCATCATCTGACGGCCAACAGCCCTTCCATTCAACCGGACTTCATCCGCCGCGAAGACTTCCCAGTGCAACCTCGCTATCTTCCCAGACCGCTTTCCCCCCAAGAGGATCAACTCTTGCAGCAGGAATTGCGGCGAACCGATGATCTGACGGCGAATGCACTACTGCTCATTCGCGCCACTGGAATCCGTATCGGCGAATGCCTCGATCTGTCTCTGGACTGCCTGCGGCAGCTAGAGCCAGACCGCTGGGCCTTGCACGTTCCCCTGGGCAAGCTGCATACCGAGCGCTTGGTTCCCGCCGATCCCGAACTCCAGCTAATCATGGAACGGATCCTCGCCTTGCGTGCTTCGGCCCCACCCTCCTACTTGGCAACGTCGCAATACCTGCTGCTACCACGCGGTCGCCGCCAGACCTTGGACAAAGCTCTTCGCTCGGTTTTAGCCCAGACCGCGAAGCGCGCCGGTTGTTTCACTCATGTCACACCGCACCGGCTGAGGCATTCCTTTGCGACGGAGATGCTGCGGCTGGGGGTCAGCCTCCCGGCCCTGATGCAGCTGCTCGGCCACAAAGACGTTCGCATGACTTTGCGATATGTGCAGGTCACTCAACAGGATCTGCAGCGCGAATTCCATCAGGCCCGCCAGAATGCCGTCCATCCGCATCGTCTGCCCACGCTTGCGCTCCCCAAAGACATCCCCAGCGTAGGTCTCCCCTCTATCTGTCAAGCACTGGTGGCAACACGTCATCTTCTGGAAATGTACCGCCGTCAGTTAGGCAATGAGAAAAGCCGCCGTACATTGCAGCGTCTCGACAAACGCCTCCTCGCTGTTGCTTCACAACTGCAGAGGGTCCATGCAGACGAAAAATGAGGAAAGATTGGCCAGTTAATAGGCGTAGATTATCACCCGAGCTTTCAGCAAATCGCTTTTATGGATCAGGAAACTGGGGAGTACGGGGAACGAGAACTGAAGCACAGTGATGGTGAAGCTGAGAAGTTCTACCGAGAACTGCAGCAGCGAGGAATCAGCGCACGCGTGGGAATGGAGGCCACGGGTTACTCACGCTGGTTCGAGCGGTTATTGGCAGAGTTGGGTTTTGAGGTGTGGATTGGGGATGCGGCGGAGATCAAGACGAAGCGAGTCCGGAAGAAGAAAACCGACCGCGAGGATGCCCGACTCATGCTGAAGCTACTGCTGGAAAATCGCTTTCCGCGAATCTGGGTACCGAGTCCAGAGAATCGCGATCTGCGACAGCTGCTTTGGCACCGGCATCGGCTGGTGCAGATGCGGACGCGAATCATGAATCAGCTGCAAGCTGTGGCCATGAACGAAGGCTACCGCTGCAAGAAAAAGCTGTTCAGCGAACAGGGACGGGGGCTGCTAGAAAAACTCTCGTTGGCTCCATGGGCCAGTCGGCGCCGGAAAGAATTATTGGAACTGCTGGACCAGCTGGATCCAAAGACCGCAGAGTTAACGGCGGCGGTCGAGCACGAAGCCAAGAAACGGCCCGAGGTGGTGCAGTTGATGACGCATCCTGGGGTGGGACCCATCACGGGACTGGCTTACGTTCTGGTCACACCACTCTCAGGAGTGAATGAAGAGGTGTGCTTAAAAACGTCTTGACAGGGCCGACATTCTTAGAGATGTCCGGTAAGCGCTGCGTTTACTAGGACATGGCGGTTTGCTGAGTTAGGTGTTCGAGCCTCTTACTTCGGTGGCTGTGCGGACTGGCTTTCACTTGTCGGCGGCACGATCCCCTTCAGCCGCAGATAGGTCACCATGTTCCCATAGTGCTCATCCGTGTGCGCCGAATTGATCGAGAACAACGTCAGCTTCGCTAAGTCGAAGTTGAAGAATTTCACCATCTTGCTGCCTTTTGCATCGGTCATGCCGTCGAATGCCTTGTTGCAGTACGCCACTCCGTCCTTGAGCGCAGCCACGAGGTCCGCCTTTGACGTCTTCGTTTTTTCGATGTCCTTTGCTGAGTTTGCTTCACCAATGGCTTGCGAGCAGAACATGTACGAAGCGTCGGCCACATGGCCAACGAGCTGGCCAAAAGTGCGAACTTCCGGTGTCGGCTTGAAGGAGTAGTTTTCTTCCGGCATTTTCTGCGCCGCACCGACGACCGCGCTACTTACAAACGAGTAAAAACCTTTTTCGCTCGCGGTAATCGGGTTCGCGGGCGGAGTGGACTGCGCCGGCGGAGCGGACGACGCCGGTGGTTTCTCCTGCCCGAGCAGAGCAAGGGGAACTGCCATCAATGCAACAAACACAAAACCGAGTCTTTTGGTCATGAAACTCCTTTCGGAAAACCGTGTCACCTTGCGGGTCGTAAAGGACCTTCCTTCCGAACACCCTCAATCTACTATACGCACGAAGTGCCGAGTTGTTTCGCGTCAGACAGCTAAGTCCTCGTAAGTCGTACCGGTAACTTGGACACTCGGACCCACTTGATGTCCGGTAAGTGCTTACCAGGCATATGCACATCGGGGCCTTGGTTCGTTTCAAAACTTCTAAGGCGGGGCGGCCTAGCGAAAAGCCTGGGTCAGCTCTTTTGTGGCCAGCAGCTCTCTATCAAGGTCAGCTTTGGCCGCGGACAGGTTGGTCAGCCGATCGTGAAGATTTTGTGCCCCAGGAACGGCTATACGAATCGCAGTTTTCAGACTACCGTATATCGCCCGATAGACCGGCTTGAATTCCTCCGAAACGTCGGTACTTCCTCCCCAGTTTAGGCGCTCACCAACTGCCAGTATGATTTGGTTCGTTTGGAGGGGTGTCATATCTCCCTGCAGACCGTGTTTGACCCATTCTTGAACTGCGCCGAGTTGCTGAATGGCCGCGTCCTTTTCCGAGTCGCTCATCGCGTCATTGCTGATGATTTCAAGCATCGCTTGTTCGAGTGGCTTGTCTATGGTCTCTGCCACGTTGATTTTTGCTTTTGATCCTAAAAGGACAGCATCCAGTTTGAGCGCATAATCGTCGATCCTTTGATGGATCACGGCCAACTGTCCGCCAGCAGCTTGCGCTGCCTCTCTCGCGGATTTCCCTTGCTGCAGTGCCGTACGGTAAACCTCGAAGTCTCCTGCTGCCAAATTCCAAATGGCTTCGTCCACCATAGCCTTCGCTGAATTTCCGAATGTGAGGTCGCGGAGACGGGATCTCGCGGATGCAGCGGTAAGTGCTCGCCCGACCTTGGTTTCTGGGAGACTGCCCGCAGCTTCCGGCGAAGCAGAGGCGTTTGCCTTTATGTCGGTGACAATCGGGGTTGAGCTTCGATCCTCGTGCTTGATCGGATCGTCAGTCGGTTCGGATTCAGCCGTTAGGACGCGGGCTTCCGGGCCGTGGTCGCGAGACGGCCCCAGTTGCTTCGCGTGACTCTCGCACACATAAATGGGCTCATTGCCGCCCTTTTCCCAGCAAATAATGACTTCGGTTCCGTAGTCACAGTCGAGCCAGTAATGTGGAGAAAGAGCCTCTGCAGGCTTGCCAGTCTGTAGCCGCCACTCCGCTCGGCTTGTGCAATTCCGTTTCGGCACACGTTGATTTTAGCGAAGGCGTGCCCTGAATGCAGAGGGGTCCTGGGACGGCGTGCCGGAACATGTACGCTGTACACTGGAACAGGTGAAAATTCGCAGCCTCGATTACGAACCGAAATAATTGGGCCCTAAGCAACCCGCTAACTGGACATCAAGTGACGGAGCATCTGGAGGTAGCCTGGGTTAGTTGCGTTTATGCCCGAAAAGTCGGATGGCAGGGCAAGTGGAGGGTAGCTCCCACTTGATTGCATAACAATGTCGGCCCCTTGACCCGAGTAGACTGTTCAGTTCCTGTTCACCACACTCACCTGTCTCTTGCACAAAAAATGCAATCGTCTGAAAGCTCGGGTGGAGCAGAGAAATTCTATCGAGACCTGAAGCAGCGAGGAATTTGCGTGCGGGTAGGCATGGAGGCTACCGGATATTCACGCTGGTTCGAGCGGCTACTGGCTGAATTAGGTGTCGAGCTGTGGATCGGCGATCCTGCGGAGATCAAAGCCAAGCGAGTGAAGAAGCAGAAGTTCGACCGTGAGGACGCGCGACTCCTACTCCGTCTGTTGCGGGAAAATAACTTTCCGCAAATCTGGGTACCGGGTCCGGAGAATAGGGATCTGCGACAACTGCTGTGGCACCGACATCGGTTGGTGCAGATGCGTACACGGATCATGAATCAGTTGCATGCGTTGGCGATGAACGAGGGTTATCGCTGGAAGAAAAAACTATTCATCCTGACTGGAGACGTCGGTACATGCACCTAGCGATGCGTCGACACAAAAGCATTGCCAAGGTAGCGATGGGACGCAGGCTGGCGGTCCGGTTGTTACTGGATGTGGCGGAATGGTTGTGAGTATTCGTCGTCGTTAGAGTTCGGTTCGTACGCGGGACAGCTCGGTACCGGAGATGGCCTGAAGTAGAGCACCGTCCACGATCTATCCGGCTTAGCTAGCGGCGAGGCGACACTTTCGAGTAACATGTCGTCCCGTAAACCTGAGTCACTGCTTGACGCGCCTCAGTAGATGAGCTTTAGCGAAAACTGAATTTGCCGCGAAGTTCCCGCCGTCTTGCTGATCATGCCAAATCCTGTACCCTCGATGATACTGGCAGGTAGACCCATGTTGACGATATTAAACAGATTAAAGAACTCCCCGCGGAATTGCAGGTCCGCTCGCTCCAAACCGCTTTCCCGGTGGCCAATCGGAGTTGTCTTGATGAGCGCAAAATCGAAGTCATAATATGCCGGGCCTCGAA
>WNFT01002325.1_pt1 | contig 16296 bp, 6 predicted proteins | sample 5400191 | NCBI WGS metagenome assembly WNFT01 (sample SAMN13153359, study PRJNA577476) | soil metagenome | isolation source: 80 cm saprolite under Madrone tree | place: USA:California | collected 2016-06-14 | reverse complement strand
CGTCCCCCTTCGACGACGTCACGCGCCCCCCCCAGTTTCCGGAGGGCTACAACGCGGTCCTCAAGAAGTACGGGGCGTTCGTGCAGGAGCTGGGCAAGGCGGAGGGCGCCACCGTCGTGGACCTGAACACGCCGGTGGTGGACGGCCTGCTCAAGGTGAACAAGGCGAACCAGCCCCTCGCCCGCCAGATCGTCCCCGACCGCGTGCACCCGGGGGGAGCCGGCCACCTCCTGATGGGGGCCGCGCTGCTCCGTGCCTGGGGCGCTCCCCCGACCGTCACCCGGGTGGAGATCGACGGGACCGCCGCGCGCCTGGTGCGCGCCGAGAACACCGACGTCACGGGCCTCGCGGCGAAGGGGCCGTACCTGGAATGGACCCAGAACGACAAGGCGCTGCCCCTGCCGATCGGCTTCAAGGACGCGGACGTGGAGCTGGCGGAGCTGGCGGGGGCCGGCCTGGAGACCCTCGACCAGCAGGTCCTCAAGATCACCGGTCTCACCGGCCGCTGCGAAGTGCTGATCGACGGCGGCGTGGTGGGCAAGTTCACAGGCGCGGAGCTGGCGGTCGGAGTCAACCTGGCCCTCCATGAGACGCCCATGACCAGGCAGGCCCAGCCGGTGGGCTGGCACGCGGGCGACCGCCACGACCTGGAGCTGGCCCGCCGCCAACTGCTGGTGGCGGCGGCCAGCGACCCGACGATGAAGGACGCGGCGGGCGCCCTCGCCAGCCTGGACGCGAAGATGCAGCAGGAGCGCCGCACCGCGGCCAAGCCGTCCTCGCGCCACTACGAGGTCCGGCGGCCCTATTCCCTGCGCTAGCCTAGCGTGAGAACCGGGCGACGAAGCCGCCGCCGGCTTGCAGCGGGAGCTCGAGGGAATCGCGCGATGTGACGTCCCGCGGCTCGACCTCCACCCCCGCGGCCTCGCCGGCCTTGTCGCGGACGAGCAGGGCCCGGTAGGTCCCCTGGCCGAGGAAGCCGAGGTTCACCCGCAGCGTGCGGGCCTGCGGGCCGTTGAGCACCCCGAGGAACCAGCGGCCGCCGCTGCGGCGGGCGAACACGGCCAGCTCACCGATGGCGGAGGGCGGCAGCACGACCGTCTCGTCCCACACGCTGGGCAGGCTCTTGATCACCTCCGCCGCCGGGTTGGCCAGCAGGCTGACCGGGTTCGCCCCGTAGACCATGACGGGCGAGGTGAACACCACGGCGGTCGCGATCTGGTGGGCCCAGGTGGTGTCCTTGCGGCGGTCCCCGAAGACCACCGGCGTGTAGTCGGCGTGGCCGGCCAGGAAACGCGTGAAGGGAACGGTCGTGTTGTGCACGGCCCAGCCGGCCGTGCTCCGATACTCCAGGCCCCGGATCCCCTCCCTCGTCATCTCGTTCGGCCAGGTGCGCGCCTCGCCGGTGGGCTTGTTGGCGCCGTGGAAGTCCGCCATCAGCTCGAACTCCGCGGCGTCCCTCAGGATCGCGTGGTAGAGGTCGATGGTCTCCTTCGCCTCGTGGTCGAAGAAGTCGACCTTGACGCCTACCACGCCCGCCTGGTGGAGGCGCGCGAAGAGAGCGCGGCGCTCCTCCGGATTGCGCTGGTCCTTGCTGTGGAGCCAGACCCAGATGCCGACCCGACGCTCCTTCGAGAAGCCGACCAGCTCGCGCAGCTGCTCGTCGTTCCAGCGCCTCCATAGCCCTTCCACGATCTGGTGCTCGAACCCCAGCTCGCCCGCGAGCCTCGAGAACTCCTTGATCCCCTCGAACGTGTTCTCCCCGCCGTCCAGGTAGCGCCAGACCGCGCGTCCCGGCCGCACCCACGGCGTTTCGATTCCCTGCGGGAACAGCCGCTTGTCGGGTGGCGGGCAGAGGCTCGGGATGGCGTCGCTGTTGACCAGGGTGTTCAGGTCGGGGCCGACGAGAACGACCCGCCAGGGAGTGGTGATCGGGCCCTCGATGGCGGCGGGCGCGGCCAGCCGCTTGGCCTCCCCCTCGCCGTAGCGGAGCGTGTAGGGGTAGGAGGCGCGGGGCGCGTGGCCCAGGCGCTCGTCGAAGGCGCCCTGGCCGTCGGCCTGGAGGACCATCCCGGCATAGTCCACCAGCGCGGCCTCGGTGATCGCGCCGTAGGCGCGGCCGTCCGGGAGGCGGAAGGTCAGGGGCGGACCCGCCCAGTCGCCCGCGGCGATCTCCTCGAGGCCCTTGCGGGAGTGAAGCCCCTCGTAGTGGTCGCGCAGCCCGTGGTACCACACCACGCTGCCCTTCGGGATCCGGAAAGCCGTCGCGGCGTCCGGCACCCGTCGGCCGGAGCCGGGAACGACGTGGCGAAAGGCCACCGCGTCGTCGAACACGCGGACGTCCACCGTGAAGGGCGTGCGGCTGGCCGCGTGGGTCACGCCCACCCGGGCCCCGTTGCAGTGGTTCAGGGCCCGCGAGTGAACGCCGCGCCAGAGGTAGCTCTCGTCGAGCCGATACCGCTCCGCCCTGCCGATCGCCGCTCCCTGGCCGAGGTCGACGCCGTCGATCGCGATTCCGAGCGCGGAGGGCTCGATCACCGCCTGGTCGTTCAGGGTGGCCTGGTAGCGGAGGTGCCCGTCCCGGACGAAGGCCGTGAAGCGGACCTTCCTGTCGGGGCTCGTGACCGCCACGTCCGCGGCGCCGAAGGCCTCGGTCGCGATGCAGCCCGGGATCACGAGGAGAAGCAGGGTCTTCATCATCACCACGAACGAAGGGCGGGCCCCGCGGGACCCGCCCTTTGCGTCGTCCGAGTCCGACCCTAGAACCTGAGCTTGATCGCGGCCTGGATCTGCCGCTCCGATGTGCCGCACGTGCCGCACTGGGGATTCCCCGAAGCCGTGATGGTGCCGAAAGCCGCGTTGCCCAGCTGGCCGTTCGGCTGTCCGAACTGCGGGTGGTTGAACACGTTGAAGGCCTCGATCCGGAGCTCGCTGGTGACGCCGCCGAACCTGGTGTTCTTGACGAGCGAGACATCGACGTTGAAGACTCCCGGACCGCGCCCGTAGTTCCTCGCGATGTTGCCGAAGGTCGCGGTCGTGTCCGCCGGCCGCTGCAGGGCGCTCGCATCGAACCAGTGGTCGATCGACTGGTCGCTCGGGACGAGGTTGCCGACGATGTTCGGCCGAGGCTGCTGGGCCTGGCCGCTCCCGAGGCCGATGGAGGTCATTTGGCCGGTCTGCGTGATGTTCACGGGAATCCCGCTGCGGGCAAAGGCGATCCCGTTGATCTGCCAGCCGCCCAGCACGTGATGGCGGGCGAAGGGCAGCTCGTAAATGAAGCTCGCGGCGAACGTGTGCTTCACGTCGTAGCTGGCGACGGCGCGATCGTAGCTGGGGGCGAAGATGTTGGTCAGGGTCACCCCGCCGTCGTTGTCGGAAGCGAGGTCCAGGGCCTTGCCGTAGGTGTAGGAGACGAGGGCGGAGAACCCCTTGGAGAACCGCTTCAGCGTCTTGAACAGGAGCGCGTGGTAGTCGAGCGTGCCGAGGCTCGTCACCGCGCCCACGTCCCGGAGGGCGGGGGAGCCGAGCTTGACCGCCGGCCGGTTGATGTCCGCGTTGGTCACCCCGAGCGTCGGCGGGGCCTGGTTCAGGTTGGTCTTGAGCGTGTAGTTCCGGCCGCGCGTGCCCACGTAGGCCACCTCGACCATGTAGTCCCGTCCGAGCTGCTTCTGCACGTTGAGGTTCCAGTTGAGGGCCTTCTGGTCACGGTAGTTGATGTCGAAGGCCGAGCGCGTGCTGCCGCCGGGCCGCAGCGTCGGGTCCACGGCCGGCGGAGCCGGCAGGCCCGAGGCCAGGGTCAGGTTGCTCCCCCCCGCGCTGGCCGAGAGGTCGGTGGTCTGCAGGAACGGCGGGTTGGTGGCCTTCGACGAAGACGTGCCGCCCACACCCCAGTTCCAGAACACGCCGAGGCCGCCCCGGATCGTCGTCCGACCGTTGCCGCTCACGTCGTACGCGAAGCCGAAGCGCGGCCCGATGTCGTCCTTGGCGTAGGTCTGGAGGTAGCGTCCGACGTTGACGCCGTTGATCACGGCGTTGTCCGACGCCACGACGAACATGCCCGTGGAGGGATCGTAGTTGGATTGGAGGTTGTTCTCCTCGACCCAGGGGACGAACATGTCCCAGCGCAGACCCAGGTTCAGGGTGAGCTTGGGGGTCACCCGGAAGTCGTCCTGAATGTAGGCGGCCCACTCCGGCCGCTTCTCCAGGTAGGGCGTGTCGGAGAAGAGCGAGCGGTTCTTGCGTCGCGCCGTCCCGAGCAGGAAGCTCGCGACGTCGAATCCCGTGCTGGCGTTGACCGTGCAGCCGCTACTCTTGCCCGCGCAGTTCGAGGTCTGGTTCTGGCTGAAGAAGAACTGGCCGACGATGTTGTCGGCGTTCAGGATCTCGCGCGAGCGGTAGGTCACGCTGCCCCCGACCTTGAACGTGTGCCGGCCCCGGATGTGGGTCACGTTGTCGAAGATCTGGAGGTTGCCCAGGTTCGTGATGAGCGGCTGGTTCGCGTTGGCGCCCAGGTTGCGGGAGCCGCCCTGCTCGAACTGGACCTGGCTGAAGGCGGAGGTCACCGTGTTGAGGTTGACCCCGGGGATGCCCACCTGGTTGGCGAGGTTGTCGCCGTAGTCGATCGAGGTCATGAAGAACTTGATGTAGGTGTAGCCGACGCGGACCTCGTTCAGCCAGCGCGGGTTGAAGGTGTGGGTGTCGTTGAAGGCGAAGCCCTGGGCCTTGATGTTCCCGTCCCCCGCGCCGAAGGTGACCCCGGCGTCGCCATGCGGGAGGGTCGCGGGCTGGTCGCGGTGGGTCTTCTGGAAGCTGTAGCGCACGAAGAAGCGGTTCGATTCGCTCAGGGCATGGTCGAGCTTGACGTCGAACTGGTTGTCCTGGCGCAGGGTAGCGGGGTTGATCAGGTAGTTGTTGATGTTCTGGCCGGTGGAGGCGTTCCGCGAGCCCGCCGTGTTCGGGGCGGGAATGAGGTCCTTCAGCACGTTCGCCGCCGCAGGGTCCCATCGGTTCTGGGGGATGACGTTCCCCGGGAAGGGCTGCCCCGTGAGGGGGTCGAAGATCGGCCGAGTGATCTCCGAGAAATCGCCCGCCCGCATCTTCTCCGAGGGAACGGTGGAGAGGTAGGACTGGCCCTGGTCGATCCGCCCGCCCTGGTAGTCCGCAAAGAAGAACGTCTTGCCCTTGATGAGCGGGCCGCCCAGGATCCCTCCGAACTGGTGCTGACTGAACTTGGGCTTCGCCCTCCCCGCCCGGTTGTTGAACCAGTTGTTGGCGTCGAGGGCGTCGTTGCGCAGGAACTCGAAGGCGCTCCCGTAGAACTCGTTGCGGCCCGACTTGATCTGGAGGTTGACCACTCCGCCCATGGAGCGGCCGAACTCGGCGGAATAGGTGCTGGTCTGGAGCTTGAACTCATCGAGGGCGTCCACGCTCGGGAAGATCACCACCGTCTGCAGCCAGGTCTCGTTGTTGTCGACGCCGTCGAGCATGTAATTGTTGTCCCGGGGGCGCTGGCCGTTCGCGGAAAAGGAGGCGGAGGCCCGCCAGGCCAGGCTGCCCGCGCCGTCGATGTTGGCGCCAGGGTTGCCGCGCACGACACCGGGGATGGTGCGGGTGAGGTTCACGAAGTTGCGGCCGTTCAAGGGCAGGGACTCGATCGTCCGGCCTTCGACGGTGACGCTCAGGTCGGAGGACGACGTCTGCACGAGAGGCGTCTCGGCCTGGATCGTGATGACCTCGGTCATCTGGCCTACATCCAGCGTCATGTCCATGCGCACCTTCTGGTCCACCCCGAGGTGCACGTTGGACAGGCTGACCTTCTTGAAGCCGCTGATCTCGGCGGAGACGGTATAGGTCCCCGTGGGAAGCGAGGGGGCGGTGTATTCGCCGTTCGAATCCGTGAGAAGGGTGCGGGTCCGCCCTGTCTCCGTCTGGACCAGGGTGACCGTGGCCCCCGGCATCGCCGCGCCGGAGGTGTCCTTGACCAGGCCCAGGATGGTGCCGCTCACGGCTTGGGCGCCCAACGGCGTGGGCAACAGGCAGGCCAGGACGGCCAAGCCGAGTAAAGCGAGCCGGAACGACCTGCCGGTCGCTGCGGAAAGGCTCTTCTTCATCGACGTCCTCCGCGCGCCCTGGTACCGGGGGCCTCACCCAACCCGCCGGCGTCGGCGCTGGACATGGGACACGCCTTGCGGCGACCACGAAACTCTCCGGGCTTCCGGCCTCCGTGGAGCGCCGTTGTCAAACCTATCGATGGAGTCGATCTACGGTTGTCATACTTCTAGCACCTGCTCGCCGCCAGTGTCAAGGGCGAGGGCGGCGGGGACCCCTCCATGGAGCCCGCTAATGGTAAGACCACCACCGCCTCGCCTGGGCTACCGGAGGGTCAGACGCGCTCGCGCTCCCTCTCCTTCCGCACCCGGTAGTGGTCCTGCCGGGGCTCGCCTTCGCACTCGATGGCCAGGGTCGACACCGGCTCGTCCGGGGCCCTCTGCGGCAGCCCGGTGAAGCGCACGCGCAGCCCGTCCTGCTCGAAGGCGACCTTCTGTCCGCCGGCCAGGAGCCGCGCCGACTTCACGGACACGAGCAGCCCCCCGATGGCGAGGGTGTCGCCCGGCCAGAAATGGACGTGCATGTAGAGGGTATTGCCCCGGCGGGTGAAGCTCGCGTAGTTCGAGCGGCGCGGCTGGCAGCGCTCGCCCGCGTAGATGGCCTCGCCGTTCCTTTCCATCCACCGGCCCACGGTCTCGAGGATGCGCACGGACTCCTCGGGGACCGAGCCGTCGGGCCGCGGACCGATGTTGAGGAGGTAGTTGCCGCCGTCCCTCACGCAGGAGATCAGGTTGCGCACGACCTGGCGGGGCGCCTTCCAGTCGTCGTCCGCCGCCTGATAGCCCCAGCTCCCGTTCAGGGTCATGCAGGATTCCCATGCCCGCCCGCCTTCGGCGGTTTCGATGTGCTGCTCGGGGGTGGCGAAGTCGCCGGGAAGCTTGTTGCGGTTGTTGACGACGATGTCGGGCTGGAGCCGGAAGACGATCTCGTTCATGCGCTCCGACTCCCAGCCCTGAGCGTCCAGGGGCCAGGCCACGTCGTACCAGAGCACGTCCACCTTCCCGTAGTTGGTCAGGAGCTCCCGGACGTGGGTGTGCACGTAGTCCACGAAGCGACGCCGCGCGGCCTCGTCCTTCTCGCAGCGGGCGCCGTCGGGGTGATGCCAATCCATGAGCGAGTAGTAGAAGCCCACCCGCAAGCCCTCCGCCCGCGCCGCCTCCACGTACTCCCCGACGAGGTCCCGGCCGGCGGCCTGCCGGGGAGCGCAGTAGCCGGTGGTCGCGGTGTCGAACAGGCAGAAGCCCTCGTGGTGCTTGGTCGTCATCACCATGTACTTCATGCCGGCCCGCCGGGCCAGGCGCGCCCAGTCGCGGGCGGCGTTCGGCTTCGGGTCGAAGCGCTTCGCGAGCGTCGCGTACTCCGTCACGGGGACGGCCTCGTTCTCCATCACCCACTCGTGGCGTCCCAGGACGCTGTACAGGCCCCAGTGCACGAACATGCCGAAGCGGGCCTCGTGCCACCATTTCATGCGACGCTCGCGGTCGGCCGCCTCCGCGGCCTGGTTTGGGGGGCTGGGCCTGGCCGGATCCGCGGCCGCCGCCGCGGCCAGCCCCGCACCGAGCAGCTTGAGGGTGCTCCGTCTCGTCATGGCGTCCATGGTCTCTCCGTGAGCCGGCTAGAAGGACACGCGGAAGGAGAGCTGCACGATGCGCGGCGGGCGCGACTGGGTGGTGACGGTCCCGAACGTGGGATCGGTCTGCGCGCCGCTCGCGTCGAAGCGAGCGACCCGGTTGACGTCGTTGAACTGGGTGTGGTTCAGCACGTTGTAGGCCTCGACGCGAGCCTGGAGCTTCCGCTTGCCCTTCGAGTCGAGCGAGAAGTTCTTGAAGGCCGACAGGTTCCAGTTGTTGATGCCGGGGCGCTGGATGATGTTCCGGGGCGTGTTCCCGTAGCTGCCGCGCGACGGACGGGCGAAGGCCGCGGTGTTGAACCATCCGGTGAGCGGGTCCGGGTGGGTGGCCTTCGGATTGCCGACCAGGACCGGCCGCACCACCCGGAAGCCGCCGCCGAGGTCGTTCCCCGTACCACCGTCGCCGCCCGTGAAGTCGAAGTTGTCGACGGTCGTGAGGGTGACGGGCGCCCAGTCGCCGCTGGCGAAGACGGTCTCCCCGGAGATCTGCCATCCGTCGAAGAGCAGGCGGATGGCCGCGTTGTCCCAGAGCTTGCTGGCCTTGGGCAGGTCCCAGGTGTAGTTGAGGACGAGGGTGTGGGTGGGAATCGAAGCCAGCGGAGCATAGAGCCACTCGCGCACGGGACGGTTGGGGGCGGAGACCAGGTTGCCCGGGTCCTCGTCGGCGATGCCGAGCCCCCTCGCGTAGGTGTAGGCCACGCTGAACTGCAGGCCGCGGATGTAGCGCCGGTTGACCTGCAACTGCAGGGCGTTGTAGTTGGAAGTGCCCCAGTCGCCCCGCACCCGGATGTCGCCGTAGCCCGGGAAAGGCCTCAGGAAGTCGGTGGGCAGGGCCGCGCCGCTGCGGGGATCCTTGTTTTCCGGGTGGAGATCGAGGAACCGGGCGCCGTCGGGGACCGCGTTGATGTTGTAGTACATCTCGAGGTGGCGGCCCAGCGATCCCGAATAGCTGACGTCGATCACCGTCCCCCAGCCGAGCTCACGCTGCACCCCGAGGGACCAGTTGTAGGCGCTGGGCGTCTTGGCGCCCCGCTCGAGGACCTCGACGTTCCCGGGGCGATTCGCGAGAGCGGCGGTCCCCAGGTCGGCCAGGGTCGCGTTGAAGAGGCTGGAGTCGTGGATGAACGGCGGGTTGGCGGCCAGGTTGCCCTGCGAGCCCCCGCCCAGCCGGGACTGGTGGAAGAGGCCAGCGCTCGCGTGGATGGCCATCTTGCCGTCGCCGAGCACGTCCCACGCGAAGCCCACGCGCGGCTCGGGGTGGATGCCCTGGTTGTCACGGAAACCCTTGGGGACGCCCGGGTCGGTCGCCAGGACCATCCCGTCGGCCGCATTGCCGCTGCCGGGAACGAAGGTGCCGACGTAGATGGCGGGCTTCGTCTGGCCCGTCGGGGGATCGAACGCGACCGCCTGTCCGTTGATGACGGCAGGCCGGAATAGCCGCGCCGCCTGGGTCTTGTCGTAGAGGCCGGGGACGAAGTTGGCGACCTGCCCGTCGGCGCGGTAGTAGGGGATGTACCAGAGGAAGCGCAGGCCGTAGTCGATGGTCCACCGGCGGCCCGTCTTCCAGGTGTCCTGCACGTACCACTCCGTGTCCCAGGCGCGGTTGCGGGTAGAGCGATAGGCGTCGAACTCGGTGTACTGGGAGTAGACCCCGAGCAGGGCGTTGGAGAACGCGAAACCGGTGTTCCGCGGGTTCGTCGTGGAGTTGGAGAAGTTGAACTGCCCCATCCAGGTGCCCCCGCGGGCCTCGTTGTTCTTGGTGAATTCCTGGTAGACGCCGGCTTTGAAGGTGTGACTCCCCTTGGTCCAGGTGAGGTTGTCGTCCAGGTAGAAGAAGTAGTCCTGGGCGGTCGATCCGAGGCGGTTGTCGTAGGTGAAGTCCGAGGTGCACACGGGAGTGCAGGAGCTGTTGCCGAGGCCGAAGGTCACCATGGGGATCACGCCGAGGGTATTCAGCTCCGGGTGGGATTGGGGGACGCCCCAACCCACGTCGGCCCGGCGGATCCGGCTCCAGTCGCTGTCGTCCTTGGTCTGGAAGCCTTCGGTGGCGCGCCGAGCCCCCATTCGGAACTCGTTGACGAGGCTCGAGCCGAAGAGGTGGGTGTAACCCAGGTTGATGGAATCGTCGGAGAAGATGTAGGCCGCGTTGAAGAACCCCCACTTCGCGGGGCCGGCCGTGATCTCGGAGCCGTACTGGTTGGAGGTGAAGATCCGCCCGCTGAGCGAGAGGCTGTCCCTGGTCGAGGGCTTCCAGTCGAAGCGCAGGAAGTGGTTCCAGCGCGGGTTCTCCGGGGTCTCCTGCCGGATGAAGTTCCAGAGGGCGGGGGTCGGCGAATCCAGCCGGTTGGGCAACGGGAGCATTCCGAGGAGCGCCCGCGTGCTGGGGTCGATCCGGTTGGCCGGGATGACGTTGTTGGGGAGGGCTTGTCCCGTCAGCGGGTCCTTGATCACGACGAGCCGCCCGTTCGTGTCCAGGGTGTGGGAGAAATCGCCGTTGCGCTCGGCCTCGGTGGGCATCCGGAACTGGCGCAGCGGACCTGGGTTCTGTACCTGCGGAGCCTCGAGCGAGTAGAAGAAGAAGAGCTTCTTGTCGCCTCCCTGGTCGTAGAGGCCGGGTATCCTGACCGGACCCCCGAAGTTGAAGCCGTAGGTGTCGAAGTGGTAGACGGGCCGCGGCAGCTCGTTCTTGTTGTTCTCCCAGCGGTTGGCGTTCCAGCCCTCGCGCCGCCCGTACCAATACGCGTTGCCGCGATACTCCGCCCCCCCGCCCTTGGTCACGACCTGGATGTTGGCTCCGCCCGTCCGCCCGAGCTCCGCCTTGTAGGTGTTCAGCATCACCTTCACTTCCTCGATCGCGTCGAGGTTGATCGCAGACGAGAACCGGTTCGTCCCCGACAGCTCGTTGCCGTTGAGGCCGTCCACCGTGACCTGGTTCCAGTGCTGCCGCATCCCGTTGACGTGGGGGACGGTGGATCCGAAGCTCTGGCCCATGGCGTCGAGGTCGTCCTCGTACTTGACCCCGGGCACCAGCCGGAGGAGGTTCATGAGATCGCGACCCTTGGTCTGGATCTGCTCGATCTGCTTGGAGGTCAGGAGCCCCGCGTGGTCGCTGTTCGTGGTCTCGACCTTGGTGCCCTGGACCTCGACCGTGAGCACCTCGCTCATGGCACCCACCGCGAGCTTCAGGTTGCCGAGGGCGAGCTGGCTGCTCGCGTTCAGGACGTTGCCCTTCCGCTCCAGGGCCCGGAAGCCAGGCAGCTCGATCCGCACCGTGTAGGTTCCCGCTTCAAGCCCCTTGAAGCTGAAGTCGCCGCGTCCGTCGCTCGTGATCCTCCGGCTCACGCCGGTGTGCTCGTCGACGAGGGTGACGGTCGCGCCCGGAACGACCTGGCTGGCCTCATCGACGACGGTGCCGGAGAGGGTGCCGGTGCTCTGGGCGGCGGCCCGGCCGCTGGCCAGCTGGACGACGAACAAGGCAGGAATCACCCACCGAAGACGCCGAACCGTGGTCATGAGCAACCTCCGAAAGGGAGGGAGGCCATGGCGTGCGGCCATGGCCTCCCTATGGGTTGGGAAACGCTTTCGTCTGGCGTGACGATGGGGCGCCCCTTGCCGGCTGGCAAGGGGCAGAACGGTTACGGCACGTTACGCCGGACGAGGCAAGCCTTGGAAATGGCTTTGCCGGTCGTGGCCCTAGCCAGGGTGGGCGTCGGCCAGGACGATGTGGGACTGGTATTCGCCGGAGATCGCCTGGGAGTTCTGGACCCGGCAGCGGACCACGACCTGGTAGGCGGGTGGGAACCCGGAGCGGTTCTCCTTGCGGAAGCGCTCGCGCAGCCCCCGCACGCTGGCCGCCGACGAGAAGAACTCCATGGCCGCCTGGCAGCCGGCGCTGTGGGTGCAGGAGACGATGACGGTCTGCGACGGATGAGCGTCGGCCGCGCCTTCGCTGGGCAGGACCGTGATCAAGCCGAACACCTCGGTCAGCGAAGCTTCCCCGTCGCGGGTGGGTACGAAGACGGGAGCAGCGCCCCCGGCCTGGGGCGGCCGCACGACGTGGTCCCGCCGCGCGGGGTCGTAGCCCACCGTCCACTCGGCGCGCTCCAGCAGTTTCGAGGCGGCGAAGCTGTAATCCGGGTTCCCGACCAGGAGGAGGCTGCGCCCACGGAGGGCGGGCAGCGCCATGTTCTTCTCCGCCACGATCTGATAGTCGGCGCCCAGGCGATCGAGCGTCCGGACCACGGTGACGAGGCCGAGAACCTCTCCGAGGCGCACGGGACCCGTGGCCTTGTGCGTCCCCAGGAGCCCCTCGGGAGGCAGCGGGTAGCGCTGCTTGTACCAGGTCAAGAGCTCCGGGTCCCGGGGAAGGAGCGATACCTTGGGGGGAAGCGGTCCGTCCGGGTAGGGCAGGATGCCGAGATGGAAGGGCGTGGCCAGGCAGATCAGGACGTTGGCACCCGGCCGTGCGAACGCGCCCCAGCTTTCCCGGAGAACGGGATCCACGGACGACGAGGGCGCGCGGAGCCAGAGGGCGGAGGCTGCGGTCAACCCGCCCGCCACGAAGGCGGCGGCGAGCCACCCCGCCCGCACCGGGGCGGCGAAGGGCGGCGGCGCGGGCGTCTCGCGCGGGCTGGCCGCGGGCACGTCCTCGTCCTCGCGCCTTCGGGGAGGCGCGGGCACGAAGCGGGGGACGTAGCTGCCCTTGGGCAGATCGATGCGAACGCAGGCATCCGCCAGCTCACGCGCGTAGACCTCGTCCAGCTTCTGTCGGAGAGCGTGAGCCCGGCGCCTCACGCTCGAATCGTCCGCCGTCGAGTATCCGGCCGGCCGGCCGAGGGCCTCCACCCCCACCAGGTACTCGCTCAGCTCGGTGGCCCGGCCCGCCAGCTCCATCTCGCAGATGTAGCGGAGGAAGTTCCGGAGCTGGTCGCCGCGCACGAAGGTGTTGCTCTGGAGGACCTGCTGGAGAGCGGAGCGTTTGTCCGAGGAGTCGAGGGGGTGCGACGCCATCACGGCGTGGTGGCGCCGGTCCGAAAGGCTTCCTTGGCGTCGATCACCCCAGAGGCCCTCGGCTTGCGGAGCGTGACGCGGTAGGTCTCCCACTCGCTTTCCCTATAGACTCTGCTCTCGGCGCTGCCCGGCGAACCGCGCCCTCGCGCTCGGCGAGAAGCGGTCGCTTGGGGCGGGAGACTAGCCTTCCCGAGAGATCCCTGTCAAGCTTCATATATGATATATGAAGAAATCATGACACTAAGTGCAGACCAGCCAAGTCGTTAGGCTCGATGCCCCGTCATCGGAGGAACGACCGCGCATGAATCCGCTTTCAGCCTCTTTGTTGCTCGGCTCAACGCTCGCCGCGGCCGCCGTCGCCGCGGAGCACGCCGTGGAGGGAGGGAGCCCACCCGTGTCGGAGATCCGCTTCATGACCCTGGACCCCGGGCACTTCCACGCCGCCCTGGTCCAGAAGGAGATGTACCCGGGCGTCTCCAGGAAGGTGGACGTCTACGCGCCGCTCGGTACCGACCTCATCGACCACCTGGCGCGGGTCAGCCGCTTCAACACCCGGAAGGAAGACCCCACGGCCTGGGAGCTCGAGGTCCACACGGGTCCCGACTTCCTGGAGCGGATGTGCCGGGAGCATCCGGGGAACGCCGTGGTGCTCTCGGGCCGGAACCGCGGGAAGATCGGCCGCATCCAGGCCTCGCTCGAGGCGGGCCTGCACGCGCTCGTGGACAAGCCGTGGATCCTCGAGGCGGCCGACCTGTCGATGCTCGAGGCCGCGCTGAGCACGGCGGACCGCCGGGGCCTGGTCGCCCTCGACATCATGACCGAGCGCTTCGAGGTGACGGCGGAGCTGCAGCGCGAGCTGGTGAACGACCGCGAGACCTTCGGGGCCGTGCTCCCCGGCACCGAGCAGGAGCCGGGCGTCTACATGGAGAGCGTGCACCACCTCATGAAGGTGGTGGCCGGGGCTCCCAACATCCGCCCGGTCTGGTTCTTCGACACCGAGCTGCAGGGGGAGGGCCTCAACGACATCGGCACCCACCTCGTGGACCTCGTGCCGTGGACGCTCTTCCCCGAGCAGGCCCTCGACCACCGCAAGGACGTCAAGGTGACTCAGGCCCAGCGGTGGCCGACCATGATCCCCCGCGCCGATTTCAAGCGGGTGACCGGCGAGGACTTCCCGAGCAGCCTCGGGTCACGGATCAAGGACGGGGCCCTCGAGTACTTCTGCAACACGCTGGTGTCGTACACGGTGCGCGACGTCAGGGTGACCCTCAACGTGATCTGGGACTGGGAGGCCCCGGCCGGCTCGGGCGACACGCATTTCGCCAGCTACCGCGGCTCCCTCTCGAAGGTCGAGGTGCGGCAGGGCCCGAGCGACCAGTACAGGCCGGCCCTGTACGTGGTGCCGAGCCGCGCGGCGGACAAGCCGGCCGTGCTCGCGGCGGCGAAGAAGAAGCTCGCGGGCCTCCAAGGCCCGTACCCCGGCACGGAAGTGGTCGACCTGGGCCCGGAGATCCGCGTCCAGATCCCCGACCGGCTGCGGGTGGGCCACGAGGAGCACTTCGCCCAGGTGACGCGCCGCTTCCTGCAGTACATGCGGGACCGCGGGACCCTCCCTGCCTGGGAGCGCCCCAACATGCTGGCCAAGTACTACGTCACCACCGAAGGGGTTCGCCTGGCCCGCCTCTCGCCGCCCCGGGTCGCCCCGCGCAGGGCGGCGAGGTGATGGCCTAGCTCGTCCGGGCGATGAGTCGCAGGGGCTCCACGCGTTCCTGCGTTTCGCCCGTCCCCTTGTCCTCGACCCGGAGCCGCAGCTCGTAATCGCCTTCCGCGAGGCCGTCGAGGGGCAGTCCGAGGAGGCGCACGAGGCGGCCGTCCGCGCTCGCCTCGATCAGGCTGGGTGGGCCGCGACGGACGAGCTCGCCGCTCCCCCGCCGCAGCTCGAAGGACGCCTCGACTTGCGGACCCCGGCCCCGGACGGCCGCCCCGAACACGTGGAACTGGCAGTAGAGCAGACCCGAAGCCTCGAACTCCCGACGGGCGAGGAGGGCGGGCTGCAACGGAGTGCCCTCCTTGGAGCGCAACAGCCGCGGGGAGAGGAGGGGCGTGGACACGCGCAGGCCGGTCACGGGGGGCACCACGAAGCGGACGGTCAACGCCCCCAGTCGTCCCAGGAACTCGTCGCGTACCACGACCCTGGCCTGGGCGACCCCCGGAGGCAGGCTGAACTCGCGGCTCACCGCCAGCCAGCCCTGCCAGGCCCGGGTGGTGCCCGCGTCCACGTCCACGCGTTGGTCCACGCGGCGCGTCTGTCCGCTGTCGCGGTGCGTGACCACGATGCTGAGGCTGAGCACGGCGCGCGGGCGCTCCTCGCCTCCAAGGTTCGCGAGGGTTCGGGTGTTGGCCTCGACGGCGATGAGGGTTCGCAGGAGCCCGCCCGGACGTCCCTCGAACGCGTAGGCCATCGCCCGCAGGGGGATGGCGTCGAGCTCGTGCCCGCCGGCCAGGGCCCGGGCGACGTCGGCCGGGAGCGGCGGTGCCTCCGCGGCTGGCTCCATACCCTTCGGCGGCTTGGGTCGCCGCACCCTCGTGGCGAGCTGGGCCTCGGCGGCGGCCGCCATCTCCGTGATCGTGCGGAGGGTGTAGCCCTTGCGCGCCCGTACCTGGAGCCCGGGTCGCTTCACCTGGACCTTCAGCTTGCGCCAGTCGCGCGGGCCCTTTCCCGGAGGCGGCGTGTAGCCGAGGAGGTAGTAGACGCGCGATTCCTCGGCGACCCGGGCGGCTCCGCCGGCCAGGTCGTTCGTGTTCCGCACCGCGAAGCCGCCCGTATCCTCGGCGAGCTCCACGCTCCCGGCTGCCTCGAAATCGACCTGCTCCGCCTGCATGAGCCCCCGCTCGGCGGTGTTCGGCGCTCCGGCGAACTCTGCGCCGGGAAGGCCGGTGATGAGGCCGCGGACGTCGAGGGAGTACACGGCGATGTTGGCCTCGCGGCAGCGGCCCGCGACCTCCTGCGCACCCGCAAGATCCGCGTCGTTCAGGAATCCCTCGGTGAGGAGGAGCAGCGACTTGCGGCCGCGCACGCCGGTCAGGGCGAACACCGCGCGATCCACGACCGCCAGCACGTCCCGGGTCCGGTTGGCGCGCCGCAGGTCGACTTCCTGGGCTCTCGCCTGCACCATGGCGCGGCACAACAGCACCGGGGTCAACGGCCCGTAGAAGGGCGGGACCGGGTCGGGGATGCAGACCCGGCGTTCGTAGTAGCGCTCCACGACCCGCTGGGTCGCCTCCGCCCCGGGGATCGAGATCGGGGGCAGACCGGGCCGAGGGACAGGGTTCACTGGGCCCGCGGTGAGCTGCGCCGCGCCCCCGCCGTCGCCCTTCCCCTCGAAATGGGTGATCCGATAGGCCTCCCAGTCGCTGATGTCGTCCCGGCCATTGCCCGACAGCTTTCTCCCGCGCACGCGGGCGACCAGGGCCAGCACGTCGTCGCGGCCCTCGGGCATGCGCGCGCTCCACCACGCGTCCCCGCTCGTGGTCGCGAAGATCAGCTCGTC
>WNFT01002321.1_pt1 | contig 16305 bp, 13 predicted proteins | sample 5400191 | NCBI WGS metagenome assembly WNFT01 (sample SAMN13153359, study PRJNA577476) | soil metagenome | isolation source: 80 cm saprolite under Madrone tree | place: USA:California | collected 2016-06-14 | reverse complement strand
GAGGGCGCTTCCTCCCACACTTTTTGGTGCCGGCGCTGTAGCGAGCAGTCGCGCTCGCCGAGATGCACCACTTTGCCGTGGGAATCGGCGATGACCTGAATCTCGATATGGCGGGGCTTTTCCAGATATTTCTCGAGATAGACGGCGTCGTCGCCGAAAGCGGCTTTGGCTTCGGCGCGCGCCGTGGAGAGCGCGGATGCGAGTTCGGACGGATCGAGCGCCACTTTCATGCCGCGCCCGCCGCCGCCCGCCGACGCCTTCACGAGCACCGGAAATCCCAGGCTGTTGGCGATCTCCGTCGCCTGCGCGTCGGATTCGACGGCGCCGTCGGAGCCCGGCACGGTCGGAATGCCGAGACCCTTCATTGCTTGCTTCGCGGCGATCTTGTCGCCCATCAGCCTTATGTGTTCCGGCTGAGGGCCAATGAAGGTGATCTTGTGCGCTTTCACGATCTCGGCGAAATGCGCGTTCTCGGAAAGAAAACCGTAACCGGGATGAAGGGCGTCGGCGCCGGTTATCTCACAGGCGGAAATGATCGCCGGAATATTGAGGTACGATTGGCTCGCCGGCGGCGGACCGATGCAGACGGATTCATCGGCCAATCGCACATGCATGGAATCGGCATCGGCGGTCGAGTGAACCGCGACGGTGGCTATGCCCATTTCCTTGCAGGCGCGATTGATGCGAAGCGCAATCTCGCCGCGGTTTGCGATGAGAACCTTCTCGAACATCGCTAATCGATTCGCATCAGCGGCTCGCCGAACTCGACCGGCTGGCCATCGCGGACGAAGATTTCGACGATGCGGCCCGGGACCGGCGCTGCCACAGGGTTCATCGTCTTCATGGCTTCGATAATGCAAACCGTTCCGTCGGTCACGTTGTCGCCGACCGTGACAAAGGGAGGCGCACCCGGCTGCGGCGCCAGATAAACGGTTCCGACCATGGGTGAAGTGACGACCGTACCCTGTTTGGGCGCGGGCTCGGTGCTGATATCTCCAGACGGCGCGGGGGGAATGGCTGACGGTGCCGACGGAGGCTGCGTCGTTTCCCGAGCGACACGCACGCGGACGCCGCCACGCTCGACCTCGATTTCACTCAAGCCGGTTTCTTCCAGCAGCTTTGCCATTTCCCGCACCACGTCGGGATCGATGCCCGGGGTGGTTTCGCCCTTGAGATATTGGGCGAGACGCGTGCGAAACGGCTTGCGCTTGCTGTCGCTCATTTCGCCTTGACCTTGCCGGTGCCGCCCACCAGGCCGGCCATCGCATCGACCGCCAACAGATAACCGGTGCTGCCCAAGCCGACGATCACGGCCTTTGCGACCGCGCTGATATAGGAGTGGTGCCGAAACGCTTCGCGCTGGTGCGGATTGGAAAGGTGCACCTCGATGATGGGTTTATCCAACGCCTTGAAAGCATCGAATATGGCGATCGACGTATGCGAAAAAGCGCCCGGATTGATGATGACGCCGGAACCCTTGCCGCGCGCTTCCTGGATCCAATCGACGAGGACGCCCTCATGGTTCGACTGCCGAAAAACCACCTTCAGGCCGTACCCCTTTGCCCGTGCCTTTACCGCTTTCTCGATGTCCGAAAGCGTTGCACGGCCATAGACTTCCGGTTCGCGGCTGCCGAGGAGGTTGAGGTTCGGCCCGTTAAGGACATATACGGGTAGGATCATGGCCTGAAATGCCCCCAAGAATGCGCTAAACGATGATGGACGGCAGGCGAAGCCGAAGCGGAAGCGGGGTTATACTGGCCCGCCGGGAAAACGAAAACAGGAGAGCCCGTCTCAAATGGGGTTGCGTTTAAGTCTTAACGGAGAACACCGGGAGTTTCCTAGTCCTTTGACGGTCGAAGGGCTGCTCAGGCATCTGGCCCTCGACCCGGCAAAGGTCGCGGTCGAGCGCAATCTCGAAATCGTCCCGCGTTCAACCTACGAAAGCGCGGGACTTACCGACGGCGACCGGCTGGAGATCGTGCATTTCATCGGCGGCGGCAACGACTCGGGACCGGCGCCGCAAACGGTCGCCGACAAGCCGTTCATCGTGGCCGGCCGCGAGCTCAAGTCGCGGCTCATCATCGGCACGGGAAAGTACAGGACCTATGCCGACAATGCGGCCGCGCTGGAAGCCTCCGGGGCGGAGATGGTGACGGTGGCGCTTCGCCGCGTAAATGTGATGGAGCCCGGCACTCCGCGTCTGGTCGACTTCATCGATCCCAAGAAATACGTCTATCTCCCGAACACGGCCGGTTGTTACACCGCCGAAGACGCTTTGCGCACGCTGAGGCTTGCGCGGGAGGCGGGCGGCTGGACTCTGGTCAAGCTCGAAGTGCTCGGGGACAAGAAAACGCTCTATCCCGACATGATCGAAACCTTGCGCGCGACCGAGACGCTGATCCGCGAAGGCTTCCAGGTCATGGTCTATTGCACCGACGATCCATTGCTGGCCAAGCGCCTGGAAGAAATGGGCGCCGCCGCAATCATGCCGCTTGCCGCTCCCATCGGCTCCGGTCTCGGCATCCAGAATCGCATCAACATACGGCTCATCGTTGAGGAAGCGAGAGTTCCCGTGATCGTCGATGCCGGAGTCGGCACGGCATCGGATGCCGCAATCGCAATGGAGCTCGGCTGCGACGGCATGATCGTCAACACCGCAATCGCCGAAGCCAAGAACCCGGTGATGATGGCGCGCGCGATGAAGCTCGCGGTCGAAGCGGGACGGCTGGCTTACCTTTCGGGACGCATGGCGAAGAAGCGCTACGCCGATCCGTCGTCGCCGCTGGCGGGATTGATTTAACGCTCAGCGAACCGGAAATGCCTTTGCTGCCCGCCAAGCCGGCGCTGCGTCAGCCGACTTCAAATAGGCCAAGAGGGCGTTTGCGCCTTTAGGGTCTTTTACCGAGGTGGATAGGAAACCCGTGATGTCGACCGGCGTCGAGGCCTCCGGCGGCAGCGCACCGACGACATCGAGCCCCGGATTGCGCATATCGCTGAGATAGGGACCCAAAGCGATCTCGGTCTCGCCCTTGGCGACCGAATCCTGCACCTCACCGCCGCCCGGAACCCATTTGATCTTCGGCTTCACCTGGTCGGTGATGCCCATCTTATCGAGCGCCAAGAGGGAGACGCCGCCTACGCTTCCCTGTGCGGGATCCACCGATATAATGGACTTCGCATTCAGCAACGTCTTTTTGACCGCCGCGACGGTCGAGATGTCGGGCTTGGGCGCACCTTTTTTCACGGCGAGCGCCAGCTGAAGTCTCGCGACGACGGTCGCGCTGTTGCGGACGACGTTGCCGGTTTTGAGTGCATCGTCGAAGGGCGCAAACAGCAGCGTCACGTCCAAAGCGCCGCCCTCCGCAACCGTCTTCCTCGTGCCCACGCCGCTGCCATAGGTTATCTTGACCTTGGTACCGGTCTTGGCTTGGAAGTCCGCAACCAGTTTATCAACCGTCTCTTTGATGGGATTCGGCGACAGCAGAGTGATTTCGCTCTGGGCGCGTGCGCCGGCGGAAATGCCGAGCGCAAGAGCAACGAGGGCAATTCGCGAAAGTATGGATTTCACGGTTCCTGCTCCAATTGGCGTCAATGGGCCAGGCTGTTCAAACTTACCGCCTCTTACCGCGTCTTGACTTGGCCTTTTTTGCCGCGCGCTTGGCGGGCTTCTTCGCTGCCTTCTTGGCAGACTTTTTGGCGGCGGTCCTCTTCGCTTTCGCTTTGGCCCGCGGTTTGGCTTTTGACCGCCCACCGCGCGGACCGATCTCCACCACGGCCTCGCCTGAAATCGGATCGGTCACGCCGAGACCACCGCCCAAATCCTCCAGCATGTCGCGAAAGCCATCCAGCATTCCGAGCATCTGAGGGCGGGCGCCGACGATGTCGGTGAATCCGTCCCATTCGCCGACGAAGCAATAGGTCTGGTCGCCGGTCTTGACGAGCGCTCCACTGCGCCAGCCCTTGAACTCGGCATCCGCATTGCGATGCTTGTCGACGAATTCCTGTTCGCGACCCGGTTTAACGCGAAAACGAACAACGTTGTAAGCGGTCATCCCCGACCTCCCTCTCTTATAGCGGCCTCTCACCCCTTCGGGGCTTTGGCCAAGGCTTGAAGTTCATCGCTCGTAAGCTCGCCGACAATGATCCGGTTGTTGATCACGAATGTCGGCGTGCCGTTGAAGTGCAGCTGGTCAGCCAGGGCATTGGATTGGTTGACCGAGGCGGTTACGGCCGGATCGGCCATATCCTGTTCCAGTTTGGCTATATCGATGCCCACGCGTTTGGCGATATCCAATATTCGCTCTTTGGGAAGCTCGCCCGTCGTCTCCATCAACGCCAAATGGAACGGCACGTATTTGCCGGGTTGACGGCGCGCGGCAACCGCCGCAAGCGCGGCCATGCGAGAGTCGGGCGTCAAAATGGGCCGCTCGATAAAAGAGAAGCGTACCTTGAGGCCGCTATCCATCAGATTCTTGATCGCGCCCAGCGAAGCCTTGCAATGTGGACAGCGGTAATCGAAGAACTCGGCAACAGTGACGTCGGCATCCGCGGGACCGGAAACAAACGCGACCTTGGGATCGAGCAGGGCTTGAGGGCCGACCTGGAACAGGGCGTCGCTGCGTTCCTTTTCCTCCGCGGCCACCTGCTGGGAATTCAGCCTATTCGACATTTGAACCATGATGTCGGGATGGGTCAGCAGGTATTCCTGCACGACCTGCTCGATCTGGGCACGGTTGGCCCAGACACCGACCGACACCGGCAGCCTCCCGATCGCGATCGCCGTCACCAGCGCACCCAAGGCGAACAGCGCGGCTCCGCCGACGGTCATTTTCAGGGTATTTTTCCAATCCATACTTTGTCTCACCGGTTTCTCTGCTCGGCCATCTGGGCCTGCGCGATGGCGATGATATCGCTCGCGCGTTGCCAATCGGTTGAGCCCGGCGGCAGTTGCTTCTGGGAGCGGCCGGCGAATTGGATCGCCTGGGGGAAAACGTCGAGGGCGAAATAGCGTTCAGCGGTGGCGAGCTCGGCCCGCCCCGTCTGGCCCATTCGGGCATAGGCTTGAGCGAGTTCGTACCACGCGAAAGCATTATCGCGTTCCTGCTCAAGCGCGGTTTGCAGTTCTTTCGCGGCCTGCTCGGTGTACTGGGTTCTTTCCGTGCCCAGCATCGCCGCGCCCAGCGCCACCCTTAAGAGCGGCGCATCAGGCAGGATCTTCACCGCGGCCTGATAGGGAACGATACCTTCGTCGACCTTTCCCATTTCGACTTTGATCTGGCCGTACATTTCCAGGAAGTATGGATTTTCAGGCTCGTCCTTCAACAGGCCTTCCATTTCCGTCAAAGCCTTCTGCATGTCGGGCTGATGGAAATACGCCATCGCGCGCGCATATCGCGCGGGCTTGGAATTGTCCGACAGCGGATAACGGCGTAGCGCGATGTCGGGCCGCTCGATGTAGCCTCTCAACTTCGCCCGCAACATGTTGAACGCAAATTGGGACTCGGGACTGTCCCTGACGTCGCGATAAAGGGAAGCATCGACCAAACCTTGCAATGCCGCGATACGATCACTGGAAGCCGGATGAGTTTGCGCGAATGGGTCTTGGCGTTGCGACGACAAGATTTCCTGGTTCTCGAAACGCTTGAAGACCCGAAGCATGCCGAGGCCCGATTGGTGCGTGGCATTGAGATATCGAATTCCCGCTTGGTCGGCGGAGGATTCCTGAGTTCGCGAGAACGCAAGGAAGGTGCGCTGTGCAATCTGCTGACCGCCCATCAGGATCGCCGAACCCGCATCGCCCGCTCCGGCTGCGATGGCCGCGACGCCGATCACCATGGACAAAATGAGTGGAACAGATGCGGCACGGATGCCTTGGCTGGTGCGGACCAGATGTCCATCGGCCATGTGCCCCGTTTCATGCGCCATCACACCGGCGATCTCATTGGGCGTGTCGAGCGCCATCAAGAGACCGGTGTTGATGAACATGTTTTGACCTTCGGCAACGAAGGCATTTATCGATTGATCGTTCACGATGTAGAGGTGAACCGCATCGGGATGAAGATTGGCCGCCAGAAGAATCGGATCGAGATAGGTGCGCAGCACCCGCTCGACTTCGGTATCGCGGATGAGCGACACCGGAGGGCCGCCTTGCGCCTGAGCCGGCGCTGAAGGCAGCGCGGAAACGGCGAACATCGCGAGTGCCGCAAGGGCGGCGCCGAAGATGGGGCGCAAGAGAGGATAGGCGAATTTCACGCCGCGTACTCCGTCAAATGATCTCCCCGCCAAGAAAAGACCGTAGGATTGACGCATAAGCCCGTCAATGGCGTTCCTTCAGGACGCGCGTTCGTGAACTCAAGGGCCGCGAGGCTTCTGGATCATCCAAGTGGTGATGAAATCGGGATTTTCGACAATTTCCCCCGTTTCAGGCAACTCGTAACGTCCCGGTTGCGCGGAAGAAATCGCCTTGGGGTCGGCGGGCATGGTCCAGGTTTCGCCGTCGCGTTCTCCTTTGAGAGAGAGCGTAATTCCCTGCTCGGACGCGCTTTCGACCACGCCATGCATTTGCATGCTGTTTTCTTCCTTGCCCGAAGCATCGAGATACGTGACTGCGATAAGGAAGTACTTGCCGACATAGCTGCTTACGGTGGCGGCATCGAAACCGGCAGACGGCGAACCGCCGGACCAGCTGTAGGGTTTTTGCCTCATTCGTTTTGACTCATTGTCAGATCTTGAAGCGGCGTTGCCACCAGCCCTTGCGTGCTTCGCGCGGTTCATCGGAGGCGGTTTCCGATTGTGCCGAAGCTGGAGCTTCGTCGGCGCTTTCGATTTCCGGCGCTTTGGATTCGCCGGGGCGCGGCCGCGCCGATTGCGCTGCGGCTGCTTCCGCTTCAGCGCGATGTTCCGTCAGCGACCATTGCGGCGAGGATGGTGCGTTGGGTTCGATGACTTCGCGTTCGCGATGTTCGGCACGAGAATCCGGAGGCATAGCGCCGGCATGCTCGGCGTGGCGCTCGTGCGCATGGTCATGCTCGACCCGCGGCGCCGACTGGTTGTCGCCTCCGCCACTTCCGAATTCGCCCTCGCGGCGGCGACCGCGACGGCCTCGCCTGCGGCGGCGCCGGTGCTTGTCGCCGTTCTCGCCGGACGGAGGAGACTGTGCTGCACGCGCGGGAACGGCTTCGCCGCTCGGCGATTCAGCAACCGTGTCATCGCCAGTGTCACGCGAGAATTCCTGACCAATGGCGGGGACTTCCTGCCGCGTTTCGACCTGATGGTTCGAAGGACGATGAAACTCTGCGCTGTGCGGCTCCGTTCCGCTTTCGGATTGTGGATGCTGGCCGCTACGGCCGCGTCCCCCGCGCCTCCGCCGTCTGCGTCTCCTGCGTCCGCCGGAAAGGTCGCCGTCATTGACGATCGGAACGGCGGGAGCTTGAACAGGCGGCCCGGGTTCCAAAACGCTCTCGACCTGGACTTCGGCGGGCGGTTCAACGATTGCGACTTCGGCTTCCACCACGCTTGTCATGGGCGCGTCGAAACCGGCCTCGACCGAGATAGCCGCGCTCTTCGGACGCGTTGTCGGCACGCGCACACCGGTGCGCTCGAGCTCGAAACTGCCGCCCATCATCGTTGACTGCGGATCGAAGCTGATGGCGAGGTTGTAAGCCTCCTCGATGCGCGCGATTTCGCGGCGCTTCTGATTGAGCGTGTAAATCGTAACGTCAGGCGGCGCCTTGACGGTGAGGTTTGCACCCGGCGCGCGCTGGCCTTCTTCGTCAAGTGCGCGAAGCAGACGCAGGGCCGCGGATTCGGTCGAGCGTATGATGCCCTGGCCATTGCAATGCGGACACGTCACCGTCGAACCGGCAACGACGCCAGCGCGCAAGCGTTGTCGCGACATCTCGAGCAAACCGAATTGGCTGATCTTCCCGATTTGGATTCGCGCGCGATCTCCCCTGACCGCGTTGTGCAGACGCTTCTCGACGTTGCGGTCGTTCTTGCTGTCCTCCATGTCGATGAAGTCGATGACGATGAGGCCGGCAAGGTCGCGCAAGCGGAGCTGCCGCGCGATCTCATCGGCAGCCTCCAAATTGGTCTTATGAGCAGTCTCCTCGATGGAGTGCTCGCGCGTCGCCTTGCCGGAGTTGACGTCAATGGAGACCAACGCTTCGGTCTGATTGATGACCACGTAGCCCCCGGATCTCAATGTCACCACGGGACTGAACATGGCATCCAGCTGGGACTCGACCTGATAGCGCTGGAACAGCGGCAGAGCTTCCTTGTAGGGCTTCACGTTTTTCGCGTGGCTCGGCATCAGCATGCGCATGAAGTCTTTGGCGTCGCGGTAGCCGGCTTCGCCGTCGACCAGGATTTCCGAGGTGTCCTTGTTGTAAAGGTCGCGGATCGCCCGCTTGATCAGGCTGCCCTCCTCGTAGACGAGGGCGGGCGCATTCGATTTCAGCGTGAGCTCGCGCACCGTATCCCACAGACGCAGCAAATATTCGTAATCGCGCTTGATCTCGAGCTTGGTGCGGTTGGCGCCGGCGGTGCGAATGATCAGCCCCATGCCTTCGGGCAATTCCAGGGACTGGGCCGCGGATTTCAGACGCTTGCGATCGGTGGCGCTGGTAATCTTGCGCGAGATGCCGCCGCCCCTGGGCGTGTTTGGCATCAGCACGCAATAGCGTCCGGCAAGGGAGAGGAAGGTCGTCAGCGAGGCACCCTTGTTGCCGCGCTCTTCCTTGACCACTTGCACCAGCATGATCTGACGGCGCTTGATCACCTCTTGAATTTTGTATTGGCGGCGTCGCGGCGGCCGCGGACGATCACGGTGATCGCGCCTGCGAAATGCTTGGGGTGCGCCGGTCGACTCCGCCAGCACGGGCGCGGATGGAAGCGCTTCCACAGCAAGTTGAGATGCCGTGGCATGGGACTCGCTCTCCGGCTTCTGCAAGTCCTCACTGGGCATCTCGGCTGTTTCGCTCGGCTCGGCTTGGCTTTCCGCTGCCTGGTCAGGAAGCCCCCCGGTATCGGCGTTCGTGTTGTCGTCGGCGATGCCCGGTTCGGAGTTATCGCTTTCCTCGACGTGAGCCGGCTGTGAATCGAAACGTTCACTGGCTTGCTCTTCCGCGTGTTCCGAGCCCAGCATGGCTTCTTGGGCCGGCACCGAGGCGGTATCGACGTGATCGATGCCTTCCTCTTCGTCCGCCATTAAGCGCTGCGTCTGCGCCTCGAGGAGCGCGATGCGGTCGGCGACCGGGATTTGGTAATAGTCGGGATGAATTTCCGAAAATGCCAGAAATCCTTGGCGATTGCCGCCATATTCGACGAACGCGGCCTGCAGCGAGGGTTCCACGCGCGTTACTTTGGCGAGATAGATGTTGCCTTTGAGAGGCCGCTTGGACGCGGCTTCAAAATCGAATTCCTCGACGCGGTTACCGTCGAGAACGACCACCCGGGTTTCTTCCGGGTGGCTTGCGTCGATGAGCATACGTTTGGGCATTGAAATCTCCGAGCGCGCAAATCCGCCCGAACCTCGTCGCGCACGCGCTCGAAGCGCGGGCTGGGCCGTAGGACGGTTGGCGCAGTGTCAGGGGTAATAGGGGAAACAAATCAGGGCTCAGAGACCGGCGCGCACAGGTCTGCCCCCGTAGAGGGCAAAGCGATGAGCGAGTAGCGTTTATGCCAGCCATCTCTGAATAAAACCGGAGCGGTCGATGCGATGACGCGAGTCGCCCCCTCCGGCGGTGTCCGTTGCCCGCGATTCCGTCGCCGGTACCGCGGAATTCTGCTGTTTTCCGGGCCCAAGGCCTGATTCCCAACCCATTCGGGCGAGACTTCGACGGAAAACCCATCTTCACCTGCGGGGACCGGGCCGCCTTCGACCAAGGTCCGCATCAAGGTGAACAATTCCTTGTATTGGCGCTTCGCGTCCACGGCAAGTGGCTTGAGCGAAGGCTGCTATCTTTCTCTGCCGCCGAGATTTCCCAAAACGGGATATCGCAGCAGCAAAATGCGCTGTAAGCCTTATTTGCTAACGAAGTATAAACGCTTGGGCGTGAAATTGACCAAGCTACCGATTTGGCGTCAGAATCGGTTCGGATTCGGAGGCTCAAGGTGTTCCTTGGGGGGGTACGTATTCGCCGTATATACCTCGCCGTGGGCGTGGGGGTGGCGCTTGCGGTCGCGTCAGCGCTGTCCATGCCCCAAGCCGCGCCTGCCAATCCAGCGTCCCCTCGCGCTCAGAGCGCGTCCCCTGCTGACGATCCGATCGGTGCGCTGCTGGCGCAGCAAGCGCTTCTCGGACCACAATCTGCGTATCCCGTCGTCATCGGTTTGAAGCTCAGCGAGACCGAGGCGCGGACTCGGTTTGCCGTCGAACTCAGCGATCCGGTCGACGTGCGGGTTTATACCCTCACGAATCCAAATCGGGTCGTGATCGACATGCCGGAAGTCTTGTGGCGAGCCACCGATGAGGCTAGACCGTCGGGCCGACGTGCGGTCCAAAGCTACCGCTATGGTCTCTTCCGCAAAGGCGATTTTCGTTTCGTCATCGATCTCAAGTCGCCGGTCAAGGTCGAGATGCCGCAAATCGTTCCGCCTGAGGGCGGTTCGAGCTTCCAGTTGCTTGTTGATCTAACGCCCACGACGGCCGCAGACTTCAGTGCTCATGCAGGCTGGCCCCAAGACGCGAAGCCTTCCTCTACCGCGGTCGCGTCATTGCCGCAGTCAGCGCCGCGCGCCGCACAATCGGAGGCCAAACGCTTGATCGTCGTCGACCCTGGCCACGGCGGCATCGATCCCGGTACTCACGGCCAGTCCGGGGTGAAGGAAAAGAACCTCGTGCTCGCGGTTGCCAAAGAGCTGCGCACGGCTCTGGAATCGACAGGGCGCTATCGCGTGCAACTGACTCGCGACAGCGACGTTTTCATTCCGCTGCGCGAGCGCGTCGCCATTGCGCGCGCGGCGCGCGCGGATCTCTTCGTGTCGCTGCATGCCGATTCGAACGATCATCGCGAAATCAGAGGGGCATCCGTCTACACGCTCTCGGAAGATGCGTCGGACCGCGAAGCGGCAAAACTGGCGGAAAAGGAAAACATGTCGGACATCATCGCCGGCGTCGACCTCGGGGGCGAAAACAGCCCCGTCGCCTCGATTCTGATCGACCTCGCCCAGCGCGAAACCTTGAACCGCTCGGCGCGATTTGCCGAAACCGTGTTGACGTCGCTTCCGACCGCGACGATGGTACGGCCGTCCACGCCGCATCGCGGGGCCGGTTTCGCGGTATTGAAGGCGCCCGACGTTCCAGCGGTCCTCATCGAGCTTGGATATCTCACCAATGTGAAGGATGAGGCCGAAATGGCCAAGGAAACCTGGCGGGTGCAAGTGGCAAGGGCCGTGGGCGCCGCCATCGATGCCCATTTTTCCAGGGAATCAGGCCCTCCGGAACGTCAAGTGGCGGCGCCGTAAACATTGGGGAGAGTGGCGAGATTTGCGGGTTTTGAGTGCCAGGAAGTAGTCTTTCTCCCGCCATATTCGGGGTGCTATGGAGTGGCTCTTGGTCAATGAAAGTTGAGGCGTCCGTGTTCAAGATTCCCAGGATTCCCAAGGTTTCCAAGATTCCCATAAAGTCGGTCCGCAACATCGCGTTGGGCGGTTTTGCGGCGGTTGTGCTCACGGGCTTTTTGCTGACGGCAACCTACGTCTTCTGGGTGACCCGGGACCTTCCCAGTTACGACACGCTGGCGCATTACGAGCCGCCGATTACGACGCGCGTCTATGCCGGCAACGGCACGCTGATCGGCGAATACGCCCGCGAGCGGCGCTTGTTCGTGCCGATCGGAGCCATTCCCGAGCGCGTAAAGCAGGCCTTCCTCTCGGCCGAAGACAAGAATTTCTATAGTCATCCCGGCGTCGACGTGTTCGGTATTTTGCGTGCTGCGATCAACGACGTGCGCAATTCCGACCGGCGGCCTCAGGGCGCGTCCACGATCACACAGCAGGTGGCCAGGAACTTCCTGCTTTCGAGCGAGCTTAAATTCTCGCGCAAGATTCGCGAAATGGTTCTCGCCATGCGCATCGACAGCGCCTTCTCGAAGGATCAGATACTCGAGCTCTATCTCAATGAGATTTTCCTCGGCGAAAACTCCTATGGCATCGCCGCGGCGGCGACCAATTATTTCGGCAAATCGCTCGACCAGCTGACGTTGTCCCAGACTGCCTTCCTGGCAGGTCTTCCCAAGGCTCCGGCCAATTACAGTCCTACGCGCCACAAGGAAGCCGCCATCGGGCGGCGCAATTACGTGCTTACGGAAATGCGCGACAACGGCTTCATCACGCGCCAAGAACAGCAAACGGCCGAAGCCGAGGATCTCGTCACCTATAATCGTCCCTTCGGGGCGGTGGTCGCCGACGTCGATTATTTCGTCGAAGAAGTGCGGCGCATATTGTTCACGAAATACGGCACCGAAGCCTTGTACGACGGCGGGCTGCAGGTCCGCTCCACACTCGATACACGATTGCAGGATATCGCGGTGCGCTCCTTGCGGGCCGGTCTTATCGCTTATGACCATCGGCACGGCTGGCGCGGCCCGATCAAGAATGTCGACCTGAAAACCGATTGGGCCGAGGCGTTGAAAGCGGTGCCCAACAAGTCGGGTGTGCCGTCATGGCGCGTTGCGATCGTCACCGGTTACTCAGCCAAGAACGAAGCCGAGATTGCGCTGCGAGAGGGCGGCAAGGGTCTGATACCTCTTTCCGGATTTGCTTGGGCGCGGGCAAAGGTCAACAACTATCTCGGCCCCGAAGTGAAAAAGCCCGCCGATGTATTGAAACCCGGCGATGTGGTTTACGTCGAAGCCCTGGCGGAGGGCGAGGGCGTACCGGCAAATTCCTACGGGCTCCGTCAGGTTCCGTCGGTTAATGGCGCCATTATTGCCATCGATCCCTTCACCGGCCACGTGCTCGCGCTATCGGGCGGCTTTTCCTACGGTTCCAGTCAGTTCGACCGTGCGATGCAGGCGTTGCGCCAGCCGGGTTCGACGTTCAAGCCGTTCGTCTATGCGACGGCGCTCGATCATGGCTATACGCCGGTAACGAAGATTCTGGACGCCCCCTTCGCCATCGAGCAAGGCCCGTTCCTGCCGCTGTGGACGCCGGAAAATTACGAGGCGGGCGAATATCTCGGTCTCACCACGCTGAGGCGCGGCGTCGAACTGTCGCGCAACGTCATGACCGCGAGACTCGCGCACACGATCGGCATGGAGCCGATCAGCGAAACGGTCGAACGCATGGGCGTCTATGAGAAGCTGCCCGTGTTCCTCGCCAATTCGCTTGGCGCCGAGGTGACGACCCTGATGAAGCTGACCACTGGTTACGCCGAATTCGTCAATGGCGGGCGCAAGCTTGAACCGACACTGATCGATCGCGTACAGGATCGGCACGGCAAAACCGTCTATCGTTTCGACAAGCGCGATTGCGCGGAATGCAGTCAGCCCGAGTGGCAGGGTCAGGAAGAACCGCTGTTGGACGAGAACCAGGCGCAAGTTCTCGATCCGCGCACGGCTTATCAAATCGTATCGATCTTGGAAGGCGTGGTGCAGCGGGGCACCGGCGTGACCATCAGGTCGGTGGGCAAGCCGCTGGCCGGCAAGACCGGAACGTCCTCCGATTTCCGCGATGCCTGGTTCGTCGGATTTTCTCCCGATCTGGCTCTTGGCGTCTTCGTCGGCAATGACAATTTCCAGTCGCTCGGACAAGGCGAGCAGGGCGCGCTCGCCGCGGCTCCGATCTTCCGCGAATTCATGAAGGAAGCCCTTGCCGACAAGCCGGCAACTCCGTTCCGGATTCCTCAGGGCGTGCTGCTGGTTCCCGTCGACGCGCGGACAGGCACGCCGGTTCCGCAAGGAACGCCGGGTTCGATATTGGAAGCCTTCAAACCGGGTACCGAACCCGGCGCGGGCTACAACATCTCGGACGTGGACGAACCCGGCGCTCCAACTCGTGCTTCGGTCCAAGCCGGCGATGCGGCGCGCGGGCCAACGCCTGCGGCATCCGGTACCGCGATTACCACCACCATCGGCAGCGGTACCGGCGGACTGTACTGAGCTCTCTAGCGATCGTCGTATTCGTCGTGCCGCTGCACCCATGATTGGGTGAATGCGAGATTTTCCTCGTCCTGTCCTTTCGGCACCAGGTCCAAATAGTGATATGCGCCGTCCAGGATATCGACGCCTCTAAGCCCTCTTCACTTGAAAGCGGCGAGAACCTCAGCCAATTTGTCGAACGATCCGTTCCAGCCCTGATTGTGGCTATCACGGGATTGTTTCGATTCGAAGTCGTCGTGCCGCATGGTCAGTTCGGTCTTTGCGCCAACGCTGCGGAAGGTGAGGGTGACGAGCGTTTCGTGTCCCTTTTTGCCGTGCGGATGATCGCTCTCCCAGGCCCAAGTAAAAACCAGGCGCTCCGGCGCTTTGATTTCGCGGTAGGTGCCTCCGACCGTGGGGCCTTTACCATCCGAACCGCGCATCCAGATGCGATAGCGTCCCCCGACGCGCGGTTCCAGAAGCTGAGCTTCCGCATTTACGCTGCGCGGTCCGATCCATTTCGCGATCGTTTTGGGATCGAGCCAGGCTTCGAAGACGCGTTCACGCGGGGCATCGAAGATCCTGGTGACGACAAGCGTGAGATCAGAGTTAGCGTCGGCCTGCGCGGACTTTTCCATGAGTCTTTCCTTTCGCTTTGGCGGCACCCCGCAAATGTTCGTCGAGCTTGTCGAAGCTTTCGCCCCAGAATCGCCGGTAGAAATCGAGCCATTCTCCAGCCGTCTTCAATCCTTCCGGGTGCAAGCGGCAGCGGCGAAATTGTCCTTGGCGCTGTTGGCGGATGAGATTGGCGTTTTCGAGCACGCGCAAGTGACGCGAAATGGCCGGTAGCGAAATGGCGAAGGGCTTCGCCAGTTCCTTGACTGTCGCCTCGCCCGACGCGAGCCGCGCGACGATCGCCCGTCTCGTCGGATCGGCGAGCGCGGCAAATGCCAGATTCAAATCCGCGGGCATCATTTAGCATGTCAGTTAATTAACTGAATTACTAAATATCATTCGTAGCGGGGGCAAGGTCAAGGCGGCGGCGCTCTTTACCTCGGCATTTCGGCCGCCTATATCAGCACCGACTGATTCAGGTGTTGCCATGCGTGCGGAAACCGAGCGAACCATTGCCGACATCAAGCAGGCGCTGTCCCTGCTGAGGAGGCATCTTTGACTGGGACAATGCCGTTCGGCGTCTCGATGAACTGAACGCTAAGGCCGAATCTCCCGATTTCTGGTCCGATTCTCAGCGCGCGCAAACACTGATGCGCGAGCGCACCCGGCTCGACAAGGCGCTCTCGTCCTACAGGGAGCTTGACAGCGAGCTCAACGATTCGACCGGTCTTCTCGAGCTTGCGGAAGCCGAAAGCGACAAGGTTCTGATTGCGGAAGCGGAAGCGTCGCTCGCTGGACTGCGTTCCCGCTCCGAAAGCTTAAAGCTCGAATCGATGTTGTCGGGCGAGGCAGATGCGAACGATGCCTATCTTGAGATCCACGCCGGCGCCGGCGGCACCGAATCGCAGGATTGGGCGGCGATGCTGTTCCGCATGTACACGCGCTGGGCCGAAAAGCGCGGCTACAAGTGGGAGCTTTTGGAAGAGAGCGAGGGAGAAGAAGCCGGCATCAAATCGGCAACCATCATGGTCAAGGGCGAGAACGCTTATGGCTGGCTCAAGACCGAGACCGGCGTGCATCGCCTGGTGCGCATTTCGCCGTTCGATGCCAACGCTAGGCGACATACGAGCTTTGCCTCCGTCGGCGTCTTTCCGGTCATCGACGATACGATCGAGATCGACATTCCCGACAAGGACGTGCGCATCGATGTTTATCGTGCGTCGGGCGCGGGAGGTCAGCATGTCAACAAGACCGAGTCCGCTGTCCGCATCACCCATCTGCCGACGGGCATCGCCGTGCAGTGCCAGAACGACCGCTCGCAGCATAAGAATCGATCCCAGGCCTGGTCCATGCTGCGCGCTCGTTTGTACGAAGCCGAGATGAGGAAGCGCGAAGAAGCGGCTGCGGCCGAGAACGCGGCAAAATCCGACATCGGCTGGGGCCACCAAATCCGCTCCTATGTGCTGCAGCCCTATCAGCTGGTGAAGGATTTGCGCACGGGTGTGGAGTCGCGGCTGCCGCAGGACGTGCTCGACGGCGAGCTCGACCCCTTCATGGCGGCGTCTCTGGCGCAGAAGATCGGCGGCGAAGCAGGCGAAGTCGCCGATCT
>WNFT01002320.1_pt1 | contig 16306 bp, 15 predicted proteins | sample 5400191 | NCBI WGS metagenome assembly WNFT01 (sample SAMN13153359, study PRJNA577476) | soil metagenome | isolation source: 80 cm saprolite under Madrone tree | place: USA:California | collected 2016-06-14 | reverse complement strand
GCGGCACGCGCCTGACGCTGTGGCACAACATCGATCGCGGCTTCATCTCCATGGGTGCTGCCGGGTGGCACATTTGTTTCGATGTTCTGGATCGCCTTCTCATCGGAACTCCCATCGGCCGCATCGTCGGCGCCGAGGCCATGAAGTTCGATTGGCCTCGGCTCAACTCTGAGTACGCCCAGCAATTCGGTATTGAAACGCCCAGTTTGCGTCTTCGCAAACAGGCTCAGGAGTACGAGGAGGCCAAACAAATCCAGCAGGCACTCATGCCCACGGAAATTCCGCAGATGCCCGGTCTGGAAATTGCGGGTAGTTGGCGGCCGGCGCGAATCGTCGGAGGCGACTATTTTGATGTCTTCAAATTTGGCGCTAGTCGGCTAGGGCTCTGCATCGCCGACGTGTCCGGCAAGGGAATGCCAGCCGCTCTGCTGATGTCCAACCTCCAGGCAGTCGTCAAGGGGCTGGCGGCCGAGAACACGTCGCCCAAGGAACTGGTAGAGAAGGTCAACCGCGTGATGTGGCGTAACACCATGGAGGACAAGTTCATCACCCTGTTTTATGGCCTGCTGGATGTCAACCGCAAAACCCTGCAGTACGCCAACGCCGGACACAACGCACCCGTTCTGACCCGGGAAGACGGGGTTCAGGTACGCCTGGAACAAGGCGGCCTGATCGTGGGCGCTTTCGAGGAGTGTGTTTACGATCAGGGCGAGGTCGACCTGCGGCCCGGAGACCGTCTGGTGATGTTTACCGATGGCCTAAGCGAGGCAGTGGACGGAAACGGCGAGGAGTTTGGCGAAAAGCGCTTGGCCGAGGCCGCGCGCTGCAACCGTCAACTGTCGGCGGAGGCGCTTCACCGTTGCTTGCTGGACCGTGTCACCGATTTCTGCGGCGGCGAGTTTGGGGACGACGCTACCGTCCTGGTCATTGCTGTTTCCTAGACAAACCGCGCATCTTCGGCCCAGAGTAAATGACGCGTATCGCCGATAAGTGGAGGACAAATGAATCATGAAAGATGCCACTAAACGTTCGATTGTTCGCTGGATTCACATCGTCTTTGCCATTCCGATAATCGGTTATATTTATAGTCCCTTTGAACAAATCCCAAACTACGCCCCCGCTACTCGGTTTGTCTTCGTACCTGTAATTGTCCTTTCGGGACTTTGGATGTGGAAAGGCCATGTCGTTCGACGACTTATTTCGAAGAGATCGACCAAACAAGACGTTGCAGTGAAACCACTCGCATGAAAAACGGGACAAGAATTGGAGGCACAAAGATCCAATGAATCCATCGGAACGTATTGACCAACTGATCGCAGGACTCACAGACTGGCGTGGCAAAACGCTCGCCAGCATCCGCAAGACCATCCTTGAGGACGACCAGGACATAATCGAGGAATGGAAGTGGATGGGAAGCCCAGTGTGGTCTCGCGACGGAATCATCGCGGTCGGCAACGCCCACAAAGATAAGGTGAAGCTTACCTTTGCCCACGGGGCGAGCCTTCCAGATCCTGACAAGCTCTTCAACGCGGGCCTTGGAGGCAACGCCTGGCGCGCGATCGATTTGTTCGAGGGCGATAAGATTAATGAGCGTGCTCTAAAAAATCTCGTCCGTGCCGCCGTTGATTACAATCAGATCAAATTGAAGAGGAAAGCGCCTGCGGGTACTCGAGCGAAAGCACATAAAAGTAAAAAGTGATGAAACTCGAGCTTTTTCTCACTAATTCTCTTTGCGGGACTGCCTGACAATGGTGCTTGACGCTGCTGGATTGTCTTCACAGTCACGGACAAGAGTTCGGACCGGGGAAAACCGCAACCGAGAAGCATGGCAACCATTGCGCGGCTGGCGCGTAGAGTCTCGTTCTGAGCTTACATCACTGCCGTGCAAGGTAGCGTTCAGGGCAGTTTTCCCTAAAAATTCCCAACCCACAACCCAACCCACAGTTTGGTATGTCTTATATGACTTGCGCGGCGTTTGGCAGTCCCCCCGCGTCTTGTAAGTTGTTGTAAAACCTATTAACGCAGCGCTGTCACGGCAGAGGTCGCGAGTTCGAAGCTCGTCGTCCCCGCCATTCCTTTTAGAGCACTTGCGGCACGCTTGCGCCTTTTGGGGATGGAATCATCCGCGAGGCAACGCCAGCGCTCGCAACCGCAAGACCGGCACAAATCAGCATGATCAGACGAAATCCAAAGACAAATCCTTGGCCAATGGCTGCCCGAATCATCGCCGAAGTGCTAGCGTCCAGATTGGCAGGCACTTCGAGACCGGCAAGTTTGATCAGGTTCGATTGAATCTCGGCGAGAACGCTGGGGGCGAGGGCCAGGCTAGCAAGTGAGTGCTGCAAGCGATAACTAAATGCCCGCACCATCACAACTCCAAGAATTGCAATCGCCAGCACACCGGCAACGCGGGCCACTGCGTTGTTAATGCCGGAGGCCGTTCCGACACGATTTTGTTCAACGGAGCTCATCACCACGGTGGTCAAAGGCGCCACGCTAACAGCCATACCCAGACCCAGAACCACAAAGGCGGGAAAGAACGTCGACCAGTAGCTGCCACCAACCGACGGTATGGCGAACAAGACAAAACCTGTTGCCACGATCAGGGGACCAGCGATCAGCGGAGTCCTCGGACTATAGTGTGCGGTCAATCCGCCGGACCAGCGGGAAAGAAAAAACATGACCAAAATCATAGGGAGGGCCGCAGCGCCCGCGGCAGTCGCTGAATATCCTTGCACCTGGATCAGGTTCAGCGGAAACACAAAAAAGAAAATCCCAAGCGCAGCATAGAGCAACATGGTCAGCAGATTCGCCCCACTGAAGCTGCTTGAGCGGAACAGCTCGAGCGGAACCATGGGTGAAACGGCCCGTGCCTGGGCGAGTACAAAAAGAATCAAACAGGCAAAGCCGGCAATCAAACTTCCGAGGACGATAGGGTGGCTCCATCTTAAAGTTGCAGACTCAAGAAATCCGTACACCAGTGCACCGAGACCGATGGTGATGATCAACGCTCCTGACCAATCCACATGCCTGGCCTCTAGGTTGCGAGTCTCCGGAATGTGGCGCAAAGAGATCGCTATCACCGCAGCTGCGAGGGGAACATTAATGAAGAAAACCCAATGCCACGAGGCATGCTCGATAAGCCATCCACCAAGAACCGGACCAAGCGCGCTGGTGATCGCGGTGAAGCCCGACCAAGTTCCGATGGCTTGACCGCGAGACTTCTCGTCGAAGGATGCACTGATAATTGCAAGACTGCTGGGAACCAGCAAGGCAGCGCCAATCCCCTGTACGCAGCGCCCGATGATCAACTGCGGAATATTCGAGGAGAGAGCACAACCCGCGGAGGCGGCGGCAAACACTCCCACTCCCAGCAAAAATATCAAGCGCCGGCCGAGGGAATCACCCAGTGCGCCGCCAACCAGGATCAAGGCCGAGAGAAACAATCCATAAGACTCGACTACCCATTGAACGTCGACGACTGTGGCATGAAAGCTGGATTGAAGCGCAGGCAGAGCTACATTGACGACCGTGCCGTCGATAAACGCCATGCTGGAACCGAGAATTGTAGCCGCGAGCACCCAGGGCCTTGATTTGGCGGCGCAGGGCGCACCAGAAATTCCAGACCGGATTACGGCTTCATCGCAAGGCTGCTTCATCAAATTCTGGATGCCCCTGCCTATGATTTAGATTTCCGTGCTTTGACGATGCGAGATCCGTGTCGACAACGCCACTACCTTTCAAGCGCGCTGCGGTCCCAGTTTCCAAGCGTTGCAGCAGCTTCGTAGGTGCTTTGGCAAAACTCGAGTAACGAAGCGGTGGGCGATTCCGCTTTCCGCACATCGTCGTACATGAGGAGGAATTCGCCGAGGTGCCGGTCGTAAAGGGCGGCATCCGGACGGACCCGCTTGTCTTTGAATCCCCGCGGCTCGGGAGCGGCGTACGAATAGAAAGCCGCACCCTGGACATTGCCGCTGCCGGGCCAAAAGCCAACACTGCTCACTTCGTGGGAATAGGCTTCCCGAGTCACAGCGTCGATGCCGGATCGCTCCGGTGCCCGGCGTCCTGAAAACCGGGTGACGGCAAGATCGAAGCTTCCCCAGAAAAAGTGCACCGGGCTGGACTTGCCGATGAATCTGGCCCTGAACTGATTGAAGACCGTATCCACGGATAACAGGATGCGCCAAAATTTCTCGACCGATACGCGGTCGTATGAGGCGTGCACCCGATCCTGATCAAAAGCTATCGGATCGGGAATTTCGACCGGCATTCTCCAAATCTTGAGTTCAATTTCCGCCGATCGAAGCAATTCCATGAATTTCTGGTAGAACTCGGCCACCGAGCGCGGCTCCAGCGGGAGTGCCTTCAGTAGTCCGTCACTCGTCTCCAGCACGAGCTGATGCCGTATGAAGTCGAACCAGAGTTCGAATGCTCTTTCGCCATAGGATATTCGAGATGTCGTCAAACCGCGAGCGGTTACGTACAACGGGACATTCCACCAGTGGTTCAGGTTCGGCGTCAGGCGCAGCCGGACCTTACCAACTATTTGAGTCCACATATGGAGTGTTGCATACGCGTCTTTCCACGAACTCAGAGGCAGAGCGGGCCAGCATTCCGGCTGATCGGCAGCGACGTGAGTCATGGTGACCTCATAGAAGTGTTACGCGACAGGTGTGCGGGGCGTGGGCTTATCTTTCCTACCGACCCGTGAACAAGCACCATTCGAGGGAGGTTATCAGCGCAACGGCAGAAGGCGAAACAGTACATGTGAGCGTTGCTGGAACTCCCGTGCAACTCCAGGTCACCATTTGATTGAATCCACCGGAAGGTGCGGCGGAGACCGCGAAGCTAGCCCCTTGCCCTGCCGCTATGGTGTGCCAGGTGGCGCCACCAAAACGCTGAAAGCCAGTGGAACGTTTTCCGATGGCAACGCGGCAAGCGCCATAACCAAGTCCAGGCGCCCGTTGCCCATATCCGGCCCCACAAATTGAGCATGCGCCAATGCCGAGGCGGCCGAGGATTCATTGATGTCGGGCCGCAAACTCCGCATCAGAGCGGCCCCACCTGAAACAAACGGCGCGCTGAACGACGTTCCCCAGCCCGCCGCGTAGGTGCTGAACGGATAGGTTGTGACAATGGCCTCACCGGGAGCAGCCACCCAAACGATGGGGTTTCCATAATTCGAAAAAATCGAGCGCGTATCCAGGTCGCTGGTCGAGGCGACCCCCATCACATCGATCTGAAACGCCGCTGGATAAACAAAGTTTGGCGGGGCTGGGTTGCCGTCGTTCCCTGCCGAGGCCACGCAGATCACGTTATGTTGGTTTGCGTAGTCGAGGGCGTTTTTCAGCTCCGTCGAATTCGTCGCAGTGTCGAAGCTCATGTTGATCACATTGGCGCTGTTCTGAACCCCGTAATAGATGGCGCGCAGAATGTCGGATAGGAATCCTGTGCCATCCGAATGAAAGGCCTTTAGGGGCAAGAGCTGTGCTTTGGGGGCCACCAGGTGGATCACGCCCATCACCATCGTCCCATGTCCGAATGCGGCGTATTGCAAATTCCCGTCAAGAATCGCGGCTGAAGACTGATCCAGAATCGCTGCACTCGACTGATTCACGACGGCCGGTTGACAGTTGGGACAGGGCGGGGGCGCGGGCGAAGCAAAATCTGGCATTTCCGAGCCACCCACCTGATTGCGAGTAAAGTCGTAGCCTGGCAGAAGAGCACTCGTCAGCGCCGGATGGCCGGGATCCACTCCGGTGTCAATGTCCGCGACAATGCCTTTCCCCACAACGTCGAAGGTCTTCTGCGCGTCCTGGACACGAACAATTGTAGAGGCTGGTTGGTTGGCGTAGCCGTTCCACACCTTAGTGCCGAAGTAATTTGCCGGAGCATTGTCCGTTAATCCGGGTGGCGGGATGGTCACGACATTAAGTCCACCCACTATGCTGATTACTTGATCCAATTCAGCATCCACGATTCCCGGCGTGACGAGGAGCAGATTCAGAAAGATCGTGGGATCGACGGTGCTCGGTGTCGTTAACAGGAAAACCTGATTCAGCGTTCCGTCGAGGGCACCCACGACGGTACAGGTTTGCAAAACACAAAATTGCGTCAGCGTGCTCGACCCGAGGGTGGACCTTACAATAAACCGGCTATCCGCCGTCGCAGGCGTGGTCCACAGGAGGGCCAATAACGTCCAAGCCAGCCACATTCGGCATTTCACGGCTCAGTACTCCTTGTTCTTGCGTTACAGTTCTTGCAGGTCTTAGCCTTCGCTGCGCGTCAAATTTACGCTTCAGCTTCTTTCGAGTTCCCTCGCGAGAATCGCCCTCATGGGCGACATCGGACGGTACCTTAACTGGTTTCACTGCCTGGGGGCTGTTTGCTATCAACAACTTCCGGGCAATGCCAAGCGCCAGTCACGCAAATGAACGAAGGCGCTCCCGTGTTTGCTGCGATCCTTCCGACTAATTACGGCGAAAACGGGAAGAAAGGAAGAGGGGGAACAATGTAAATCTGATTAGGGTAAATACCTGGTTCAAGACGCCTCTTCTCGTGTTCCTGAAACTGCGCCTCCCTCAGGCTGGTAATCAATTTCCTTTATGAACAGAACAGGATTCAGGTCTTTACCTGAGGCCCATTAAAGGAGTTTACTTGCTTGAGAGGGCAGGTTTTCGATGCTATTGCCATAGGAGTTTCAGTGTGGCCAGGCGGGGAATGGTGGGAGCCCGAGCCCCCACTGTGAGGAGAATGCCATCAATGGCAAAGCGAAACGAAACGTCCAAAGAGACAATCACACTCAATAACCAGGTCCCACAACTAGTGCCCAGCGAAGCGCCGTCAGAACTTCTTCGAGAACTTGTGGCGCACCTCCGTCAGAATCGAAACCAATTACGAGAAGAATGGGTGGTGCGCATTACCGAGACGCGGCTGCTCACGGCGATGACCAAAGAAGAGATCTTCGCGGAGGCAACCTCGGTGTACGACAGCTACGTTGAGGCGCTGGAAACCGAAGCCTTTGAAGCGCTGCAGGCTTATGCGCGAAATCTCTCGGAACGCATCATTCCACGGGGCGTCGAGACTCACGAAGTGGTGGGCATTGTGCTGTTATTGCGCGACGTCCTGGCGCGGTCCCTATTCGCCAAATACCAGAACGATTTCAAGAAACTGAACCGAATCCTCGACGCATACGAGCCAGCGGCAAACCGGATCGCAAACACGGTGGCGGTGGGCTTCGTTCAAGAGCGTGAGCGCGTCATTCGGCAGCAACAGGAAGCGATTCGCGAGCTCTCGACTCCTGTGTTGCAGGTTCGCGAGCGGCTCCTGATTCTTCCGATCATCGGAGTCATCGACCCGCAACGCGCCCGGCAATTAACGGAGCAGCTCCTCCGCGGAATTCGAACGAACCGCGCGAAAGTCGTGGTGATCGATATCACCGGTGTGGCAGCGATGGACGTCACGGTGGCGAATCACTTGGTGCAAACGGTTGAGGCTTCGCGTCTTCTAGGCGCGACCGTCATTGTCACGGGGCTTTCGCCAGAGATTGCGCAGACACTGGTGACCATCGGTGTGGACCTCGGCAAGATGAATACCGTGGGCGACCTCCAGGGCGGCATCGAACAGGCGGAAAGACTGTTGGGATACAAAGTTGCCAGTTTGGCGGAGGCCCGGTAGAGCGGAGCGGAGGAAGAGAACGTGGAAGTCCCGATTCTCAAGCAAGGAGCGTTCCTCATCGCAACCTTTCAAGCCGCGCTCTCAGACGCAGATCTCAATCAGCTGCGCATGGGTTTAGTGCAGCAAGTTGTTAAGTTCCGCTCTCGCGCGGTTATCGTCGATGTGACAGCAATGGACGTGATGGACTCGTTTGCATCACGGACGCTGCGTGAGATCGCTCACATGATCCGGCTGCGCGGCGCGGAGACGGTTATAGTAGGAATTCAGCCCGAGGTGGCTTTTGCAATGGTGCAGCTGGGCTTAACGCTGGAAGGCGTTGCGACCGCGTTAGACCTGGAAGAAGGTCTGGCCTACTTGAACGAAAGGTTCAAGGCTGCGAACTGAGAGTGAGCCACAGTGTCGGATGGGGAAATTCAGGTGGCAATCAATTCTGACCAGGATATCGTATCAGCCCGCCAGAGAGGCCGGGCGATGGCGAACGAACTCGGATTTTCGTCCGGGGACGCCACACTCATCGCAACGGCAATTTCAGAATTAGCGCGCAACATCGTCGCCTATGCCAGAAGAGGCCGGATCACTCTGAATGTCGTTAATGGCACAAACCGCCAGGGCATTTCCGTGACTGCAAGCGATGATGGTCCTGGGATCCCGGATATTGCGCAAGCGTTGCGAGACGGCTTCTCCACTTCCGGAAGTCTCGGGCTCGGGCTGCCGGGAGTGCGACGCTTGGTGGACGAATTTGAGATCACCTCCCAACTCGGCCGGGGGACAACCGTAGTGGTGAAAAAATGGAGACAATAAAAGAGCCGATGGTGGAGTACGGTGTTGCCAAGTTAGCCCTTCCAGGCCATGGCCAGTCGGGCGATCACCATCTGCTCCGCTGTAACCGGAACGGAGTGCTTGTTGCCGCCATCGACGGCATCGGGCACGGCGAAGAAGCTGCTGAAGCTGCGCAGGCAGCAGTTACTATTCTTAAGGGCTGCGTCGACGAACCAATCATCTCTCTCGTGGAGCAGTGCCACGAGAAGCTGCGGCCAACTCGTGGGGTTGTTTTGAGTCTTGCATCCATTGACCCAGCGCACGGGATGATGACTTGGCTGGGAGTCGGGAACGTTCAAGGAGTGTTGATGCGAGCCAATACCAACAATGGAAATCCTAAAGAAACGCTTCTCCTTCGCGCGGGTGTCGTTGGTTCCCGATTGCCTCCCTTGCAGGCCACCGTGCTCCCGGTAGCAAATGGAGATACGCTGTTTTTCGTGACAGATGGCGTTAGTGGTGATTTTGCCGAGAACCTCCCGGTTCTGGGGAATCCGCAAAGAACCGCGGACAGGATTCTCGAGCGATACCGGACCGGGAATGACGACGCGCTCGTATTAGTCGCACGATTGACGGGAATTCAGCCATGAAGATGGCCGCGGGACGCAAGCCGAAGGCACAAGTGAGTTTTGAAGAGGAATACGCCTTTTTCTTGCGCGAATACGCCGCTGGCAGAGGCGAGGACGTGCTCCGCAGTGCGTACGAGTTGGGGCGTCGAGCTCTCACCGAACGGAAGAGTCTTGTAGAGATTGCCTCCCTGCACCATCAAGCTCTGCAAGGATTGATTCGGGAGGAAAAAGATGAGAAACGCCGCAATGATTTGCTCCAGACGAGCAGCGGCTTCCTTGCGGAATGCCTGTCTCCCTACGAGATGGCGCACCGGGGATTTCAGGATGCGGTGAAAGCCCTGCGACAACTCAACGAAACGCTAGAGGAAGAGATCAAACGGATAGCTTACGCGGTGCACGACGAGGCTGGACAGCTGCTCGTCGCCGTGCACCTTGCGCTAGCCGAAGTCGCGCGGGATCTGCCCAAGGCGCAGCAAGAGCAGGTCGGGAACATCGAAAGACTGCTGAACCAAGTGGAGAAACATTTGCGACGGTATTCGCACGAACTTCGGCCAACGATTTTGGACGATCTTGGCTGGATTGCGGCGATCCGTTTTCTAGCAGAAGGGATCTCGAAACGCGCCGATCTGCCAATCCATATCCAAGCGACTGTTTCCGGGCGGCTGCCCACCGCTGTGGAGACCGCGCTCTATCGAACCGTGCAAGAAGGACTGACCAATGCGGTTAAGCATGCAAAGGCGGGCCATGTCTGGATCCGCGCCTGGAAGGAAAGAGTCGCATTGTGTTGTTCGATCCGGGACGATGGCGCAGGTTTTGACTCCCAACGGCTTCAAACGGAACCGAGCCGCAAAGGGTTAGGACTAGTTGCCATTCGGGAGCGGGTGAGCGCAATTGGCGGAACTCTGCGAATCGAATCCTGCCCCGGACAAGGGACTGAGCTTTTAATACGAGTTCCGTTGGAGGATAACCGTGCCGATACGCATCGTGCTCGCTGATGACCATGTCCTGGTGCGCCAGAGCCTGAGGTCATTGCTGGAGCGAGAACAATTTCAAGTTGTTGCGGAAGCATCCGATGGACAGGAGGTTGTTCGCTTGTCGGAATCGCTTCACCCAGATATTGCGGTCATTGATATCAGCATGCCGATACTGAATGGCATTGAGGCGGTTCGTGAACTGGGCCGTTCATGCCCGAAAACGAAGGCGATCCTGCTAACGCAGCATGAAGAGGACCAATACATCCGGGAGGCGCTCGCAGCCGGAGTGAAGGGATATGTCTTGAAGAACCAGGCAGCCAGCGACCTCGTTCATGCCATTCAGCAGGTCTCGCGAGGTCAGTTCTATCTGAGCCCGGGCGTGTCGCGGGCAGTGGTGGAGGCTTACCGTACCAAAACGGACAGCCCTGCCGACCCACTGACCGGGCGCGAGCGCCAAGTGCTGCAGTTGATTGCTGAAGGAAAATCCACTAAGGATGCTGCCTCCCTCCTAGGCATCAGCGTGAAAACGGCCGAATCTCATCGCATGAGACTGATGCAGAAGCTGGATATTCACGAAACGGCAAGTCTTGTGCGTTACGCTGTGCGGCGTGGCTTAATAGAGCCCTGAAATGGAAAACTTCTCTCTAGCTGGCTAACATTTTGAGGGCCGGCCACCTCGGTACCTGCCCTCAGCGGTAAGCACCGCCCCTTACAATTCCTTTCCTTGCACGACGGCATTGCGCATCACTCTTGAGTGACGCTTTTTGTCACTCCAGTTGAATCGTGATAGAGGCCGTGGACTTGCTTCTCGGGCTTCTGGGTCGTCAATGATCGGGTCTTTACCGTGGAAGGAATAAAGGAAACCACCCTATTGCCTGGTTTGGAGAGATCTCCTAACCTGCATGCGAACGATGCCTACCCGTGTCCTCCTTGCCGACGACCATGCCCTGATCCGCCAGGGGCTGAAGGCATTTCTGGAAAGGAAGGGATTTCAAGTGGTCGGCGAGGCGTCGGATGGGCAAGAAGCAATACGCTCGGTAGAAAAGACACAACCTGACGTCGCCATCGTCGACATCAGCATGCCGGTCTTAAATGGTGTTGATGCCGCTCGCGAATTGAAAAAATCCTCGCCAAGGACCAAAGTCATCGTTCTTACGCAACATGACGAAGATCAGTACGTTACTGAGGCTTTACGCGCCGGAGCAAAAGCATATGTCCTGAAGAGCCAGGCAGCGGACGACCTCGTCCACGCAATCGAAGAAGTCTGTCGCGGATCCGTTTATCTTAGCCCGAACATATCCCGCGCTGTCGTTGATGCTTACTTATCCAAAACTTACGTTTCGACTGATCCCCTCTCAGGGCGCGAGCGTCAAGTTCTTCAGTTAGTTGGTGAAGGCAAATCCACGAAGGACATCGCGGCACACCTGGGGATCAGTGTGAAGACTGCCGAATCCCACAGAGCACGGCTCATGAAGAAGCTCGACATCCATGAAACAGCAAGCCTGGTTCGGTACGCCATCCGCCGCGGTTTGATCCAACCTTAGCCCCACGCCCCAAAGGGGTTTGCCTGTGGGCAATTCTCGGTCATTTCACTTAGTTGAAATGGGTGATTGACCGGATTGAAATCCTTTGGCAACGGGCTATGTTGCGGCGAGAGGAGCGGGCCGCCTCCGTGTACAGGGCCCCCACCTCAGACACCCCGACTACCGAACTGCGCTGACACGGAGGCGGCCCGAAATCACCGCAGAGCACCATCCATAGATTGAAGGTGAACGCACATGCCAATGGGATCAAATAGATTTGGATTCAGTAGTTGCCCAGCGAAGCGGCAGGAGGGAGTGGGATCTGAAAACAATCCGTCTGATGTCGCGATCCTGAACATGGCAGTGGATTCTCAATCGATGTTTCGCCGCAGAGCCCCGGGCTCGTCAGCAATCAGAGAAAATGGAGCCATTGATGACATTTTCCGAGCTCTCCTTTCGGAGGCAAATCGAGAACTCGCCAGTTTGTTGCGAGACGTTCGAACGGAGTCTTGCAGCACTTCGCCCCGCGACACTCGGACTCGCCCGGTCAGTGAGCTGCTTATGCGCGCGGTCCGTTGCGCCGCGAAACAGTACATGTTGCAAGCAGAACTGGGGAATATTGCAATCACCGACGAACTCACCGGCTTATATAACCGTCGCGGTTTTATGGCCCTGGCAGAACGTCAATTAAAGCTTGCGCGCCGATCCGGCCGGGGGATGTTGCTCTTTGTGATGGATGTGGACCGCTTGAAGCAGATTAATGATACGTTCGGCCATTCCGAAGGCGATCGTGCGTTGAAGCGCACCGCGGAGGTCCTGGAGGAGACATTTCGAGATTCAGATGTTGTCGCTCGCCTGGGAGGAGATGAGTTCGCTGTTCTTGCGATCGAAGCAACCGATCATAGCGAGGCCACGATCAAGGCTCGCCTTTTCGAGTGTTTGAAATCAATCAGTGCCGAACAGTCTGGCTACGAAATTTCTCTTAGTCTGGGCTTTGCTCGCTTCGATCCGGGCAACCAAACATCAATTGGAGAATTCATGATGAAGGCCGATCAAACCATGTACGAGCAGAAGCGACGCCGATCGAGGGTGGCTTTCGAGTCGGAGACCCGTACTCCACGTCAATAGCCGCTATGGATCTTCGAAATCTATCGTCGTTGAACTTCGCGCCAGTTTCGGCAACTTTTCGTCAGCCTCCAGCCCGGTGTCATCTAACTAAAAGCTTGGAAGGTCATTGTACAGATGCCCACGAGGTCAGGACGACTTGAAAAACGGATTCGGCTGGCTGTTCCGGTAGAGATATCCAGCCCTCAGAACCCGTCGGCAGCAGAGCGGACAATTACTGAAAATTTCTGCTCGCTGGGAATACGAGTGCTGACCCAACAAACCAAGGATTTGAATGAACGACTGTGGGTCAGGTTGCCCGATAGGAATCTGCGGACCCTCGCTCGCGTTGTCTATTGTCATCGACTGCCTGATGGGCGCTTTGGTGTGGGATTGCATTTCCAGGGAGAGACTGTCACGTGGCCAAGAGACTGATTGCCTGGGGTTGCCAAAGCCGTTGAGATCTTTGCAAGCGCAGACAGATTTGTTTCACCAACTCAACAACTAAAGTCACGAGTCGAGCCCCTTGGCGGATCCTGATGCTCTGCCATAACTAATCCGGCGCATCCCATAAATTCCGGCAGAGAAAATCCTTTAAACGAAGGAGCATAAAACCGCTATTCAAGCCTACTGGATGACACTTGGTTGCTGCGTGACGTCGAGCCAGTGGAAGAAACACCCCGCCGAACGCGCTCGAGGTGCTCGGGCCAAGCGACGAGGAGCGCGTGTTGGAGGGAATGAGACTACTGCTCGAAGCTCAAGACTGCGGGATTCGCATCGTTCATTGTAATCACTACAAATTTCGATGGGGACACGATGTACATGATATAGCTCCCGTTTTCAATGGAGCCTCTTCCATTTGTTGGCGCTGACGATACGGAATATGGGACGCTGACGGGAACGCCCAAACTGGGTCCGCTTGGGGCACCAATATCCTTGGTGCCGGTGATGGTGCCGGTCGGGCTGACACCGTCCGCCGTGAACTCGCCCGAAAAGATGACCGCCCCAAGCGAGGCGGCGTAGCTTGTCGAACCGGCATACCTGCCCATCACCGAGCCATTGGTAAACGTCCCCGCTGCTTGGGGGTCAGCGAACCCGAAGAAAGCGGAACTAACCCAGAAGGCTTGGTTGGAACTGACCAAGTAAGCAGTCGCGGCACTGGCCCCGACACCTATTGATACCCGTCCATTGCTTGACGCGGTATACGTCCCGGATACGCCGGTGACTGATGTATCCACCCCGCCGCAGTTCTGGTCGTAGGTTAGTGTGAGAGCGCCATTGCTGTTGCCAGTGAGCAAGCCTACGAGCACGTTCGGCGCGACGCTTGTTCCACCAGCGCAGACGGCTTGGCCTGTAAGGTAAATTACCATGCCGCCGTTCAGCGAAGCGTTGGAGAACCCTCCTATCGGACTTTGCTGCTGCAATACGACGCCATTTAGCAATGGGGTGACGCTCGTGACCGCGTCAATCTCCATCGCGAACAGCTTTCCGGCGTTAACAACGTAAAAGATGAAATTGAGATTCTGTGCCAATCCGCCAACCAAGGGGGGCAGGTCCATTATGCCCCGGCCGGTTGTACTGTCGGTTACGGTGTAGTTCCCCGCGGCAAACGGAGCCCCGCCAAAAATACCCGACCGGCTGCTGTCCGCGGCTCCGTTGGTGAAAGTGCCCAGTCCGTTCGCAGTAAAGCGGCCCGCAAGCATCGTGCGATCGTTAAAGCCATCCAAGCCCGTGAAACCAAACGCATAGTCACCCGTTATTTTGGCTGTGTTGAATGCGGCGGTGTCAACCTTCTCCATGGTCCCCGAGCCGACCGTTCCGGTCCCTCCCGCAGCATCGACCTCTACGAACTGGGCGTTGCCGTTGGTCATCATGGCAAACGCAAGTGTACCGCCGCCCGGAATATTTAGGTTCATTACGCCCCTCTGGTCCGCACCGATTGCATAAGTCCCGGTGAACGTTAGGGCGCTTGCCCTCTCTTGGGGTTGTGCGCTGTTGGTGTCCAGCTCGCCGTTCGTCAGATTGCCGGCGCCGTCAGCGGTGAATCTTCCCACGGCAGCGAAAACCGTCGAAGCGCCGCCGCCCCCGGTGGTCATCCCGTTGAACGTAAATGCGTAGTCGCCATTCATCTCGGCATTGTTCACTCCGGGAGTGCTCTGAGCTCGGACCGTCGAGACAAGGGACAGCATGAAACAGGTGATCAGCAAAACATTTAGTTTCCTCATTTTTCCTCTCTTTGTTGGCTGGGCAGTTGACGGGACGCTTTTCGTTGTGAACTAGCGATCATGACTGCTCCCTGTGAGAGGGCGCCCACGCATTAACCTTAACAACGGTTACCATCGGGACGAGGACCCTCTCGATTGACTCATCCACCGTTTCCTCCTCTTGACCATCTTCGAGATGGCTCGCAGCCTTCGTACTTATGGCTTAGTGGCGACTGGTGGTCAATCGGGTGGAAACTGGAAAACCGGGATAGGAAAACGCCTAAAAAGTGGGTAGATACTGACCGGATCAATAGGAAAGGTGAACCCGGGGCATTCCGTTCAGCGTGAGGCTGGAGAAATTTTAATCTCTTTGTGGGTCAACTCGCGAAGGATGGCGGCGATTTTTTCAAATTCTGAAGACTTATCAAGGAAGAAATTCGCCCCGGCGCTCAAGCATTCCTCGCGATACTCGGAATGCGGGTAGTTCGTGCAAATTAGAACTAAAAGATACGGATGGTCCACGCGAATCGCACGGAGAACATCGAGACCGGTTCCTCCGGGCATTTGCAAGTCGAGAATGACGGCATCAGGATTTGTTTTCTGTATGCTGCGAATGGCTTCCGGCACATCGCTCGCTTGCCCTACAAGCTGCGCTCCAGGTACTTCCTCCAGCAGGTCCGCCAGACGTTCCACGACCGCACTAGAATCATCGGCGATAAAGACTCTCATCTGGACGCTCCTCGGGAACGAACCTCCTGCTTGGTATAGAGAATGACAGAACGATGCGGAAATACATCGGGTTGAAACCGCAATCTCTTGTAAGACAAAATGAACTGAGAGTGACAGTGTGCGTCCCACGCAATGGGTTATGGGTTCAACGCCGTCGAAAAAGAAGCGTCCTCTGGCCCTCAAGTTGGGACTCTGCGCAGCGCTAGCTAGTGGATCGAGGAAACGCGCAATGAGAGCGATTGACACGGCAGTGATCGTGCCCGCCGGATTCCCTTGTTCCCAGTCCTACCGGCCAATTGATCCCTGGCCGTAGGCCAGTATGCGCGCCGTGCCCAGAGTGCTTCGACCCCTGCACCAAGACTGCCCCCCGTACCAGTAGTAATGGTCGCTGTCTCTTTCTATCCTTGCTATGAGTTCAGGCAGGACTGAGCAGCCATTTCCGCGGGCCCCCACCCCCCGCCCCAGCTAACGAGCTGACTTAAGCCCAGAGGAAGCGAGAAACGTGAAAACCAGCACAAGAGGATGGGTGTGTGCGGTTGGTGTGGCGATACTGATTTCTTCGGCAGCATTCCTGGGCGGCTGCGCAGGCTTGGTCAGTAGCCCCAACAGCACTGGCAACCCGCCGTCGACACTGGTCATCACGAACTTACAAAGCGGACCAGTTACAACCTCAAGCTCTCAGGTGACTTGGACAACAAACGTCGCTGCCG
>WNFT01002319.1_pt1 | contig 16308 bp, 14 predicted proteins | sample 5400191 | NCBI WGS metagenome assembly WNFT01 (sample SAMN13153359, study PRJNA577476) | soil metagenome | isolation source: 80 cm saprolite under Madrone tree | place: USA:California | collected 2016-06-14 | reverse complement strand
AAAGAGGGCTGGATCGCCGGCGCGGGCATCGACGTCTTCGAGAGAGAGCCGGAGGTGCATCCGGCGCTGATGGGCCTGCCCAACGTGGTTCTGGCGCCGCATATCGCCAGCGCCTCGTCGGACACGCGCCTCAAAATGGCGAACCTGGCCGTGGACAATTGCCTGGCGGTGCTCGAGGGCAAGACGCCCCCTACCCCGGTCAATCCAGAGGTGTTCGCCAAGCGGTGACCGTGGAGCTGCCGGCGGACGCCTAGAGCCGCTCGATCAGCGCGCACGCTCGAGCCGCCTGGACAGCCGGCTCAAGCGGTGATGCAGCGCCTCCACGACGCCGCCCGGCGCTCGATGGACGCGGGCATGCTCGAGCGCCTCCGTCACGACGGCATGGGCGGCGGCCAAGTCGCGCAGGCGGTGCTCGTGGATCTTGGCCATCTCCTCCCAGGGCCGCGCGTCGAAGATGCGCGCACCGCGCGCGGCCGCTTCCCAGAGCACGCGCGAGGCGTCCCAGCGCGACCGGCGTTTCTCACGCCACGCCAGGCGCCCGAGCACACGCTCCCGCGCGGGGCTGGGGAGCCCTCCGTCGAGGGCCATCCGGTAGCAGGCTTCGCCGCGGTCGGCGTCCACCGCCTCCCAGAGCCTTCCGAGCCCAGCCAGCTCCTCGGCTCCGAGCTCGGATCCGGGCGCCCGGGCGACGGCATCGGCCACCCAGCCAGCGAGCGCCGCGAGCGAGAGGATGTCATGGCGGTTGTGCTCGAAGACCCTCGGCAGCTCTCCGGGCATCTTGCGGCGCAGGTACTCGAAGTACACGGACGGGATGAGCGCGCCGGGCAGGTCCCACTCGCGGGCAAAGCCCAGGGCGTGCTGCTCGACGGTGCCGAGCCGGCAGTCCGGCAGTCGGCTGCTCCAGAGTCGGCGCGCTGCCGGCAGCAGGTCGAGGTGGAAGACGGCTTCGGGCCAGCGCCGGCGCGCCAGCACGAAGCGCGTCTCGAGCAGGGGTAGGTCGAATCCCGTGCCGTTGTAGGTGACGAGCCCGTCCATCTCCCGCAGGAGCGGGTCAAGCGCGGCCAGGAGCGCAGGCTCCTCGTCGAGGTCGCGCATGAAGTACTGGCGCACTTCGAAGGTTTCCCCGTCGAAGAAGCCCACGCCGACCAGGAAGGCGTACGTGCCCGTGCCGCCCGAGAGGCCGGTCGTCTCGGTATCGAGATAGAGCAGTCGCGGTCCTGCCGGCGGGACTCCTGTCCGCGTCAGGACCGCCAGCGGGGCGTCGGCCATCCCGCGGGCCGCGTCGAGAAGCTGGCGGCCGTGAAGATGACCGGCCTCGAAGCGGCGGCGAACCACCAGCACGCGCCCACGCTCCGTTTCCTCGACGACGCCACCCAGGAGGTCCTCCAGCGAGGACGTGTGGCGAGAAGCGACGTTGATACGGCTCTTGGCCTCGAGGCGCCGGATGACGCGACTGAGATCGGGGATGGCGTCGCTCATGCGGGCAACGCGGTCAGCGGCGAGCGACGAGCCGCTTGAGCACATGGAGCGCCACCGGCTTGGCGCGGCGGCCCACCTCGTTCACGGGACCCACGCACGACGGACAGCCGGCGGGACACGCGCAGCTCTCCAGCGTCTCGAGGCCGCGCGCGAGGAGCTCCGGCAGCACCTCGAAGATGCGCTCGGCGAGCCCGATGCCACCCGGCTGGTTGTCGTAGAGGTAGATGGTGGGGGTGAACTCGTCACCCTGGACGAGCTGGGCGCGCATCGTCTCTCGGGTGACCACCTGCCCTTCCGCCGACGGCGTGCCGTCGCCGAGCCACGCCCCGATGTCGCGGATGTCGCAGAGGAGAAAGATGGGGGCGAGCGAGTGGAGCAGGCGCGTCAGCGCGCGCAGCCCGTCCACGAGCTCGTCGCGGTGGGACGAGATCTCGGCGAGCGTGGCGGGGGCGACGGTCAGCCAGGCCGCCGTCGTCTGCATCTCCTGCTGCGGCAGCTCGACCTCGCCCGAGCCGACGTTCTCCATCGTGCCCATCTTGATTTTCTTGAAGCCGACGACCTTCTCGGCCACGAGCACCTCGCCCTGCTCGGCGATGAGACCGGGAGTCTCCTGCTTCGTGAACCGCTGGAGGATCCACACGCCCTTGGCGCTGATGGCATCCGTGAAGTAGTCGACCATGACCTTCTTGACGTAGGCGACTTTCTCTTCGTCCTCGCGATAGTGGAGCTCCTGGACCTCGAACGGCTCGCCCTCGACCATATAGATGGCCTTGGGATAGATCATCGAGAACGCGCTCTTCCAATCCACCTCGGCGATAATCTGGCGGCGCTTGACCTGCTTGTCGTCGCGCGCCGTGGTGTCGATCACGAGGAAGTTGTCGGAGGTGACCGTGCGGAGCGAGATGTGGTCGGCCGGATAGGTCTCGGAGGTCCAGTGGAACTTCTCACCCGCGCGGTGGAGCAACCCCTCTTCCTCGAGCGCGGCGAGATGCGGCTGCACGTCGCCGCCGAAGGTTTCCTGCCCGCCGAAGGGCAGCTCGAAGGCCGCGCACTTGAGGTGGTTGACCAGGATGAACGGGTTCTCGGGGTTGATGCGCGCGTGCTCGGGCGGCGCGCCGAAGAGGTAGTCGGGGTGGGTGGCCAGGTATTGGTCCATGGGCGAAGAGGTCGCCACCATGATGGCGGCTGACCAGCTGCTCCGCCGCCCCGCGCGGCCCGCCTGCTGCCACATGGACGCGATGGTGCCGGGATAGCCCGCGAGGACCGCCACGTCCAGGTGACCGATGTCGATGCCGAGCTCGAGCGCGCTCGTGGCGACGACCCCCAGCACTTCGCCCGAGCGCAGCCCCTGCTCCACCTCGCGCCGCCGCAGCGGCAGATAGCCACCGCGGTAGCCCCGGACGATACCGGCGTCTCCCGTCTTGTCCTCGACGCCTCTCTTGATGGTGGAGAGCAGTACCTCCGTGGACAACCGGCTCTGAGCGAAAACAATGGTGGCGATCTTCTCCTTGAGGAGCCGGATGGCGAGGGTGGCCGCCTCGCCGAGATAGGGAGCACGGATGCCCAGCTCGGCGTTGACGACGGGCGGGTTGTAGCAGAGGAAGAGCTTTTCGCCCGTCGGCGCGCCGCTCTCGCTCACCTCGCTGACGGCCTCACCCGTCAGTCGCTCGGCCAGCTCCCGGGGGTTGGCGATGGTCGCCGAGGCCATGATGAACTGCGGCGAGGCGCCGTAGTGGCGGCAAATGCGCTTGAGCCGCCTCAGCACGTTCGCGAGATGGCTCCCGAACACACCGCGGTACGCGTGGAGCTCGTCGATGACCACGTAGCGGAGGTTCTGGAAGAGGTTCACCCACTTGGTGTGGTGCGGCAGGATCCCCGAATGGAGCATGTCGGGGTTGGTGAGCACGAGATTGGCCCGCGCGCGCACCGAGCGGCGCGCGTCCTGCGGCGTGTCGCCATCGTAGGTGAACATGCGCATGTCGGGCAGTGTCTTCGCCAGCTCCATCAGCTCGGCCAGCTGGTCCTGGGCGAGCGCCTTGGTGGGGAACAGGTAGAGAACGCGCGTGTCGGGCTGCTGCACGAGGGCCTGGAGCACGGGCAGGTTGTAGCAGAGCGTCTTGCCGGACGCGGTCGGCGTTACGACGACCAGGTTCTCGCCCTTGGCGACGGTGTCATACGCCTTGGCTTGATGCGAGTAGAGCTGCTGGACTCCGCGCCCGCGGAGCGCTTCGAGCAGGCGCGGATCGAGCGACGAGGGAAACGGCGCCAGGATCGCGGGCTTGGCTTCGAAGTGGCGTGTGGCGGTGATGAGTGGGCCGGTGCGGGATGAAGTCAGGAGACTATCCAGGATCTCCTGTAGCGACATGGCTCATCCTATGTTTAGTGCGAGAGCCTTGTCAACTTCCGGCGGTCGTGACACCGTGGACGCATGCTCCGGCTCCTGCCGCCGCACTGCCGGACGGGGCTCCTCGCGTGAGGCGGTCCCCCGAGTGGCGGCAGTCGGATCTGCCCCAGCCGCCTCCCTATACCTTTGGCAACGTGGTGCGCGTGATCGGCCCCGGCGCCATACTGCTCGGCCTGTCACTTGGCTCGGGCGACTGGATACTCGGGCCGGCAGCCACCGCCCGCTGGGGTCCGGAGATCCTTTGGATCTGCACGGTCTCCGTCCTGCTGCAGGCGCTCCTCAACACCGAGATGGCCCGCTACACGCTCGCCACGGGCGAGCCCATCTTCGCGGGCTTCATGCGCGTCGCGCCGGGACCGCGCGTCTGGGGACCTGTCTACGCCTTCCTGCATCTGGCGCAGGTAGGCTGGCCGGGCTGGGCATTGGCCGCCGCCACCGCGCTCACCGCTGCCTTCCTTGGCCGCATGCCTCGCGGGGAAGATAGGGCCGTGGTCTTAGGGCTGGGCTACGCGATCTTCCTCGGAGCCGTCGCGGTGACCCTGCTCGGAGCGCGGGCCCGGAGAGCGATCGAATGGGCCGAGTGGGCGGTGATGGCCTGGACGCTCTGCTTCCTGGCCATCCTCGCGCTGCTCCTCGTTCCCTGGAAGATCTGGCGGGCTGTCGCGGTGGGCTTCGTGTCGCCCGCCATGCCCGCCGACTCGGAGCTGGGCATCGACTGGGTGCTGCTGACGGCCTTTGCCGCGTATTCGGGTGGCGGCGGCGCCATCAACGCGACCCTCACCCACTGGCTTCGAGACAAAGGCTTCGGCATGGCGGGCACGATTGAAAGCCGGCAGGTGGTGGTGGGTGGCGAGAGCGTCCGCTTCGCGCGCGACGGCATGATCTTCGAGCCGACTGAGGCCAATCTCGTCAAGTGGCGCCAGTGGTGGCGCTATCTGAGAACGGACTGCTGGTACTTGTGGACGGCCGGCTGTCTCGCCAGCATGGCCTTGCCCGCGCTGCTCGCCGCGCATTTCGCAGGCCCAGGGGCGATCTGGACGGGCCTGACCGCGCCGACATGGCTCGCGCAAGGCGTGGGCTGGCGCCACGGCTTCGTGCTCTGGACGCTCATCCTGCTCACGGGCTTCGCGATTCTGGGCCTGACCCAGGTCGGTATCGTCGACGGCTTCGTGCGGAGCGTGACGGACATCGTGTGGACGGCCCGGGCGCGGAGCCGCGTGCCCGGCGCCGAAGGCCCCGCCAGCGGGCTCTACTACGCGGTGCTCGTCGCCTTCACGGCAGCGGGCTGCGCCGCCATGACACTCGGCGACTCGTTCCAGCTCATCCTGATCGGCGCCAACGTGGCTGCGCTCAACTTCGTCGTGCTTTCCCTTCACACTCTCTGGATCAACCGCGCGCTGCTGCCGCCCGACCTCCGCCCCTCCCTCTGGCGCGAGCTCGCGGTGCTCGCGTGCGGGGCGTTCTTCGCGACCCTCCTCGTCAAAGCTCTCCGCGAGCCGGCGTGGCTCGCGGGGCTCCTGATCTAGTCAGGAATCCTCGGGAGGGCCATGCGCTCTCACCGCATCCGGTTAGATCTCTATCCGGTAGACACGAGCGGCTGTGTCGTGGAACATCGCGGCGCGCTCGGCGGCCGAGTAGCTCTTGGACAGCCGTTTGAAGGCGTTGTACATCACGTGGTAGGAGTAGGACACCTTGTCAACCGGGAAGTTGCTTTCGAACATGCACCGGCTGGGTCCAAACTGCTCGATGCAGTACGTCATCAGGGGCGTCATCGATGCCGCCAACTCTTCCGACCCGATCGGCGTGGCTCGAGCATGCCAGTCAAAACCGGTGCGGGGCATACCGATGCCGCCGAGCTTGACGTAGACGTTGCGGCACGCGGCCACCGCGGCGATTCCGCGCCGCCACGTGGCCATCACCTCGTCGTCCCGGTGTCCGTAGGGGCCCACCCGCAGCAGCCCCCCGATATGGTTCAGGATGATCGTCAGGTCGGGGACAGCCTTGGCGAAAGCCGCCAGCTCGGGAAGCTGCGGGAAGTACATCCACCCTTCGAGGGACAACCCCATCCGTGCAAGCACCCGGGCGCCGGCCCGGAAACCGTCGCTACCCAGCTGCCCCTCCTGCTTGTGCGCGGCCGTGTTCTCCACCTCGGGGTGGGGATCCCACGTCACCGAATGGCGGATGCCCCGAAACCGGTTGGGGCTGGCCGACTGCAACGCTTCCAGCACCGGCTCCACCCGCGCACCGAGGTTCAGGTTGGCGTGACCGACAATCGCGGCGGCGGCTCGGCCGGGACCATACAGACCGCTCGCGCTGGCCGCGGCCAGCCCCTGGACGAATTCGACCTCGCCTACGGGACGCAGCTCCTCCGGTCCGTCGGCGCGGTACATCGCCCGTGCCTCGATGAACACGGTGGACCGCACGTTGTGGCCGCTGTTGATGTCGGCGGCCAGCTCGTGGAGGAGATATCGCTGGTAGGGTATGCGCCCGCTGCGGAAGTCCCAAAAATGGTGATGGGGATCACAGATCGGTATCTCCGGCTCGACGGTCGGCTCCTGAGTCAACGCGAGCCAGTCATTTCCTCCGAATGGCACGATGGCACCTCCATGACCGGATGTGAACGATGGCCGTGGCGCTCCCGGTCGAGCTCGCTAGCCTTCCCTCAACGGCACGACGGCGTAGAAGCGCGGCTGATCCCCGACGACCCGCGTGATGTGGCCTTGCCCTGTGAGGTCTTCCGCCAGCACCACATCTCCCGGCCCCACCCGAGCGACCGTACCGTCTCCCACTTCGATCTCCGCCGTGCCCGACAGCGAGAGCGAGTACTGCCGTCTGGGAGCGCAGTGCCAATCGAGTACGTAGCCGGGGGGCGAGACTCGAAACACGATGCCGGCGGCGGGCTCCATCGAGGTACCTTCGCCGTGGGCGCCTTCGATGTCGACGAAGGGCTGCATCGCGAGGGGCATCTCGGCGATGCGTGATTGTCCATTCGCGCCACTATAGACACGCCAGATCTTCGGCATACTCGCGGGCACCCCGCCGGCCCTCGCGAGATCCTGCGCCGTGACCGGCGCGCCGTCAAGAGGAAGGAGATCCGCCCGTTGCGGGGGAGAGATCGGAGCTGTTAGGACTGGGCCGGAGTCTTCAACCCGCTACGCGGTCTTTCGTGGATGACCCAGCCTCATGACCGGAGTGCTCGCGACCCTTCCGGGGGAATGGGAAGAGAGCTTGCCAGAGAGCCGGCGCGGCTCGAGCTGCCTGCGGACCTTTTTCGCTGGGCTCCGCCAGTACAGGCCCTGCTCGACCAGAAGCCACAGAGGCACAATGAGCGCCAACAGATAGCCGATCGCCGTGTTCAGCTCCATGTCCCGATCCCTCCTCGCAGTCAAAAACCTATCGTGACTCACGCGACTCAAGATCTGCCGTGGATGACGCAGGAGCCGTGCCACTCGGAACTGATCGCAGAATCGTGGACTTACGTGAATCAGGACGAAGGAGCCCTGGAATGCTGCCCGAATGTGGAAGGCGGTCTTCTGGCGTTATGCCTTATCAGGCCGGATCCCAGACCCCGTCAGGCTAGCCAGACGTCAGGCCAGATCGAATACGAGCACTTCGGCCCGCGCCGAAGCGGTGATCTCGAGCGCCGCCTCGTCGCTCACCGCGGCGCCGTCGCCGGCGCCGAGCGCCGTGCCCTTGAGACTCACCGCGCCCCGCGCCACCTGAAGCCACGCGTGACGCCCCGGCCTCAATGCATGGCGCACCGACTCGTCAGGCTCGAGCAGGACCGTCCACAGGTCGGCGTCCTGGTGGATAGTAACGGCTCCCTGCCGCCCGTCACCAGCGGCGATGAGGCAGAGGTGGCCGCGTCGTGCCTCGGTTGGGAAGAGCTTCTCCTCGTAGCTGGGCGGGAGCCCGCGCTGGTTGGGCAGGAGCCAGATCTGCAGGAGGTGTACGGGCGTCTCGCGCGACGGGTTGAACTCGCTGTGCGTCACGCCGGTGCCGGCGCTCATCCGCTGTATCTCGCCCGGCCGGATGATGGACCCATTGCCCATGCTGTCCTTGTGCTCGAGGGCTCCCTCGAGCACCCAGGTCAGAATCTCCATGTCCCGGTGCGCGTGCGTGCCGAACCCCTCGCCCGGCTTGACGCGATCCTCGTTGATGACGCGCAGCGTCCGGAAACCCATCTGCCTGGGATCGTGGTACGAGGCGAACGAGAAGGTGTGAGAGGTGTCGAGCCAGCCGTGGTCGACATGCCCGCGCTCGGCTGCCGGTCTGACGGTGATCATGGCAACTTGATGATAGCGCCCCGCGCAAGGACCAGGCGCACGTCGCCCAGGGCTCCGATGCGCTCGTGCGCTTGCCCGGCCACGGCGAGGAGGTCGGCCGCGTAACCCTCCGCCACCCTGCCGGTCTCGCCGCCCAGCCCCAGCGCCTCGGCGGCCACCGAGGTCGCCGAGCGGATCGCCTCGAGCGGCGTCATCCCGTACTTGACCATGAGCTCGAGCTCGGGCATGAGGCTTCCGTGAAGGTTGAACGGGGTGCCCGAGTCGGCGCCGGCGGCAATGCGCACTCCCGCCTTGGCCGCGCGCTGGAAGCTCGCGATGTGGTGCGGCATCACGGCGTCGGACTTCCGCACCATGAACTCGGGGATGCCGGCAGCGAGGCCGCCGGCGGAGATGGCGGCCGGGGCGGCCAGCGTCGGTACGAGGAACACGCCCTTGCGCTTCATGGACGCGATGATCTCGTCGGTCAGGAAGATGCCGTGTTCGATGGTCGTGATGCCGGCCTCCACCGCGTCGGCGATGCCGGCCGAGCCTTGCGCGTGCGCGGCGGTGAGGCGTCCCGACTTCCTGGCCTCCTCGACGCCGGCGCGCATTTCTTCGAGCGTGAGCTGCGGCGAGCCCGGCTCGACCCCCGGCGTCATCACGCCGCCCGTCGCGATGAGCTTGATGACATCGGCGCCCGCCTTGAGCTGCTCGCGCACGGCTTTGCGAACGTCATCGGGCCCGTCGGCCTCGCGACCGATGAAGCTGCCGTGGCCGCCGGTCATGCATACCGCGCGCCCGGCCGCCACGATCCGCGGACCGGAAAAGAGCCCGTCGGAGATGGCACGACGCACCGAGAGCTCGACGTAATCGCGTCCGCCGAGATCCCTGACCGTGGTCACGCCCGCCTCCACCGACGCCTTCGCCCGCAGGAGCGCCTTGAGCGCGGTCAGCGCGGCGGGCTCCTCCTTCAGCACCCGCACGGGATCTGCCTCGGCGCCGAAGCACAGATGCACATGGCAATTGACGAGCCCGGGCAGGAGCGTGCACCCAGAGAGGTCGATGCGCCTGCCGCGGGGGGCGCGCGCCTCGTCGACCACCGACGCGATGCGCCCGCCCTCGACGACCACGGCGCGGCCCCGGACGGGCTCGGCGCCCGTGCCGTCGATCAGCGACGCTTCCACCAGCACCAGGCTCTCCATGGCGGTCCTCAGACGTTGAGGCGGGGATCGAGCGTGTCGCGAAGACCGTCGCCCAGCAGATTGATCCCGAGCACGGTCACGAGGATGGCCAGGCCGGGAAAGGTCGCCAGCCACCAGGCGGTGGAGAGGTAGACGCGGCCGTCGGCGAGCATGCCGCCCCACGTCGGCGTGGGGGGCTGGACGCCCAGCCCCAGAAAGGACAGCGCGGATTCGATGACGATGACGCGAGCCATGTCGAGCGTGGCGACCACGAGCCACGGCGTGAAGGCATTCGGAAGCACGTGGCGGACGAGCACGCGCCCGTCGCGGCTGCCGAGCGCGATGGCCGCCTGGACGAACTCGCGCTCGCGGATCGAGAGGACCTCGCCGCGGACCACGCGCGCATAGACCACCCACGAGGACACCCCGATCACGATGATGATGTTGCGCAGGTTCGGGCCCAGGACGCCGATGACCGCGATGGCAAGGAGGATGAACGGGAAGGCCAGCTGGATATCGGCCAACCGCATGAAGAAATCGTCCACCTTGCCGCCGAAGTAGCCCGCGACGAGCCCGATGGCCATGCCGAGCACGCCCGAGATCAGCACGGCCGAGACGCCCACCACGAGGGCGATGCGCGAGCCGAAGATCACGCGCGCCAGGATGTCCCGCCCCAGGTGGTCGGTGCCCAGCATGTGGATGCGACCGGCGGCGGTCTGCCAGCCCGGCTCCTTGAGGCGCTGGTTGATGTCCTGCTCGAGCGGGTCGAAGGGCGTGAGCCAGGGGGCGAAGAGAGCGGCCAGCAACACCACGAGGACGACGCCCAGCCCGAAGATCGCGGTGCGGCGCCGCGCGAGGCGCTTGAGCGTCACGAGCCACTGCCGCTCCTCGACGGGGGCGGGCGCCCGCAGCGCGACGGCGACGCCGTTGGGCGGCGCCATCAGTGGAACCTGATCCGCGGATCGAGCCAGGTGTAGGCGACGTCCACGAGGAAGTTGAGAAAGACGAAGGTGCTGGCGAGGATGAAGACGGCCGCCTGCACCACGGGATAGTCGCGGTTGAAGATGGCCTGCACGGAGAGGCGTCCGACCCCCGGCCAGGCGAAGATGGTCTCGGTGATGACCGAGCCGCCGAGGAGCGTGCCCAGCTCGATCCCGACGATGGTGACGATGGGAATGGACGCGTTCTTGAGCGCATGCTTCCAGACCACCGGCTGCTCGCTGACCCCCTTGGCCCGCGCGGTGCGGATGTAGTCCTGCCCCAGCACCTCGAGCATGCCGGAGCGCGTGAGCCGCGTGATGCGCGCCGTGGTGAAGAGCCCGAGGGTGACCGCGGGCAGGATGAGGTGCTGGAGGTCCCCGCGCCCCGAGGAGGGCAGCCAGTTGAGCCGCACCGAGAAGACCAGGATGAGCATGATGCCCAGCCAGAAGGTCGGCATGGCCTGGCCCATGAGCGCGACCACGGTCGACACGTAGTCGATGGGCGTGTTCCGCTTGACCGCGGAAATGATGCCGGCGGGAATGGCGAGGCACAGCGCGAGGAGGAGCCCGGCCCCGGCCAGCTCGAACGTCGCGGGCAGCCGCTCCAGGACGAGGTGCATGGCGGGCTCGCCGTGGCGGACCGACTCGCCGAAATCACCGTGCAGCGCGCCCTTGAGAAAGCGGACGTACTGCACCGCCACATGATCGTCGAAGCCCATGGCCTTGCGGAAACGCGCCACGTCCTCGGCCGTCGCGTCGGGCGGCAGGAGCAACGCCGCGGGGTCACCCGTGAGATGGAGAATCAAGAAAACGACGACGGATACGCCGAAGAGGACCAGCACCGCCTGCCACAGGCGTCGCAGGAGGTAAGACCTCACGCCGTGGCTTTCTCCAGGCGCGCGACGGCTTCGATGTGGGGCGTGTGGGGGAACATGTCCACGGGCTGCACCCACTCCAGCCGATAGCCGCCGCGCACGAGCTCGCCCAGATCCCGCGCCAGCGTCGAAGGGTTGCAGGACACGTAGACGATGCGCGCGGGTCCCATCTGCAGGAGTGCGCGTAGCGCCTTCGGGTGGAAGCCCGCGCGCGGCGGATCCGCCACGACCACCTGGGCCCTCACACCCTGGGCAATGAGAGACGGAAGCGCGAAACGAACCTCACCGGCGAGAAAGGTGCAGTTGGCGATGCCGTTGGCGGCCGCATTGCGGGCGGCGTCGTCCACCGCGGCCTGCGTCACCTCGACACCGTAGACCCAGCGGCAGCGCCCGGCCAGCTGCAGGCTGATGGCGCCCGTGCCGGAGTACAGGTCCAGCACGGTCTCATCGCCCGTGAGACCCGCGGAGTCGAGCACGAGGGAGAAGAGCCGCTCGGCCTGCGCGGTATTGGTCTGGAAGAAGGAGTTGGCCGAGACCTGGAACTGGAGCCCGCCCACCGACTCGAGAATGTGATCGCGGCCTCCGAGGAGGTGCTCCTCGACTCCCACCGCCACGCTCGCCTTCTTGGGGTTGACGTTCATCACCACGCTCGCGGTCCGCGGCACGCGCGCCGCGAGCCGCGCGGCCAGGGGCGCCAGTTCCGACACCGCCGGCGAGGAGGTCACGACGTTGACCATGCTCTCACCCGTCCGGTAGCCCTCCCGCAGCATGAGGAAGCGCAGAAGCCCCTCTCCCGCGTCCTGCTCCCACGCCCCGAGCCCGCTCTCCCCGAAGAAACGCCGCGCCTCGTCGAGCAGCGCGTTCATGCGGTCGGACTGAAGCAGGCAGCGCTCGACGTCGAGAACGGAGTCGTAGCGCTCCGCCTCGTGAAGTCCCACCGTCAGGCCCACGCCGTCCCTGGCGCGCGCGATCGTGAACTCCATCTTGTTCCGGTAGCCGTAGGTCTCCGAGGCGCCGAGAATGGGGCGGACGTCAACGGGGCCGAGCCTTCCGAGCCGCTCGAGCGCGTCGGCGACCTGCTTGGCCTTGAACGACAGCTGCGCCTGGTAGTCGACGTGCTGCAGCCGGCAGCCGCCACAGCGCCCAAAATACGGGCACGGGGCCTCGATGCGGTGCGGCGACGGGGTCTCGATGGCTTCGATCCTGCCGCGACCGAAGCGGGAGCGGGCTTGGTCGAGGCGGACGCGGAGGCGGTCGCCGGGCACGCCGCCCCGAACGAAGACCACGTAGCCGTCCGCCCGCCCCACGCCCTCTCCGCCGAATGCGAGGTCGTCGATGGTGAGAGACAAGATATGACCGCGCTGGGGTCGGGGCATGGCAGCCCATGATAAGGGCCGCTCCGGGGGGAGTCAATTTAGCAACCTCCACACCGCGCTCGTATCAGTGTGGCAGCGGAGGGCCGCGTCAAGTATGATGGAACGCACGATGGGCACCCGCGGCGGCCGTAGTCCGGTGAGGGTCGGCAATCTGCTGACCGCGGCGGTCCCAGCTTTGGCAGAGCGGATGCTCGAGCAAGCGGTACGCCGGGAGTGGACGGAGACAGTGGGGCCAGAGGCATCTCGGCGCACCCGTCCCGGGGCGCTCCGGCAGGGCACGCTCGAGGTCAGGGTTGACAATTCCCCGTGGCTCCAGGAGCTGACGCTTCGCTCCGCCGCCATCGTGGCCGCGCTGCGGAAGCGCCACGGCTCGGCCGTGACCGGCGTGCGGTTCGCGCTCGGCAGCGGACTTGGTGACGCCGACGTCACCGTTTTCCGACCGCGCGAGGGAACCGCGGCGCCGCGCCGATTGAGCGCCGAGGAAGCTCGCCTCGTGGACGCCGCGGCCGCGCGGCTGCCCGACCCCGCACTCGCTTCGTCACTGAAGCGGCTTCTGACCAAGGACCTGCTGGCGCGCGGGCGTCGTGCTCCCGCCGCTTCGGAGCAGTCATGACCCGATTCTGGTTCGTCCTCTCGGCCGCGCTCGTTCTCTCCGGCTGCGCGCCCATGGCGCCGTCGGGGACGTCGGGTTCAGCCGATGGCTCCAACGCGGCGGCCGACTCGCCGTCCCCGCGGATCCGCGACTCGCGCGCCGCCGCCTACTACTTCTACTCCGTCGCCCAGATGAACGCCCGCTCCGGCCGCGTGCAGGACGCCATCGCCTCGCTCCGCGAAGCCATCGACCGCGATCCTGACACGGCGGCCCTGTGGGTCCAGCTCTCCCAGTGGCTGGCGCGCGCCAACGAGCCGGCCAAGGCCGTCGAGGCGGCGCACAAGGCGCTCGCGCTCGAGCCCGGCAACGCGTCGCCCCACCTGACCCTCGCCGACATCTTCAGGCGCCAGCGCCGCTTCGCCGACGCCGAGGGCGAGCTCGAGAAGGCCATCCAGCTGGCGCCCGGCTCCTCCGACGCCTATATCGCCCTCGCCCAGCAAAACATCGAGCTGCGCCAGTTCGACAAGGCGCGTGCGGTGCTGCTGCGTCTGGTCGCGGTCCAGCCCGGCTCGGCCCAGGCCCAGCACCTGCTCGGGCGGGTGGCCATGGAGAGCGAGCAATGGGACGAGGCGATCACGCGCCTCAAGCGCGCGGTCGAGATCGACCCCGACATGGACGCGGCGTGGATGGCGCTCGGCTTCGTGTACGAGACGCGTCAGCAGCCGGAGGAAGCCCTCAAGGTCTACCGGCAGGCGCTGCAGGCCAACCCGGACAATATCGCCTTCATCGAGCGGCTGGGCGACGTGCTGGTCCGGCTCGGCCGCTTCAAGGAGGCGCAACAGGAAGTCGAAGCGCTGGCGGAATCCGCGCCGCGCGACCCGCGTATCTGGATCAAGCTCGGCGCGATCTACTACGAGCAGAAGCAGTGGGACCGCGCGGTGTCGGCCTTCAGCAACGCGGTCGCGATCGAGCCCAGCAACGTCCGGGCTCGCTATTTCCTCGCCACCGCGCTCATGGATTCCGGCAAGGACGCCGAGGCCCTCGTCGAGCTCGAGAAGATCCTGGTCGCCGACCCGCGCTCGGTCGACGCCCGCGTCCAGCTCGGGTTCCTCCACGGCCGGGCCAAGCGCCACGACGAGGCCATTCGCGTCCTCCAGGAAGCCGTCAACATCGAGCCCAAGCGGGCCGAGCTCTTCGTCTACCTTGGCTCCGCCTACTTCCGCGCCCAGCAGTACGACCGCGCGCTGGCCGCGCTCCAGGAAGGGCTCAGCCTCGACGGCAACAACAAGGACCTCGTCTTCCAGACGGGCGTGGTGTACGAGAAGCAGGGGCGCTTCGACGATGCGGTGACGGCCTTCCGCCGCGTGCTCGTGCTCGACCCCAAGCACGCCGAGTCCTACAACTACATCGGCTACATGTACGTGGAGCGCGGCCAGAACCTGACCGAGGCCGTGCAGCTCATCAAGCGCGCGCTCGACCTCGACCCCGAGAACGGCTATTTCATCGACAGCCTGGGCTGGGCCTACTACCAGCAGGGCCGCTACTCCGAGGCGCTCAAGGAGCTGCAGCGCGCCGTGTCTCTCGCCAAGGAAGACCCGGTCATCCTCGACCACTTGGCCGACGCGTACATCAAGACCGGTCGCACCGACGATGCCATCGTCGTCTGGGAGCGCGCGCTCAAGGGAGAGGTCGAGAGCACCGTCGCCGACCCGATCAAGAAGAAGCTCGACGAGGCTCGCGACAAGGTCCGTCGGTCCAAGGGTGGAGACCGTCCCAAGGCCGAGCAGAAGTAGATCCACCCGCCTGCGGCTGGGCGCGCTCGCCCTGTCGGTCATCGCCGTCTCGGGCGGTTGCGCTTCGCTTCCCCCACGCCAGCCGCTCCCGCCCGATGTCCTGGCCGCGCGCGCCACGCTCGAGGCGCGCTGGCGCGAGTTCCACGACCTCCGCTCCCTGGCGGAGATCAGGATCCGGCGCGGCACCCGCATCGATCGCCTCTCGGGCGTGCTCCTTCTCCGCGCGCCGGCCTCCCTCCGCTTCGAGGCGCTGGCGCCCTTCGGCACGCCCCTCCTCGTCGTGGCCTCCGACGCCGACGCCGTGACGCTCTGGGAGGTGCCGAACGAGCGCGCCTTCATCGCGCGCTCCTCGCCGGATGCCACGCGTCGCTGGCTTGGCCTCGCCCTCGGCGCCGAGGAGCTGGTCAGTCTCCTCGCCGGCTACGCCCTGCCCGCGCGCGACCCGCTCTCGGGCCAGATGCTGCCGCCCGCTGACATGGGTCCGTCGGTGGCCTTCGAGACCGCCGACGGCCGCCAGCGCATCTGGTTCGACGCGACGTCCGGCAACGCGCGACAGATCGAGTGGACGGGCGGCTCGCAACCGGCGCGCGCCGTCTTCACTGCCGACGGTGTGCGACTCGCCACACTCGACGACAAGCTCGAGGTGACGGTGCGCTACCGCGACCCGCAGCGGGACACCGGTTTCGACCCCGAGCTGCTCAAGCTGACTGTCCCGCAAGGTGTGAGAATCCAAGACTTCCGTTGACCGTCCGCGAGGCGGCGTGGTAGGCTTTACCGCTTTGTTGAAACGGCCGGGAAGGGCCCGACGCATGGTGCTGCGGACCTCGGCCAAGGTCAACCTGGCTCTCGAGGTTCTGGGCAGGCGTCCCGATGGTTACCATGAGCTGTCCACCGTGCTGCAGGCGGTGGATCTCTTTGACCGCTTGACAGTGGAGACGGCCGAAGCGATCACGCTCGAGACGAGCGATCCCGCCCTTCCCACCGACGACAGCAACCTGGTGGTTCGGGCGGCGCGGCTCCTGCGGGAGACGGCGGGCGTCGAGGCTGGAGCGCGGATCGTGCTCGACAAGCGCATCCCGGTGGCGGCAGGGCTGGGCGGCGGCTCGAGTGACGCGGCAGCCACGCTCTGGGGGCTCAACCGCCTCTGGGGTCTGCGCTGGCGCCGGGAGCGGCTGATGGCACTCGCGGTCGGGCTCGGGATGGACGTGCCGTTCTTCCTCGGTCCAGGACGAGCGCTGGGAACGGGGCGCGGCGAAGTGCTCAAGGCACTGCCGGCTGTAGGCGGCTACGCCATGGTGCTCGTCAATCCCGGGGTGCCGCTGTCCACGCAGGCGGTGTACAGTCGCGTGCCCAAGGGGTGGCG
>WNFT01002737.1_pt1 | contig 16311 bp, 12 predicted proteins | sample 5400191 | NCBI WGS metagenome assembly WNFT01 (sample SAMN13153359, study PRJNA577476) | soil metagenome | isolation source: 80 cm saprolite under Madrone tree | place: USA:California | collected 2016-06-14 | reverse complement strand
GCGCCCTGGACCGCGGCCACCGTCGAAGCGTGCCGCGGCCCCTTGCCCTCGAGCCGGAGCCGGAGCACGGAGTCGGCGTCCAGCGACGTGAACGCGGGGGCGAGGGCGTCGGGACCGAGCGATTCGCGGACGTTATCCAGGACCCGCTCGATGCGCGTTCGCGTGTCGAGCGGGTGGATCCCGTGCAGGACGAGCAGGCTGGTGAGGAGCGGATCGGCGACCAGCTTCGCGCGCAGCTCTTCCGCCGGGGCGTCGCCCGAGGCGATCTCGATCACCCGCGCCAGTCCGCGGCCGTAGAGATCGAGGACCGTCCGCAACAGCTCGTCCACCTGCTGCCATGCGTACGGGTTGGCCTGCGCGCGAAGCTCATCGAGCAGCCGCGCGATCCGTTCCCCGACCTCGCGTGCGTCGCGCTCCTCAGCCATGGCTCAGCGGTCGCTCCCTAGATCGACGGATTGACGAACGCCATGGGGGAGTGGAGCTTCTCCAGCACGCGCCCGTTCCCGAGGAACATGTGAACGCCGCAGGGCAGGCAGGGATCGAAGCTGCGGACCGAGCGCATGATGTCCACGCCTTTGAACTTCTCCGGCGGGTTCTCTTCGAAGATGGGCTGCCCCTGCACCGAGTCCTCGTAGGGCCCGGGTGTCCCGTAGCTGTCGCGCGGGCTGGCGTTCCACGGGGTGGGCGGATAGGGGTGGTAGTTCGCGATCTTCCCGTCGCGGATCACCAGGTGGTGCGAGAGCACGCCGCGCACCGCCTCGGTGAAGCCGCAGCCGATCGAGTCCTTGGGGACCTGGAACTGCTCCCAGGTCTTGTTGTGGCCTGCGCGCACTTCGGCCAGCGCCTTGTCGATGAAGTGCAGCGCGCAGGCCGCCGCGTATGCCTGGAAATAGCTGCGGGCCCGATCGCGCTCGAGGGCGTTCGACCACTTGGGGATCTTCCACTCGAAGGTGACCGGTCCGCGGGTGGCCGACTTGGGCAGGTTGATGATCACGCTGCCGCCGGTCGACTTCACGTACCCGATGTCCACCAGGCCCGCCAGGGCCGTGGGCCACAGGCGCGCCAGCGGGCCGCCGCCGGTGTCGAGCGCCAGATGGTCCTTTCCGTCATACCAGCGCGGCGACATCACCCAGGTGTACTTGCCGCCGAAGTCCCGCTTCTGCGGCATGGGGATGGTGTGCTGGTTCCAGGTCTCCTTGCCGGCCCAGTCCTCGTAGTACGAATGGCCGAGCAGGATGCGGATGCCGAGGTTGATCTCGACCAGGTCGGTGGTGACGAGCTTGCCGTCCACCACCACGCCCGGGGTGACGAACATCTTCCGCCCCCACTGGGTCATGTCCTTGTAGTCGAAATTGCAGAACTCGGGGTCCTGGAACGAGCCCCAGCAACCGAGGAGGATGCGGCGCTTGCCCACCTCTTCGTAGCCGGGCAGGGCTTCGTTAACCATCGACGTGGACTCGATCGGCCTGTTGGAAAACCGACTGCCAGACGTCATCGGGCCGCCATGAAAACGATCCATGCGCCCAGCCCGACGTCCACGACGCCGAGCAGCGCCTCCAGCCCGAGGGCGACCCTGCCGAGGTGTCGAGCAGCGGCGCGGAGGGGCAGCGAGACGACGAGCGAGAGCGCGACCATTCCCAGTATGGACCCGCCGCCGAACACCAGCAGATAGAGGAGCGCCTGGGCGGCCGATCGGGTGGCCGGCAGCGCGAGGATGGTGATGGCCGCGGTGCCCGCCAGCCCGTGCACGCCGCCGATCAGCAGCGATCGCGCCCAGGGGACGGAGCGGTGCGCATGATCGTGCGCGCTCGCGTGATCGTCCTTCGCCCGCGCGTGGGCATGCGCGTGGAGATGCCGCGCTCCGCCGTGCTCGTGGACGTGCACGTGGATGCGGCGCTCGCGCAACCGCCGCAGCACGCCCAGCCCGAGGACGACGAGGATCGCTCCTACCGCAGCCTCCAGCAGCCTGGACGCGCGCTCCGGGAGCGACGCTCCCAGCCCGATCAGGGCAGTTCCGAGCAGCACCAGGGCGGCGGCGTGCCCGACTCCCCATGCTGCCGCCACTCCCACGGTCTGCCGCGCCGACCCCGAGCGCGACGCGAGAGTCGCGACCGTCGAGACGTGATCCGCCTCGAGGGCGTGCCTGAGCCCGAGCAACAATCCGAGAGCGAGCAGCGATCCCAGCACCGCGACACCGCCTCCCTAGTGCGCCTCGGCGCGCGGTCCGCTCCGCTCCTGCAGCCAGCTGCACCACTGCTCGAGGCCGTCGCCCCGGAGCGCGGAGACCTGGAACACCCGGAGTCGCGGATTCACCGTCCGGGCATACTCGAAGAAGCGCTCGCGATCGAACTGGAGGTGGGGCAGCAAGTCCAGCTTGCTCAGGATCAGCACGTCGCAAGCGCGGAACATGTGGGGATACTTCAGCGGCTTGTCCTCCCCCTCGGTCACCGAGGCGATCACCACCTTGGGCCCCTCTCCGAGATCGAAGAGCGCGGGGCACACGAGGTTGCCGACGTTCTCGATGAACAGCAGCGAGCCTCGCGGCGGATCGAGAGCGCGCAGCGCGTCCGCCACCATGCCGGCGTCGAGGTGACAACCGCTGCCGGTGTTGATCTGCACCGCCCGGGCGCCCGTGCCGCGGATCCGCTCGGCGTCGCGCAGCGTCTCCTGGTCGCCTTCGATCACCGAGACGGCTGCCTGGCCGCCGAGCCGCTCGATGGTGCGCTCCAATAGCGTGGTCTTGCCCGAGCCGGGCGAGGACATGAGATTGAAGGCGGCGATCCGCCGGCTCGCGAACCAGGCGCGGTTGCGCCCCGCCAGGCGGTTGTTCTTCGCCAGGATGTCCTGCTCGAGCAGGACGGTGCGCCCGGCCGGTTGCGCGTGCACATGGGGGACCGAGCAACCACAGGTCGCGCACATTCACGCCACCTCCACGGCCTTGATCTTCAGCTCCTGGCCGCTCAAGAACACCAGATCGGCGCTGCCGCAAGGACACAGGCCGATCCCGTCCTCGATTGCGAGCTCGCTCTCGCAAGCCGAACAGCGCGCTCTCGCCGGAATGGCGACGATGTCCAGGCTCGCCCCCTGCAGCGGCGTTCCCTCCGCGCAGACGTCGAAACAGAACCGGATGGCGTCGGGCACGACCCCGGACAGCTTCCCGATCTCCAGCACCACCCGGGTGACGCGCCTGCCGTTGAAGCGCTGCGTCACGCTTTCCACGACGCTCTCGGTGATCGCCAGCTCGTGCATGGCCCGCGTCTCACACTCGCAGTCTGAGCGGCGCGGGAGTAGGCACCCCGGGGGATCGCTTGTCAAGCGGGCCGGACGTCGTGCGCGATTCCGCGCGAGCAAGCCGTCGGTCGTCGGTGTGGAGGATTCCAGCGCCTGAAAAGCCGGCCTCCGGGCCACGTTTCGCACGCGGAGCGGGCGGTAGCTTTCGGGGGAGTGCGGTCTTGCGCCTATTGGTCCGAGGTTGCCCGCGACGTTGCGGCCCCACCCCTTCTCGACTCCCACCATGCCTCGATCTCCGTCGCATCGGCGTACCAGCGACCCGCAAGGCGCCTCGCCGGTAGAGACTCACGCTCGATCCATGAGAGCAGTACGCGTCGGGCGTCGAGAGAGTGCGCCTGGAGACCAAGATGATCTGCGATCTCTTTCAAACCTTGCAGCATGTGCCGTGACATCTGCCCCCCCCCGAGGCCGAAGAAAAACGAGTCGTCAAACGCCCCGACATCGACCAAGCCCGACTGCGAATCAGGCCATGTAGGGCAAATACACGACCCGTCCCACCCTAGTCAATTCCCGCCCGGGTGGAATCCGGTAAACCCGTATTTTTCAATACATATGGGCGTGGATCACGTCGGAGGCAGCGATGCCCGCAGCGGCAGCTCGACGTGGAAAACGCTTCCCTCGCCGGGTTTTCCGTTGGACTCGAGCCAGATCCGCCCTCCGTGTCGCTCGACGATGCCCTTGCTGATCGCCAAGCCGAGTCCCAGCCCGCCGAACGCGGACCCGTGCGCGCGGCCGAAGCGTTCGAACACCAGCTGCTGGTGCTCCTTGGGAATTCCCAGGCCCTGGTCCCGGATCTGGATGTGCGCTCGATTGCCCACGATCTCGGCGCTGACGTCGATGGCCCCGCCATCCGGGGAATAGCGAATCGCGTTCGACAGTAGATTCGCGACCACCTGCTCGACGCGATCCCGGTCGGCCGTCAACAGGAGCTTCTCGGGGACGCTGACGCGGATCGGATGCCGGTCGCCCAGCGGCTGCATCCGGTTGCGCATCTCTTCCAGCAGCGCGGAGAGGTCCACCTCGGTCGGCTCGATCTCGATCGATCCGGACTCGAGCCGGCTCGCCTCCAGCAGGTCACCCACCAGCCGGTTCAACCGATCGATCTGCTGCGAGATGAGACGAAGCGCGCGCGCGGTGGTTGCATCGGTGCGCTGCTCGCCGAGTTGGTGCAGCGCAAGCTGCGCCTGCGCCTTGGCCGCCGCCAGGGGAGTCTTCAGCTCGTGGACGACGTCGGCCAGGAACACGTCCTTGACGTCGCTTTCGAAAGAGCGCCTCCGGATCAGCTCGCCGCGCACGAAGAGGTCGCAGAACACGCGCACCTTCGCGCGCAGGATCTCGGGGTCGATGGGCTTGAGCAGGTAATCCACCGCCCCCTGCTCGTAGCCCTTGAAGACGTACGCGGTCTCGCGGCTGAGCGCCGTGACGAAGATGATGGGGATGTGCCGCGTCTGCTCCCGCTGCTTGATCAGCTGCGCGGTCTGCAGGCCGTCCAGCCGCGGCATCTGCACGTCCAGCAGGATCACCGCGAACGTCTCCCGCAGCAGGTACAGCAGAGCGTCCTCTCCGGAGCGGGCTTTCACCAGGCGCGCGCCGAGCGGCTTGAGGACGCCCTCGAGCGCGAGGAGGTTCTCGGGCCGATCGTCGACCAACAGGACGTTGGGAACGATACGCTCTGAATCGCTGTTCGCCATTTTCACCGCCCTGTCCACTTCGAGAGCAGCTCCGCCAGGGTCTCCGGGGCGACCGGCTTGGTGGCGAAGTCGGAGCAGCCCGCTTCCAGGCACCGCTCCCGATCGCCCGGGAGCGCCTTCGCGGTCAGTGCCACGATGGGGAGCGAGGCGTGCTCGGGCCGTGTGCGGATGCGCCGGGTCGCTTCCAGGCCGTCGATCTCCGGCATCATCACGTCCATCAAGACGAGATCGACGGCTGCGTTCGAGGCGAGCAGGCCGAAGCATTCTTGCGCGTCCTTCGCAGGGAGCACGCGGACGCCGTAGCGCTCGAGCAGGCTGGTCACTGCGAACAAATTGTGCACGTCGTCGTCCACCAACAGGACCCTGCTGCCCCGCAACTCCCTGATTGTCTCCAGCGACGGTGTCTGCGCAACCGGCCTCGGCGGCGGTGTGTCAACCGCCTCCGCACGGACTTCGATGGGGAGCAGGGCGGGCACATAAAGGACGAAGGTGCTGCCTAGTCCAGGCGCGCTGCGCATCTGGATCTCGCCGCCCAGGAGCCGCGCAAGCTCCCGGCTGATGGTGAGCCCCAGCCCGGTCCCGCCGAACGTGCGGCTGGTGGAGGTGTCGGCCTGCTGGAAGGCCTCGAAGATCAGCTCGTGCTTCTCGGGAGGGATCCCGATTCCCGTGTCCGACACCGCAAGCTTCAATACCTGCGGCGCGGAGCGCAGGGCAGCGGCGCTGAACCGCGAGCCGCCGGGTTCAAGCTCGACGGCCAGTTGGACGCGGCCGGCCTGCGTGAACTTGAAGGCGTTGGAAAGCAGGTTCTTGAGGACCTGTTGCAGCCGCTGCTCGTCGGTGAGCACCAGCTCCGGCACGTGCCGCGAGACGGCCACCGTGAACGAGATGCCCTCGCCGAGAGTGGGCCGGAACATCCGTTCCAGACTGCCGGCGACGTTCCGGAGCGCAACCGGGCGCAGGTCCACTTGCAGCCTGCCCGACTCGATCTTGGACAGATCGAGGATCTGGTTGATGAGGCCCAGCAGGTCCTGCCCGCTGGAGTGGATCGTCGACGCATACTGGACCTGCTCCGCGTCCAGATTGCCCCCGGAGTTTTCCGCCAGGAGACGCGCCAGGATCAGGACGCTGTTCAGCGGCGTCCGCAGCTCGTGGGACATGTTGGCGAGGAACTCGGACTTGTACCGTGAGACCAGCGCGAGCTGCTGCGCCTTGTCCTCGAGGTCGCTGGTGCGCTTCGCCAGCTCGGCGTTCGAGGCCTTCAGCTCCTCGAGAAGGTGTTCGGTGCGGGAGGTGGTGGCGATGGTGTTGAGGACCACGCCGATGCCCTCCGCCAGCTTCTCCAGCAGCACGCGGTGGATGGGCTTGAAGCCGGGCAAGGAGGCAAGCTCGATCACCCCCTTCACCTCGCCTTCGAAGAGCGCCGGGACGACCAGCAGGCTGCGCGGAGGAGCCTCGCCGATCCCCGATCGCACTTGCACGTAGTCGGGCGGGAGCTCGTCCACCGCGAGAATGCGCTTCTCCACTGCGCACTGGCCGACCAGCCCTTCGCCGGGTTCGAACCGCGTGCAGGCGGCGGCCCCGGGATGCCCGTATGCGCTGATGCGCCGCAGGGATGGGCTTCCGCCTGGATCTTCCGCCACGAACAGTGCCGCGTATTGGGCGGAGATCTGCGGCGCCAGCTCGCTGAGTACGATGCGGCCCAGCTCTTCGAGGCTGCGCCGGCCCTGGAGCAGGCCCGAGAGCCGCGCCATGTTCGTGTTCAGCCAATCCTGCGCTTCGTTGGCCTGCGTGCTCTCGCGCAGGTCCACGATCATCTCGTTGATGCTGTCGGTCAGGTCCTTCCAGCTCCCCGCCACCCCGGGCACGTTGGCCTGGCCGCCCAGCTTGCCCTGGGCGCCGACTTCCCGGGTGACGCGGATCACTTCGGCGGTGAAGGCGCGCAACTGGTCGACCATCGCGTTCACCGTGGACTTGAGCTCCCGGATCTCGCCCCGCGCCTGGACCGTGATCTTGCGCGAGAGCTCGCCATTGGCGACTGCGGTGGTGACCAGCGCGATGTTCCGCACCTGCGAGGTGAGGTTCCCGGCCAGCATGTTCACGCTCTCCGTCAGGTCCTTCCAGGTGCCGGCGACGCCGGGCACCTGTGCCTGGCCGCCCAGCTTTCCTTCGGTGCCCACCTCGCGCGCCACCCGCGTCACTTCGGCGGCGAAAGCGCGAAGCTGGTCCATCATCTCGTTGACGGTTTCCTTCAGCTCCAGGATCTCGCCCTGGGCGGTAACGGTGATCTTCCGCGAGAGGTCCCCCCGAGCCACCGCGGTGGTGACCAGCGCGATGTTGCGCACTTGATCGGTGAGGTTCCGCGCCAGCACGTTGACGTTGTCGGTGAGCTCCTTCCAGACGCCTGCCACTCCCCGGACCTCCGCTTGGGCTCCCAGCCGTCCTTCGGTCCCGACCTCCTTTGCCACGCGGGTCACCTCGGACGCGAACGACCGGAGCTGGTCAACCATGGTATTGATGGTGTTCTTGAGCGCCAGCACCTCCCCACGCACGTCGACGGTGATCTTCTGCGAGAGATCGCCGTTGGCGACCGCGGTGGTCACCTTGGCGATGTTGCGCACCTGATCGGTGAGATTGCCGGCGAGGATGTTCACGTTGTCGGTGAGGTCCTTCCAGGTGCCGCTGACGCCCTTCACGTCCGCCTGGCCGCCCAGCCTGCCCTCCGTGCCCACCTCGCGGGCAACGCGGGTCACTTCGCCGGCGAAGGAGCGGAGCTGGTCCACCATCTCGTTGACGGTCTCCTTCAGCTCCAGGATCTCGCCTTGCGCTGGGACCGTGATCTTGCGGGACAGGTCTCCGCGCGCCACGGCGGTGGTCACCTCGGCGATGTTCCGGACCTGAGCGGTGAGGTTGTTGGCGAGCAGGTTGACGTTGTCGGTGAGGTCCTTCCAGGTGCCCGCTACCCCCGGCGCGTCCGCCTGCGCGCCGAGCTTGCCTTCCACGCCCACCGTACGGGCCACGCTGGTGACCTGCTGCGCGAAGATGGAGAGCGTCCGGGTCATGTTGTTCAGGGTCTCGCCCAGCGCCGCGATCTCTCCCTTGGCGTTGACCTGCAGCTTCTCGGTGAGATCTCCGTTGGCGACCGCAGTGACCACCTTCACGATGCTGCGGACTTGCGTGGTGAGGTTCGAGGCCATGAAGTTCACGTTGTCGGTCAGGTCCTTCCAGACGCCCGAGACCCCTTTGACGCCCGCCTGGCCTCCCAGCTTGCCTTCCGTGCCCACCTCGCGGGCCACGCGCGTGACCTCGGCGGCGAATGCCCGGAGCTGATCGACCATCTGGTTGACGGTCTCCTTGAGCTCGAGAATCTCACCCTGGGCAGGGACCGTGATCTTCCGGGAAAGATCTCCGCGCGCGACCGCCGTGGTGACCAGCGCGATGTTCCGCACCTGTGAGGTCAGGTTGGCCGCGAGCAGATTGACCGCCTGGACCAGCTCTTTCCAGGCGCCGCTGGCTCCGGGCACCTTGGCCTGGCCTCCCAGCCTTCCCGCGGTTCCCACCTCGCCGGCGATGCGGATCACCTCGGTCCGGATTGCGCGCAGCCTCGAGACCAGCGCGTTCATGCTGCGCGCGACGCGCAGCGCTTGTCCCCGCAGCGGTTCGCCGTTGGGAGACTCCAGCGGCATCGTGCGTGCCAGCTCACCCTGCTCCAGCGCGCGCGCCACCGCGCCGGTTTCAGCCGCATGCCAGGTCAGCCGATCGAGCAGATGGTTCAAGGCGAAAAGCGCGGCTGCATACTGGCCCCGCAGGATGGAGGCGTGCGCTCGCTCCGACAGGCGACCGTCGACGGCCACGCGCCGGCAGACCCGGTTGAATTCACGGCTGATCTGTGCGTTCCGGGCGATCAGCCGGTCGGCTGCGGTCGCAATCCGCGACAGGGGGCTCTCCCGGTCGACGCGGGTGCGCGCGCGGAAATCGCCCTCTGCGGCGGCCTCGAGCGCCCGGGCGATCCGATCGACGTCGGCTTGGAGGGAGCGCGCCCGCGGCAACAGCCGCGGATGGGCAGGGACTGCCTCGAGTCGTTCCATAGCTCCTCCGGGCGGACACGCCGCGTCGGGTATAGTGTGGTACCGATGCAATCCGACCGCACCACAGGCGATGCTTCTCCGCTCGCCGGTTTTCTTCGCATGCGCGTAGAGCGGGTGTTGGCTACCTTTCAAACAGCCGCCGTCCCGCCCGCTATGAACCTGGAAAGAGGCGCCTTGGAGCGCTTTCTGCGGGCACTGGATGATCTCGCGGCGGCGGCGGACGCGCTCACCCCATCCACCCGCAAGCTCGCTGCCGTACCCGAGCCCGCCGTCGCGACGGTACTCATTGCCGCCGCCGATCCGCTGGCGGACGCGATACGGCGGAACGTCGGTCCGGGGTACCGGGTCGTCACCGCCCCCACCAAGGAGCGGGTAGCCCGGGAAGCGCTGGAGCTGCGGCCCGCGGTGATCGTGGGGTCGGGAGCTGCCGGGCAGGAGCTCGTCGGCCGCGTCCACGCCTTTCAGCCTGGCATCCCCGCCATCCTGGCAGCGTCGGACTCCGAGGTGCCGGCGCTTCTCGAGGCGTTCGCCTCCGATCCGGTCATCGTTCTCAAGAGTCCCAGCGCCGAGCAGCTCGCCTTGACGGTCCGGGCGCTTCTCTCCACGGCTGGAAGCTCCAGAGCGGCTGGATCGACCCAGGCCTCCGCTGGGAGCGGTCCCGGAGGACAGCAGCTCGAGCCCCGTTCCTACGCACATCTGGCGGGACTCCTGCCGCGCGCGCTCGAGCGGTCGGTTCGCTTCGACGTCGGAGCTGCGGTGATTGCGCGGCCCGGGGCCGATCCCGTGGTCGACGTTCACGCTGCCACGTCAGAATGCTCCGACCAGACGCTGGAGCTCGTGCGGCAAAGGGCGCTGGCGCTGTTCAAGCTGATCGTCGGGGGTGTCCGCGGCGAAGAGGACTTCCTGGGACAGGCGACGCAATTGCCGGTGCGCTCCTCCATGTATTTTCCGCTCGCCAGCGAGGGTGGAGTCGTTGGGCTGACGTATCTTGCCTCGTTCCGGGAATCCGCCTTCTCTGCGGAGGACGAGCGCGTGCTCGCGGAGCTGGCCTCGCACGCTTCCGGCGCCTATCGCCGGCTCGAATCCTCGGTGCACCGGCTGCGGCTCAGTCCCCGCCAGTCGCAGGTGCTCGCGCTGATCGCGTCCGGGCTCTCGGACAAGGAAGTCGCCTCGCGCCTGGGCGTCGCGCACCGGACCGTCCGGACCCACGTGGATCGCCTCCTCCGCGAGCACGGACTGCGAAGCCGGACGGAAGCCGTGGCAGCCTGGCTCCGCGGCCAGCAGGGCTGACTGGTCCAATGTTGACGGCAGGCGGCCTGCGCTTGCGTCGCAACGGTGGCCGTCCGGGCTGCCTATTCCGAGAGGCCCTTCTCCTTCAGGAGCCGCCACACCTTCTCGGGCGTCACGGGAATGTCGACGTGCCGCACGCCGACGTGGGACAGCGCATCGACCACCGCATTGGCGATGGCGGGTGGCGCGCCCACCGTGGCGGACTCCCCGACTCCCTTCGCTCCGAACGGGTGGTGGGGCGACGGAGTCACGGTCTTGGCCGTCTCCCAACTCGGCGTCTCCATCGCGGTGGGAAGCAGGTAATCCATGAAGCTGCCGCCGGTGATGTTGCCGTCCTCGTCGTAGCTGATCTCTTCCAGCAGCGCCGGCGCGAGCCCCATCGCCAGGCCGCCGTGGATCTGCCCGTCGACGATCATCGGGTTGATGATGTTCCCGCAGTCGTCCACGGCGACGAACCGGCGCACCTTCACGGCGCCGGTCCCCCGGTCGATGTCGACCACGGCGATGTACGACCCGAAGGGGAAGGTGAGGTTGGGCGGGTCGTAATAGGAGACCGCCTCCAGTCCCGCTTCCATTCCCTGCGGATGGTTCGTGTAGGCGGCGAGCGCGATCTCCTGGATGGTCTTGCTGCGCGACGGAGCGCCCTTGACGGTGAACTTGCCCGGCTCCCAGACCAGGTCGTCGGGCAAGCACTCCAGCAGGTGCGCGGCGATCTTCTTTGCCTTCTCGCGGATCTTGCGCGCCGCCATCGCGCCCGCGGCGCCGGCGGTCGGCGTGGACCGGCTCGCGTAGGTGCCGAGCCCGTACGGCGCCGTGTCGGTGTCGCCTTCCTCCACCTGCACGTGCGCGGCTGGAATGCCCAGCTCCTCGGCAACGATCTGCGCGTACGTGGTCTCGTGGCCCTGGCCCTGCGACTTGGTGCCGAACCGCGCCATCGCCTTGCCCGTGGGATGGACCCGGATCTCGCAGGAGTCGAACATCTTCAGGCCGAGGATGTCGAACTGCTTGCTCGGCCCCGCCCCGACGATCTCGGTGAAGCTGGAGATGCCGATGCCCATCAGCTCGCCCCGGGCGCGCTTCTCCGCCTGCTCCTTGCGCAGCGCCTCGTAGCCGACGATGTCCATCGCCTTGCGCAGCGCCGCCGGGTAGTTCCCGCTGTCGTATTCCCAGCCGAGAGCGGACTTGTAGGGAAACTTCTCCGGCGGGATGAAGTTCTTCATCCGCAGCTCCGCCGGGTCCATCTTCAGCTCCTGCGCCAGCACGTCGGTGATGCGCTCGATGCAGTGCACCGCCTCCGTCACCCGGAACGAGCAGCGGTAGGCGATGCCGCCGGGGGCCTTGTTGGTGTACACGCCGTCCACTTCCGCGAACGCATTCTTGAGATCGTAGGACCCGGTGCAGATGGAGAACAGCCCGGCCGGGAACTTGGATGGGTTCGCCGCCGCGTCCGCATAGCCGTGATCGGCCAGCGTCTTGATCCGCAGCGCTTTCATCGTGCCGTCCTTGGTCGCCGCCAGCTCCGCGTGGATGTGGTAGTCGCGGGCGAAGGAGTCGGCCTGGAGGTTCTCCATCCGGTCCTCCACCCACTTGACGGGCTTGCCGATCACGACCGAGGCAGCGACCGCGATCACGTAGCCCGGGTACACCGGGACCTTGCCGCCGAAGCCGCCGCCGATGTCCGGCGAAACGATCCGGATCTTCTCCTCGGAGAGTCCCACGTGTCCGGCGACGAGCGCGAACACCGTCCGGACCGCGTGCGGCGCCTGCGTGGTCATGTAGACGGTCAGCTTGCCGTTGACCCGATCGAAGTCGGCCACGCAGCCGCAGGTCTCGATCGACGCCACGTGGATCCGCGGCAGGTACATGTCCTGCGCCACCACCACGTCGGCCTCGGCGAACGCCTTGTCCGTCGCCGCGCGGTCGCCGGCCTGCCAGTGGAAGATGCGGTTGTCCTTCTTGTCCTTCTTGTCGGTGCGGAGGATCGGCGCCGAGGGGTCCAGCGCCTTGAAGGGATCCACTACCACCGGCAACGGGTCGTACTCGACCTCCACGGCCTCGACCCCGTCCGCGGCGACGTACCGGTCCGTGGCGATGACCGCCGCGACCTCCTGCGCCTGGTACATGACCTTCTCGGTCGGCAGCACCATCTGCGTGTCCGACATCAAGGTCGGCATCCAGTGCAGGTTGTACTTGGCGAGCGTCTCGCCGGTGATCACCGCGAGCACTCCGGGGATCTTCAGCGCCCTCTCGGCGTTGATGGACCTGATCTTCGCGTGCGCGTAGGGGCTGCGCACGATGTCCATGTGCAGCATGCCGGGAAGCTGGATGTCGTCGACGTAGTTGCCCTTGCCGCGGATGAAGCGCGGGTCCTCCTTCCGCTTCATCGAGTGACCCATGCCGCAAACTTCCGCGCTCGTCCTGGGCGTGCTCATGGGATCCTCCTACTGCTGACGCAGCCGCTCGGCCGCGGACTGGATGGCTTTGACGATGTTCGAGTACCCGGTGCAGCGGCAGAGGTTGCCGCTGATGGCCTCGCGGATCTCCGGCTCGGTCGGATCCTTGTTGCGGGCGAGCAGCGCGCAGCCGGTCATCAGCATCCCGGGAGTGCAGTAGCCGCATTGCAGCCCGTGCTTCTCCCAGAACGCCTCCTGGACCGGGTGGAGCTTGCCGTTCTGCTCCAGGCCCTCGACGGTGGCGATCCGCGCGCCGTCGGCCTGCACGGCGAGGATGGTGCAGGACTTCACCGGTTCGCCGTCCAGGAGCACCGTGCAGGCGCCGCAGTGCGTGGTGTCGCAGCCGATATGCGTGCCGGTGAGGCGCAGGTTCTCGCGCAGCAGGTGGACCAGCAGCAGCCGCGATTCGACTATCAGATTTTGGGCGACTCCGTTCACCGTGATGTGGATGTCGTGCCTGCCCATGGTCATCGACCTCCCGCCCGCTCGACGGCCTTCTTCAGCGCGCGCCCGGCGAGCACCCGGGCCATCTCGCGCTTGTATTCCACGGAACCGCGCCGGTCGGCGGTCGGCGACGCCGCCTCGGCCGCCCGCCGCGCCGCCTCGGCGATGCTGTCGTCGGTGGCTCTCCGCCCTTTCAAGAACTCCTCGGCCGCGGTTGAGCGGAGCGGCATCGGGCCGGCGTTCGTCAGCGCCAGCCCCACCTGCGTGAACGCTCCGCTCCCGTCCAGGGTCACCTGCGCTGCCGCCGCGGCCGTTGCGTAGTCGCCAACCTTCCGTTCGAGCTTCACGTACGCCCCGCCAGTCCGTTTGGGAGGAGCCGGGATCCGGATCTCGGTCAGGATCTCGTCCCGGGCGAGCGCGGTGGAAAAGAGGCCGGTGAAGAACTGGTCGATGGGGATCGCGCGCTCGCCGTTCTGCCCGAACGCCACCACTTCGGCACGGAGCGCCAGCATGGTGGCGGGGTGGTCGTTGGCGGGATCGCCGTGGGCGAGGTTGCCGCCCACCGTCGCGCGGTTGCGCACCAGCGGATCGGCGATCACGCGCGCCGTGTCGAGCAGGATCGGGTAGCGGGCGCGCACGACCTCGGAGCGTTCCAGCACCGACTCGCGCGTCCGGCCGCCGATGCGCAAGGAGCCGCCTTCCTCGCGAACGTACTCCAGGCCCGCGATGCGCCCGATGTCGACCAGGTGCTCCGCGGCGCCGAGCCTCAGCTTGAGCAGCGGCAGGAGGCTCTGTCCGCCCGAGATGACCTTGGCCGAATCGCCGAACCGCGACAGCAGCGCGATCGCCTCGGGCAGCGAGGCCGGGGCGTGATAGTCGAACGCAGCCGGGATCATGTCTTCCTCCTTCGTCGGTCATCGCAAGAGCAAGTAGACCAGGACCGCGGCCGCGGCGACCGCGATCCAGAACACCGGCCTTCGGACCAGGGCGCGCGCCCCGAGAGCGCCGACGTCGAGCGGCTCGGGCACGGATGGCGCGGCGGCTGGCAGCGGGGCGGCCGTAGGGGGCGCGGCGGGCACTGCCGCGGCGGGCGCCGCGCTCTCGAGCTCGGCGCGCACCCGCTGCGAGAAGATCTGGAACATCTGGTCGCTGACGTCTTGCACCATGCCGCGGCCCATCTGCGCGAGGATGCCCGTGATGTTCACGCGCGAGGTGGTGGTCACCTCGGTCTCGCCGGGCGCCTTCTGGGCGAGGGTGCTGGTCAAGCGCAGGTCGGCGCCGCCCCGCCCGCGGACGTCCTGTCCCTGGGCGACGATCTCGGCGGTGCGCGAGGACGGATCGAGCTTCTCGAAGGCCACCTTGCCCTTGTAGCTGGAGGAGACGGGCCCCACCTTGACGGTCATCGTGCCCTGCCAGGTCTTGTCGTCCAGCTTGCCCGTGATGGCCGCGCCGGGGAGGCAGCGCGCAACCCTCTCGGGATCGATGAGAAAGCTCCACACCTGCTCCGGCGAGGAGCGGACCACGAAGGTCTTGACGATCTCGAACGCCATCTTGTTCCTCAGGCCGCGAGAAAGCGCACCGGATCGGCGAGGAACTTCTCGCGGCAGCGGGGATTGCAGAAGAAGTAGTCGTGGCCGGCGTGCGTCGCCCGGTTTCGCGCGGTTGCGACTTCGACCGCCATCCCGCAGACGGGGTCCGTCTCGGTCTGGGGCGTCTGGATGGGGGTGGGGCGAGGCTGCGCGGCGTGGCGGAGCTGTACGATCTCCGCGAGGATGCTGAGCGCGACCTCTTCCGGCACGCGCGCGCCGAGATCGAGGCCGGCCGGGTTGTGCACCTGTGCGAGCGCGTCCCGCGAAATACCGCGGCCGATCAGGCCCTCGCGGATCTCCGCGAACCGCTTCCGGCTGGCCACCACCGCGATGTACGCGCAGCGTGCGGCGATGGCGGCCGCGATGCAGTCCTCGTCGTTTTCGCCCATGGTCGCGACCACCGCGAACGTCGTCCCGGGGCGGGAGGCAGGAAGCGCGGACCGGTCGCCGATGGGATCGATTCCGTAGCCCATCACCTCGCCCAGCCGGGCCAGCGCGCGCGCACAGGGCGACTCGCCGAAGATGAGCAGCTGCGGCGGCGGCAGCATCGGCTCCAGGTAGATGTCCACGCTGCCTCCACTGTGGCAGGTCATCGGCAGCGCGGTCACGCCCGGTCTTTGGGTCGACTTCGGGTCCGGCGAGAGCGACACCAGCCGCGGCCGTCCCTCCTCGAGCGCCAGGCGCGCCTCTCGCTTCACCGTGGGCTGCGTGCAGTTGCCGCCCAGCCAGCCGTGATAGGCGCCGTCGGCGGTGATGATGGCCATGTCGCCGGGCTGCGCCGAGCTGTAGGGCTCGCGCCGCACCACCATCGCCAGGACGAACGGCTCGCGCTTGCGGGAGAGGTCGGCCGCGAGCTGGAGGAGCTCGGCGCGCATCAGGCAGCCTCCAATCGGGCCCGGATCCGCTCGACGTCCTCGGGAGAATCGAGATCGGTGAGCGTCTCCGGCGGCCATTGGAGCTCGACCGCCTCCGCCCGGTGGTTCCGGACCACGCTCTTGCCGCAGCTCTCGGCTTCGAGCGCGCGGAGCTCCGGGAACAGGGCGCGTCCGTACAGGATCGGGGGCGCCACCACCCCGCCGTAGCTGGAGATCGCGAGCTTCGGGGCGGAGCGCCGGAACGCGGTCAACAGCCCGCGCACCATCGACGGGTCGACCAGCGGCATGTCGCCCAGCAGCACCACGGCCCCAGCGGCATCGTCAGGCAGCGCGGCGATTCCCGCCCGCAGGGAGGTGTTCATTCCGCGCGTGTAATCCGTGTTCAGCACGGGCGTGTACGGCAGGCCGGACAGCTCCGCTCGGACCCGATCGCTCTCGTGCCCGAGCACCACCAACACCGGGTCGAGCCCCGCGGAGAAGGCCGTGGTCACCGCGCGGCGCACCAGCGTGCGGCCGCCCAGCGCGAGCAGCATCTTGTTCAGGCCCATGCGGCTGGACAGGCCCGCCGCGAGCACCACGCCGGCGATCCGCTC
>WNFT01002315.1_pt1 | contig 16311 bp, 11 predicted proteins | sample 5400191 | NCBI WGS metagenome assembly WNFT01 (sample SAMN13153359, study PRJNA577476) | soil metagenome | isolation source: 80 cm saprolite under Madrone tree | place: USA:California | collected 2016-06-14 | reverse complement strand
TAGCTTCCCCCCAACCCCGGCTCAGAGGTGGGAGTCGCTGTTGGAGGGGTTTGTGTTCCCGGCGTTGGTGGCGTTACCGTTGGAGTACCCGGTAATCCTGGTACAGTTTTGATGGCAATAGTGATATTTGCAGGGTCGGTGGGCAGGGTAGTGCCACTCGAGATAGAAATCTGCACATCACTCACACCCATCTGTTGCAACAGGAGTGTTTTTGCAGCCGCTTCACTCTTGCCTGCTATCAGCTTGGCCAGGCTTTGTTTCATGGCATCACTAAACTGATAGACCCAGACGCCTTCCGCTTTGACATCTAACGAGACGGTCCCATGTGTGTCGATAATACTGGCCGAAGTTATCCCCGTCGCTATCTTGTTGTCCTGAAGTGTATAAGTGCTATCCAGGTTCTTCTGCGCCTCTGTCTTGAGCAAGTTTGCTGCCAATGTCTGCGCCGCTTGCTGATCATACACTTCACCCGTACAGGTCGCTGTCACCGTCACCATCACACTGGTTGCCCTATCTCCTGCTTTATGATTGGAAGTCACCCTGGTGGAGCATTGAGCAGGATTGACCAGTTGTTCAGTCCCAAGAATCTTGGACTGCAAAGACTTTTGCGCACTTTTTGTCTGCGCTGTTTTCAGGGGATTGGCCGCACCATCGATGTCGCTTTGCGACACGGCTGTAAAGGTTGATGCATTCTGACCACCACTGAATCTTGCTCTATTTTGTACAGTGACACCACCGACACAACATGTTCCATTGATATCAAAAGCCTTAATATTGCCACTTGAACCAGCCTGCACTGCACGTGCAGAAACAGTGACTGAACCTTCTGTGGGAGGATTGGCTGCTGGAATGACAGCTAGTTGGGTATTCATTACCTGCACACCGTCAGCACCTCTAAGAACTGTACCAACAGAGATCGTCTGTGAAAAGGTCAATGCGTTAAAAAAAGTCAAGGTCCCTGTAGCTGTAGTGGCTGGAATTTGTCCCGTACCTGTAGCCGGCACTGTGTTTGACTGAGATGGGGTGGTATAGGATAACTTACGGGCCTGCACCTGGCGCTTAGTAGCATCTGGTGTTCCTGTTACCGCCGTGAGCACAAAGGTATCCTTCACGTCTTTACTGACCGGAGTAATCGTTACTGTAGCGGTAGGTGAAGCACCAGGTATTACATTTGAAAGACGGCCGATCCCGCCCGGGGCAGCAAATGCAATTCCCGCCACCAGCAGTAAGGTGAGTAAGATGAGCAGAACAACCAGCAATGTCCGGCTCGTACGCCGCTGGGGACCACCTCCACCGCCTCCTCCACCTGGCCCTCCGGCATTGCCCCTTGTTGGAGGCGGCGTACCGCCTGCACTGGGAGTCTGAGCAGCAATCGCAGCACCGGCGGCTCCTCCTGCCACAGCAGCACCCGCCGCTATCGCAGCATTTTTCCCCGCGCTGCGACGCTTTATAGGTGGAGCAACAGGTGGTACATTGTACTGCGCTGGAGGAACTGGTACTGCGGCAGGTGCCACAGCAGCTGGCAATTTCCCCGTTGACCTGGGACGCGATTGGGGTGATGGGAAAACGATGATTCCTGGTCTCGCACTACCCTGGGAGTCATTTGTAGCACCTGATTCCAATTCATCTTGCGCAGGTGTATCAGCAGGTGAGGAGCTATCAACGGGCTGTGATTCACTGGGGGCGGGAGGAAGCGCATCCCAATCATCACCAGGAGGAGAGGAAGCATCTTCACCAGTATGAGCTGCAAGAGCGCCAGGACCAGGACCTGCAGCCAGCCCTGCCGCTCCCATAGCTGCTCCACTTGAATCGTGAGATTCATCTTGATGCTGCTCGTGCTGGCCTTCTTCCACCCGTTTGGCAGCACCAAGCAGCGGAGCATTCAGTTCTTCTGGAACTGGTGCCGGTGCAGGTAAGGAGGCACCTGGAAGAGGCTGAGTCCGCTCACCTTCAACAGCATCGGTCGAGGAAATGGGCACAGCGCCATTAGAAGCTTTCTGCCTGCGTCCAAACAAACCTCTCTTACCAGCCGCTGGAGATTGATCCTCAGCACGCAGTGATTGGGCAAACGATTCAGGAGAAGAAAAAACGGGGAAACGCCGCTGCCGTGCGAACTCAGCAGGACCAGGGCCAGGAGGAGCCACAAACACGATCTGCGTTTTCAGGCCGCGCCGCATATTTTTCAGCCCTTCAAAATCCACCGGGCGTTGAAAGGCCTTATTATGCTCCGGCAATACCACAGCTACTTGTTTACGGCCAAGCTTATCCTGGGTCAGAATGGCAGCCAGCACACTTTGCCTATTATCATTGGGGGCTACGTATATAACGCCAATATTCGCGCTACGCGGGTCACTCACCCCCAGAAGATCCGCACCATCGCCTTGTCTCATCTCTATCTTTCCTCTTAATCCGTAAATTTGGCGTATTTTCGCTGCTGTAGACATTTTACACTATCCAAACGAAATGGCAAGGGGGCGACTAAAGCCAATCATAGCAAATAAACGGATTTTGCAGCATTTTCCGTGTTTTCGGCTGCTAACCACCCCCATCCCGGTACAGGCGGATTAAAAAGTAGGTAGGTCGTGCGCAAATATAAATGAGGTTGCTACAACTCCAGTTTATTAGGAAGTTGTAACAACCTCATTCATACTACATTTATCCGATTTGCCTGATTGGAGGCTTACCTCGGCCCCGCATTCCTCACTTCATCGCTGGGCAGCGTGAACTGCTCAAAATTCTTTTTGAAGCGCTGGGCCAGGTTTCGCGCCTGCTCATCATATGCCTCTTTGTCTCCCCAGGTACTCCTGGGATTGAGCAGTTCGCTCGGCGCATCGGGACAGGAGGTAGGAAAATGCAGCCCAAATACGGGATCAGTCATCATCTCCACTTCGTCCACCTCACCACTGATGGCAGCCCTCACCATCGCTCGCGTGTAGTTGATGTTGATACGCTCACCGACACCATAAGGACCACCCGTCCAACCGGTATTGATGAGGTAGCAGCGCACATTATGCTTCTCTATACGCTCGCGCAGCAGATTTGCATATTCCCCTGGACGCAATGGCAGGAAAGCAGCACCAAAACATGAGCTGAACGTTGCCTCTGGAGTCGTCACACCAGCCTCGGTTCCCGCTAACTTGCTTGTATAGCCGGACAGGAAGTAATACATCGACTGCGCGGTAGTGAGCTTGGAGATTGGAGGCAGAACACCAAAAGAATCGGCCGACAGGAAGATTACCGCTTTGGGATGCCCACCTATACCCGACTCGACGACTCCATCGATGAAGTCGATAGGATAAGCCGCACGCGTATTCTCCGTTAAAGAATCATCGGCGTAATCTGGCTCTCGCGTCCCCTCTTTCAGCACGACATTCTCATACACTGCACCAAAGCGGATCGCGTTCCAGATTTGAGGCTCATACTTCTGTGAGAGATTGATGCACTTTGCGTAACATCCACCCTCGAAGTTGAAGACGCCATTGTCGCCCCAGCCATGCTCATCATCACCAATCAAGTGGCGGCTCGGATCGGCAGACAGGCTCGTTTTTCCCGTACCCGAAAGGCCGAAGAACAGCGCCACATCACCAGCTTGACCAACATTGGCCGAGCAATGCATAGGCAAAACATCTTCGGCGGGCAGAATGAAATTGAGGACGGTAAATATGGACTTCTTCATCTCTCCGGCATAATGCGTGCCGGCAATCAAAATCAGCCGCTCCTCAAAGTCGATAATAATGGCCGCATTAGAACGTGTACCATGGATGCGTGGATCGGTTTTTAAATTTGGCACGCACAGAATTGTGAAACCCGGGCGATTACCTGTCACATCGTTCTCATTGGCACGCAGGAAGAGCTGGCGCGCAAAGAGGTTATGCCAGGCCAGTTCCGTAATCACCTGCAGCGGCATACGGTACTCCGGGTCAGCACCTGCAGCGGCATCCAGCACATAGACGTCACGCCCCTGCAAATATGCCGCCAGGCTGGCCCGCACAGCTTCAAAATGCTCTTGCGACAACGGATGATTGTTCTCGCCCCACCAGATCTTTGCAGCATATTCTTCATTCGAGACGATAAATTTATCTTTTGGTGAACGTCCGGTGTGTGGACCGGTCGTAGCATCAAAAGCGCCATTTGAAGCTAAGACTCCCTCTCCACGAGCAAGAGCATGCTCAATCAAGACAGGAGGTGCAAGATTCCAGTTAATGCTTCCCAGATTTACTAATCCATAATCTTCCAGGGCTTTCCGGCTCATCATTATTGTCATGGTATTTCCTCCTTTGTCGCGTCGGAACTACATTGTTCGTACTCCTACTCTTCTCTTAGTACACCTCAACGCTTTTCCCTATCATTCGTTAGTCTACCAGCTTTACCACACTAGCGCAAGCCAAAAAGATAGTTACTTGAGGCTAGAAAAGGCTGTACTTATGCTAGCCCAAAAAAACTTGAATGCATAAAACCACGTAACTTGCTACTGGTCATTCAAGCAGAGTACAATACTGGTGGATAGAACCATAGAAATTTGTCATTCCACTTGATCTTTTTCCGCTCCACAACGTTTGTGGTCCAAAAAGGAGCGCCGAAATGTCGCAGCACTCAGAATACCATACCTGGGATATGGGGTCCGGCTGGTCAACGATTTCAGCGCACAAGGATCTCAGCTTTACCCTCTGGTGTACAGGCTTGCCTGGAACAGGTAAAACCACGCTGGCATACCTGGTGAAGAAAGCCCTTTTAGCGCGAGGTTACAAGGTTGAGATCATCGATGCACAGGCTCTTACTCACTGGCTCAACCTCAAACTCCAGATTCATGAAGATATCCGTCAGGATAATAGTCATACACCCGGCTATGATGCTTTTATCACCTACATCTGCACAATACTGGCACGCAACGGCATTATCAGCATCACCACCTCAGTTTCTCCCTATAGAGAGGCACGTACTTATGCCCGGGAACAGATACACCGGTTTATCGAGGTTTATTTGCATTGTCCAACCGGGTTAAGGCAGAAGCGCGTGGGTCAATCAGAGTCCACTTTTCCCATCGAGATGGAAGCTCTTTATGAACCTCCGACAGCCGCTGAACTGAGTCTGAATACCGGCGAGGAGTCGCCCGAACGCAGCGCGCTCCGCCTGATCGCCTATCTTGAACAACACGGCTACATCGCCCCGCTCTGGGATGAACTGGTCACAGATGAAGAGGTTGAGTCTATTAAATCTCGTCTGCAAGCATTGGGATACCTTGAGTAGGGGCGGGATTTACGCGCTATGAAAGCGCCACCCGCTGTTGCAAATACTGCCCAACGAAGATGCGTAGGTACCCACCATCATCGTCGGGATAGCTGCTCGTGTGGTTGTTACACATATTGCATTCATAAGTACTGACGGGCCCAAAATTCGTCACTCCATCATGCATTACATCAATATTTATTGTGCCCCCGTTACCAGGCCCGAACAGCACAGCAATGATACCGGCGGTAGCAAAACTGGCAACGTTGTTCAGGATATACTCGGCACGATTATCCTGGTAGTGACCGGGGGAGTTGTTCAGAGTATCAAAATACTGGTTACCCATCGGTACCTGCCACATCACAATGCGGCGGTGTGTATCCTGGCTCAGATCACCAATAAAGGTCAGGTAGCGAGCGAAATTGGGAAAGGTGTGATTATAGCGATCCCACCATCCTCGCCCACTTGGCTGCCCTGAGTCAAAATCAGCCACATCGTTGGAAATCACATCCCAGCTTGAGACACCGCCAGGATTACCAATCAATCCCGCCGTGTTGAGGAAATTCGCCTCCTTCTGAGCGAGGCCAGCTACATCCACATTGGGATAGGTATCCGTGGCGATATCATCACCCGCGGCCCAGGTCGAGGCATGCAGCGCCACAATAGCGTTGCGAGCATATTTATCACGCATATGCAGTAATGCCCATGTAAATCCTTGCGCATTGTTGGGATAGCCTGACGCATCAGAGTAGCCGGAAGAGCTGACACTCGCCGGAATGGTTGCAGCGTTATTGCTGCCATGAGTAGCATTTTGCAGGAAGCCCCACAAATCAGGCTCGACTACCACGAACACAGGCTTGCCAAAGGCTCCAATCTTTTGCAGCATCAGCACCCAGTTCGCAAAATAGGCATTCATTGTAGATGCATCTGCCAGGTTACCTGTATCCTGATCAATATTATGGCCGCCGCAGTAGCTGCTGGGATGCGGACCATTGCTCAAGCAGATTTCATAGTAGACAAAAGCGGGCATATAGCCATGCTGCGCGCTCTCCTGCATATAAGAGGTCGCAAACTGCCCCGAAGGTTGCTGCCAGCGTTCCCACCCGTTACCCGTGTTGACCCCACCTGTCAGATATTGATACCTGAAACTAAATGCCGCACCGTTCCTGCTGCGCATATCATCTAACTGAGAAGCGCTGCCGGGAGGATTCATCGCACCGAAACTAAAATAATGAGGGAATGCCAGTGGAATACTTCCTTGACCCTGAGGAACAGGCCCCGGAGGAGGCGTTGCCACGCCTGTCGGATGCGCCCCGGGTGTACCAGAGGTGGCATCCTGGCGTGGAACTTGAATTGTAACGCCCTGATACGAACCCGAAGTTGGATTGCTCTGTGGACTACCCTGCACAGTGCTATTAACAAGCTGCCCAGGATTACTAGAACAAGCCGTAACAAGCCAGAGCATGCAAACGCACATCAACCCAACAGCTTTGGCCCTGGTTTCCCCATATAGCCGAAACCGCATGGTTTCCCCCTATATATTATTTTTACCCCGGGCATAGTATAGCGTATCGATTGATTATCAGTGGAAGGGATAGTACATTCGGGGGAATATTACCGCATGCTTGCTTTAACCTGGAGACACCACGCAGCTTGCTCGAGGCGAATGGACGTACTTATTTCAGCTTGCGGACATAGGCAACAAATTTATCGCCCCGGTCAAATTCATTGAGGAACATACCAAAACTGGTAAAACCCGGCGAAAAGAGCAACACATCTCCAGGCCGGGCTAGGGAGACAGCTTCATCCATAGCAGCAGTAAAATCATCGTAGACACCGTGTACGGGGTTTGCAGCCCTACATTTCTCCGCCTCTTGTTGCAGCGCCGGTAATAATTCATCTGTACCGGTGCCTTTCAGCAGAATCACGTCCCGGCTGCGCTGCACAATCGTTCGCGGCCAATCCTCCAGCGGCAGAAATTTTGTATTGCCACCCGCCACCAGAACTACCGGCCCGCCGAATGCTTCCAGAGCTACCCGGCTCGCTACGGGGGTCGTGCTGGCACTATCATTGATGTAGCGCACACCATTCACAGTCGCTACCTCCTCCAGACGATGAGGAACGCCATGAAAACTCCGTACCGTTGTAGCAATAATCTCGTCAGAAACACCCAGCAATCTAGCAGTCGTCGTCGCCAAAAGGATATTTTCAAGGTTATGCTTCCCTATCAATGGCGTCTCAGTAAAGATAAATGGAGCGATATCAGCCGAGCCGCGTGCGAAGCTTCCTCCCAATTCCAGGCTTGTATACCATGTCCTGGCAGGGGCCTCTTCGCCAAGGCGGCGCGTCCAGGGATTATCAAAGTTAAAGACAGCCAGGTCATCCGCATGTTGATGCCGGAAGATATTCGCCTTGGCCGCAACATATTCTTGCATGCTCGCATAGGTATCGAGGTGATCGGGATAGATATTCGTCATCACGGCAACCAGCGGACTTAGCTTACGGGGCTCCAATCCCTCCAGTTGCCAGCTCGATAATTCCAACACCACCTGGGTCTCAGGCGTAATCGTGGGTAACAAAGAGAGGGTTTCAACACCGGCAACATTGCCTCCTATAACCGTCCTGGCACCGCTGGCACGCAGTATCTCATAAATAAGCATCGAAGTAGTCGTCTTACCACGCGTACCGGTAATACCGATAATGCGGCCAGTACAGGCCTGAAAGAAGAACGCAATCTCCTGCTCGATTTGCGCCCCATTTTCACGAGCGATACGCAGGTAAGGAGAAGAGCGTTTAACGCCGGGAACCCGAATGACAATCTCGGCCCACCGAAAATCCTCCTCGCGATGTTCTCCAAGCACATACTCGATTGGCAAGCCCTCCAGCGTCTTGATGCTCGGTGCCAGTACCTCCGCCGGTCTCAAATCCGTCACCCGCACAATGGCCCCCTGCTGTGCCGCGAACCTTGCGGAGGCTATCCCCGATCCATGCAAACCCAACCCCATAATGAGTACGCGCTTCCCTCGCAAATCCTCCATACAATCATTCCTCAATCATACAAATCTACTTAAATGCCTGAACAGATGCGATCATCTTTGTTCAACCTTTACCGTTTAACTTGGCTGTTTGTCGTTTTTTTCTTTTTCAAAAATTACGTCTTCATAAGCGCCCGTCACCGGAAAGTGTACCCCAAGGGAAGCTAATTCGACCTCATCATCTGCGCCAAAAGCATCATAGATCCACTTTTTTTGCTCTTTGCGGTATATTTCTATCCTCATAGATCGGAAGTCTACCAGGAGATATTCTTCAATCGAGGGACAAGCAAGGTAACATTGAAGTTTTCTTCCCCGGTCACGAGCCTCTGTGCTGGGAGAGAGCACTTCAACTACAACGCGTGGTGATCGGATGAGATCGGTTGTCCCTCGATCACGCGAATCACAACTAACAACAACATCAGGATGCAAGTAGCGTTTCTCAGAGACGCGTACTTTCATGTCAGAATTATAAACGCGGCAGGGACCACCACGGAGTAAACTTTTCAGAAGAGCATAAATATTTCCGCTAATCGTAGCGTGATTAGCGCTTCCACCTGACATCATGTAGACGTAGCCATCAAGGTATTCGTAGCGCGTATCAGGGTTGTTCTCCTCGAGTTCAAAGTACTCCTCAACGCTCATCGTTATTGGACGCTCTAATGCCATATGCTTTTCCCTTCTCAATGGGTGCCGCTCTAAAGGTCTCTATGATACATCAGTTCTATTATAACATGGTTACACGGGAGGAATGAACCAGATATACCTTATTAATAACAGTTGAGCAAAAGAAGCTTATAAGATACAATATCAATAGCACATTTCTCACACGCGCCCAGGTACTGAGGAAATTATTTTCTTCGTACCCACTAGTTATCTAGAAATTGCATCTTATGCAGCCAGAGCAATCCGCCCGGCTTGAACATATCCTTGAACATATGCCCATGGGAGTCGCTATCCTCGACCGCGCAGATCTGCGCCTCCTTTATACCAACTCGTACTTCGTCTCATTGCTCCAGCAGCGCTGGCATACTCAAGACGTGATTGGTCACCTGCTTGAGGAGGTGCTGCCTTTTGAACTGCGCAAGGCGGCGGGGCCGCGAGTACGAGAGGTCTGTGCTACAGGCCAGAGCGCTGTCCTCGACGACATTCCATATGAAGGATTTCTCGAAACAAGAGGACGCACCTACTGGCGCATCTCCATCGAGCCTTTCACAGTCAATGTTCCAGCCGGGGAACAACCACCTGCTGAAAAGCACAATGCAGAGCAAACTCTGTTTATAACCATTGAGGACGTAACCAACAATGTTCGTTCGCGGCTCCACTTGGCAGCTATTCACCATATCTCCTCAGCAATTGCTGGAAAATTCGCACTTCCCCAGGTGCTTGATCGCATACTCGATGCCGTCCATAGACTGGCAGGCTCGACGCGCTGTGCCGTACTCTTGATGGATTACTCGATCTCCGACGGCGAGTATCACATTGCCGGATTTGAGGAGCAAATTCGCACCGATACAGAAATATATCATCCGCTTGAGACGGTTCCTACGGTGACGGTTGCCGCTCAAAAAGGGTTACACCTGAGCGCGCAGGATTGGCACCCCCAGGTTAGCGAACAACTGCTGCTGGGACAGGTCATGCGCAGTCGCCGCTCGTTGATCATCCCTGACACAAGCATCAGGCCTGAAATCGAGTTTCCTCTCCTCGATGACAACGGCATACCGCGCCGCCCCGGCTCGGTTCTGTGTGTCCCTATATTTGAGCCAGTTCCGGATCCTGGTATGAGAGACCGTCCTGCTTCCGGGGGTAACTCGGATTCCGGTGCGCAAAAAGGTGCTATATTGGGTACCATCGAAGTCTACCATAGGCGCGCTCGCGGTCTGCCCAGCGAGGAGGTCGAATTACTGGAACAATTCGCGCAACAGGCCGGACTCGCAATACAGAATGCCCGCCTGTTCCTCAGCATTGATCGCCTGGCACGTACGGCGAGACGGCACGCACGTCAACGCGAAAATGTCATGCAGGCCATTCCAGACGGAGTGATCATCTATGACGCGCGTTGGCGCGTGATTGATATCAATCACGCTATACGCAATTTGTTGGGATGGACTGACGACGTAATTGGAATGCATGTCAGTGAAGCACTTGTTCGAAGTACAGCCATTTTCCCGCCAAACTCTCCCGCCATATCAGACCTGGTTGAGGAACTCGAACGTTTCCCCTATGAGAAACGGGTCGATGAATTCAAAATACAGGGCGCCGATGGTCACTACTATACTATCCGCCGCTCCAAGGCCCCTATACAGGACGAACTGGGAAATATCTTCGCCTTTGTAGTCGTCTATCATGATGTGACCGAACAGGCAGCTGCACGAGAACGCATCGAATCGGAGGTTGTTGCGCGCACGGCAGAACTGGCACAGCGTAATGAGGCATTACAGGAAGCTCAGGAGGCGCTGGAATTGGAAAGCGCTCGCCTGGAACTGCTGCTGGGGCGCCTACCCTCCGGCGTGCTGCTTATCTCCGCCAATGATAATCGCATAATCCTGAGCAATCACCTGGCCACAGAACTGCTGCAACGCATGGGAAGCATTCCTTCCAACGGCTCATCTCCCTATTCGGACGACCTTGATGCCGCCGCCAAAGAAACTATCGGCATGAATATCGAGGAATTACTGCGCGCGGTCATGGTCTATGGAGTCTCAGGTTCCGCGTTGCCCTATGAGGAGCAACCGCTATTCCTCGCGCTGCATAAAGGAGAAGCCAGCGAAGCCGAACTCCATCTTACCGCATCCGATGGTCAGACACTTTTCTTACTCGCCAAAGCCGCGCCCTTACGTGCCAACGACGGCACCATTACCAACGCGGTACTGGTCTGGCAAGATATCACAAAGCTCAAGGCCCTGGAACGTTCACGTGAAGACTTCTTCACAACAATGGCACACGAGTTGAAAACACCGCTCGCCAATGTCCGCGCCCACCTCAGCGCACTGCAAGCCAAAGATTTGCAGTGGTCAACCGAGGCGCAACTGGACTTCCTGAAGACTGCCGACGAACAGGTCAATCGATTAGTAGAAATGATCAATAACTTTCTCGATGCCTCGCGTGTCGAGGCAGGAGCCCTGCGCCTCGAACGAGAGCCTATTCTACTGCCTGAGATGGTTGAAGACCTGCAAGACCGCCTGGAAGCCTTGATCTCTTCTTCACATCGGCAATTGGAGATCAATGTACCCATCGATTTGCCAGCCGTGAGTGCGGATTACGAACTGATTATGAGTGTCCTCACTAATCTGCTCAGTAATGCATTTCGTTACGCTCCCGAAGGCGACATCGTGCGTCTTGAAGCAGAGCTCGTTTACGATCAATACGACGAGCAGCCGATTGGGGTCGAGCTGCGTGTCATTGATCGAGGACCCGGCATAACAGAGGAGCGGCAGGCAGAACTCTTTACACGCTTCAGCACTTTTGCGAACCTGAGACGCCCGGCCGCCGATCGTCCGGGTCAACCCATGGATGTAAGACGGACTGATCCTGCCCGCTGGAGCGCAACGACGGGCCTGGGTCTCTATATTAGCCGTGGTATTATCGAGGCTCATGGCAGCACACTCAGGTTGCAGAGCAGCCCCGGGCAGGGAGCGGTCTTCGCATTTACCCTTCCCCTCGCCAACCCAATCAGGAAAGAGGATTGATAGGAGTGTAGTATGCCAGCTTCAGATAAAAAAGTTCGTATCCTCTGCGTCGAAGATGATGCTCAAATGCGCGCATTTCTGCTGGCGCAGTTGAAAGCTAGAAATTTTCAGGTACAGGCAGTACGCGACGGGGCGCAGGCCATCGACCTTGCAGCCATCTTCGAGCCGCAGTTGATTCTCCTTGACCTCTCACTGCCTACCCTGGACGGCTTGACGTTCCTGAGACGCCTCCGAGAATGGAGCAGCGCTCCCGTTATTGTTCTTTCGGCCCACGATGAGGAACTGGTCAAAATCAAGGCCCTCGACCAGGGTGCCGATGACTACCTGACCAAACCTTTTAGCCTGAACGAATTACTGGCTCGCGTTCGCGTGGCCTTGCGCCGGGCCGACGAAACAGCTCGCCTGCGCAGTGGTACAGGCGGCAGTGATACCCAGCGTCCTGTGTATCGCTGCGGCGGTGATAAAGGACTGGTCGTTGATTTTGCTCATCGCCTGGTACGTTCCGGCGGCAAAGAAATCCACCTGACTCCGACCGAATATGACTTGCTCTGTGAACTCAGCCGCAACGCCGGAAAGGTTCTCACACATCGCGAACTGCTCCAACGTGTCTGGGGGCCGGACTATAGTGCAGAAAACACTTATCTCCGCACCTTTATTCGTCACCTGCGCCGAAAACTGGAACCAGACCCGGCTCAACCTCGCTTCCTGCTCAACGAGCTAGGTGTGGGCTATTTTGTTCCTCTACCTGACGATAGAGAACAGTAAATCCCAACAAATCTTCACGGATTCTTCACAGTAATCACAGGTATATTCACACCATTGTCACCAGAGCTTGTGTACAATTCTTTTGAGAGGCAGATTCTCTTAAGCCAATCTGGGATAACACCGCACCGCCGGTGTAACCGCATCATCACTTTGCGGAGCAGGATGTCAGTCATGCAAGACAAGGACGCTGCAAATACATTGTCGGGTGGCGGTAAGTTGAAAGCATTGAACGAGCGTACATCGAATAACGTACAGGTTTTTGACTATCCAATGCACAAACAAGCTGCGGCAGCAAAACCCCTGCACAAAATACTCGTAGTTGAAGATGACACTTCCCTGGCCAGCCTGGAAGCAGGTTTTTTATCTGCCTCCGGCTATGCCGCTGAAGTAGCAAGTAATGGAGAGCTAGCTATATTAGCACTCCAACAAGCTGTCCCTGATCTTGTATTGCTTGACCTTGATCTCTCCGGTTCAATTTCCGGCTGGGAAGTCTTGAGGGTTCTGCGGACTTACTCCAGTACACCGGTATTGCTTACCAGTTCAGCATCGGCAGTGCGTCAGCATATTCGCAATCAGGGCGAAACCCGGTCAACATTAGATCATTTACCTAAACCATATCCTATGCATACACTTTTAAAACGCATCGAACGCATGTTAACGATAGAACCGTAAAAGCATCCCTTTTGGGTACCAGCCTCTGGATACATCCAGGGCAAGTATTCGCTTCGTAAGGGTATCCATCGTGGATACCCCCACAAAAAGGAGGGCCACATGGACCGCAAAGAGGATCGTGAAATTTTGCGCAAAGGTGGATTCGCAGAAGGAGAGATGAAGCGACTGAGTCAGCTCCGCAGAGATTATAATGAAAGAGAAAGGCTGCAGTCCATCGCTGAACACCGCCGCCTGGAATTTATACGCTGGCTGGTTAGCACCGGCAAGCTTTCAGAGCAGGTGGCCTCTTAAGATGGCTCCTTCTTTTCGTTCCGTACAACCAGTCCATCCCCGTGACAATCATGGTCCCACGAAAATTCTGGATCTGACGGGCGAGAAGAGATTTGCGAAATAGAGCTGAGAATACGCACAACCAGGTCCGCTGGTGGCTCTAATGGCTCCAATCGATTGAAGAGCCTGTCAACGTCATCATCAGGTTCCGTATGGTCTGGAAAAATATCACGTTGTAGATGGCGCATACATAAATCCCTCTTACTGCTTCCATACTATCTCTGCTGTTAGTACGGACTGAGTAAGAGGGAAGTTTCATATTCTGCGTATTAGAGCACCGCAATAGTCAGAAAACTCTTCGCTCAAATTAGTTCAGCATGTTGGTACAATCTGTAACTGGGCCGCCAGGGTCGTGCGCAATAACGGCTTGGCGCGCTGGAAATAGGTCTTCGCGGTCGCCTCCGGCATGTTGAGCACATGCCCAATCTCTGAAAAACTCAACTGCGAAGCATAGCGCAGCAGTACTACCGAGCGAAACTTGGGCGGCAGGGCCTCAATAGCCCTTTGCAAACACTCCTGCAAATCATGACGCTCCGCCACTTCCTCCGGTAAGGGACTCGTGTCCGGCATCGCCGCTAATGGTGATACATCATCCTCGTCTGTCGAAGATTCCAGGTCAGAGAAATGAATCGCTCGTTTTTTACGCAATTCATCCAGACAGCGGTTACGTGCCACCTGAAACAACCAGGCTTTTAATGGCTCGCCAGTGCGCAGATTTGGCAGAGAAATATACAATTGGAGAAACACCTGCTGTAAGATATCCGATGCCTGGTCATAATCCCCCAGGAATCGACAGATAAAATTAAAGAGTGAACCACTATAACGTTTCACAAGACTTTCAAATGCCTGCTGGTCACCTGCAAGGCTTTGCTTTGCCAGAACACCATCAGCAATTTCTGGCGCGTGTATTTTTGTTCGTTCTCGAATTTGCATGAGTAACATCCTCACTTTCTTTCGTCCTGACACAAGCGTATCCTTTTCTAGTTTAAATTTCAATAGTTTTTTGCATTTATAAACTCTTCTGTTAGCACCTCTAAGCGTAAACTAAAGTGTATGCGTACAATCTCATTGTATTCTTAGCGAATCACATCCATTTCTTATCTAATTCTAAGGAAGACAAAGGAGTGGGAGTGCAGAGGGCGGTCAGCCCTCTGACGAGGTTTTTGGGGGGCCTTATAAGCGCGAACTTAAGGGGTACAAAGGAGAGAACGCCTTTTGCAATTCGACATTATAGCCCTGTAAGATTGGGCGAACTCAATAAATGGCTTAAAAAGCGGCTCGCAACCCGCTGGTCGACTCGCTTGCCAATGCGGACCAGCAAGACATTCGCCGGCTCCATGCGCACATTCGGTTCGGTCGTCGGATATTCTGTAAAGCCCTGGGAGGCAAAAAGCCACGCAATCAGTTCGCGATACCGGTATACACCAAGACCGAGTCCTTCCATATCCCAGTGCCATGACAGGCCCATTGCGAACAGGATAATGTCTTCCAACGCATCCAGGTCAAGTGCAAAGGCCAGTAAATTTTTCGCAATGCCCAACCCCCGCCAATTTGAACTTACCTCGATGCCCACCTCGTAGACATTTTCCAGACCCTCCCACCACTCATCACCAGGAGCCAGCGTCACCTCTCCTACAATCTCTCCCGACTGCGTGTGCGCCACGGTGAGCGCGCAATCCGGCCGCTTCGCAATGCTCACCAGGAGCTGGTGCTCCCGCTCCGGTATGCGAGCAAAGGCACGTAATCCGCTATCGGGTGTGAGACGATCAATCAACGATGGTGGGCAAAAGTCGCGCAGTAACAGCGTTCCCTTTTGAGTCTCTAATGTCTTACTACGTGAAGGCGTTGCGCTGCCTTGCAAATGTAAGAGATCAAATAGACCCGCCAACGGCGATCGATTCTGAACCGAAGGAAAAGCCTGCCGTACAGAAGGAGGAATCAGCAAATGGCGCACCAGTGCCACTGTGTGCCGGTTCGTGCGGCTGATTGTCCAGCGCCGGGGTTGCTCAGGAAAGTCCTCCGGTCTGTCCTGAAAAGTGGTCGGAAAATTCGCAGGGACAGATGTTTTCCCCATGGCCTGTTGTGCCAGCGCTTCCTGCTCCTCCACTCCAAACCATGCCGGCCGCCAACGTGCCACCCAATCTTCAGGCAAGGACACCGGAAGCAACTGCCCAGACATCTCTGCCCAGACTATAGACCAGGCACGCGGCACCACCCGGTAGAGGTCATATCCGCCCCCACCCACTGCTACCCAGCGTCCCTGGCAATATGTATCAGCCAGCTGGTGCGCTAACTTTATCTGCGCCTGGATGCCACGCATCGTTAAACTTAGATGTGTCAAAGGATCCCAGGCATGGGTATCGCATCCATGCTGGCTGACAATGACATCAGGAGCAAAAGAAATAACGAGGGGAGCTAACAGGGCATCCATGGCTTCAATGTACGAATCATCCTCGGTGAAGGGCTGCAAGGGAACATTGACGGAGTACCCCCGGCCTATTCCGTTGCCCAATTCAAGCACATCACCTGTTCCAGGGAAGAGATAGCGTCCAGTTTCATGAAATGAAACTGTCATCACTCGTGGTTCATCATAAAAC
>WNFT01003051.1_pt1 | contig 16321 bp, 15 predicted proteins | sample 5400191 | NCBI WGS metagenome assembly WNFT01 (sample SAMN13153359, study PRJNA577476) | soil metagenome | isolation source: 80 cm saprolite under Madrone tree | place: USA:California | collected 2016-06-14 | reverse complement strand
GCTGCCTGTCGGCTGGAAGCCGATGGGACCGTCACGGTCATCGTCGGCACGGTCGACCTTACCGGTTCCGACACGTCATTGGCGCTCATTGCTGCCGAAGGGCTCGGTGTCGCGCCCGCGGCGGTGAACGTAGTGCATGATAACACTGACACCATGCCCTACAGTGGTGGCACGGGTGGCAGCAAGACCACCTATTCGGTGGGGCCCGCCGTGCTCGCGGCGGCAGCGGATGCACGCAACCAGATTCTGGCGGCGGCCGCAGAGATGCTAGAGGCTGCGGTGGCGGACCTGGAGATCGAAGGTGACAAGGTCGTCGTGCGTGGTGTACCGGGTAAGAGCGTTGCTCTGGCCGAAATTGCCTCTGCAGCAATGAAGTTTGCCGGACAGTACGAGCCGGTGTACGGGCGTGGTCGTGCTGCTGTCAAAGCCAGTTCGCCTCTGTTCACCGTGCACGTGGCGAAGGTAGCCATCGACCCTGAGACGGGCCAGGTGCGCGTCCTCGACTACGTCGCTGCGCAGGATGTCGGCTTTGCCATCAATCCGGCGGCAGTCGAGGGGCAGATTCACGGTGGTGTCACGCAGGGGCTTGGCTGGGCGCTCTTTGAGGGCTTCGTGTACGATGAGAACGGCCAGTTGCTGACGTCTAACTTTATGGACTATGCGCTGCCTCACAGTGAAGATATCCCTAACATTACGCCTATCCTGGTGCAAGTCCCTTCAGGTCTGGGCCCCTTTGGCGCGAAGGGCGTGGGCGAGCCTCCGGTGGTGCCGGTCGGTGCGACGATAGCGAATGCGATCTTCGATGCTGTGGGGGTGCGCGTCACGCAACTTCCCATTACTTCTGAGCGATTGTTCAAGGCGATGCACGGGTAGGGGTAGGGGTAGGCTTTTGGGAGGTGCTGCTCGACGGAGATGATGCTCTTGAGAGCGGGTGTCATTCAAATTTTTGCACCAAGTTGGCACCCTCCCCAGGGCGGAGGCAAGCTCCGCCCTGGGGGATTGGGGTGGCTTGGCTCGGCGCAAAAAAATGAAACGCACCCCTTGAGAGCGTATGGTTTGACGAGCATCGATTCCGTAAGTATACTATATTATCATCGCATCGAACATGGCTCGCATTGTCATGTGTCCGTAGTATGTTTGTTAGAACAGCAACGGCCACCGATGACGCATGGTGGTGAAACACCTTGCTCACCACCATGTGTCATCTCTGACCTCAAAGGAGCATGAATATGGCACTCTCTGATTCTTCATCGAAAGCGAAGATGGCCGATGCCACTCCTCCGACACAATCTTCCGCGGATGTCGCTCCGCCCGTAGGTATCACTCCGCCGCAGATACTGGCGGCGGATGCGGCTGCAGGACGGCGTGGTGCAGCGTGGCGACTCTTATACTGGATCATAGAGAATGACCCACGTGCCGTGGTTGCGGTCGCCTCGCTGGATGATGACCGTCTGGCACACCACCTGCTGGAATTTATCGCACTGGGAACATGGGCGGGCAAGCCGTTTGTGATTCCTGCCCCGATTCGTACTGCATATGCCAGAACTCGCCTGAGAACGCTCTTCTTGCCGGGCTCAGGCGTAGAGAGCATCCGGGCTGAGCGTGTGTTATTGGCGGCAATGCACGATAATCGACCTGCTATGCGAGAGAATGCCGCAAGTATTCTCGGTATTTTGGGAAGTCCGACAGCAGCTCCTGTCCTGATTGAGGCTCTGCGCGACCCTGTACCCGCTGTACGGCTACAAGCTGCCAAAGCTTTGGGGCGCGTCGGTGATCCATCGGCGGTAGCCGCACTACTGAGGGCGCTGCAAGGTGCTGATGAGCAGTTAGGAAGTCAGATTTTCTCCTCACTGGTGCGGCTGGGTCCTGCAGCGGTCCCGACACTGCTGGAGACAAGCACCACGGGTTTGGCATGGATGCGTTGGCATTGTATCCGTGCCCTGGCGGATATTCGTGATCGTCGCGCTGTGCCGGTGCTGGTGCGTGCGCTCACCGACACCGATCATTCAATCGCCTGGATGGGGGCCAAAGGCCTTGTACAGTTCGGCAGATTGAGCGTGGGGCCTGTACTTCGCCTGCTGATGACTGGAGAAGTGACGCCGTGGTTAGTTGAGACTGCTTCGTTTGTTTTGCGTAACCAGCATGACTCCAAACTGAAGCCTTACCTGGAGCCCGTGATCCAGGGCATGCAAGGCGTGGCGTTCCGCGTAGCAACTCCTACGGCAGCACAGAAGGCGCTATCCCAGCTTATCGCCGATGGCATGCTAGAGTCATAGTAGAGCGTATATGCAGCACAAACGTACAGAAGTCCTGGTAGTTGATCCCGTCCATCCTGATTCGTCGAGTATTGAGCGTGCCGCAGCGTTGTTACGCTGCGGTGAAGTCGTCGTTTTTCCTACCGAGACGGTCTATGGGCTTGGGGCCGATGCTCTTGAGACCAGCGCGGTGGAGCATATTTTCGCCGCCAAAGGGCGTCCGTTCAGTGACCCATTGATTGTACACATTGCCGACGGAGCTGCCCTGGAGCAGCTCACCACGTCGATTCCTCCGCAGGTGAGGCAGTTGGCTCAAGCATTCTGGCCGGGGCCGCTGACCTTAGTCCTGCCACGCAGTCCGCTTGTGCCAAAGCTGGTGACCGCAGGCCTGGAAACGGTGGCTATTCGTATGCCACGCCATCCTGTCGCGCTTGCACTGATCCGCGCCCTTGGTTCGCCTGTTGCTGCGCCCAGCGCCAATCGTTTTATGCACGTCAGCCCCACCACGGCGCAACATGCGCTGGCCGACCTCGATGGACGAGTGCCGCTCATTCTGGACAGTGGGCCATGTGAGGTGGGAGTCGAGTCTACCGTTTTGAATCTCTGTTCGGCGGTGCCGACGATTCTGCGACCAGGAGGTGTTAGCCTGGAAGCCTTGCGTACTGTGGTACCGGACGTTCAACCGCCGCCTCAACGGGCAAGGGTGACTGGACACGAAGGTGCTCAGACCGAGGCTCAGCAGTCGCCTGGTCAGTTGCTTACCCATTACGCGCCTGTAGTTCCCTTGCTCCTCTTCGATGGGCCTGTAGCAGCAATGCGTGCAGCGATGCTGGCTGAGGTGCAAAAGCGCATTGAGCGGGGTGAGCGTGTCGGCGTACTGGTGGCAGATGAAGATGTGGCGGCTTTTCGTGATAGCGGCGCTCTTGTCCAGTCGCTCGGTGATGCGCGTGCCTCCAGGCAGGTAGCGGCGGCGTTGTTTGCCGGTCTGCGTGCGCTCGAAGAGGCGAATGTGCAGGTCATTCTGAGCCGTAGTTTCGACGAACAGGGAATGGGGCTTGCTATACGCGATCGATTGCTCAAGGCAGCGGGCGGGAGAGTATTGAAGCAAAGTTGAGCAATCTGTCAGATTGATTGCTCAAGAAGGAATGTATGATGACCAGCTTGATCGAGAGGTTCAGGGTTTGAGCAGATGCCGAATCTTCAAAGCAATTTGCAGGGACAGACGCAACTCTGAGTCCTCAAGCGAGCGTCCCAGGATCTCCTCAATGCGACCCAGACGGTAGAGCAAAGCGTTACGATGGAAGTGCATCGTGCGAGCCGTCTCGCTCAGATTGCCATTGCAGCGAAAATAGACCTCCAACGTCTCAATGAGTGCACCGCTGCCGCGAGTGTCGTGTTCGATTAATGGGCCGAGCATCTCCTGGTAGAAATCGAAAAGTTCGCTTTGTCCATGAAGATAGAACAGGAGGCGGTAGATGCCCAGGCGTGCAAAGGAGTGGATCTGCCCATCACCGAAGAGCCGCCGACCGATCTCCATTGCTTGTTGTGCCTCGCGTAGTGATTGTGGAATTCCCTGCAGGTTTTTTGCGATATGTCCCATACCGCCAGAGTAGCGCAGGCTTGTATGATCGTGTTTGTTCTGCCGCATCCGTACGTGTACGCGCTCCAGGCGGGTGAAGAGCGCATGCTCGCTTTCACGCTCCAGGCCTGCATCTTCCTCGATAAGCGGAAGCAAGGCCGTCACCCGTCGAGGTTCGCTCAGGACCCAGCTTGTAGGCCATGCTCGCAACAATTCGTCGCGTAACCGCTTACTCCATTGCGGCCTGCTCAGTGCAGGCTCCGGGTCGGCAGGTGGGAGTTCAAAGACGACGGCAACCTGGGGCGAGGTAAGATCGTAGCCAAGTAAGTGTGCGCGTGTCAGCATCTCTTCGGGCTGTTGGTAGTTACCCTGGAGAACATCCATGAATGCTTCCACGTGATAGCGACTCTCAACTTCGCTGCGCTCGCGCTCGCGTACAAACTCCAGCGCCAGGATCGGTGCTACTTGCCCCAAGATGATGCGCTCCAGATAGTCAAAGTCATCGTCATTGCCGACCAGGGAGAGGTAGCCAATGACTTCGTGTCGTATCAGAATAGGGACCGATACTCGTACCAACCCATGTCTTTGCAGCGTTTCATCGCTGAGCGGTGTGGCGAGCGTCATGAGATCTTCAACAGTCAAGACCGTTGAAGCTTGCCCCGTGTCGGGTGTAACGTAGCTGCGCGGGAATCCTGCCTGGGGGGCAGGTATCCCTCCTGGCTTGCCCCCACCAGGTCCATTCCTGCCAGGCCCAATCCTCTCAGGATCACCAGTCGACCTTGCGGCTGTACCCTCTGTCCCGGTTGGCGCGGGTTGTGCGAGTGATGTGGCGTGTGTGGACATGGGTGGGGCAGGTGGAGCTGCATGAAAGCGGAGATGGTGCTCGGCATCTTGCACAATCACCCATCTGTTGCAAATGCGAGCGAGATGTTCGCAGATGCCTTGTATACCGATCCCCTGTGCGCTCAATTGCATGAGTTGATGGGCGACCTCGGTGGCTTTGCGCTCAACCTCACTGCGAAAACCGACGACGAAGGTGATGACCTCGCGTTCAATCTCTTCCAACGATGCTGTCGGGGGAAGCAAGATCAACGGGAGATGCAATTGGTCGGCGACGGCACATGCCTCATGTCCCAATGCTTCGACGGATGAGGCTACGACTGTCACAGCTGCTACCCCCTCTTTGTGCAGACTACGCAACAGGTGAGGCAGTGTTTCGTCGAGTCGGCGCAACTGTGACAGGCCAAGCAGCGCAAGCTCTCCCCCACGCACGCTTTCAAATGCAGGAAGGCGCGCACGCATACGACAGGCCCATGTCACCCGGCGTTCCAATCCTCCCGCGCCTGCCACCAGGTGTGCGTCACGTGAGACGAGCAGCGTGAGGATGTTGCGCACAGAGGCCGATGAGATTGGAGGCGGAGAAGTGCTGCTCATCGCTCATATGCTATGTGATGGGGAAGCGCGGCGTTTAGCGTCGCGCTGTGGACGTGGCTACAGTTCCGCCTGGCTTCTGCGCCTGTCCTTTGTGCTTCTCTTTGTACTTCTTCGCCTTGATGCGATGTTTGCGCCAGGCTACTTTTTTCGTCTTGTTCATGAGTGTTCTCCAATCAAGATAGTAGATTTTATTCCTCGCCCTCGATGCCGCTTTCGAGATCAATCTCGGTCATATCGTCGGCCTCATCACCGCCGTCGTAGTATTCATCCTCGTTGCTCAGCTCGTCCTCGTCCTCGCGGTCGTAGCGCAGCAAACTGTCCTTCGTGTAGGCTCGCAACATGTCGCCACCACCCTGGGATGGGAAGCTGACCTTGCCGAACATGCTGGGGTGCTGGTACTCTTCACGAATAATCAAACGCACCTGTCCCTGCTCCAGGGCACGAATGGCCGCCGCGTACCGGTTGCCCCCTTCCATGAATGTGATCAGGCGATTGGCAAGACGCGGCTCTACTTGTCCGATGTCCTCGCCAGCAGCGTTGCGGACGAGGAGCGTGTGTCCGTTGACATGCAACTGGACTTTGTCGCCAACGGCTATCCTGGCAAGAACGGAGGCTGGACCTAGATTGATCAACTCGGTCATACCGGTTTTGCCTGTCTCTTCGATGAAAAGCCGTGGATCGATGTGGTCAGTCCCGCTATGGGCCTGCACTGGTTCCTCTTGTAGTAACGAGAGCCGATCCAGATTCTTCTTGGCAATTGTGTTGTTGGGGCTATACTTCAGTGTCTGCGAGTAGGCCTGCCGTGCCTCTGCGTACTGTCCCAATTCACTCAAGGCCTTGCCCAGTCGGTTATAGGCCTCGGGGTCATTGGGATAGATGCTCAGGATATTCTTATTAGTAATGATTGCCTCGGCCCATTGACTGGCCAGAGCCTGCTGAATCGCCAGGTCTGTCCACTGCTTTTTCAGCCGTGCCTTCTCTTCAGCCGATTGTGCTTGAGTCATCAAAGACCTCCTCTAGCTTCAGTGGGGATTGCCATGTAGTCCGCCTATTATACCTCAACTGCGCAACCTTGCAAGGACCAGGCTGTGGCTCGTTCGATACGTACTTTCACCATATCACCAATCGCAATGTGGCGAGTCGCATCGAACTGTATCTGCCCATCTTGCGCTATTGTTTCTCCAGGCTGTGGGAAGAACACCAGCTTGTTAGCACGGTTACGTCCCTTCAACTGCTGCCGTCCATGTGTCACATTGGTATCCTCAACCAGTACCTCTTCGACCTTGTGGAGATACTGCTGGTTGATCTCGAAGGCAATACGTGCCTGCACTTCTTCCACCGCGTGCAAGCGGCGCTTTTTCTCCGCTAGTGGTATATCGTCTTCCCAACGGGCAGCTATTGTACCAGGGCGCGGCGAGTAAGCGGCCACATGCACCACGTCGAAGCGTATCTCCTCCAGCAGGTCGAGCGTATGCTGAAACTCTTGCTCGGTTTCGCCGCAAAAGCCAACGATGACATCGGTAGAGAGTGAGACGCCCGGCCACAACGCACGTACTCGTTCAATGCGTGAGCGATACTCGTCGAGCGTATAGCCACGTTTCATCCGTTTAAGCAGTGCATCATCGCCCGCCTGCACGGGAATGTTCAGGTGCTCACACACTTTGGGGAGGGCCGCCATGCGCTCAATCATACTGTCGGTCATATGCCGTGGATAGGAGGTCATGAAGCGAATGCGCTCCAATGCGTCGATCTCGCTGAGACCCGTCATCAAATCAGCCAGGTCCGGTTTATCTGGGAGATCGAGGCCGTAGGCCTCGACGGTCTGACCTAGCAACGTCAATTCTTTCGCGCCCTTTGCCACCAGGGAACGTGCCTCGGTAAGCAGTTCCTCCATAGGACGGCTGCGCTCGCGTCCGCGCCGGTAGGGGACGATGCAGTAGGTGCAGACCTTATTGCAGCCCAGGATGACGGGCAGCCACGCTGTGGGACTCGCCTGAGCCGGTTCGATCTTCGTGGGGTAGTGAGCAATACGTTCTCCTGGCTTCGGGGTAATTGCCATGGGGAGAACGGTGCGTTTGCCTGTTGTGGGCATGTTGAAGGCGGCAATGGTCGGTGAGAGCGGTTCGGCAGGGATGGTCTCGTCGGCAAAAGGCGTGTATTCGATATCAAGGCAGCCCGCACCAGAGATGGGTGTCCAGCGTTCTTCGAGGAAGTGCGGCAGAATATCAGCCTGCTCGACCTTCATGAAGAGGTCGATGTGTGGGTAGCGTTTTTGCAGATCGTCGATGGTCTTCTGGTTGCCGATCATACAGCCCATGAGTGCGATCAGCAGGTCATTGCGCCTGGCCTTAGCATGTTTGAGTTGGGCGAGCTGGTTATGCGCCTTCTCTTCTGGTGCTTTGCGCACGCTGCAGGTATTGAGCACCACCAGGTTAGCCTGGTCCATGCTGGTCTCTTCCCAGCCCAATCCTTCGAGGATGGTCTGGATGCGCTGGGAGTCAGCCTGGTTCATCTGGCAGCCAACGGTCCAGATGTGATATTTCCCCCGTGCAATACTGGTGGTCGTGGTCATGTGTTTGCCCCTCTCCGAGTCCGAGCATTGGTAATTCGTTCCAGGTGATGATGGTTATGTTTCTATTCTAAGATGGGTATTATACACTAATATGGGGGTTCTGTCATTAGTATTTTCACTGAAGAGCAGGGCTTTGATAACTCATACACCAGATGGCGTCCCCGCAAGGGGTATCCTATCTCCCAGACAGGGTGCCCCTGCATGTGCTTGTTATGACGTTTACAATCCTTGAGCTTGACCACGAGCAAGCATAGTGCGATGTTATCGACGCATTGCCCTAGCCCTTGCTGTCCCATGTCAGATGGCGAAGGATTAATTCGTAGACGTGTGTCGCATCGACCACGGTGGTGTCGAGGAGATCGGGCTCCTGGGTCAGGCACAACGGACTGTCTTCAGGTGAGGCATTCACACGTCCATGAGAGCCGCGCACGAGCGAGGCATCTAACGGGATGACGTCCATCAGGGAACGCAAGCCCAGACGGGCCTTCAGCAGCGTCCATCCTACCTTCACTTTTGGAGCTTTGAGGTGTGGATCAAGGAAGAGCTCTACGGGATCGTAACCCGGCTTGCGATGAATGTCTACTGTTCTGGCATAGTCTGGTGCCAGGCGATCGTCGAGCCAGTAGTAGTAGGTGAACCAGGCATCTGGCTCTGCAATCGCCACCAACTCTCCCGCCCGCGGATGATCGAGATGAGCTTGGCGCTTCCCCTCATCGTCCAGCACCTCTGCAACACCCGCGGTGGCCTCTAGCAACCTGTGCACTTCGTGCACACGCCCAGGATCATTGACGTAGACATGGGCCACCTGATGATCGGCGACAGCAAAGGCAACGCTCGCCCCGGCATCCAGCAGTTCTCGACCTAGCTCCTGCCGCACGGCAATCATCCCATGTTTACGCAGTTCCCGATTGAGGTGAACTGGCCTGGAGACGGGTGTAATCCCGTACTCGGACACAATCATGATGCTGGCATCACGCGTTCCGTAGTAGTCGATGAGATTGCCACAGAGGGCATCAAGTTCTCTGAGGTCCTGGGCGATGAAGTCCTGCACCGGACCGAAGCGTTGGAAACAGTAGTCCAGGTGCGGCAGGTAGATCAAGGTAAGGGTTGGGTCATAGCGCTGGTCCACCCGCTTGGCAGCCTCTGCGATCCACCTGCTCGCAGCAATCGAGGTATTGGGACCCCAGAAGTTGAAGAGCGGGAAGGGGCCCAGTTCGTCTTGGAGCGCGAAGCGCAAGTCCGCAGGCCTGGTATAGATATCAGGAATCTTCCGACCGTCCGCCGGATACATGGGTCGGGGTGTGACCGCGTAGTCCACCGACGCGTACATATTGAACCACCAGAACAGGTTAGCGCAGGTGAAGGTCGGGTCGAGTGACCGGGCTGTCTCCCACACCTTTGGCCTTTGGATGAGCGCATTGGATTGCCGCCAGAACTTGACTTCGCACTCGTCTCGGAAGTACCACCCATTGCCAACGACGCCGTGTTCGTTTGGATAGCGACCGGTGAGGAACGTGGCCTGGACGGAACAGGTTACTGCAGGGAGCAGCGTGTTGATCGAGGCCCACTTTCCCTGCTCGGCAAAAGCGCACAGACGCGGAGTCGATGGGCCGAGCAGACGAGGTGTCAGCCCAACAACATTGAGAACGACCGTTTTGCGCATGTTCACGTTCCCTTCACGTAGCGTTGCAAATAGAGGGTCAGGGCAAAGGAGAGCAAGGCAAACACCGTCCCAAGGAGGCTTCCAGATGCAGCCAGCACCAGAGCGTCCAGCAGTGATATTGCTGCGATCAACTGCCCCACGGTCCGTCCTACGTGGCGTTTCGATGAGCGATACACGAAGGAGATGCTGTACGCAACCCAGATAGTAAAGAATAGGATGAGCAGCAGAATAACCCACTGCACCTGTTGCACCTGTCGCGCCGTGAAATAGACCGTTGGCAAGAAGAGCGTTGCCACGATGCTCACATTCGTCACGCTCGGCTTGTTTTCGGTCTTGGCGATGTAGGTCAGACCAATCACATAGAGCACCAATAGACTACCCGGAATCAGCAAGGCAGAGAAAGATTGGACAGAGAAAGCCAGAAACGCCGTGATATAGACCATCAGACGGCAGAGGGCCATGAGCAGAGGGCTCAGCGGGTTGCTCTTATGCCAGCTATCGTAACAGATGATCAGGGCGATGAGCACCAGTCCACTCAAGAACGGGCGTGGACCAACACTCCATAGGAGTATGCTGCCGCTACCGAACAGAGTAATGACAACTGCAACCGCCGATGAGTGTGACACGATCCCAGTTGGCAGTGGCCGTTCGGGCCTCTCGCGGCAATCGATCGCATAATCCAGCAGATCGTTCAAATACATGCCAGCGGTGTAGAACAGGACCATTGCGATTGCAACGAGGCCTATTTTGCCATCGACCTGTCGAGGACCAGCCAGAGCCGCGCCAGCCAGGGTGTTACTGACTACCGTGGGGCTATTGGAGATGCGTGCCAGGGCAAGGTGGCCGTACAGTGTCTGCCTCCATGACTGATACATTGAAAGCTTCTTACTCATACGATGTTACTGAGCACCCACTCATATTCGCGGGCAATCGAGTCTCCTAGATCTTTTTTCAGGTTCTCTGGCAACACACTCCAGGTGTACGTCTCGATCTCTAGATGACGGCAGAATCGTCTCTGTAGCAGGAGTTTGAACGTGTCCACGATCGTATCTTGTGTTGACAGGAACCGTGGAAAGTGATCGATGAAGATTGGCACATGAAAATGGATCCGCCACTGGGCAATTTGACGATCCTGGATATGGGGCAATGCTTCAAGCAAATCGGGGTAGTGTCGGAAGGTTCCGTCGTGATCCAGCTGGACGACTTGATGGAGGTACGTCGATTCCGCAAACGGCTCCAATGCACGAGCGATATCCGCACGTGCCTCTTCTTCATTAGGGAAGGCGACTTTCAGGGCTGAGCTGACCTGCACCTTTCCGACCTTGATACCGACCTGATCAAAACGGTCGAGCACAGTCGTCGGCTCTTCATAAGCAACCGCCACATGACAGGTATCAAAGCAGACCCGTATGTGTTCAAGCAGGTGACCGCGAGCTTCATCCCTGGAAACAGCGAGAGCGTCTGAGAGCATACGTACGCCCTCTTCTAAGAGCCAGTTCGTGTAGAACCGGACGACCTCCTCACTTTTCTCAAGGAGGCCATCGGGTTCTGGTTCGATGGCCAGGTGAACCAGCTTGCCATGCTCGTGTTTGACCCGTACCAATGCCTCTGCGATCCGAACGATATTACGGGTGAAGCACCTCCATGTAGCAGCGTCTTGCATGCTGACCCACGCCTTGTAGGAAAGCGGACTGGTGGAGATACTGCCGTCGATACCATCAGGTAGCAAAAACGCGAGAATATCGATGAGGCGCAGCGTGTAGGCTACGCGCTCCTCGTCGCGCCAGTCGGGTGCGTGGACGAGAGCCTTCACGGGCTGCCGGTGAAACGGACCATAGGGGAAACCGTTGAGTGTGAAGACGTAGAGCCCGTGTTCCTGCAGGAAATCCTGGAACTGTTGCAGGTGATCGCTCTGCAGCAGTTCGCTACTCTCTCTACCCGAAAGACGCAGCCCAATACCGAAAGTATTGTGGGGTGCTAAGTGGGCCTTGAGCACTGGCACATAGCGTTGAAGGTTGGCATACACCTCGCTCCACCCATTGCCGGGATGGATATTGGTGCAATATGTCAGGTGAAAAAAGTTATCAGGCTCTACATACATGAGCGTTCTCCTCTCCTTAGCCGATAGCTATCACCAAACGCTGTCCGCGTGTTCTGGAGTCAACCGAAACTTCGGCGATTGGCTCAAGAACTCAATGGGGTTGTCGTAGACAATCTTGCGGATCAGGCCTTCGGAGTGACCACGACGGCGCATCTCTAAGACAAAGTGCGGCATGGCTGTGGGAAGACTGGGACCCCAATCACACGCCGATGCTATACATAGGCGCTCACCACCGTACATCTCGATCATATCCACGGCACGAGCAGCCGAGGTTTTCGTCTGTGGGTAGAGGGTAAGCCCCGTCCAAAAGCCATGATTAAGGATCATGCCAATCGTGTGTTCCTCCGCATGATCGACCATGACACGACCGGGTTCAACGCGACTATTGGAGGCGAGGATGTCAACAATCACCCTGGTTCCCTTATACTTATCTTCCAGATGAGGTGTATGGATATGAATGAGCTGGTTGTAGCGCAGTGCCAGGTCGACATGGTCGATGAAGGTCGCTATTTCATTGCGCGTCACCCGGTTAACCCCGATCTCACCGATCCCGAGCACGTTGGGTCGATCAAGGAACTGGGGGATCAGCTCCAGTACCTGTCGCGCCAGTTCTCTGTCCTCGCCCTCTTTGGGATTGAGGCACAACCAGCAATAGTGCTGGATGCCGTATTTCGCAGCACGGCTGGGCTCAAAGCTGGTCAAGCGATTGAAATAGTCTGCGAAGACGACCGGTGACAGCCGATCAAACCCCGCCCAGAAGGCTGGTTCCGTCAGTGCAATACAACCGGTGAGTGCCATCTGTTCGTAGTCATCAGTGGTTCTGGAAACCATGTGGGCGTGAAGATCAATATACTTCATAGCTGCACCTCTCCTCCGCGGTGATCAAATGCACCGAAGGCACTCTTGCGGTCCAACTGCACCAACGGTTCAGTGGTCGGGTCGCTGAAGATCATTTGGATATCGTAGACGCGACCAGGGCTCGGTGCACTAAGTGCTTGGAGGGCTTGCCGCATGGCCAGCATCCTGAAGTCATCTTCGGCATTGCGGTCAACCGAGCGATGCATGCGATCCAGAAAGGCCGCTACATCGAGCAATTTGGCCCGCACCTCCATAAAATACTCATCAATAAGTTGCTGTTGTGTTAATGGGCAGGTGCCATCTTGTCTATTCATTGTCGTTTCTCCATCTTATGCTTCGATTGATACTCCTCCAGGAGTGCGATACTTCTTCTCATTGTCTGTTCATCCACCTCGTGTACCTCGATACCTCGTCCGAGACGCTCAAGCAAGGGAAGAGTGAGTTGGCCTCCCAGATGTTCCCTGAACTCGTTCAAGCCAGTAAAAATGGAGCGGGAATCACGCTGATCATGCAGGTGGAGGCTCAGTTCGCGCGTGTAGACGGCAAACCCTAGTGCTGAGAGCAGTCTAAGAATACGCTGCCAGTCCGACCTGGGCAGCAGTCCCGCAAGGTAGGAATAGGTCGAGTCCACAGCGATGCCAATAGCCACGGCCTCGCCATGGCGTAACGTGTAGTGGGAGAGTTGCTCCAGCTTATGCGCCGCCCAGTGGCCGAAGTCCAGGGGCCGCGAGGAGCCAGACTCGAAAGGGTCGCCACTGGTCGCGATGTGGTCAAGGTGCAACTGGGCACAGCGGTAGATCAGCCACAGCATCGCCTGCATATCTCTGTCAACGAGTCGATCGGCCTTTTCCTCGATGAAGTCGAAGAACTCGACATCTTTGAGCAGTGCCACCTTGATGGCCTCAGAGATACCACTGCGCCAGTCACGCATTGACAGCGTCGTCAAAAAATCGGCGTCGTTGAGCACGGCCACTGGGGGCGCAAATGTGCCGAGGAAGTTCTTCTTCCCGAAGGCGTTGATGCTGTTCTTGACGCCTATCCCCGAGTCGTTCTGGGCAAGCACCGTTGTCGGCACGCGAATGAGACGTACGCCACGGTGTGCTGTCGCGGCTGCGTAACCCACCATGTCGATCACCGCTCCACCACCAATCGCCATCACATAGGAGTGCCGACAGATACCATAATGATGAATGGCTTCCTGGATCGTTGCCACATTCGTTGGGGTGTTTTTGGCACATTCCCCACCAGGAACGACCAGTGGTGGACAGACCAGGCTCATCAACGAACGGTGGTGCTGGCAGTAGGAGGAGATGGCATCCAGCAGGTCAGTGTGGTGCTGCCAGACTCCGCGATCAACGACGCAAAGGATTTTCTTTGGAGGCTGCATGTCGCCGCCACTGATCACGTCTCGCAGGAGGAGGTTCTCGCAAGCAAAGAGCTGCTGTGTAAAGTGGACGGCATAGTGATAGTTCACCTGGACCGTTTGATGAATGAGTTGCATAACGTGACTCTACACCCCTTTGGAACGAGCAATTCCACCACGCCGACCAAGCAAACACTCCCTTGAAGAAGCATACTCCTGAGCGTGCGAAGTGATCAAGTACCCTAGGACTATTGGCCTACCGTTAGTTTTCGTACGAAAAGATCACTGGAGTTTGCACATTTTCTGAGATGTGACCCCTCTGGACCTCTTCAAGTAGAACAAGCACATTGATAACCATTTTTCCTTCCCTGTATTAGAATGTATTTCTAAGGATGGTATCAGCTACCAAAGGGAACATAATGCTGCCATGCTAGTCGCCTATGGCCCTGATGGGCATCCCGTCATCGCCGAAGAAACACCGCTGGAGCAACTGCAACAGTGGTCGCATGAACGTGCTCTGCACTGCCCCAATTGTCGTAGCGTGGTGCATGTGCGGGGGAATCGGTCCGCCACATGCATGGGAAAATCGTGCTTGCCCAGTGGCTGCGTCAGCAATTTCCCCAGGCCACGGTCACGCTGGAGGAGCGTTTACCTGAGCCCAACCGTATCGCCGATATCTTTGTCGTTCATGCCGACGGACAGCGTTGGGCGGTTGAGTTTCAATGCGCACCGCTTGAATTGAACGAATGGCAGCACCGGCATACCACCTATCGCAACGCGCAGATCATCGACATCTGGATTATTGGGGATAATCGGCGTGAGAAGCAAGAGGTATTCATCGAAGCCGTCATTGCTGCCGTGCATGAAGTAATGTTTCTGGACCCGCTGGTGACACCGCCGCGTGTCTGGTTGCGCTGGCCCGTCACACGCGACACCATGCGAGAGTGGCAACGCAGCACTATACAGATGCCTTTGCTTGAGGGCTGGGTTGGTCATTTGGGGTATGGCGCACTGCTCATCGGTCGATTATATGAAGTGCAGTTGGGAGAGGGTGGCAAACTGATTCATCCTGCGCTTTCGGCGTTGGAGGAGCGTACGAAACTCCTGCGTGCAATGAGTACTGCCCCCTCTGTTGACGAAGCGATGTTAGTGGCATACCTGCGCCATAGTCTTGACGAGAAGGCTATACGCCTGGTATTATTGCCCCTGTTGCGAGCCTACCTGCGCGATCCCGACCTGCTGCAGCGGTACAATTACGGACGTGGTCGCCTGGGCCAGTCGCCCAGCGAGGCGGATCAGCGTCGTGTGCAACTGGCTCACAATTGGTTTACCAGGCTGGCGCAGCAAGGATTTAGCCTGGCACGAGTGCAAGAGCTGGCGAAAGAAATTCCGTTCGCAGGTCCTTACGCTGCTTTTGCCGAGTATATACAGATGCTGACCGCCATAGGGCAAGAACGCACGCGGTGAAACTGCTTGCTCGTGTTATTCGTGTTCCCAGGAGAGTCCTTGTAACAAGGCCTGGCGAAGACGGAGCCCCTCACGATTCGATGAGGTGAGTGACGTTCTACTAAAGCTATGTGTACTAAATCAGGAAAGGAAGTCAGAAGATGAACAGTTTTATGAAAGGCGTCCTCTTTGGAGTTGGTATCGGCCTGCTCGTGGCGCCAATGAGAGGCGAGGAGATGCGCCGTCTGTTGCGCCAGCGCTTTGAGGAACTGCGTGCCAATCTGCCTGAGAACGAGCAACTCAGCCAGTATGTGCAGCAGATGTCTGATCGCGTCTCGCAGACGAGTAGTACGCTGAAGGACTATGCCCAGCAGGCGGCGACGAGGGTGCAGTCAACGGCGAGCGATCTCAAGGATCTAGCTCAACAGGCTGGCTCACAGGTGAAGCAAACCGGGCAGGACGTGGCCGATACGACGAAGCAGGCGGTAACATCAGCAAGGCAAAGTATCCAGTCAGGTACGACCCCGTAGGGCTTCACCGGTAGGTTTTTTAGCTGGAGGTGAGCCAGGCTCACCTCCCCTGCATGCACTCGCGTGCGAACAATCGCACCGACTCCAGTTGTGCCGAATCGGGCATATACAGGATAATTTCTTGTGCGCCCGCTTGCTCGATTTCTATGAGGCGCTTGCGAATAGCATCGGGTGTACCAACAAGCGCCTGTTCGCGGATGCGGCCCGAAGGAATATTGCGCCTGAAAGGTTCGCTTTTTGCCATAGCGGCCTCATCGGTCTCGGCAATGGCACAGTTGAACAGCACCGTGCGCCGGATCGCGTTATAATCTCGCCCAACCTCATCACAATGCTTTTTGATGATGGAAAACTTGCGCGCAAGCCCTTCGGGTTCAAGATGACCGACATTGCACGCATCGCCGTACTGGGCCACCAGCTTGAGCGTCACCTGTTCGCCGCTTCCGCCAATGAGCAGGGGAATGTGCGGCTTCTGTACCCCTTTCGGCTGGTTGATCGCGCCATGCACCTGGTAATACTTGCC
>WNFT01010418.1_pt1 | contig 16325 bp, 15 predicted proteins | sample 5400191 | NCBI WGS metagenome assembly WNFT01 (sample SAMN13153359, study PRJNA577476) | soil metagenome | isolation source: 80 cm saprolite under Madrone tree | place: USA:California | collected 2016-06-14 | reverse complement strand
AGCTTCCTGTGCCGCGAGAGCTTCGACCTCGGGCGCTCGCATTTCGACCACCCGCTCGGCTCGCGCTTTGAGGAGATGGATTGCGTCGTCTTCTTCGACGACGTGCTGGTGCCGTGGGAGCGCGTGTTCCTGCTCGGCGACGTCGACCTCCTCAACCGCACCGCCACCGTGACCCACTCGACCGCGCATTCGGCACATCAGGGTGCGGTCAAGAACCTCGCCAAGGCCGAGTTCGTGCTCGGCGTGGCATTGCTGATGACGCAGGCGCTCGGCAACGCGCATCTGCCGAATGTCGAGGAGCGCATCGGCGAATTGATGCTGATCACCCAGTTGACCCGAGCCTGCATGCGCGCGGCCGAAGCCGACGCCCAGCTCGACGAATGGGGTGTCATGTGCCCCGAGCCATTGATGGTCGAGAGCCCGCGCAACCTCTTCATGACCGCCTATCCGAAGATGGTCGAGATCCTGCAGCTCCTGGGCTCGAGCAGCTTCATGCTGACCCCGACCGAGGCCGATTTTAAGGGGCCGCTCGCCGACCACATCGAGCAGTATCTCGCAACCGACAACATGGCGGCGAAGGATCGCGTCAAGCTCTTCCGCCTGGCGTGGGACATCGCCGGCACCTCCTTCGGCAGCCGCCAGGTGCTCTACGAGCGCTTCTTCGCCAGCGACCCGCTGACCCGGGCGCGCGCGATCGCCTCGATCTACCCGAAGAAAGAGGTGATGGACCGCGTCCTCGAATTCCTCGGGCGCGACGACGATGCCCCATGACGTCGGCGTGACATGACCGACCGCGACGAGCGAATAACCCGTGCGCTGCTGAAGCAGGAGATCGAGGATTTCCTCTATTACGAGGCCGATCTCCTGGACGAGCGGCATTACGACGAATGGCTGGCATTGCTCGCCGAGGACGTGCGCTACTGGATGCCGATGCGGCGCAACGTCAAACTCGATGACCGCGAGCGCGAGTTCACCCGCGAAGGCCTCGACATCAGCTGGTTCGACGAGGGCAAGGAGACCCTGACCCGCCGCGTAAGACAGATCCAGACCGGCATCCATTGGGCCGAGGAGCCGGTCTCGCGCATCTCGCACCTCCTCTCCAACATTCAGCTGATCGAGGTCAATCCTTCTGCGGCCGAGCCCGCCGAGGTCTCCGTCAGATGCCGCTTCCTGGTCTACCGCAACCGGGTCGAGACCGAGACCGACATCCTTGTCGGCAAGCGCGAGGACCTGTTGCGGCGCGCCGGCCCCGGCTGGCAAATCGCCCACCGCAAGATCCTGCTCGACCAGAACGTGCTTTTGAGCAAAAACCTGACCTTCTTCTTTTAGCAATCGCAATGAGACAGTGAGACGGTGAGATCACGCGCTTTTGGCGAGCGACTGACCACCTCGTCACCCCCGCGAAAGCGGGGTCCCAGGGTAACCGCTCCTAATCTTGCGTCCCTGGCTTCCGCTTTCGCGGGAATGACGAATTTCGGGTTCTCACTGCCTCTCCGTCTCATTGTGATTAAATAGGAGGACGCCGATGGCGACCGCACGGATATCGGGCTACTATCCCGGGCTCGTCGACCTGGCGGCGGGGCAGATCAGCCGCGAGATCTTCGTCAACGACGAGATCTATCATCAGGAGCTGGAGCGCGTCTTCGCCCGCGCCTGGCTCTTCGTCGGGCACGAGAGCCAGATCCCGAACCCCGGCGACTTCTTCGTCTCGTCGATGGGCGAGGAGTCGGTGATCCTCTGCCGCGACCGCGCGGGCAAGGTCCACGTGTTCCTGAACTCCTGCCGGCACCGCGGCATGAAGGTGTGCCGTTATGACGAGGGTAACGCCGCCGTCTTGACTTGCCCCTATCACGGCTGGAGCTATTCGACCGACGGCAAGCTCGTCGGTGTCCCCTACTTCCGGGAGGCCTATCACAACACATTGGACCGATCGGCCTGGAGCCTCGTCGAGGTCGCGCAATCGTGCCTCTACAAGGGCACGGTATGGGCCACCTGGGACGCCGAAGCGCCGCCCTTTCTCGAATATCTCGGCGATTTCCTGCCCTATATCGACCTGACCCTCGATTCCTGGGACGGCAGCGACGGCGGCACCGAGATCTTGTGCGGTATCCAGAAGTGGCGGGTGCCGTGCAACTGGAAATTCCCGGCCGAGAATTTCAGTGGCGACAGCTATCACAACATCAGCCACCGCTCAGTCGACCTCGTCGGCATCGGGCCCTCCGGCAGCGGCCGCCGCGACATGCCCGAGCTGAACATGGCGCGCAAGCTGCACATCGCGTTTCCCGAGCATGGCCATCAGACCACCAGCTACCTGTTGCCCAAGGAGGCGGCACCTCCGCCCGCTTACCAGCAATCCTCGGTCGTCGCCGACTATTTCCGCGAGTGCGAAGAGGCGCGGCGCCGGAAACGCGGCGATTGGGGGCGGATGATCGCGCTCGTCGGCGAGACGTTTCCGAATAGCGCGTTCCTCGCGCGCCAGCCCCGCACCTTGGCCGCCTGGCATCCGCGCGGTGCCCACGAGACCGAAGTCTGGCGCTGGTTTCTGGTCGACAAGTCGGCACCCGCCGAGGTCAAGGATTTCCTGCGCGACTACTACATCCGCTATTCGGGCCCGGGCGGCATGACCGAGCAGGACGACATGGAGAACTGGAACTACGCCCATGCGGCGAGCCGCGGCACGATTGCGCGGCGCTACCCCTACAGCTATGAGCAAGGGTTGGGGGCCGAGGTCGAGAATTACGAATGGGAAGGGTTCCGGGTTCCCGGTGCCGTCTGCGACCTCACGGACGCGAAGTCGAGCGAGCACAATCTGCGCAATTTCTACCGGCGCTGGGCCGAGTTCATGCAGGCCGGGAGCTGGGACGAGCTGACGAGCTGGCGCCGGCCGGCGCGGGCCGAGGCGGCGGAATGAGCGATCCCGTCAACATCCGCCAGATCGCGCCCGGCACCAAGATTGCGCTCGTCGACGGCGCCGTCGCCGAAATCGTCTCGAACCCGGCCGACGGGGTATGGGTGTTCGCGCGCTATCTGTCGTCGCCCGGCGATCCTGCCAGGGTTGGCAGCGAGGACATGATCTTCGCCCAGGACATCGTCGAGATCCGCGACGACGGCGAGTAGGAAATCACAATGAGGCGGTGAGACAATGAGATCTCACTGCCTCACTGTCTCATTGTGATTAAATAGGAGGAAAGCCCATGACGATCGCTCGCGAACAGGGCTACCGGCCCGGTCTGGTGGACATGGCGGCGGGGCAGATCAGCCGCGAGATCTTCGTCAACGAGGGGATCTACCAGCAGGAGCTGGAGCGGCTCTTCGCCCGGGTGTGGCTGTTTGTCGGGCATGAGAGCCAGATCCCGAACCCGGGCGACTATTTCGTCTCGGGCATGGGCGAGGAGTCGGTGATCCTGTGCCGCGACCGGGCGGGCAAGGTCCATGTATTCCTCAATTCGTGCCGGCACCGCGGCATGAAGGTGTGCCGCTACGACGAGGGCAACACTCCGGTCTTCACCTGCCCCTATCATGGCTGGAGCTACGGCACCGACGGCAAGCTCGTTGGCGTGCCCTATTTCCGCGAGGCCTATCACGAGAAGCTCGACAAATCGCAATGGGGATTGATCGAGGTCCCGCAGCTCTGCTGCTATAAGGGCACCGTCTGGGCAAGCTGGGACCCCTCGGCCCCGTCGTTTTTCGAATATCTCGGCGATTTCATTCGCTATCTCGATCTGACCCTGGACGGCTGGGACGGCAGCGACGGCGGCACCGAGATACTGGGCGGCATCCAGAAGTGGCGGATCCCGTGCAACTGGAAATTCCCGGCGGAAAACTTTTGCGGCGACAGCTACCACAATATCAGCCACCGCTCTGTTGATCTGGTCGGCATTGGCCCTTCCGGCAGCGGACGGCGCGACATGCAGGAGCGGGTGATGGCCCGCCGACTGCAGGTCTCTTTTTATGAGCGGGGCCACCAGACCGGCGTCTATCTTTTTCCTAAGGACCGGCCGACGCCGCCTTCGTATCAGCACTCCCCGGTGGTCTCCGAATATTTCGCGTATTGCGAGGAGGAGCGGCGCCGAAACCGAGGCGAGTGGGCGAGGCTCATCGGCAGCCCCGGCGAAATCTTCCCCAATACGGCGCTCCATCCGCGCCAGCCCCGCACCATCGCCGTCTGGCATCCCCGCGGCACGCACCAGACCGAGGTGTGGCGCTGGTACCTCGTCGACAAGGCGGCACCCTGGGAGGTCAAGGATTTCCTGCGTGACTATTACATCCGCTATTCCGGTCCCGGCGGGATGACCGAGCAGGACGACATGGAGAACTGGAACTACGCCCACGCCGCGAGCCGCGGGACGATCGCGCGGCGCTACCCCTACAGCTACGAGCAGGGCCTTGGCTACGAGGTCGAGAATTACCAGTCGGAGGGGCTCCGCATCCCGGGGACGGTGATGGACATCACCGAGGCGAAATCCAGCGAGCACAACCTCCGCAACCTCTACCGCCGCTGGGCCGAATTCATGGAAGCCGAGAGCTGGGACGAGCTCGTCAGCTGGCGCCGCAACAGTCAATCCAGGGCCGCTGCGGAATGACCGCAATGGATACGGATATAAAAAAAGTGATTTGCGGTATGGCGGCAGGCATCTTGACCGGCGCTGGTGCTTTTGCCGTTGGTGCTGACGAGGTGGCGGTACCAGCCCCTCAGGGGTCTGCGCTGTTGCTCGAGCTCATCGCAGACGGCGTCCAGATCTACACCTGTGCTGCCAAAGAAGGCGGCTTCGAATGGTCGTTCAAGGCGCCCGAGGCGAGTTTGTTTGACCAGCAGGGGCGGCAGGTCGGTACCCATTTCGGCGGCCCGACCTGGAAGATCGATGACGGTTCGGCGGTTGTCGGCGAGGTCATCGCAAAGGCCGACGCGCCTGAGCCGGGTGCAATTCAATGGCTGCTGTTGCGCGCCAAGAGCCATGAGGGTTCGGGAGCCCTGTCGGCCGCTGCCTACATTCGGAGGACGCAGATCAAGGGCGGAGCCGCGCCGAAGACAGGCTGCGACACGAGCCATCTCTCGGAGCAGGCGCGCATCCGCTACTCTGCGACTTATCAGTTCTTCAGCGCGGCCAAAGGCGAGTAATGTTACCTAGACCTTTCGCCATGGTCTCGATTTCGATCGCTTGCTCGAGCGCAATCTTCGCCTCCTTTGTGCGGCCACGGCCAGGTAGCGGTGCGGGGGTTCAAAGCCGGGGAACGACCGGATCGCCTGCTTCGCCGCCTCGACTGTCTCTTCGTAGGCACGCGAGAAATAGTAGCCGACCGCCAATTGTGTTGGGCGTGGCGCGAGGTTTGCGCCGCGCGGGTCGAGCCTGAGACTGGTCTGTAGGTCGGCCAAGCCCTCCGGCTGTCGACCCGAGAAGATCAGGGCTGTGGCTCGTCGCCAGTAACCTAAGGCCAAGTTCGGGCTCAACGCCAGAGCGCGATCGCTTCGGCCACCGCGCCCTGAGGGTCGCCGCGCATGCACAAGGCATAACTCAGCCATGCGCGAGCGACCGTATTGTGACCTTCGAGCGCGACTGCCTGGCGCGCCAATGGTTTAGCCGAGCTTTGGATATCCGCCGGACCGCGGGTCTGGAAGTAGGCAACCGCCCGCATTTGTGCGACCGCGAGTCCGCAATAACCGTCCGCGAAGTTCGGGTCGAGATCGACGGCCCGCTGAAAGAATTTTTGAGCGAGCGTATTGTCGCCCGGAGTAGCTTTCTCGAGATGCCACAACCCACGCTGGTAGGCGCTCCAGGCGTCGAGGCTTCCCGGCGGCTTTCGCATCGCACATTGCAGTTCGGCATCAGCAATCGCCGGAGCGACGGCGATTGTCACCGCTTCGCTAATCTCGTCCTGCACCGCGAAGATGTTGGCCAGGTCGCGATCGTAGCGTTCGGCCCAGACGTGGTTGCCGGTCTCGGCCTCGACCAGCTGCGCGGTGACGCGGATGCGGTTGCCGGATTTGCGCAGGCTGCCTTCGAGCACATAGCGCACCCCCAGTTCGCGCCCGATCTGCTTCACGTCGACGGTGCGGCCCTTCTAGGTGAAGGACGAATTGCGGGCGATCACGAACAAGAGCGGATAGCACGACAGCGCAGTGATGACGTCCTCGGCGATGCCGTCGGCGAAGAACCTGTTCGGGGTCGGCGCTCATATTGGTGAACGGCAATACAGCAACCGACGGCTTGTCAGGCAATGACAGCGGCACCGGCGCCGCGATCACCTGCGCCGCCGGGCTTGCCGCCACGCGGAAGACATGCACTGGCTCGGCGATGTTCTTGAGCTGCTGCGCGCCGGCATCGGTGAAGGCAGCAGCGACGCGGCTCCCGGCATGCTCGCGCACCGCCGCCGAGACGCAGATCCGGCCGGGCTCGGCGAGCGCTTGCAGCCGTGCCGCAACATTGACTGCGTCGCCGAACCCCGATGCGAAACAGCATGCCCCGGTCGGCAGGCAAAGCCTCGTTCGCCTTGCCGACCGCCTCCTGGATCGCCAATGCACAGGAAAGCCCGTCGGCGACACTCGGGAACTCGGCCAACACCGCGTCCACCGCCGTGTTGGCGATGCGGCCGCGATATTCCGCGATCCTCGCCGCAGCGACCTCCCGGCACCGGGTCAGTAAGGCAAGCGTGCTGTCCTCATCCGCCCGCATCAGTCGGCTGTATTCGGCGACGTCGGCTGCAAGGATCGTCGTCAGCCGCCGTTCTATCCGCTCCGCCATCGCGGCCTCCCCGCGCCGAGCCGTCCGGGTCTCGAGCGCATCGAGGCGATCCTATCAGATCAGTCCGCGCCATCGAACTAGGCGATCACTGATAGCCATCATTCCGGACGTCACCGGTCTAAGCGCGAATCGGGCCGGTCGCGCGGGTCGGGGAGGCGACATCGCCTTCGTCGCGCCGCCGCCATTCTCTTGGGCTCTGCGCCGGGGAGTGGACGCCGGAGCTAGTCCGACGTAGGGTGCGTGATGGTCCGACCGCTCGCGCCCTATGCGTCGAAGCCGGAGGAGACTCGCGGGCGCCTCCATCCGGAGCCGGAGCATTCGATAAGGTCGCCGTTTCAGCGCGACCGCGATCGCATCATTCATTCGACCGCCTTCCGCCGGCTGACCCACAAGACGCAAGTCTTCGTCTACCACGAGGGCGATCACTACCGCACTCGCCTCACGCACAGTCTCGAAGTGGCGCAGATCGCACGGACGATCAGCCGGGCACTCGGTCTCGACGAGGATCTCGCCGAAACGTTGGCGCTTGCCCATGACCTCGGGCATACCCCTTTCGGCCACGCCGGCGAAGATGCTCTCAACACAGCGATGGCCGATTTCGGCGGCTTTTCGCATAACGACCATACCTTGCGCATCCTGACCCGGCTCGAGCGTCGTTATGCCGAGTTCGACGGCCTCAACCTGACCTGGGAATCGCTCGAAGGTACGGTTAAGCACAACGGCCCGTTGCGCGCGGCCGGCACCGACCGCCCGGTGTCGCCGACGATCGCCGAATACGACTGCCGCCACCCGCTCGCCCTCGACCAGTTCCCGGGTGCGGAGGCCCAGGTTGCAGCGCTTGCCGACGATATCGCCTACAACAACCACGACATCGACGACGGGCTGCGCGCCGGGCTGTTCTCGATCGCCGATCTCGCCGATGTACGGCTGGTGGGCCCGGTCTTTCAGGGAGTCGCGGCGCGGTATCCCGGGATCGAGGACTCGCGGCTGATCCACGAAGCCATCCGGCGGCTGATCGACCGGATGGTCAGAGACCTGATGGTCGAGACGCAATCGCGCCTCGCCGCAAGCAAGGTGAAATCGGCCGACGGGGTCCGGGCGCTCGGCACGCCCGTTGTCGCCTTTTCCGCTGAGATGCGGCACAACGATCGGGCGCTCAAAGCCTTCCTCTTCGAACGGATGTACCGCCATTGCCGCGTCACGCAGATGAGCCAGAAAGCGCATCGCGTCATTCACGACCTGTTTGCGCTCTATCTCGCCGAGCCGCAGTCTTTGCCTAGCGCCGAGCCGCAGTCTTTGCCTAGCGAATGGGGCCGGCTCGCCGCCGGTCCTGATGATCCGCAGACGGCCCGCGTCGCCGCCGACTACCTCGCCGGGATGACCGACCGGTTTGCTCTCGAGGAGCACCGCCGGTTGTTCGACAGCCGCTCTCCTTCATGACTAATTTTTTCGGCGACTTTCGCCACTTGGTGCTGGCCGTGCTTGGCGATATGGCGGCCGAAGGGAAGTTGCCGCCGGGTCTCGATCTCGGCCGGGTCACCGTCGAGCCGCCGCGCGACCCGGCCCATGGCGATCTCGCGACCAATGCCGCGATGGTGCTGGCACGCACCCTCAAAGAAGACCCGATGGCGCTGGCCGAGCGGATCGCCGCCGCGCTGGCGGGGCGTGAGCTCGTTACCGGCGACTACCGCGGTTCGGGGTTTACCGCTGCTGCGGCGAGGCCGGGGTTCATCAATGTCAAGCTCGCCCCCGAGGTCTGGCGCGCCCAGTTGCGCGCGATCCTGCGTGCCGGCTCCGCCTTTGGCGATTCGCAGATGGGTGACGGCGAGCGCGTCAATGTCGAGTTCGTTTCCGCCAACCCCACCGGACCGATGCATGTCGCGCACGGCCGGGGTGCGGTGGTTGGCGATGCGCTCGCGGGACTGCTGTCCAAGGCCGGTTTCAGAGTAGCGCGCGAGTACTACATCAACGACGCGGGCGCTCAGGTGGACATTCTGGCGTGGTCGACCCACCTGCGCTACCGCGAGGCGCTTGGTGAAGTGGTCGGACCGATCCCGGAGGGGTTTTATCCGGGTGACTACCTCATCGAAACGGGCCGCGCGCTGGCCGAACGGGACGGGCGGCAATGGCTCGATCGTCCCGAAGCGGAAAGGCTGCGACCGGTCCGTGAGTTTGCCGTCGCGCAGATGATGGCGCTGATCCGAGCCGACCTCGCCCTGCTCGGTGTCAGCCATGACGTGTTCGTCTCCGAGCGCGAGCTGGTCGAAGAAGGGATCGTCGCCGAGTGTCTCGCGGAGCTGGAGCAGCGCGGGCTCATTTATGTCGGCGTGCTGGAGGCGCCCAAAGGCAAGCTGCCCGACGATTGGGAGCCGCGGGCGCAAACATTGTTTCGGGCCACCCGATTCGGCGACGACGTCGACCGGCCGCTAAAAAAGTCCGATGGCTCATGGACCTATTTCGCCGCTGATATTGCCTACCACCGCGACAAGTACCGCCGCGGCTTCAGCAATCTGATCGATGTCTGGGGTGCCGATCACGGAGGCTACGTCAAGCGATTGCAGGCCGCGGTGCGGGGAGTGACCGATGGTGCGGCTTCCCTCGACGTCAAGCTCTGCCAGCTCGTCCGTCTCTTTGATAAGGGCTCGCTTGTGCGCATGTCGAAGCGCGCCGGGACCTTCGTCACGTTGCGCGAAGTCATCGAGGAAGTCGGCAAGGATGTCTTTCGTTTTATCATGCTGACGCGGCGGAATGACCAGGCCTTGGACTTCGACTTCGCCAAGGTCACCGAGCAGTCAAAGGATAACCCGATCTTCTACGTACAATATGCCCATGCGCGCGCCACCTCGGTGATGCGACACGCCTCCGAGCAGTTTCCGGGGGACGATCTGTCGGATCGAGCCTTGGCCAGAGCGCCGCTCGACCCGCTCTCGGACCCGGCGGAACTCGCCTTGATCCGCGAGCTCGCCGGCTGGCCTCGAGTGGTGGAGAGTGCGGCCGAGGCGCACGAGCCGCATCGGATTGCGTTTTATCTCCAGGACGTGGCCGGGTCGTTTCACGCTTTGTGGAACAAGGGCAAGGACGAGGCAGCGCTGCGCTTTATCATCGCCGCCGATCCCTCGCTGACCCGCGCGCGCCTTGCTCTGGTGCGCGGGCTGGCGATCGTCATCGCCTCGGGTCTTGCGGTCATCGGCGTCGAGCCGGTGGAGGAGATGTAGCCATGACCTATCATCTCGGACCGATCGACCCCAATCGCCGGCCCGAGCTCTTCGCCGATCCCCGCGATGAAGAAGCCCCGCACCGCCCCCGCCGCGTGCTGGCGACGGCGCTGGCTCTGCTGGTCATGGGTCTGTTCGGCGGCGGTATTTGGTTCGCCTACCTCCAGGGGACCCGGCACGCCGGCGGCGATGTCGCGGGCGGCAATGTTCCGCTGATTCGCGCCGACGAGCGTCCGACGAAGGTGAAGCCCGAGAAGCCGGGCGGCATGGAGATCCCCGATCGGGACAAGCTGATCTACAATCCGACGCGCCCGGTGGTCGAGCGTTTGCTGCCCCCGCCCGAGAAGCCGCTGCCCCGCCCGGCACCCCCGCCGCCGGGTCCCGCGCCGCAGCGCGAGCAGCCACCGGCGACGGCATCAAGCACGCCGGCGAGCCCTCCAGCCCCGCCCCCGGCCGCAATCCCCCAGGCACAGCAGTCAGCGGCGGCGCCACCCGGCAAGACTCCTTCGGCCCAGACTGCGCCCCCTAAGACGGCGGCGACCGGAGCGACTGGAACTCGGCTGCAGCTCGGCTCGGTGCGCAGCGAGGATGCCGCGCGTCAGGAGTGGGAGCGGATCAAGCGCAAGAACGCCGACCTTCTCGGCACCCTTTCGGCGACGCCGCTTCGTGCCGATCTCGGCGACAAAGGGATCTACTACCGCATCCAGACCGGACCCGTCGCGGACCAGGCAGCGGCGGAGCGGATCTGCAGCGAGCTGAAGCAGCGCAGTGTCGGGTGCATCGTTGCCCGGTGAGGCGACCGGCGCGCCGGGGAAGGCGCCGCGCGCGGTCATTCTCGGCTGCACCGGGGAAGAGCTGAGCCCCGAAGAACGGCGCCTTTTTCACGCCGCCGATCCGGTTGGCTTCATCCTGTTCCGCCGCAACTGCCGCGACCCCGCGCAGATCCGCGACCTGGTCGCTGCACTGCGCGGGGCAATCGGCCGCGATGACGCGCCGATCCTGATCGATCAGGAGGGCGGACGAGTGGCGCGCCTCGCCCCGCCGCTTTGGCGGCGCTATCCCTCGGCTGGCCGCCTCGGGTTGTTGCCAGAGCCGCAGGCCGCGGCGGCCGCCCGGCTCGGCGGACGGTTGATCGCCAATGATCTGCGCGGTCTCGGGATTACCGTCAATTGTTCGCCGGTGCTCGATCTTCCGGTCCCGGGCGCCAATCCGGTGATCGGCGACCGAGCCTATGGGAACGAGCCGGGTCGCGTTGCCGGCCTCGGTGGCGCGGTGTGCGAGGGGCTGCTCGAGGGCGGGGTGCTGCCCGTCATCAAGCATATTCCCGGCCATGGCCGCGCCTCCCTCGACAGCCACCACGTCTGCCCAGTGGTCGAGGCCGGGGCGGACGAACTGTCGCACACCGATTTTGCCCCGTTTCGCGCGCTCGCCGGTATGCCCTGGGCGATGACTGCCCATATCGTCTACATGGCAATCGACCCGACGGCACCGGCAACATTGTCGGAGCACGTAATCTCACAAGCGATCCGTGGCGAGATCGGCTTCGATGGCGTCCTCGTCTCCGACGATCTGTCGATGCAGGCGCTCGGCGGCGAAATCGGCGAGCGAGCGGCGCGGGCGCTTGCCGCCGGCTGCGATCTCGTCCTCCATTGCAACGGCGACCATCGCGAGATGGAGGCGATCGCCGCAGCGACGGGACCGATCTCTGCCCGCGCGGCGGCGCGGCTGGCGCGCGCTGAGGCTCTGCGCCGCCGTTCTGCGCCGTTGGGGTTTGACCGGCGCGAAGCCGAGATGCGGTTCGATTCACTGCTGGTGGACTGGGAAGGTTCGGAGCTCAAGGGGTCGTGAACCCGGTGGGTGGTCTGGCCTCGATGCTCTACCAGGCGAGTACCTGGGTATTGCCGGTTGTTTTCGCGGTGACCTTCCACGAGGCGGCGCACGGATTTGTCGCCTACCACTTCGGCGACGACACCGCGTGGCGGGCCGGGCGGGTCACCTTCAATCCGCTCAAGCACATCGACCGGTTTGGCACGATCATCCTGCCCGCGCTGCTAATTTTGATACGCTCGCCCTTTCTGTTCGGCTACGCCAAGCCGGTGCCGGTCAATTTCGGACGCCTCGACAGGCCGCGGCGCGACATGGTGTGGGTGGCCCTCGCCGGGCCCGCCACCAACGTGCTGCTCGCCATCGGCTCCTCTCTCCTGTTCTACGGAGTGGATCTGGTGCCGCCCAATCCGGCGCAATGGCTGGCCGCCAACCTGATCCATTCGATCCAGATCAATGCGGTTCTCTGCGTCTTCAATATGTTGCCATTGCCGCCGCTGGACGGCGGAAGGGTGGCGGTAGGATTGCTGCCGGATGCGCTCGCCTTTCCTCTCGCGCGGCTCGAGCGCTACGGCATGCTGATCTTGCTGTTGTTTCTGTTCGTGCTTCCCTATGTCGGTGAGCAGACGGGTTACAATCTCAATATCCTCGGCTGGCTGATCGGCGCGCCTACCGAGGCGCTGATCCGGTTCGTGCTGGCGATCACCGGGCAGAGCGAATGAGCGAAGCCGGCCCTCACCCTCCCGCCAATCTCGGCGCACGCATCGCCGATGCGCCAGGGCTCCCTCCCTCGCCCCGCGAGCGGGGCGAGAGCCGGGGTGAGGGGCCGTCACGACCGGAGCAGTTGGTGCTCGATCTCGACGGGTATGAGGGGCCGATCGATCTGCTGCTGGCGCTGGCGCGCGAGCAGAAGGTCGATCTCGGCCGGATCTCGATCCTCGCACTCGCCGACCAATACCTTGCCTTCATTGCCCGTCAGCGCCAGCTGCGCCTCGAGATTGCCGCCGACTACCTGGTGATGGCGGCCTGGCTCGCCTACCTGAAATCGCGGCTGTTGCTGCCGCAGCCGCCGGACGATGACGAGCCGAGTGCGGCCGAGCTCGCTGCCGTGCTGGAGCACCGGCTGCGATTGCTGGAGGCGATGCAGACCGCCGGCATCAGGCTGATGGCCCGCCCGCAGCTCGGCCACGACGTATTTTTGCGAGGTGCCCCCGAGGGGCTCGCGATCGTCCCGGTCCCGGTCTACGAGCTCACCCTTTACGAGCTGTTGCAGGCGTACGGACAGAGCCGCCGCCGCGCGGCGCCGGTGTTGACCATCGAGCCTTCCGCGTTCCAATCGATGGATGATGCATTAAAGCGCTTGGCGCGCTTTCTCGGCCACCTCCCGGATTGGCGCGAATTGACGAACTTTCTGCCGCAGGAGGTGCGCGGCGAGCTGTTTCGCCGATCAGCCCTCGCAGCGACGTTCGCCGCTGCACTGGAGCTAGCGCGTGATGGCCGCATCGAGCTGCGCCAGGAGCGGGCCTTCGGGCCGATCTATCTGCGCAGCCCGGCGGCGGTCGGCGACGAAGTGCTGCGATGAGCGAGCGGGCGCAGCGGTTGCGCCTCGTCGAGGCATTGCTGTTCGCCTCGGCCGAGCCGCTCGACGAGGCGGCCCTGACCCGGCATCTCGAGGAGGGTTCCGACGTTCGAGAATTGCTTGCCGAGCTCGCCGAAAGCTACGCCGGGCGCGGCGTCAACCTCGTCCGCCTCGCCGGCGGCTGGGCGTTTCGCACTGCACCCGATCTTGCCGCCAGGCTGCGGATCGAGCGAAGGGTCACCCGCAAGCTGTCGCGTGCGGCGGTCGAGACGCTTGCCGTCATCGCCTATCACCAGCCGGTCACCCGCGCCGAGATCGAAGAAATCCGCGGGGTGGCGCTCGGCAAGGGCACGATCGACACCCTGATGCAGGCCGGGTGGGTCCGTCCCAAGGGGCGGCGCGCCGGCCCCGGCCGCCCGCTCCTCTGGGCGACAACCCCGGACTTCCTCGCGCATTTCGGCTTGGACACCCTGGCCGAGCTGCCGGGCGTCGACGAGCTGCGCACCGCCGGCCTCCTCGATCTCGCCCCAGCGGGGTCGCCGGAGGTGGAGCCATGAGATGACCGGCCCACGAGGATGAAGACGGTGCGTCAAATGGGGTGGACTACGCTCAAGAATAGCGAGTGCTCGCCCTCCCTCAGCGCAGCTCGATGCGTTCGTAACAGAGCGTAGGGCGGGTGTAACCCGCCATCTCGCTCTAACGGCGGGTTACGCTTGCGCTAGACCCGCCCTACGGCCTCGTATCGACAGGGTCTAGCAACGGCACGTGGAGCGTCATCTTCATGACGGCTCCTGGTCATCTCGTGGCGGCAATGATGGCACGGACGGACCGGCTCCTTTTCGTCATCGCGATGCTCGGTCGGTCCGAATAGGGGGTATATCCCGAGGGCGTCACAGCACAAACGTACGCTTTGGGAATAGCGACCATTCGCTCATCCGGCATTCAATCGCGCAGCGGAGGAGTGTCTGCCGAGTGGCGAATATTCGCTCCCGCTCCGGCGGAACATAACTTTAGACCAACCAATGCCGCACGGCGCGATCGGTTTTGTCCCAACAACCTCTCGCGAGCCGGCGCAGGCCGCCACGGGAGTTCGGATGTTCGGAAGGAGAAACACAATGTCTGCCGTCAAATATCGTTCTGCCGATCTCGACGGTCTCGAGATCTTCTATCGCAAGGCCGGCAGCGTCGATGCGCCGGCGCTGCTGTTGCTACACGGCTTCCCCAGCGCGAGCCACATGTTCCGGGATCTCATCCCGCTCCTGGCCGATCGCTTCCACCTCATCGCGCCCGACCTCCCAGGCTTCGGCCAATCGGAGATGCCGGCGCGGAGCAAGTTCACCTACACATTCGACAACACCGCCGGCGTGATTGACCACTTCACGGAAGTGATCGGCCTGAAACGTTTCGCGATCTACGTCTTCGACTACGGTGCGCCGGTGGGCTTCCGGATCGCCACAAAGCATCCGGACCGCATCACCGCAATCATCTCCCAGAACGGCAACGCCTATGAGGAGGGGCTGAGCGAGGCCTGGAACCCCATTCGCGCTTATTGGCATGACCCCTCGCAAGCTAATCGAGAGGCTCTCCGCGGTTTTCTCGCTCCCGCAGCGACGCGTTGGCAATACACCCACGGCGTGACCGACGCGGCGATGGTTTCCCCCGATGGCCGGTCGCTGGACGACTTCTATCTGGCGCGCCCGGGTGCCGATGAAGTGCAGCTGGACCTGTTCGGCGACTACAAGAGCAACATCGCGCTCTACCCGGCTTTCCAGGCCTACTTCCGCACTTACAAGCCACCGTTCCTCGCCGTGTGGGGCAAGAACGATCCGTTCTTCCTGCCGCCCGGCGCGGAGGCATTCAAGCGCGACATTCCGGGAGCGGTCGTCCGCTTTTTCGACACCGGGCACTTCGCGCTCGAAACGCATGCGGCAGAGATCGCGTTAGCCATCCGCGACTTCCTCGCACCCTGAATCCGCGCCGACAACCTGGAGAACGATCATGCGTGCAATCGTCTTAGAGAAGTTCGGCGGCCTCGACAGCCTCGTTTACAAGGAGATCCCGGACCCGGAGCCCAAACCCGGTCACGCCGTCATCGAAATCAAGGCGTTTGGCATCAACCACGCCGAGATGCACATGCGGCGGGGCGAGTGGGCCGAGGCCGCAGAAGTGAGCGGCATCGAATGCGTCGGGCTGGTGAAATCCTGCCCCGGCGGCGAGTTTCCCGTCGGGGCCAAGGTGGCGGCACTGATGGGTGGCCTCGGCCGCACCATTAATGGCAGCTACGCCGAATATACCCGCGCGCCTGTCTCAAATGTCGCGCTCATCGAGGCCGATCTGCCCTGGGCACAACTGGCTGCAATTCCCGAGACCTACGCGACCGCGTGGACCTGCCTCTTCCGCAACCTCGAGATTGTCAAGGGCCAGTCCTTGCTGATCCGGGGCGGGGGCTCTTCGTTTGGCCGGGCCGCGATCAACATGGCTGTCAACGCCGGTGTACGAGTCATCGCCACGGCGCGTAGCCAAGACCGCTCCGCCACGCTGGAGGAGCTGGGCGTTGCGCGCGTCGAGATCGAGGGACCGGATCTTTCTCAGCGCATCGCCGAGGCCAAACAGCTCGACGCGGTGCTCGATCTTGTCGGCAACAGCACCATCCTCGATTCCCTCGCCATGTTGCGCCGAGGCGGACGCGCCTGCCTCGCAGGCTGGTTGGGCGGGCTCGCGCCCATCAAGGATTTCAATCCGCTGCTGCAAATGTCGAGCGGCGTCTATCTCACTTTCTTCGGCAGCTTCGTGTTCGGCACGCCGGGTTTCCCGCTGTCAGACGTGCCGCTCCAGGAAATCGCGCAGCAGGTCGCGGCCGGCAAGCTCAAGGCCAAGCCGAGCCGCGTGTTCGGCTTTGAGGAGATCCGCGAAGCACATCGCGTCATGGAGGCCGGTGAGGCCGGCGGGAAGATGGTGGTCGTCCAC
>WNFT01002310.1_pt1 | contig 16326 bp, 12 predicted proteins | sample 5400191 | NCBI WGS metagenome assembly WNFT01 (sample SAMN13153359, study PRJNA577476) | soil metagenome | isolation source: 80 cm saprolite under Madrone tree | place: USA:California | collected 2016-06-14 | reverse complement strand
GCCAGAGTGGCCTGGGCACGCAGGAACTGCTCGAGGCGACTGAGGCCTTCAAACGTGAAGCGCTCCTGCTGGCTGGTTTGACACATCCGCACCTCCCACGCATTTATGAGCAATTCCCTGATGCAGGACGCTGGTATCTGGTGATGGATTTCATCGAAGGCTGGACCCTGGAGGAGCAACTCAGCCGGGCGAACGGCGGGTGTCTGCCGCTTGAACACGTCCTGGCTATCGGCATCCAGCTCTGCACGGTGCTGGACTATCTGCACACGCGCCAGCCACCGGTCATTTTTCGCGATCTCAAGCCCGCGAATGTCATGTTGACCTCTCAGGATCACGTCTATCTGATTGATTTCGGCATCGCACGCCACTTCAAGCCGGGACAGGCGAAGGATACCATCGCCTTCGGCTCCCCTGGGTATGCTGCACCGGAGCAATACGGCAGGGTGCAGACAACTCCGCGCTCTGACATCTACAGTTTGGGGGCCACCCTCCACCAGATGCTCACGGGCGATGATCCTTCACACACCCCCTTCCACTTTGCACCGCTGCAACATCCAACAGCGCCTGCTGGACTCAAGACCTTGCTGATGCAGATGGTGGAGATGGACGCCAGTAAAAGGCCTGAGAGTTTGGCTATCGTCAAGCAGGAATTGCAACGCGCCCTTGCCGAGCTGGCAGCGCCCCACAGTGTCGGATCATCCGCTGGTCCTGCTACTGGTCTTAACACGAATCCCCTGCAGGTCACTTCGACAGTCGTTGCTCACCCAGCTCCCGCTCAGTCCCTGGGAACCACCTTGTGCGTCTGTGGTGGTCATGCCACCCGTGTGACTTCCGTCGCCTGGTCGCCCGATAGCACTCGTATCGCCTCGGCGGGTTATGATAAGACGGTGCAGGTGTGGGATGCCACCGCCGGGAAGCACCTGTTCACCTGCCAGGGTCATAGCGACAGAGTGCTTTGCGTGGCCTGGTCCCCTGATGGAAAACGTCTCGCCTCTGCCAGCGTCGACCGCACGGTGCAGGTGTGGGACGCCATCAGCGGCAAGAGCATTTTCACCCATGCTGGTCATAGCACCTTTGCGGTCAACGCCGTGGCCTGGTCGCCCGACGGAAAGCTCCTTGCTTCCGCCAGTGATGATAAGACGGTACAAGTGTGGGACCTGACCGTGGGCAGACGTATTTTCACCTATGATGAGCATACGGATGGTGTCACTGCCCTCGCCTGGTCGCCCGATGGCAAGCGCATGGCTTCCGGGGGGCATGGAAAGGTCCTGGTGTGGGACCCAGGGAAAGGAACCAGGCAGAATATCTTCACCTATCTGCTCTCTCCGAATCGTGGTACGTTCAGCTACGGCGATCACGATGGCAAGATAAAAGCGCTGGCGTGGTCGTCCGATAGCAAACGCATCGCCTCTGTGGGCGGGGATAAAACCATACGAGTCTGGGATGCCAGTACCGGTCGCGCTATCCTTGTCTCTGCTAAACATTCCCTTGGAGTGAATGCTGTGGTGTTATCACCTGATGGGAAGCGTGTTGCTTCTGGGGGCAATGATAAAACCGTGCAGGTCTGGAACACGTTAGATGCCAGCCATATCTTTACCTATCGCGAGCACCTTGGGTATGTGACAGCCCTGGCCTGGTCGCCTGATGGGACACGCCTTGCCTCCGCGAGTGTTGACCGCAGCGTGCGCGTGTGGAAAGCGATACCATAACCTCTTAGCTACGCTGGGCGCTGCGGTGAAACAGGACGTTGATCACTATAACGGCGATAGTGAACGTTATGAACACTAGCACAAACATGGGTAGGACAGGCGGAGCTGCCATCCAGTGGTGAGCGTGAGCAGGAAATTGCGTGTACATCACATCTGGAGGAGGGACCATTCCATCTCCGGGTCCAAAGTCAGACCCAGGCCTGAAAGCGTGTACTCTCGTAATCTCGCCGCCGCCGCCTATGACCAATGCTAGCCCGATTCCAACGAGGGACATCAGCATGAGCAGCAGGAGGGAGATAATCGCCAGCACCAGGCGTTGATCCAGGGTGATCGTCTTGCGTGTTTCCTGCCCCGAGAGTTTCTGCCCGAACGAGCCGATGAAGGCGTCATTGTAATGAGGGACCCCTTCTTCATCCTCAGAGGAGGATGAGGCTGGTCTATCGCGATTGATCTCCTCGTAATGAGGGGCATCCTGGTATTGGGCAGAAGAAGAGGCTAGTCTCTCATGGCTAAACTCGTCAAAGTGCATTTCTTGTTGTGACATGGAAGCTTGCTCCTTTGTATTCCAAATACAGGGCTTTCGTGTAATTACAGGTAAGGTGTGTAAATGTGTGGACACCTCTTGTAGAGTATCACAACAAGATTGGAAACACATTGGAAAGACGTTGCTCTTTCTCTCTGAAGCCCTTGCCCAGAGGTTTATAATAAATGTCCAGTAGTAGTCCCTCATCGACTTGAAACCGAGGCAATTAGCACAGATATGACGAAAAAATCAAAGCAACCTACACGCAAGAAAAGTCTGACCACCAACCCATCGCAAGCCGACAAGTTGTTCGACCTGATGGGCCAGCAAATATTCCAGGGAAACTATACAGGGGCAATCGCCAATGGCGAGCGTTTGTTGCGTTATCTCCCAGAGCATGCCCCACTGCGTGCTGACGTGCTTGGCCAACTAGGGGTCGCACACGGCATGCTACAGAACTATGCCGAGAGTTACCAAGCCTTCACTGAAGCGTTAGAGATAGCCCCCAACGATGCTGAATTATGGTACAACCGCGGCATGGCGAGCGCCTATACTTCGCGCTTTGGTCGATCCTTACGGGATTATGAGCGTGCCGCGGAACTGCATTCGATTACAGCTTTGACAGGGGAACTTGAAAAGACGTTAAAGGTCGCTCGCAAGATAGTCAAAGAATCTCTGAAGATGCGTGGGCCAAACTTTACACTGGATCAGCTCATTGAGCAGGAAGACCTCTTCCATCGCGGCATGGAGCTCATGCAAGCTGGTAAATGGGATGAGGCTGGACAGGCTTTCCAGGCAACTATTGCCATGGGTGACTGCTTACCACAGCCCTGGGGCAACCTGGGCATAAGCTTGATGATGCAGGAGCGCTATGACGAGGCCGAGGCGGCATTCAGACGAGCACTGGTCATTGACCCGAAATATACGCTTGCCAGACAGAATTTGGCCATGCTTCCTGAGACCCGACGAACAGGGCCGCCAAAGATAATCGGGTTGAGCGATCCATTCAAGAATAGCAAGACCAGGCAGTCGATTACTTTTCTCGTGGAAGAGTGAAAAGTGCAGTTGGATTGAGCCTCCCCCATATCCACGGGATAGAAGAACAGCGTAACGAAAATGGAGTAGCCAGGCGACCCTTCACGAGACGCTTGAAACACTGCACGACTTCAAGGAAGTGCTCACCTTCAAGCTCACAGGAGGCTGGACACCTCCAAGCTAAAGTGGGATTGAGAAACGGAAGAAGGACTATGGAGCAGAGAAATAGAGCGAAAACCTGCCCTCGACAGAGCATTGCCAATATGCTACACTGTCAGCAAGAACAGATATAGCAGCACCTGCATATGAACGAAAAAATCCAGTCCGTACTTAACTCATTGCCCCATAAACCCGGCATCTACCTGATGAAGGACAGCGAGGGGACCATCCTCTATGTAGGAAAAGCCATCTCGCTCTACAACCGAGTGCGCTCCTACTTTCAGGAATCGACCGACCTGAGCCCCAAAAACCGCAGCATGGTGGCTAAGGTCGACGACATCGAGTTTCTCGTCGTCAAAAACGAGGTCGAGGCCCTGGTGCTGGAGAGCAACTATATCAAACAGTATCGCCCCAGGTATAACGTTCTGTTGCGCGATGATAAAAACTACCCATACATCAAAGTTGCGTTGACAGAGGACTTCCCGCGTGTCTACCGCGTGCGCAGTTTCCAACGAGACGGCAACCGCTACTTTGGCCCATACACCAATTCTGGGGCAGTCGATGCTACACTGGATCTGTTGAACAAGCTCTTCGCCTTCCGCACCTGCCGTTACGACGCAAGTAACTGGGCCCCACCACGCGCTGGTGAACCACCTGCCGGATGGAAGCAAAAGTTACTCACCCGTCCCTGCACGCAATACTACATCCATCGCTGCATTGCCCCTTGCGTCGCCTACGCCACACGCGAGGAATACGACGCCGTGATCAAACAAGTAATCCTCTTCCTGGAAGGAAAACACGACGAGGTGGTGAAAGGCCTACAGGAGCAGATGCAAGAGGCCGCAGAACAATTGAACTTCGAGGAAGCTGCACGTATACGGGACCGCATCAGAGCCGTCGAGCGCGTGCTGGAGAAACAACGCATCATTCATACTGAAGGGCAAGACGACCAGGATGTGATCGCCCTCGCCAGCGGCGAGGATGAGACATGTGCTCAGGTCTTCTTCTTTCGCAACGGGAAACTGGTTGGACGGGAATATTTCATTCTGCAAGGCACGCGCGATAGCAGTCCCGGCGAAGTGATGAGTTCCTTCCTGCAACAATTCTACGAAAGTTCCCCCCATGTGCCAGCGGAGATCATCGTCGAGGCAGAACCGGATGACCGCAGCGTCGTGCAAACGTGGTTGAAGGAAAAGCGCGGCGGGGGCATCACGATTACCGTCCCCAAACGCGGCGAGAAGCTGCGCCTGGTCGAGATGGTGAAGCAGAACGCTCAGGAGGTATTAGAGCAGCAGCGTATCAAATGGCTCACCGATAGCCAGAAAACCCAACTCGCATTGGAGGAATTACAGGAAGCGCTCAATCTGGCCGCTCCACCACAGCGCATTGAGTGTTACGACATCTCGAATACGCAGGGTACCAACTCCGTCGGTGCCATGGTCGTCTTCGAGGCTGGTCGTCCCAGGCCTGGCGAGTACCGCCGCTTCAAGATCAAGAGTGTCGTAGGACCGGATGACTTCGCCAGCCACCAGGAGGTACTGCGCCGAAGGTTCCGTGGCGTCAGTACGTTACCGGAGGCCGAGGCAACCGACAGCACTGAGAGCAGTGACGCAGGCGAAGCGTCTCAGCATATACCTGCGCATGATTGGGCCATACCCGATTTGATCATCATCGACGGTGGCAAAGGGCAACTGAGCGCCGCCATGGAAGTCTTGCAGGAATTGCGCATCGATATTCCCACAGTGGGACTTGCCAAAGAGAACGAGGAAATTTTCATTCCAGGATCGCCAGACCCCATCATCTTGCCGCGTTCTTCGCAGGGCTTGTACATGGTGCAGCGTATCCGTGATGAGGCGCATCGCTTCGGCATTACCTACCATCGCAAACTGCGCTCCGACCGCACTTTCAAATCGGTGCTGGACGACATACCAGGTATCGGACCCAAACGCAAAAAAGCGCTGATGAAACACTTTGGTTCGGTAAAGGCGATCAGTGCCGCTAGCGTCGACGATCTGGCTGCCCTCGAAGGCATGACCCATGACGCTGCCGAGAAGGTGAAGGAATATATTGGGCACATGGGCGCGTTGTAATAATTAGCAGTCACATCAGTTAGAGACTCAATCGCCTTCCAGGTGATGAGTTTGTGTCTGGGCTCCACTATCCTGGCTACACAGGGCAATTGACAACCCAGTAAGAGCACGCTACTATATTGAGCGTACACACTGTTATGCGCTACGCCCAGTAATGGCGTAGTGAGACCGTTTAGAGGTAAAAGACCTATGCCAACGTACGAATATCACTGTCCAGCATGCAATAACCGCTTTGAAATCTGGCAAAAGATGACCGACGAACCATTAAGTGTTTGCAACGAATGTGGCGGGCACATTCGTCGGGTGATTTTTCCGCCTGGAATCGTCTTCAAAGGTTCCGGCTTCTATAAAACAGATCATGGCAATGGCGCTGTCGCAGCTTCAAATGGTCATGCAACCAAGGGCGAGAGCGAAAGCAAGACCTCTGGCGAGGGTAAGTCCGCTGATAAGAGCGCGAGCAACGGTAGCAAGAGTGCCACTGAGCAGAAAGTCCCCACATCGGCAGGGACAACATAACATGATCCTGGCTAGCCTGCCCCGCCACCCCTGTCTTGCAATTGTCCATGATATACCACGAGGACTACCATGACAGAATCAGTACTTGCCACCATCCAGCGACGACAGATTGAGATCACTGTGGGTGAGCTATTACTCACCTCGGACCACTACATGCGTTTGGAGATCGCCGAGCGCCTGCGCCACCTCATCGCGCATGCCGATCCAACGCTCGATTTACAGCAACTGAGCGAAGTGGCCCAGGAAGAATTGCAAGAATTGCATCTGCTGCCCACGCCGTAACTTCCATACGCCTAGGGACCCACCCAATATTCCTAGAGGGCAAGTTCAGTGCCACATTATAGGGTATACTTAATTATATGATCCAACGTATCATAGCAGTGGGCACCCTAGGGAAAGAACATATGCAGGTTCAGGGCGAGCAATCGCAGGACGAAATTATACAAGCATTGCAGCGCCAGGTGGCTGAACTAACAGCCGCGAACTTGCTTCTAAAAGAGCAACTGGCCGTCAGAGACCAGTACGCCGCCATGATCGCTCATGAATTGCGGGGCCCGCTGACACCTATCATTAGCTACGCACAGATGATAGCCCGTCCAAATCAACGTAGCGAGACAATCAAGCGTGGAAGCAGCATCATCGTCAGCCAGGCGCGACGCCTCACACGGCTCATCAGTGACTTACTCGATACCGCTCGGGTATCGGCTGGTCAATTCACGCTGGTACGCGAGACGTGCGACGTGGTGGCCCTGGCGAAAGATGTGGTAGAGCAACTACGCCCCATTGCTCCCTACCATACTATCGTCATTGATGCACCAGGCACTCCTATTACCGGCCACTGGGATGCTGGCCGCCTCCAACAAGCCCTGGGGAACCTGCTAGACAATGCTATTAAATACTCCGCCGATGGTACGACAATCACGGTGCGTATCTGGCATACCCCCGAGGCTACACGTATCAGTGTGCATAACCAGGGAGCGAGTATTCCCTCGGCGGATATCGCTCACCTCTTCCGGCCCTACGGACGTTTGCAGGCCACCAGCGCCCGTCAGGGGTCCGGTCTAGGTCTCTATATCACCAAATGCATCGTCGAGGCCCACGGTGGAGCATTGCGTCTCGAACCCCACACGGAAGGGCTCGAAGGCGAGCAAGGGACAACGTTCTCGTTCGATCTGCCTATGTAACGGTCCCTCTCGCATCACCCACTCGCCCATATCTGCACCGTCTTGTCAAAGCCGGCGGTCAAATAACAGGTAACTACTCAGGTATCTGATTCCTCGCCGCCTGCGGCGGCTCGCGTCATTTTTTGCTGCGGGCTTGGCAGCCGCAGGCTGCCAAGCCCGCAGCAAAAAACTCTTGCGAACCACCGAAGGTGGTGAGGAGTCCTGAGGAGTTACAATAACAGTTCGAAGTACTGGAGGTGAGGCATGGAAACATCGTGGCCGCGACGACCCGTCATCTACGAGATCAATACATGGGTATGGCTCAATGAATTGAGTCGGCATTTCCAACGCGCCATCACGCTGGGCAGTGTTCCGGCGGAGCAGTGGGATGCGATTGCCTCGCTCGGCGTGGATGCCGTGTGGCTGATGGGTGTATGGGAGCGAAGCCCAGAGGGAATGCGCATTGCGAGCGAAAACGCGGACCTGCAAGCCGATTTCCGCCGTGTCCTGCTGGACTATACCTCTGCTGATAACATCGGCTCAGCTTACTGCGTGCATCGGTACGTCGTGGATGAACACCTTGGCGGACCTGAGGGACTCGCCACGGCGCGGCAGACGCTTGCACAGCACGGCCTACGCTTGATTCTGGATTTTGTGCCCAACCATGTGGCGCCGGATCACCCCTGGGTTTTCGAGCATCCCGAATACTTTGTGCAAGGGACACGCGAGGACCTGGCGCAAGCGCCCGGCGCATTTTTTGAGATAGGCGGAACAGTGATTGCCAAGGGGGGCGATCTGTACTTTCCCCCGTGGCCGGATGTCGCACAGCTCAATGCCTTCAGTCCGGGCTTGCGCCAAGCGGCCAGCGAGACATTGAATTCGGTCGCCGAGCAATGCGACGGGATGCGCTGCGATATGGCGATGCTACTGCTCACCAGCATCTTTGAGCGCACATGGAATGGGCACGCAGGAGGGCACCCGCCGGAAGAATACTGGCGCGAGGTGATCTCCGCCGTGCGGTTCAAGCACCCCAACGTGCTTTTTCTGGCGGAATCCTATTGGGACCGGGAATGGGAGTTGCAACAGCTCGGTTTCGACTATTGCTACGACAAGCGGCTCTACGATCGGCTGGTACACGACAACGCAGAAAGTGTTCGACTACACCTTACCGCCGGTCTCGATTACCAGGACAAGCTCGTGCGTTTCATCGAGAACCATGACGAGCCACGCGCGGCAGCAGCGTTCTCGCCGGAAAAAGAATGCGCGGCCGCGGTGACGATGATGACAGTGCCCGGAGCGAAACTCTTGTACGAGGGCCAATTCGAAGGACGACGGGTAAGGCCGCCGGTTTTCCTGGCGCGCCGCCCAGTTGAGCCGATTGATTCAGACCTGCGAACGTTCTACCATAAACTGCTGGCAGCAGTCAAGGAATCAGGACTGCGCACGGGCGAATGGCAGTTGTGCGAACGCACAGGTTGGCCAGACAACAGCAGCTACTTGAACCTGGTAGCATGGTGCTGGGCCCAGGGCGAGGTACGTTACGTGGTTATCGTGAACCTATCGGAGTGCCGGTCGCAAGCGCGCGTACAGCTGCCCTGGAACGGATTGGCCGGAAGGACGTGGCAGCTGACGGATATGCTCAGCAGCGATAGGTTTGAGCGCGATGGTAGCGAGATGCAGTTGGCAGGCCTGTATGTGGATTTGCTCGCGTGGAGATTTCACTTCCTGCGCTTCCAACCCGATCAGAATATCAGCGTAAAGAAGGAGTACCTGTAGAAACAGACAGGTTTCACCCGTTCGTTTTATCGGCCCAAAAAACCGTTGAAACGAGCGGTGTGCAGCAACTCAATCGCGATTATACTTACTGCTGTGTAGAGGACCATCCTGGAGTAGCACCCACAACAGGTTGCCGCATTGATTGTGGAACCCGGTGCGCCACCTGTTGTTTGGCTAGAACCTTCTTCATCCGCGTGCGAGGCGGTTCATACGAGTCGTTCGATCCAGGGATACCATCGGATATGGTGTCAGGGTGCTACGCTGGCGATGACTCATGGTTTATTAGCACGTTTCAGGCGATCATTGTGGAGGCGATCTGTGCAGTCGCCCCCCGTAAGGAGCAAGTATCATGGCACAGCAGTTTGCTTATAAGGTCGTGTATATTGACTATCGCGGGCGTATTTCCTGCGAGGGTCTAGAGACATTAATTAGTAACGAGCGACGCAGCACCTTTGCCCGTCGCTACCTGAACACTCTCGGGAAAGACGGCTGGGAGCTGGTCGGTATCCAACCGCTCACGGCGAACTCAGCTTATTACATCTTCAAGCGTCCCGCGCAGGAAGGTGACTTCGCTGAAGAGGCCCCTGCTGCGGCTAGCCAGGCCGCTCCGGCTGGCGGTCCAACCGTCGAGACGGCGTAAGATCGCACCCCAGGCCGCACCCACTGGGTGCGGCCTGGGGTGTGGCTCTCCTCCATTACCACCTCTTGTGAACATTCCCCAGCGAGACCTGGCCCCTGCCAGGACCCTATTGGCGTTGTAAGGCGAACTGTGTGAACATAGCCTCCCAGACCTCCTGATTTTCCAGGCGTTCAACCAGGGAAGCCACACGCGAATTGATCATATCGAAGACACAGCGCAGCATGCGCTGGAGCACAATCGAGGCCTCATCATAGAATTCAGCGGAACTGTGCACACCGCCCAGCACTTCGCGACAAAGCGAAGTAAAATTGTCGACATCAATATGGTTCTGATCGATGATGAACTTATAATTTCCCATGTAGCGGAGCTTCTCGCGGACGAGCAACGACTCCAGCGTCTTGGGGTCCAGTTCAGCACCATTAGCCTGGCACATCTCGGCTAGAGCATCCATGGTCCAATTGACATAGTCAACCAGCGCTGGTAATTGGTCCATCGGGGTCCGCCGGCGAATCCAATCCTGCTCCATACGACTCATCAGATTGAGAAACTCAAACCCCTCCATGCGCAGCTTCTCTACCGGATCAGGCAGACGCACAGCGCGACCGATGGGACGCTGTGGCGGCTCTTGCACGAAATATAGTAAAAGTCGTTGCTGCACCAATTGTGCCAGGTCGCGCGCCACCTCTAGCTCTGGACGGTGCAGCGCGTTCGCAATGCGACGCACGCTACGGTTGCGATTCACCTGCCCCAGGATTTCAAGCGTGCGCGTGTCGAAGCTCATAGCATAGGGGATAGCCGGAGCTATTTGCAACGTTGTGCGTACCCCTTGTGGTAACAATGGACGCAATTGTTCCCACTCATCAGCATAGCGGACCATCTCCATCGTGACACGCATCACCTCAAGCCCTAGCGGCTCCTCACCATAGGGCAGTATCTTCCGACCCTTTGCGCTGGAAATGAACTCATAGCTGCCTTCACGCCACAGAGCCAATTCCCGCGCTATCCACAGCGCCTTGGTGCGTAGCGCCTCTTTCAGTTGCTTCTCGTCAATGATCCCCGCCATCATCAAACGCTCGCCAATACGCATGCCAAAGGCGTTGTGCAGCTGCTGAAAAAATGCCCACTCAATCTGTTCATGCGTTGCCATGCCCAGTTGCTGGAGCACATCACCCAGGGTTAATGCACCAACATCGAGTTCGGAGCAGTTCGCCAGCTTCCCTTCGTGGAAATAGACGATCCCGATACGTCCTTGCGCCTGCTTCAGATGAATAGCGCCCGTCATCCCACCTAGCTCCATCATCTGCAGGATCTCGACCAGGCCAAATTCTGTGAGCGAGCCATGTAGTAGGCTGGCGTTTATTGTCATGCGTCCCCCGAATACAACGCTCGTCTGAGAAATATTTCCGAGCATCTCCTGTAAGAAACATACGCCTGAGGCATTATAACAGATGTCAAAGTGTGTCAACAAGTGCATCTGGCACCTTCGAGAGCATAATAGATAGCCAAAACGGCTTCTGTGGTGTATACTACATCTCAGTTACTTTATGAGTATTGTACCTTTGCACACAAAAAGATGAGCTGTATTGGGACTGCCGGACATGTCGATCATGGCAAGTCAACCCTCGTCAAAGTTTTGACAGGCATTGACCCTGATCGGCTGGCGGAAGAAAAAGAACGCGGGATGACCATTGACCTCGGCTTTGCCTGGCTGAAGCTGCCAGGCGGACGTGAGGTCAGTATTGTTGATGTGCCGGGGCATGAGAGCTTTATCAAGAATATGCTTGCTGGTGTTGGCAGCATTGATGCGGCTCTGCTTGTCATTGCTGCCGATGAGGGGGTCATGCCACAGACACGCGAACACCTGGCGATTCTCGACTTGTTGCGTGTGCGCCGGGGCGTAGTTGCCTTAACAAAGGCTGACCTGGTGGACGACGAATGGCTGGAGTTGGTACGTGAGGAGGTTGAGGAGCAACTGCGGCCAACAACCCTGGCGGGTGCTCGTATTGTCCCTGTCTCCGCTTATACCAGGCAAGGGTTACCCTCGTTACTCACGCAGATAGAGCTGGCTCTTGATGAAGCGCAGGAACGCGAAAATATTGCTCGCCCGCGTTTATCCATTGACCGAGTCTTTACCATGACAGGCTTTGGTACGGTCGTCACCGGAACATTGCTCGATGGGAGCTTCAAAGTGGGCCAAGAGGTCGAGGTGCTGCCACAGGGCATGAGGACTCGCATTCGTACCTTGCAGACCCATCGCCACCAGGTGGAAGTGGCTCAGCCTGGTAGTCGTGTGGCGATGAATCTGGCAAACGTTGCTCGCACCGACCTGGAACGAGGCAATGTGGTCGCTGTGCCTGGGCAACTGCGCCCAACCATCCTGATAGATGCACATGTGCAATTGCTGGCCGACGCGCCGCGTCCGCTAGCCCATAATACACTCGTTGATTTCTATAGTGGTTCACAGGAGGTACCAGCACGGATCAGACTGCTTGACGTGGGGGAGTTGCAACCGGGCCAGGGCGCGTGGGTGCAGTTGCGCTTGAGCCGCCCGGCAGTGGTGGCCCGGCGCGACCGTTTTATCCTGCGCATTCCTTCGCCTAGCCTCACGATTGGTGGTGGTGAGGTAGTCGATGTAGAGCCACGCTACCATCGACGTTTTCAGCAGTCGGTGCTGAGCGCTTTGGCGACTCTGCAACGTGGATCACCGGATGAGTTGGTGCTGGCCGCGTTGGATAGGCGCCGGGAGTCTGCACGGGGGGGGCAGAAGCTAGAAGAGCACAAGGGAAAAAAGGAGGGAACACGGGCCGCGGGCCGCGGTGGAGCAAGACCGATACATGGGTTAGTAGGATACGAGTTAGCAGAGATAGTGAAACACAGCAATTTGTCCCAAGATGTGACACAGCAGACACTCGAGACGTTGTTACAAGCGAGAAGAGTAAGGCGGATAGGGGAACTGTGGTTTGCGCAGGCAGTATGGGAAGCCCTGACTGAGGAGGCCATTCGGCTTGTACGGGAACACCATCAGTACTATTCCTTACGAAGTGGCCTTTCAAAGGAGGAGTGGCGCACACGGCTACACCTGCCAGCGAAGGTGGCGGCAGAGGTCTTTGCGGTGTTGCAGGCGGAAGGACAACTGGAGACCGTGACCGGCGAGGTCAGCGGAACTGGTGGTTTCATTCGACTGCCCGGATTTGTCCCGACGTTGACTACCGTGCAACAACAACAGGTTGAGCGACTGCTGCGTCAGTTTAGTGAGAATCCTTATACTCCACCAATACATGCCGAGGCAGAAGCGCTGGTCGGCGCTGAGATACTTACATTGTTGATCGAGCAAGGGCGCCTGGTGAAGATTGGCGATGGTGTGCTGTTTCTGCGTGAGACCTATGATGAGGCATTGACACGATTAGTAGCATATGTACGGGCCCATGGGAAGATCACAGCGGCGCAGGCGCGGGACGTGTTGGGGACAACACGCAAATATGTCTTACCGCTCTTAGAACATATGGATGAGCGGCGCATAACACGGCGCATAGGCGATGAACGTGTACTAGGAATCCAGGTATGATGTGAGAAGAGTCCTGGAAAGGATGGAATTTCTCGCAAGATGTGTTAAAATAGGCTGTGTCGGTGAGTCAAGCACCGACATCCAGTTAGCTTATTGGGAAATTTATGCAGATCGAAGTTCTGGGTGAGCGATACCAGCTACAAAACCCCATAGGTCGGGGTGGCATGGCCACGATTTATCGTGGTCTGGATAGGCGTATGGACCGCGTCGTGGCTATCAAGGTGCTACGCGAGGCCTATAGTACCGACCCAAAGTTTGTGCAGCGCTTTCAGCGTGAGGCGAAAGCGGCCTCCGCATTGCAACATCCCAATATTGTACAGGTCTACGACTACGGGCAGACGGGTGGCAATTACTTCATCGTCATGGAGCTAGTCGAAGGAACTGATCTGCGCCGTTACCTGCGCTCGCGGGGCATATTAGATATAGATCGTGCTGTCATCATTGCTCATGATATCGCGCTAGGCCTGGGTGCCGCTCATCGTCGAAGCATTGTGCACCGCGATGTCAAGCCACAAAATGTCCTGGTGGGACGCGATGGTTCAATTAAGCTCACCGATTTTGGCATCGCGAGCGTCTATAAAGATATCAATGCTGAGCGCTTGACGACGACGGGTATGACATTAGGAACGGTGCAGTATTACGCGCCGGAGCAGGCTCAGGGTGAGATCGTGAGTCCTGCCGCCGATGTGTACGCGTTGGGCATCGTCATGTATGAAATGCTGACGGGGCGCCCTCCTTTCGATGGTGATACGCCGGTGGCAGTAGCGATGCAGCATATTCAGGACCAGCCCACGCCGCCTAGCCATCTGAACCCCAACATTCCTCCTGCGTTAGAAGAGATCATTATGCGCTGTCTGGAGAAAGCCCCGGAGCGGCGCTTTCCAGATGGGAGTGCGTTAGCACATGCCCTGGAGATGTTGGGGGAAAGCACCATCGCCGAAAGTATGCCCGCGCCTGGAAGTTCTGGCACATTGTCGGGACAGATGTCCGGTCCTGTGATACTTCCCAGTGGGGCATCTGCTTATGCTGGCCCCCAGTATCCTTCGATCTCAGAGCCTGACAGGGTCGTGGGTGGACCAGCACCTGGTCGCAGTGGCGTCAACCATCACAGCGGTGTTGGCAATATGCCTGGCCAGAACTATAACAACCAGATGCTAGAGGTGGGCCCGATGCGGCCTCCATACCCTAATCCTGTCTCTGTGCCGCTACCAGGCCCTGCTAGGCCACGGACCGATGCACGTTTCGCCACCATTGTTACTGTACTTATTCTGCTCGCAACATTACTCTTGCTGGGCTTTAGCGTGTACCTGGCTGTAGAACTTGGCTTCATCTCGTTACCTTTCTCGGGAGCCAGCCCGACAGCAACGGTCACCTCCCAGGTTCCTGTGCCCAATCTGATAGGGAAGTCTTATCAAGACGCACAAACGCTGGCGGCGAACGCTGGTTTCCAATTGAAAGTCGACAATGGCCTCACGTCAGGTACCGTGATAAAACAATCGCCCATGCCGCCTGATAAAGCTCTACAAGGCTCGACTATTGATGTCGAGTTACAGATGGCTCTACCGACACGGGTCGTGCCTGATGGCCTGGTGGGTGATACGCTCGCAGCAGCAGAGGCGGCTCTGGATCAAGCTGGCATTCCCTATTCTGTGCACCCTGCTACCCCTCCTACAGACCCAACGAAAGGGCCTAATATTGTCGTGAGGGTAAGGCCGACCAGTGGTACGCCTCTCGATAGTACGAATACGGTAGTCAGATTGTTTGTCGTGAATATGACCAATGGGACTCCCACTGTGGCACCGACGCCATCACCGACGCCGACAACGCCGCCACCAACACCAACGCCGAGGCCGAGTCCGACGCCGGCACCCATCCCATCACCCACTACGCTCCCGACATTAACGCCTGATCCGGTACCCGATCCAACACCGCCGTAATAATTCTCGCTTGATGCCTATCCTTGCTATTGTGCCTGCTGTTGCTGGAGCCCAAGCAACTGCTGCTCGAGGTACATGATCTGTTGTTGCAGTTCCTGCTTTTTCTTCTGTGGCCCCCACAGGCGGGCATCCTCAATATCTTTATCAAGGCGTTTGAGGAGGCCACCGGGTACAAATGATGAGGTCTGGTTGTATTGTGCACGGATAGCGGCCATCTCGGTATTGATGCGCTTTAAGTCCAATTTCAGTTGCCGTATTTGCAGCTTGAGCTGGCGAATTTGTTCCTGATAGGGGTCTGTGGGTTTGCTGGCGCGGCGATTGGTTTTTGCGGGTGCTACCTGGGCGACGGCTCCGGGGGCTTGCAGAGATGCGCCGCAGTTCTCGCAAAAGCGTGCGCCGTCCGCTGCGTGCGCGCCACATTGAGTACAGAACATAGTTCCTCCTGATCCTGGCTTCGCTGTTACTACAGTGTACGTCATATCACGATAGCTTCCAGCTATGTTTAGGTCAATGAAACTTGTACATCCACAGTGCGTCTCATGGCGTATAATAATAAACAGAGGAAGGTTGTCCTGTCTGTTTGCAAATTACGTTCTTGTAAAGAGGAGCGTATGCACCCGGCTCGATTCTCGCAGTATCTGATCGTTCTCACACTAGCATTAGCCCTGGGCGCATGCGGTCTATCACCTGCTTCCCGGAATACCACAGCTTCTCAGGCCATGAGTACCCCTGTTACAGCGGCTCCGACGGCTATTCCTGCAGTGACAGCGGAGGTAGTCTCTCATCCAGCGCGCTTACTCATTCCTGCTATAGGGATTAGTGCCCAGGTAGAGTCGCTGGGGATTTTGCCCAATGGTGACATGGCAACACCCACGCGCAGTCCATGGGAAGATGTCGGCTGGTATGATGCCGGTCCGCATCCAGGCGAGCGCGGGAGTGCGGTCATTGATGGACACCTGGATCGTCCCGGAGGATATCCAGCCGTGTTTTGGCGTTTGCGCGACCTGCACACAGGCGACGATGTGTGGGTGATCAATAGCGATAACACGCGGCTACATTTCCATGTCACGCGCATTGCATTCTATCCGCCACAGCAAGCCCCTATTCAGGATATCTTCGGTAATGACGGTGGAACCTATCTCAATTTGATTACCTGCGCAGGCGACTGGATTCCGAGCCAGCATCAGACCAACCTACGACTGGTCATTTACAG
>WNFT01002309.1_pt1 | contig 16328 bp, 12 predicted proteins | sample 5400191 | NCBI WGS metagenome assembly WNFT01 (sample SAMN13153359, study PRJNA577476) | soil metagenome | isolation source: 80 cm saprolite under Madrone tree | place: USA:California | collected 2016-06-14 | reverse complement strand
CGGCGGCTTCGCCGCCGATTCTGGTGTACCCTGGTTCATTTGTTAATGTTCATAATCGGCGGTGGGCGCGATGAATTGGCCCCTACATGCGGCCATAACTGTTGTACAGGTGCCAGTACACGCCTCTCTGAGCCAGCAGCTCATTGTGTGTTCCCTGCTCAACAACGCGCCCATCGTCTATTGTAACAATACGGTCGGCATTGCGAATGGTGCTGAGGCGATGCGCGATAATGAACGTCGTGCGTCCGGCGGTCAGGCGTTTTACCGCCTGCTGAATCAATGCCTCTGACTCATTATCGAGCGCGGATGAAGGCTCGTCCATGATCAGGATCTTCGGTTGGTGCAGGAACATACGCGCTATTGCGATGCGCTGGCGCTGGCCCACGGATAGACTCTGCCCGCGTTCGTGCAGAGCCGTTTTAAAGCCGAGGGGTTGTGATTGGATGAAATCAAGGATGTTGGCGTTGCGTGCAGCTTCTTCCATTTCTTCTTGAGAAACTTTGCGCAGCAGTCCAAACTTCAAATTGTCTTCAATGGTGCCGCTAAAGAGTGAGTCATCCTGCAGGATGACACCAAATTGGCTGCGCAGGCTTTCGATTTTGAGTTCGCGCAGGTCATACCCATCGATAGTCAGGCGGCCATTATCCGGCATGTAGAAGCGCATCAACAGATTGGCAATGGTTGTCTTACCCGCTCCGCTGCGTCCAACAAGGGCAATGGTCGAACCCGCCTTCACCTCAAGATTGATATCATGCAATACTTCGATGCCAGGCATATATGAAAAATGGACATGCTCGAAGGTGATTCGTCCCTGGATATTGGAGATCTGGATACCCTTTTCGGCATCGGCTTCCTCTGGATAGTTGAGAACCTCAAACAGGCGATCTATGGCGACTGCTGCCGCCTGCACCTGCTGGTTGACCCCGTTCAACGTTGTTACCGGTGAAGAAAGCTGGCGTAAGATTAGCACAAATGCAGCCAGTTCCCCGGCTGTTAGGGCATTTGATAGTACCAGGTAGCCTCCAAAGCTCAGTATAACAATCACAGCCAGTGCCTGCACAATGCCGATAACCAGGTTCGCCTCGGACTGAAAAATGGTGCGCCTGAAGGATAATGTGTTGGTATACATGATGAGCTTTTTAATGTTGCGGCCAAAACGATGCTCAGCCGCGAGAGCTTTGACAGTTTTGAGACCCGTTAATCCTTCATACATGGCACCGTTCATGACCGCGTAGCTCTCAAGTACCTGGCGGCTTAGTTGACGCACTCGCCGGTTAAAGTAGAGGCTCACTCCTATGTAGAAAGGAGAGACGGCGATGACTACCAGGGTGAGCCGCCAGTCTGTCAGGAACAAAACGACGGCATAGATGATTACCAGTACAATGTTGACGGCTGTGTCGAGCAGTACCTGTATGACTGTCTGCTGGGCGGATGTCACCTCGCTAAGACGGCTCAGTGCCTGGCCAGTACTAGCAGTTCCTTGATAGAACGAGAGCGGCAGGCGCAGCATATGCTTGTAGAAGCGGTGCGTAATGTTGAGGTTGGTTGCCCTGCTCAGTGAGCCTAAGACATTGCGGTTGAAGAAACTTAGTATTTCCTGCAATAAGAAGACTGCCAACAGGAAAATCAGTGACCAGATGAAGAGCTGGATATCGTGCGTGCGGAAGACCTGGTCGAGCATGGTGCGAAAGATGAACGGCAAAGGAATTGCGGTAAGGCCCACCCCAACCGTCAGGATAAAGGCAAGCGCGATAAACCATTTGAAAGGAACCACAAACTGCGCGAATTGACGTAAGTCCTTCCAACTGAGTTTCTTTTCTCTGGCTCTTTGATGCCTTTCCAGTCTCCTGGCATAAGCGGTATTGGCATAGATGGGCTGCTTTGCCTGGTTGCTGCCGGCGATTTTGGAATCGGTTGGTTTGACCACCTGCATCTTCGCAGTGGGATATGCGCTTATTTCAGTCTCCATGCCTTCGATACCAGCGAATTGCAAGCCATCTTGAGCCGCCTGAGTAACATGACCGTTGGTCAATGGCTCGACAGTATACATCTTGAGCGTATTGTATGCTTCGATCTCAAAATCATGAATGCCCGGCAACAGTGGTGGCGTTTCTCGTTCCGGCCAATTATTGGCATTGCCTGGCAGGCGAAGAGGCCGCGGCACATTGGCAGGTGTTTGAGGAGTATGATTTTCATTCATAAGTGTCACCTGCAAAGAGTGAGTGGATAAGCTGCGGACCATCATTGGCTTCATAGGCAATGTCAAGCTGATAGCCGGGCGCTTGCTCCGCCAGCTGGCTTAGAAGGTGAAACAATTTTTCCTGTGATTGCCGGTTACCGTTTCCCTTGCTCATGCACAGGTCAACCAATCTCCGCAGCGTACCTGCTTTGCTGAGACGTGTGACCTGGCTCGTACCTTCTAATGTAAGAGACGGGAAAAGCAGCAGGTGGATGGATGTTTGAAAGCGGGTAGCCCCTGCACGCACTTGCTCGATGGAGCAGTAGCGCTTATCGCGAAGGTCGGCGGGGCAGGTTTGCAGGAAAGATAGGTTCTCGAGAAGATGCAGAGAATGAGAGCGAACAGAAACCTCAGGTGTGATTGCGCATGCATCGATATATCCATCAGTTGTATGCTGTTGAAGCATCACGAGATCATCTCCCAGCAAACCACAACCTGCGATGGCGCAACCGAGGCTAAGCGTGGTCTTGCCGCTGCCTGATGTCCCGATAATCAAAGCTCCTTGCTGACTATCCCAGGGAGCAGTAATGGCGGCAGCATGGCAGGGTTCAAATCCGTATCGGCCCAGTGCCTGGCCCAGCGCTAGCAAGAATGCATAGCGGCGCAGAAATGTTACCTGATATTCTTCAGGCATTTCGAGTTGCGTGAGTACAAGAGGCTCCAGACGGTTAATGACGCTGAGAGCGGTTCCATTGACAGGACGCAGCGCCTGGTAGCTCTGGTACTCGGTCGTATCATCGAGACTTGCGTAGTGCTTGAGCCGAGTATTAGTCAACAGGCGAACGGTATCGACACGTCTCCTCGCGTGCGGTAACTTGAAAGGGAAATCTGAGGCACTCTCGTAACAGAGTACATAATACGCCAGTTCGCCTCGTACCTGCAGCGGTGGAGCAAATATGCGCAGCATCTCGTCAAGTATGCCCAGGACCATGGGATGATTTGTTTGACAGATGACGCGAATATCATGAAAGAAATAAACTTTGCGCAGTAATTGACTGCTATCATGCATATCGCGTATCGTCGTTTCAAATGTGTCGAGCTGCATCTCTTCGAGCATGGTATTACACAGTGGAATGTGACGGAGTAGCCACGTTACTCAGGAGGTGATTGGCACGCAAGTCATCTAGAAGCTGCTGTACATCATGAAGTGCCTGCTCAAAATCTACTTCATACGCTTCGCAAATGGCCGTGGCGATATCGGAAGTAGTATGTTTGCCGTCAAGCATTTTCCAGATCAAAGTACCGATAACGTTCAGATTATAGGAACAACCTTCTTTTGGATCGAGCAAAATTGCTTCGCCATCGAGTTCGCGCCATAGAACTTTATCATTCCTGACCAGCATTGAAAATCTCCTTGGATAACCTCTCTACGTATGCCTATGACCACTTAGAAGCACTACAACTGCGCAAACACCAGTAGCCAATAAAGGCTATTAAGCGTGACGATCTATGCAAAAATACCCGTAATAGATTGAACCTGTTGAGAGTATATAAGCAATATAACCGATAGCGCAACTGCGCAGTAACTGCACCACACATTTGGGCTATCGGATATTGCAGATTGATCTGGTGTGTATCTCGACGTGCCAGGATGACTCGTCCAACAATTGTATTTGCCTCAATCCAGCCTGCATGTAAATGGACATCGCTCATTTCTAATAATCTGACACTGGTGCCTGATTCTTGACGTTGTACGATACGATGAATAACCAGGCCATCTATTGTCTCAAAAGCTGCAATATCCCCTGTTCGAATCTTATCGGCTGTAGCCGGTTCAATGCGGACTTCGTCACCGACGCGCAATGTCGGGCTCATACTACCACTCGCCACACGGAACCAGAGAGACTGACCCTGACGTAATGCGTCAATATAGAGAGAAGCAAGAGCCTGCGCTGCCGGTTTTTTTGGTTGGGGAATAGGCATGATTGCATTTCTCCATATACATAAGAGCCATCCGAAAGAGTTCGTTGATAAGTTGTATTGGGATTAAAACGAGTGGCAAGTAAAAAATAGAACATACGAATTTCGGGTCCCATCAAAGCGTAGGACTTTCTATTGCGTATGTTCATAGAGATTCAGGTGGATGGATATCCAAATCCACCTGACTGCCCACAATTGTGGGTCAGGATTGTTTAGCTCGAGTGCCCGCCGCTACCTGACGTTGAGCAACTGAGTTGCTGCTTGCTTGGGGTCATGCGGCAACCAGACGTAGCGAGCGCCGAAGGCAGGTCACGAAGACGCTGTACTTCGAGTTTCGGAGCCTGGTACTTGGCCCGAGTTGTATGGGGGGTCATACTCATCCTCCTCCAACTAGCTCCCACTATGCCCCTGTATGGACGATGAAGACTTTCAGCGTCTTAACAAGGATAGCGAGATCAACAATAAAAGAACGGGTATCGATATATTGCATATCAAGCAGAACGCGCTCATCGTAAGAGATGTGCTGGCGCCCGCTGATTTGCCACAATCCAGTAATGCCGGGCCTCACCGAGAGGCGTTTCTGGGCATACTTGCCATAGCGAGGCAACTCACTCGGGTGAATAATACGGGGCCCCACCAGAGACATCTGCCCGATAAGCACATTGTATAACTGCGGTAATTCATCAAGGCTTGTCTTGCGTAAAAATCTGCCTACCCGTGTGATGCGCGGGTCATGTTCCAATTTCATGTTTTGCTGATATTTACGCATCAGTTCAGGGTATCTTTTCAGAAAACCATCCGCATCAGGAATCATCGTCCGAAACTTGAGAGCGTAAAATCGCCGGCCATGTTTCCCTATGATTTCACGGAAGTGCAGTATCTTGCCCCCACCATCGAGCTTAATACAGATAGCAATGGTCACGAACACTGGCAGAAGTACTAGTATACCTATGAAAGCCAGTGCTACATCAATTAGACGTTTTGTTATAAGATAGGTTAGTGATGGCTCGCGACTAATAGTTGTTAGTGGCTCGGTATTAATCGCGCTCGTTGTAAGATTACCTATTACCTGGGAAGCTGGACCTTCATCTGGGCGCTTTGGTATAGTTACCATTATCTGTTCCATTCAAACGTCTCTCCTTATGACGTATTCCCCTCGACGGATACAGTGTAACAGATGCAAACGGGCTTGTCGGTAGTGAACAAGTTAAGATATCATTGTGAATATATCAAATCGGTTAAGGTTTCTCTCAAGGTCTTGAGCCGCTTCACACGTTTTGCATGAGTTAAGAAGTGTCAACCTGAACAGTCAAATATTCATACTTTTATAACCTGCATACAACCAACTTCCTTGCCCTTCTCTGATACGCTATGCCCAGCCGACTCTTCAATTAGGGGAAGCTTTAATTAGGGGAAGCTTTTCTGAAAGGATTTGCTATGCGTATCCTGTTTGTCACTCCTTACGTACCGTCACGTATTCGTGTGCGGCCATTTAATCTGATCAAGTCTCTTTCCGCCGTTCATGAAGTTTCACTTGTTTCATTGCTCTGCGATGAGTACGAGCGAGAGATGGTACGAGATGTGGCAAACTACTGTGCTTCGGTTGATCTTCTGCCTCTGCCCAAATCCCAGGCATACAAGAATTGCCTGCTCGCATTGCCCACGCTCATTCCCTTGCGTGTGGCCTACTACAAATCACCAGCCTTTGTAGAGCGTATCAAGCAGGTGATACATGAGCGCAATATCGAGGTTGTCCATGGCGAATTGATCAAAGTTGTGCCCGCTTTGCGCGCTGTGCTGGCACAAGCAAATATTCCGCTCCTATATGATTCGGTTGATTGTATTTCATGGTATTTGCAGCAGCAATACAGTTCGGCGCGCAGTCCATTGAAGAAAGCCCTTGTTTACTCTGAATTAAAAAAGATGCGTCGCTATGAACGCCAGTCGCTGGCAGCCTTCGATCAAGTAGTTATTACCTCTGGGCATGATCGTGATTGTTTGATTGCGTTAGGAGAACAACCATCACATATCAAAGTTGTATCGAATGGCGTGGACATAGAATATTTCACACCGTCTGTCTCTCCACGTGAGAATGACTCGCTGGTATTCTGTGCCAAGTTAGACTATTATCCAAACTCGCAGGCGATTGTGCATTTCTGCCGTGAGATACTCCCGCTGATATGGGAGAGCCGCCCGCAGGTGCGGCTGGCAATTGTTGGCAACAATCCCCCGCAGTCGGTACGCGACCTGAGTGCTGACGAACGTATTGCGGTGACAGGATATGTGCCAGACATCCGTCCTTACCTCGGGAAGGCCTCCGTTGCGCTGGCTCCATTGCAGGTTGCGGCTGGCATGCAGAACAAAGTGCTGGAAGCTTTAGCGATGGGTTCGCCGGTAGTTGCCACGCCTGGCTCGTGTCGTTCGCTACAGGTCAAACACGAGACACATTTGCTGATAGCGGAGGGAGTGCGAAGCTATGCCGATGCAGTGCTGCGCTTACTTGAGAATCCACAGCTGGCTCAAGACCTGGGAAACGCGGGTCGATATTATGTGGAACAGTACCATAGTTGGATAGCTGCTGCCAATACACTCAGCAACCTCTATAGCTTCATTGCAACGGCTCGCAACCAGCAGGGGCAGATCCTGGATCCTGCTTACGCGTTGTAAGAAGCTCTAGGTTCACTCTGTACAAGCTATAATCTTTTTGTGATGGATATGAACAATCCGAAGTGTACTAATTTGTGCCTTGCAGTCCACTTTAGCAATTATGAAACGTTAACCAGTAATCCTATTTCATAACCGATTCATAACCGATTATTACCATTGAACTCAGCGAAAGCCTGCTATGCTTGCCAGCAGTTCACACAAAGTGGCTATTGTTTAATACTCCGAGAGGATGCACCGTTATAATGATGAGAACTTAAATCCTGTGGGTGTATTAAAAGCTCGAGGCATGTTTTTTAGGAGGGATAGATATCTATGAACCTGAATGTAAGTGTAATAGTAAGAGCCCTGGTACGGTGGTCATGGGTTCTGGTACTTTTCTTAATAGTAGGATATGTGCTGGGAAAGGTACTGACTTCCGTACTACCTCCACAATATCAGGCAACGTCATTGGTCCAGCTAAATGGAGGGTCGCGTGGGCTGGTTGTCCAGCCGGTAGCCTCCTATGCCAACCTGATACCGGGTGATGCCATTTTAGGAACAGCTTTAAAAAGTTTTCCCAATATTAATCCCGCATCGATTGGGACTAAACAACTTGTGATAAATCCCGATACTAAATCGAATAGCATTTCAATCCAGGTGACGCTCTCTAATGGCAAAGACGCGGCTGGCCTAGCCAACGCACTTGCGCAATTGCTTGTAACACAGCAGAATGCTGTGATCAAACAACAGTACGCGGCGGAACTGAATCTGATTCATAACAATATCCAGGCTGATCAAACCCAGATCACTAATTTGGGCAAGCAGATCATCGCACTCACCACCCAACCCACCAGCCCTGCTAATACAGCAGCCATTCAACAACTGCAGAACCAGCAAAGTCAATATCAATCGCGCGAAACCAACGATCAGAATCAATACCGACAACTGGTAATGGATCAAACGCTATCTAGTCAACCGCTCTCTGTGGTGCAGACGGCAGTGGTACCAAATAAGCCATCGGGCATCACCGGAGTGCTACCGCTTGCTCCAGTGTCTCTAGGGGTTATGTTTCTCCTGGGTCTAACGGCGCTTTTCTTCCTCGAGAAAGCGGCGAAACGCGTCAATGGTGCGTATTCATTGCAAAAAGCGATTTCCCTTCCCGTGTTAGGCGCCATGCGCTGGACGAGTCCCAACCCAGCAAGTGCCCCTCTGCGTACTCTCATCGAATCGAAGAGGCCGTATGCTGAAGATTGCCGCGTGATGATGGCGGATGTCCTGTTCCACGCGGAAGATGCGCGGGCCAATATCCTCGCGGTGACTGCCCAAAAGCCCAAATCTGGTACAAGTTCGATTGCCTCAGAGTTAGCGGCACTACTGGCTCAGAGTAAACGACGTGTGCTGTTGATCGATGCGAACCTGCATCAACCGGTGCAGCATAAACGCCTGGGTATTCCCAATGATGCGGGTCTGGCCAAGATGCTGGAGGAACTGCGCAACTTGAAATTGAATCTCACCGTCTCGAGCCAGGAACCTATCGAGATGAGCCAGCAGGCTGCTGTTTCTATGATGGAAACGCGCAGGGTTGCAGGTGTACAGCCAAATCAGGTCCCCGTGGTGAAAATGCACCAGCAGCGCTATAGCTCCAACTCAAATGGTGCCTCTGAACACAAAGTGATTGATATCGCTGAGAAGTTCCCGTTTGATAGCTATATTGTGTCTACCAGTATTCAGAACTTGTATGCGTTGCCCGCAGGAAAACCCAAGATGAACGCGGCCAGTTTGCTGAGCATGCCCGAAATGGAGCATTTTCTGCAATGGTCATCTAAGCCTATCGATTTCGTCGTGATTGATTGCCCCGCTCTGACCCATGCCGAAGCTCATGTCCTGGGCGGCCTGAGTGATCAGACATTCCTGGTGGTTGACGCGACGCGTGATCGCGTGAAACAGGTGGAGACCACGAAAGAAGAGCTACTGAGTACAGGAGTGCGGCTCTCGGGTCTTATTGTGAATAAGTTGGGACGATGGATATAAGTTTCACCTCTGAGAAGCATAAGGACACGGTGCGCGAGGCGAACTTCTTGCCACAGGTGACAGGTGTACTCGAGTTGATATATGGGAAGTTGGATCACATCCCGGTTCCGGCCACCCTTGTATCAGGCTCAAGTATCTTGCAAGGATGCTTGCCACTCTTGATGAAGGAGCTATCCGCTGAAGCATTGCAGCAAAGAGTTGGTCATAAGAAGTGTGAGCAGCTGCGTAATCTCTATCATCAAAGCAGCCTTCTCAATCTGTGGTATAGCTGGGAAGTTAAGTGCGTTCTCGAAACCATCACAAAAGCTGATATTGCTGTGATGGTTTTGAAAGGTGCTGATATCGCTACAACCTTGTATCGCCATCCTGAACTCCGGCATTTCGGTGATGTCGATCTGATGGTGCGGCCAGAGGACCTGACTGTAACCATTGCTCTGCTCGAAAGCCTTGGATATCATTATCATCAAGAGTACCGCTTTGAGTCCCTTTCCAGGCAGAGAGCGGCCTTCGTCTATGTGAAGGAAGTAGCGGTTGGCTATCTTGTGTTTGAGATTCATACTTCCCCGCACAACAATGAGATGGGGGTCTCATTTCACGCGGCTCAACTCTGGGAGCGCGCACGTCCTATCACCATTGAGGGTGTGAATGTGTATGGAATGGGCCTGGAGGACCTGCTGCTCTATCTTTGCTGGCATTTTCGCTCACACTCATTTAGCCGCTTGATCTGGCTGTATGATATCACCATGCTGCTCCTGCGTTATGCTGATCAAATCGATTGGTCAAAAGCACATTCCATCGCTAAAAAACAAGGGTTGGTATCCACCGTTTATTATTGTGTTCTGTGGTGCCGGGAAGTATTTCATATTGCACTGCCTGAATATGCTCAAATTGAGCGCTTCGCTCCTCCTGCACTCATTCGTCGCCTGATCACGCATTTTGTAGGTGATGATCTTACCGCTCTGCTCTATATAGATGCAGGTGGTGAGCGTAAATTATTTCAGCGTTTGATGGTGGATGATGAACGTGCCTTATGCCTGGTAATGATACGGGCAGGTTTCCCCAGTCCGGCACACCTTGGACGTCTCTACATGGAGCATTCTCGCTTACCAGTACGTCTTTTCTGGCTCTATTATCCCTTGCATCCTCTCTTCATGTTAAGAGCATACTTCAGCAATCGTTACAGAAGAAAGAAACTCACACAGGCGAAAGCAGGCCTGGTGTGAGCTTCTTATGCGAACCCTGGCGAGGATTTTTAGTGATCCCAACCAAAATCTCTGCCGACAAGTTGGTATAATTGCTGGTTATATGGTTCATAGTAGGCAAGCAGCTGCTTTCTAATTTCAGGGTTCATCTTGGAGGGCGTTTCCTTCGATTTATTGTACTGCTTGTATCCTTTTTTCAAGCTCTCAGGTTCGAAGGCAGGCACGTTCAGAAATTCCAGGGTCTGTTTGTATATCTCTCCTGGATTGGCGTAGAGGTCTTCACTTTTCAATATAAGAAACTGCTCCCTGGGAAAATGGCTGAACCAGGCCTCCAGCTGTTCCGCATATCTTCCCCTTGCTTTGTAAGCAAAGTGCTGGTAGCTGTCGCTAAAGTAGTTTTTAACCGTCGCTATTTTTTCCCGTTCGCCCTGGATTCTTTCCTCTTCGCGTGCGATAGCCTCTGCAAGGGGCAGTTTTTCGTGTTTGCCTCGCTCGACTTTGTGGCGGTACTGGGAGTAGAGCCGATCAACGGGGTTTCTAAGCAATACAATCAGCTTCACCTGGGGGAGGAACTGTGCCACTCTTTTGGGAGCAAGGGGGTGAAAAATATAGCTCGGACTGGCTTCTCCAGTAACGTAATCCCGTTTCGCGATATGCTCGGTATAATATTGCTCCAGCGCAGTGGGAAAGTGCGCCCGATACCACCAGAAGCCCTTATTGAACTTGTGATCGAAGAAATGAACCTCTTTTGTTGCGGCAGAATGGATATTGGGGTGTTTGACCAGGTAATTGTAAAGAGAAGTTGTACCACACTTCTGAGCGCCGATGATGATAAAATCTGGCATTAAGCGTACCGGATTAGTGGCTGCACGGAAAAGATTATCCGCGTACACTTTGGTATCATGAAGCAGCTTCACGGCTATAAACTCCTTTCGAAGCAGATAGTATTATAAGGAAATAGTGACGCGTGGTTTACAGTCAGATTGCCACGACCATAAACCTGGCCAGCCAGGTTGATAGAAACATAGCCTGTCTGTATCGACAGTAGGTTAGTCCCAACCAAAGTCTCTTCCCGCCAATTCATAAAAGCGTTTGTTATGCGGTTCGAAGTAGGCGACAAGGCGTTTCCTTAGCTGCGGGTCCATCTTTTTGGGAGGCGTATATTTGGGCTTATTGTATTGTTTGAACTCCGTTTTGAGCGCCTTTGAATCCGAAAAAGGAACATTCAGGAACTCCAGGGTCTGTTTGTAGATAGTACCCGCGTCTTTGTACATATCTTCGCTCTTGAGCAGCAAAAACTGTTCTCGCGGGAACAGGCTGAACCACTTTTCGAGTTGCTCGGCATAGAGACCACGCGCCAGGTAAGAGAAGTGCTGATGATTGAAGCTGTAGTGGATTGCCAGCTCTTGCTCCGGTACGTTTATTCTTTCCTGTTCGCGGTCGATGGCCGCTTCAAATGATAATTTCTCGTCCCCCCAGCCCACTTCCCAACAATAGTGCGAGTAAGCCCTTTCGATCGGATTGCGAAACAGGACAATCATCTTTACATTTGGGAGCGCTTTCTTCAATCTTTGAGGAGCGTGAGGGTGAAAAATGTAGTAGGGACTGGCTTCTCCCGTAACAAAATCCTTCTTCTGAATACGTTCCGCATAGTATTTTTGCATGGTGTAAGGAAACTGTCCCCGGTACCACGCCAGACCTTTCTGATAGTGATTATCGAAGAAGTGAACCTCTTTTCGCGACGCGCCAACGATATTTGGATGGTCGATGAGGTACTCATAAAGGGATGTTGTTCCTCCTCTTGCCACGCCGATGATAATAAAATCAGGCATGAGGCGAATTGAGCTGGTTGCGACCCGGTAGAATCTTTCTGCCGATTTTGCAGCATGTATAATCGGTTTCATCGTAATAGACTCCTTTTATTGATAGATGTCCACCCTATGCGATTTCAATAAACCTTTTTGGGAAAGGATTGGGGAGCACCCCTGACTCCCTTTCTCTAACAGGTCTGTTAATTCTGCACTAAGCCCAAGTAGCAGTGGCAACATTTCCCTGTTTAGTTTGTTGAGCTGCTTGCACATCCGCTGCAGATGCTTGTTGCTCAGCAAGCAGCGCCTCTTGGTCCCAATTAGGTATACTGAGTACAAGTCCAAGCAGTAGCCAGCGATAGGATGCTTCCACGAAGGCTGACGTACCACCACCTGCGGCCGCGGACGGAATAAAGATGCCGGTGAATAAACCGCCGAAAACAATTGAGGTGAAGAATCCTATATATGAGAGAGAGATGGACTTAGCTAGATCGGATTTTGATCTTCGGAAGTACCTGGCCGATACTACTCCCACAGCGATCATCAGCCAGATCAAAAAGATAAGGCCTTGTATACCCATTTCAGCCAGTACCGAGAGGAACTGGTTGTGAGCAAGTCCTACTTTGTCGATACCATAGACGCGATCAAAGAACTGGAAATTACCTGCGCCGATGCCGAAGATAGGGCTATGCAACCAGATGTTAATAGCATCTAAGGCGATTTTGACGCGATCAGAACCGTATGCCTGCGTTGGATCGAAGAAGTTTGTTGCGCCTGGTATGAACAACAGGGCCAGGGGAACAAGCAGTATCAGAAGCGCCGCCGGATTCTTTGTACGGATAACCAGTATGACCAGGGATGAGAGAAATAGGCCAATCCATGCTTCGCGGCCTAGAGCCATAATCACACCGACCCCATAAAAGGCCGTCAGTAGAAGCCAGAATGCGCGAGCGGCATTGTCTTTAGTGTAGAGCGCCTTGCTAAAGGCAATGTTAGCAAAGAGTACGATGAGTGAGCCCAGTCCGCTGGATGACTCACCGAAGACCAGTGGACGGTCGATGCCAATGATGTGCTTAGTGGAAAGAAGTCCTAACGGTGCCGCGACCATAGTAACGCCGGCGTATATTGCCCCAGCTATTAAGTACGCGGTAGTGACTAACCTGGCGTTGAGTACATTACGCACCAGTCCTGGTACAACCAGTAGGAACATCGGCAGACCAACCAGCAGCGACATTTCGGAGAGGTTCGTGACCGTAACAGAGACATTAGAATGCGGGTACGTGTAGGGAACATTGGGGTCGGGTGCTACACGCGAGTAGATGATGGATATAAGCCCTACCAGAATCAACCCCAGCAGGGGGACCAGCAATGTAGTTGTCAGCAGCGTACGCCCGGATTTGCGCTCTGGTAGGACCACTTGCAGAATCCAGATCAAACACACGAAGACAAACAGCAGATTGCCGATGTAAAGCCGGGACAGTATGCCACTACTGACGAATGAAAGTGCCGTGCTGGGACCTGCTGCCAAGACATACAGCGGGAGCGCATAGCGAGATCGTAAGAAGAATAATACGATCAAATTGATAACAATGGCTCCCACTATCCCAAGAAGTGGCAATATTGGCATGACATAGGCCAATCCCACGGACATCAAGAGATAAAGGAGCAGCGTTATAGTCATTGCCGGTGGCAACGGCAATGAAACGGACGATTGAGAAGTAGGTTTATTCTGTCTCACCGCAATAATCCTCACTTTATGTTGCTTTAGAGGTCATTCCGCAGTTTCTCGTTTGGCTCGATTAAGTACTGTAGCGAAGGCTATTCCTACCTTTGAAAGCAGATCCTCAGCTTCTAGCACTTTTGAACTATTACTTTTTTGGGCGTCGACGATCAACAAGACGATATCGGAGAGCGAAACAAGATTTATCGTATTGGTGTTGCTCAGAAGTGATGGAGCATCGAAGATGATCAAATCGGCCTGGTTTGAAAGTAGCTCGGTCAAGGGCTGCAAGCCATCAATGCGTAGTACCTCTTCGGCAGCACCTGCTGGTTTCTGCCGGTTTGTTGTTCCGATTGGAACAAAGCCAAGTTTAACGACATTGGTGGTCAGAATAGGGGAAGTGCCGACCATGCCGGTAGATAAAGCTCGAATGGCATCCAAGGTGCCAACTGTACCGGGCAGTTGCAGCCACGTATGGAGAACTGGATGATCAATGTTGGCATCTACCAATATGGTGCGTAGTCCACTCTGAGCGGCTGCCAGAGCCAGGCTGGTTGCCACAGTACTTTTTCCTTCACGTCCTTTTGGACTGGTCACGGTGATTACTCGTAGTCGCTGCTCGTGCTCACCTGCCCGGTAGCGCAAGCGGCGCAGCAGCGGCAGGCTCTCTGACGCTGCCTCCCGCAGTGCCTGGAGGCGCAGCCGATCATTATTCAAACCTGACAGTACCGGAATAAGCGCTGTGATATGCGGCAGCACCAGGTCTCGTTTCTTGCCGCGTAGCGGTAACCTTCTGGAGAAACCACCTGCCAGCAATGCACCTCCCAGGCCCATAATCAGCCCAACAATTGGTGAGAGTGCCAGGCGTAGCCACCAGGTTGATCCCGTACCTGGAATGGTAGTTACACGTGGATGAACATTAAGTGGCTGGAGAATCTCGGTGCTGCCGTTGATTCCGAGCTGTCTTAGTGACAACATTTGTGTATAAATTGAGTTGGCGAGACCCTGCTGTTCTCTGTTCAGATTTACCTCTGAACGTGCCAGGAAAGTATTTTCCTGACCCGTGGCATTCAAATTGTCAACAGTTGCTTTGGAGACATCTGCATCATGCTGTACAGCCTGATACTCGCTACTCAATGCTTTCAGTAAGCCATTGAGTACATACATACGCTCTACATGAAAATTATCCACGAAAGCCTGGTACACACTGGTAACGACAGTTATGGCGTCAACTGGCGTGGCTCCTATTGCCGTTAATTCCAGTACCCGGGTACCGGTGATAGCATTCGCTGATACCAATCCTTGCAGTTCGCTCACTTGCAGGTCTTTGAATCCTGGTAACTTGTTGAGCTTCGTAAGCGCCAGGCTCAGGGTATCAGGATCAAGAAAGAGTTTGGAGTAAAGTGTAGTAGAAAGGTTACCGCTGATTAGACCCATATTGGCCGGAAGCTGCATCTGAAGTTGTAGGGTTGCTTGATAAGTGTCGGGCGTTGAAAGAACTGGCGTGAATAAAGTAATGCCAGAGCGGGTGTTCGTTGCGCGTCCTTCTGTTGAGGAGGAGGAGGTGGTGGTTGATATGGTACCAACTTGCGAGAAATATGTATAGCTGGTGGTCAAGATCATCGAAAGCAATAGAAACCAGCCCCAACGGAGTAGAAATCTACTATACCTGGTCAGCCTACCTCGCCAACTCGGTTGCACCGCTTGAAATTTGTTGTTCATCATTTCACCTGTCAAAGCCCTTTCCAGGTATTCTGGAAGTTATATATCCATGCATTAACAAGAGCATATATATGTATCCATAAAAGTCGCGTTTCCCCTTTTTCCCCAGGGCTTATAGTACTTGTTTACTAATAAGTATCGGAAGAAGATGACAGTTGAGAATAGGTTAATGTTTTCTTTGTGCTCTTAAGATTTCTTAACCAACTTATGGAGGTATATCGCGGCAGGCCTGAGTGAATCCTTGTTTACAACCAGGTCTTAACTCGTTCATAACCTCTTTGCCCTTCTCAAGCGCAACAGGCCCTGCTACAATACAGGGCATATTTTATAAGGAGTGTTTATGAGCCATGTCTAAAGCATCACTACATATTGGAATTGACCTCACCGGCACCTGGCGAAGGCAAACCGGAATATTTCGTTATGCGGTGGAAGTTGCCAAACAGCTGCTTCTGCTCCAGGAAGATGAGCCGAGTATACGATATGTACTCTTTTTCGCGCGTGAAATTCATCCAGAATTTGCGCCCTTGCAAGATTCTTTTGATGCCGTAATCTGCCCAACGACAAACGAGCTTATTATCAAGCAATTCTGGTTTCCGTTTGTGTTGCCGCGCCTGCGGCTGGATGTGATGCATTATCCCTCATTTCCTCCACCGTACTTTCAACCGTTTGGGCCACGTACAGTAATGACCCTGCATGATGCCGGACCATGGCGTTATGCTCAGGCTTTAACGTTGCATGGGCGATTATATTTCCGTACGTTGCTGGCACGCGGCACACGTAGCTGCTCTCGTGTGATCGCTGTCTCGGAGCATGCAAAGACGGAGATCGTGCATTTCCTGGGTGGTCGTTACCTCTCCAAAATTTCAGTCATTCCTGAAGCTGCACGACCGGAGTTCGCAGTTGCTTGTAGCGAGACCTTTAAGGACGAGGTACGAACACGCTATGAACTTCCTGCTCGTTACCTCTTCACCGTTTCGACAGTTGAGCCGCGTAAAAACCTGGTGACATTGCTCGACGCTTATTCGAGGCTAAGAAAAGAG
>WNFT01002308.1_pt1 | contig 16329 bp, 13 predicted proteins | sample 5400191 | NCBI WGS metagenome assembly WNFT01 (sample SAMN13153359, study PRJNA577476) | soil metagenome | isolation source: 80 cm saprolite under Madrone tree | place: USA:California | collected 2016-06-14 | reverse complement strand
TTGGAGATCACCGGTCCCAGCGTCGCGAGCAAGCCCACCGCGATAAGTGCGGCAACGACGCTTATCGCCAGGACTTCGCCCCAGAACTGGCGAATCACCTGCCAGTGCGACGCCCCAATCGCTTTGAGCGTGCCAATTTCTATCGTTCTCTCGCGTACTGTGATAAAGACCGCAAAAATAATCACCAGCGTGGCGGTCACAATCGCCACGATCAGCGCCAGCTTGATACTATTTTGCGCAGTATTGAGCCCGTTAATCGTATTGGCATAGGTAGAAGCTTCCGTCACGACATCGTAGGCTTTGCCCAGCGTGTTACGCAGCCTGGCTGCCAGCGCGTCTACCTGCTCGTAGCTCTGCGCGTAGACGGTGATCGAATCCACGCCACTTAGTGAGAAGACGCTCTGCATCGTTGCCAGTGGCACAACCAGCGAGTTGTTGGCAAACTCCTGATCAGTGGTGTAGAGACCAATGATGGTAAAGGTTTTCCCTTTCAAGGTGAAGGTTGAGCCGACCGTCAGGCTATTGTTCTCTGCCAGCGTCTGGCTCATCATCGCGACATAGGAAGTGGCGTCGCTCGCCTGGAAGGTTCGCCCCGCTACAAGGGTGGGTGTACTTCCGCCCGCCAGGGTAAAATGCGCCGCGCCCGTTGAAATACCGTTGACCGTGGGCGGGATTGAGATCGATCGCCCAGCGGGCGTTTGAATAGTGCTAGTCTTGAGTGTGCTCGCCGTGTCAGAGCGCCTCAAGCTCTCCTCGATGTTGGCAACGCCTGGCAGATTCTTCACTTTCGCAGCTGTACTGTTGGGGACAGGGGTAACAGTTTGCTGGAGAAAGAAACCTCTGCCACTTTGTTGCCCTCCGCCCGGTGTTCCTGCATTCGCTGTACTCTGTCCGGCGCTCTGGCTATCGTTGGTCGCATAATTGATAGTGATCGCCGTCCCCACCTCTTGATGCACATTCGCCAGTTGTTGCTGCGCGCTACTATTCAGGCTGACCATCGCAGCCACAAGCATTAAACTCGCTCCCAGCAGGAAAACCACCAGGAGCAATCGCAGCGGGTTGCGCAGCACATTCCTCATGCCGCCTATTACAATGTCCATGTACTCTGCTTCCTTCTTTCTAGTTGTGAGAACGCCAATCAGGCCTTCCCGGTGAGAAATAAAAGAAAGCCCCTTGGGTTCCTAAACAGGAGTATACAAGGCATCTATCAGAAATGATTAGGCAATTTGTAAAAGAGTTGTAAAATTTGTCTGGACATATCCTTTAAACTGTAAGCGAAGCGTTTTCTAGCTGAGGAGCTAATTCAAAATGTATCCGAAGGAGAAGAACCGGTGTACTGTCGAGGCATCAGAGGGGCAACCACTGTGGAGCATAACGATCGAGAGGAAATACTGGCAACAACCGCAGAATTATTACAATTGATGATAAGTCAGAATGAGCTGCTTGCTGAAGATGTTGCAAGTGCCATCTTCACCGTCACCGCTGACCTGGACGCTGAATTTCCGGCGCTTGCCGCCCGCCGGTTGGGCTGGACGGAGGTAGCCTTGATGTGCGCACAAGAGATTCCCGTGCCCGGCAGCCTGGGCATGTGTATCCGTATTTTGCTGCATGTCAATACTACACGCAGCGCCGCAGAAATACAGCATGTCTACATCCGTGGAGCAGTTAATCTGCGCCCGGCGTTTGCCATGAGTCAAGACGGATGACTCCCTGGGACCCGCGCGGGGTCCCATATTTGCACAAACGAGAAGCGCTCATGCAGTATCTGTTCCATCAGCGGCAGGGCTGACCCATTGGCTCAGATATGGTCGAGAGCGCCAACAAGCTCAGCATGCAGGTCCGACCCAAAGGTCCCGGCATGCATTGGGCTCCCCGATACGTCAATCCCATGCTCGCCTTGCGCGCGGCGGCCTGCAATGAACGCTGGGGGGAGGCGTGGCAGGAGCTGAAGCTCACCCCCTAGGTACTAATACTCATTACTTTTCAAATAAAACATGCTATGCTAGCTCAGCATTTATAATTCATGCAGGAAAGGATATTTCCCGCTAGAGGAGCAAACGGGAATACTCTGTTTGATAGGAATTAAGCGTGTATGAAGAAAATCGTAAAGCTGATAAATCTCGCATGGCGCAAGGAGCTTTACCCGGCGCCGAAACCACTACCCCGTACCCGCTCATTCTGGATAAGTCTGGCCCTGGTGGCCCTGGCGGTCCTGGTGTACAGCATCTACTTCAGTATTTTCCTCACGACGAAGCAGGACGCTTTTAAGACGAATGGCGAAGACCTGGGCATTATGGACCAGGCTATCTGGAGCTTGCTGCATGGGTCGCTGTTTCACCAGACCGTCTGCAATGTGCTCACCGATACCAATTGCTACGGGCTCAACGGCATTCCCCGCTTTGCCATCCACTTTGAACCAATCCTTTTTCCCACCGCGCTGCTCTACCTGCTCTGGCCCGACCCGAGAGCCTTGATGATCTTGCAGGTGCTCGTCGTGGCAAGCGGCGCGTTTCCCGCCTTTTGGCTGGCGCGTTTGCGCCTGCGCACTGCCTGGGCGGCGGTGCCTTTCGCCTTGCTCTACCTGCTCTATCCGGCCCAGCAATATGCCATCAACTTCGATTTTCATGCCGAGACCCTGGCGAGCGCGCTGCTGCTCTTTGCCCTCTATTTCCTCTTTACGCGCAAGACGCCCTGGTTCTTTGTTTTCGTGATCCTCTGCCTGGCCTGTAAGGAAGAGATCGCAGGCATCATCATCATGCTCGGCCTCTGGACGCTACTTCTGCAGAGACGTTGGCGCCTTGGCCTGGCGATGATCGCACTGGCCGTCGGCTGGACCGGCATCGGCTTGCTCGTGGTTCACTTCTCCAGTCCCATAGGGCACTCCCCGCTCGCCTCGCGCTACGTCTATCTGGGGAACAGCCCCGTGCAGGCCGCCCTCACCATCCTTATGCACCCGCTCAGTATCGTCAAGGGGCATGTGCTAGAGCCGAGCCATATGCTGTACCTGCGCAAGCTCCTGGCACCGGCGGGCTATCTGCCGCTGCTGGCTCCCTGGGTGCTGGTGCTGGCTACGCCTACGTTCGCCCTGAACCTGCTCAGTTCCACGCCCAATATGTATAGTGGCGACTTCCAGTATAACGCAGAGATCGTCCCCATTCTGATTTTCGCCAGCATCGAGGCGACGGTGCTGATTGTCTGGATGGTGCGCCGGTTTCTAGCGAGCATGAGCGTGCAGCACGAGAGCTGGGAGCCGGAGCCGAGCACCGGACCAATCCCTCGGCGGGCACCCGTGCTTTCGCCTGTGCAGCTCGTGCTGGTTGGCGTTCTCGCGCTGGTCGTCTGCTATACGCTGGCAAACGTCTTCAACAGCACGACCCAATACAACGTCTACAGCGCGATGCCCTACGCCAATGGCTTCATTTGGCCCAAGGTGACACCGCACAACAGGCTGGCGTCCCATTTTCTTGCCGAGATCCCGGCTGGTGCCTCCGTCTCGACCCAGACCAGTCTGGTGCCCCACCTGAGCCAACGTAAGAGCATCTACCTCTTCCCCTACGCGGTTGGCCACGCCGATTATATCCTGCTGGATGCCACTGGCTACACCTATCCCTTCAAGGACTATCGCACCTTCTCCACGGCGGCGAAAGCAACCTTGCAGCGTGGCGATTACGGTGTTGTGGACATGGATGATGGCTATCTCCTGCTCAAGTTAGGCTACCCGGCAGCGGATATTACGCCTGCGCTCCAGATGATAGACGATGACGCACACACCAACTGAATCAAAGGTGGATGCATACACGCGCAGAGAAGCGTTACATTGACAGGATTACAACTCGCATGATATGATTTCACCACGACAATGGGCTGTTCTATTGTCATGTCTTTCTGTTCAATTTATTATCCCCGATCGCCCGAGGTCGCGTGATCTGGTTAGTGCGCGGCCATAGCCGTCCCGCAATATATGTAACCGGTCCAACCTGGGCCGGGTGCGAGTGTGTAGTCTAATGAATCGTCAGTATCATCATTGGTTTAGTCCTTCCCTGGAGCGTGACATGGAGTTGTTGGTTTTCGGCCATGCAGGCGCCAGGATACTAGTTTTTCCGACTTCAATGGGCCGGTTCTTCCAGTGGGAAGACTCAGGCATGATCGCAGAGCTTAGTGAGCATTTGGAACGTGGCTGGATTCAGCTGTTTTGCGTGGATAGCGTCGATGAAGAGAGTTGGTACGCTAAATGGAAGCCACCGGCTGAACGGGCAAGGAGACAGGTGCAGTATGATCAGTACCTGCTGAACGAAGTCCTGCCGTTCACCAGGCAGCTTAACTCCGATCCCTTCCTGATTTCTACCGGTACAAGCTTCGGCGCTTATCACGCCGTCAATTTTGCTTTCCGCCATCCCGAACTGGTTGACCGGGTTATTGGGCTGAGCGGCTTCTACGATATTGAGAGATTTACGAATAGCTATTCAGACGACAATGTCTACTTTAATAATCCCTGTGACTTCATCAAGAACGAGCATGACCAGGGCCGCCTGGAGGCCCTGCGGCACATAGACGTTATCCTTGCCGTTGGCCGTGATGACACCTCGTGCTCTAATAACGAGTACTTTTCGAACATCCTGTGGAGCAAACAGATCTGGCATGCCCTGCGTATCTGGGATGGCTGGGTTCACGACTGGCCGTATTGGAAACAGATGATCCGTATGTACATCGGTGGTCACGATTGAGAGGGGAGCATTGTATGACTTTGAAGGTCGGCTTGTTGGTCGGGCGGGAATGGTCTTTTCCTCCCGCCTTCATTGAAGAAGTTAGCCGTCGCGATGAAGGCGTCGTCGCCGAGTTCGTCAAGCTCGGCGGCACGCGCATGGACGAACCGTGTCCTTATGCAGTCATTATCGACCGTATCTCACACGAGGTGCCATATTATCGCCTCTATCTCAAGTACGCCGTCCTGCAAGGTGTGACGGTGGTCAATAATCCTTTCATGTGGACCGCGGACGACAAGTTCTTCGAGGCATCCCTGGCCACAAAGCTGGGTGTCGCCAGTCCAAAAACCGTCGTCCTGCCAAACAAAGAATACGTTCCCGGTATCGTCCACGAGGAGAGCCTGCGCAACCTGATCTACCCGGTGGACTGGCATGGCATCATTAACTATGTTGGCCTCCCCTGCGTGCTGAAAGACGCCCTGGGAGGTGGCTGGAAGGACGTGTTCATCTGCCACTCCCTGGAAGAATTGCTTTTTCACTATAACCAGTTTGGCCTGCGCACAACAATCGTCCAGGAATTCATCGAGTGGGAACAGTACGTCCGCTGCATCGCCCTGGGGCAGGAAGAAGTCATGCCCATCAAGTACAACCCGGGCGAGCGCAAATATTATGTTGAACACGAGCATCTCAGCCCCGAACTCGGCCGTCGCATCGTGGACGACACGCTCAAGCTCGTGCGCGCGCTGGGTTACGATATGAATTCTCTCGAGTGGGCTGTACGCGATGGCATTCCCTATGCCATCGATTTCATGAATCCCGCGCCCGACATGGATATCTACTCGCTGACTCCATTTTATTTCGATTGGGTGGTCAAGCGCATGGCTGATATGGCTATTCGTTTAGCCAAACAGCCACGTCCCCAACAACGCGACTTGCGCTGGGACACCTTTCTGACTGCAAACCGCGATGTAGGTGTAGACCTCCCAAATTCAGAAGCTATAGCTTCATCGGCAGCACATCCACGCAAAGCAAAGGGAGTGCAGGGGGCGTAGCCCTTGCTCACCACCCGCGGCGACGCATATGAAAGAGCAGAGAGCGGCTACACCCGCAAACTGGAGGTATATCTTATGTCACTGCGAGAAGCGATTGAAAGCTATCACGACCTGCTAACCGATGAGTTAGCCGGGGCATCCCAGGCCCAGCTTGATGACCAGCAGCAGCGGCGTGGACTCTTCTTCAATCAACGACCGCTGTGCACCGTACTGCGGCCACGTTTCATGACACCTGAACAGTATCGCTTCCTGCAGACGCGGGTGCGACTGCTGCTGCACACCTTGGATAAGGTTTATCATGTCGCCTTGGAAGATGCAAACTTTCGTGCCCAGTTCGGCCTGCTCGACTGGGAGGAGCAGCTTCTGCGGCACGATCCCGGCTTTCGCGCTCCCAGTCCGACATCCCGTGTGGATACGTTCTTCGTCACGGGTCGCGGCGGGCTGCGCCTGACAGAGTACAATGCTGAGACACCCGCAAGCCCGGCCTACAATGATATGCTGGCAGAGGCATTTCTGGGCTTGCCGGTGATGCGCGAGTTCCTGCGCCACTACGAGGTGCGTACCTTGCCCGCCCGCCACAGCGTCCTCTATGCGCTCCTCGATGCCTACGAGCAATGGGCTGGACACCGGGAAGCACCACGTATCGCCATCCTCGACTGGCGCGAGGTGCCGAGCTACAACGAATTCGTAATGTTCGCGGACTACTTCAAATCGCAAGGCCTGGACTGTATCATCGCCGACCCGCGCGAAGTAGAATACCGCAATGGACAACTTGTTGCCGGTGATTTCCACATCACATTGATCTATAAACGCGTGCTCATCAGTGAACTGATCGAACGCGGCGGCATCGATCAACCGATCGTACAAGCAGTGCTCGACGGTGCCGCTTGTATGGTCAACCCATTCCGCTGTAAAATTTTGCATAAGAAGGCCAGCCTGGCCGTCCTGAGCGATGAGCGCAACGCCAACCTTTTTACTGAAGAAGAGCTTGAGGCTATTGAAGCCCACATCCCCTGGACATGCCGCGTCGAGGAGCGCTATGCCAGCTATCATGGACAGGCGGTTGACCTGGTCCCGTTTATTCTCGAGCACCGCGAGCGCCTGGTGCTCAAACCGAACGATGAGTACGGCGGCAAGGGGATCATCCTGGGCTGGGAGACCGACTCCAGCGGCTGGGCGCAGGCACTGCAGATAGCGTTGACCGAACCTTATATCGTACAGGAGCGGGTGACCATCCCCAGCGAACCTTACCCCAGCGTGATCGATGGCCACCTTGAGTTGATTGACCGGATGCTGGATACCAACCCATTCGTCTTCTACGGCGACTACATGGACGGCTGCCTCTCGCGCCTCTCAACCCAGGCGTTGTTGAACGTCACAGCCGGCTCAGGCTCTGCCGTAGCAACATTTGTAGTGGAAAAGCGTTAAACCGAGAGGAGATGGTATGAAAGCACCTTCACTCACCATCGGCATCGAGGAAGAATACCAGATCGTCGACCCGCAGACGCGGGAACTGCGATCCTACATCACCCAGATCCTGGAGGAGGGCCGGCTCATCTTGCGCGAGCAGGTCAAGCCCGAGCTACACCAGGCCATGGTCGAGATCGGTTCCTCGGTCTGCCAGACACCGGCTGAACTGCGCAACGAACTGATACGGCTGCGGGGCGCCATCATGGAACTGGCCGGGAAGAACGGCCTGAAGATCGTCGCAGCGGGCACCCATCCTTTTTCCTCGTGGTTGACCCAGGAGATTACACCTCAGGAGCGCTACATGGGAGTGAAGCAGGACATGCAGGAGCTCGCCCAGCGCTTGTTGATCTTCGGCACGCATGTACACGTGGGTATTGAAGACCGCGAGTTTCTCATCGATGCCATGAATGTCGTCCGTTACCTGCTGCCCCACGTGCTCTGCCTGTCCAGCAGTTCGCCATTCTGGATGGGACGCAACACCGGCTTAAAGTCTTACCGCAGCATCATCTTCCGCAACTTCCCCCGCAGCGGTGTTCCACGCACGTTCCAGTCCTGGGAGGACTTCGCCTACCTGGTGGAGACGCTGGTGCGTACAAATACCATCCCTGATGGAAGCAAAATCTGGTGGGATGTACGCCCGAACTGGTCGTATCCCACGCTGGAATTCCGCATCTGCGATGTCTGCACACGCGTGGATGAAGCGGTGTGCATAGCAGCCATTTTCCAGGCCATTATAGCCAAGCTCTGGAAGCTGCGCCGCGACAATCTGACTTTCCGCATCTACCCTGCTGAGCTGATCGAAGAGAACAAGTGGCGTGCCGTGCGCTACGGCCTGGACGGAAAGTTGATCGACTTCGGCAAGCAGCAGGAGCTACCGGCCCGTGACCTGATTCGCGAGTTAATCGAGTGGTTCATCGGCGATGTCATAGACGAGCTGGGCAGCCGCCACGAAATAGAGTACGTCTACCGCATCCTGCAGGAAGGCTCGAGCGCCGACCGCCAGCTGGCCACCTTCAATCGGACAGGTGACCTGCATGCGGTGGTAGATCAGTTGATTCAAGAAACAAGCGAAGGAGTTGAGTAGTATACATTGTCACGTTCAATCACAATCGAAGACCTCTATAAAATCAAATTTCTCAGCAGGCCACGCGTCTCGCCGGATGGTCAGCGCGTCGCTTTCGTCGCCACAGCTATAGACGAGCGTAAGCATGCCTATCATGCATCGATCTGTGTCGCCCCAACCGGGGGTGGTGAAGCGAGACGCTTCACAGGTGACCCCTCCAACGCGCATAGCCCGGCCTGGTCCCCTGATGGACGCTGGCTAGCCTTTGTATCCGATCGCGAAGGCGAGTCCACCGGCAAAAACGCTAGAGAGCATGGCAAGGGCAAACCGCAGGTGTGGCTCATCCCAGGCGATGGAGGCGAAGCTCATCAACTCACCTTCATGCCGCATGGAGTCTCTAATCCTACCTGGTCACCGGATAGCCAGCACCTTGTGTTTAGCGCAGCAGTTGGCCCACTGGATGAAGAGACCGAGGACGGCAAACCTCTGCCCAGGGTGCGAGTAATCGATAGACTGCTCTACCGGCTCGACGGTGTCGGTTTTATTCATGATAAGCGTCAACACCTGTTCCTGGTTGATCTTGCCGGTGGTGAACCCCAACAACTTACAGATGGAGATTGGGACGACAAAGACCCTGCATGGTCTCCCGATGGGACACATATCGCTTTCACTTCGAGCCGGGGCGAAGACCGCTGGCGGCTGCCTTGTCCAGATATCTACACACTGCCCATACAGAACAACCAGGCAGGCAAGCTGCGATGCCTGACTGATGGAACGCGTTCCTGTTATTCACCATCATGGTCTCCCGAAGGCAAAACAATTGCGTTTATAGCTAAACCCAAGCTGCGCTCGGCCAACCACACCGAACTTTTCATCATCGCTGCCGGGTCAAAGCCAGGTGCGGTCCGCTGTTTGACGGGCGAGTTTGAAGGCAGTTGCTCCGATTGGACGAACAGCGATATGACCAATGAGCAGTTGCTGCCTGCGCCCCAATGGTCATCAGACAGCAAGATGCTCTATATACTCGCGTCACAAAGAGGGGCCACGCGTGTGTACGCCATCTCCAGCGAAGGCGCGGGAAAGCAGCCGCCAGTACTCACACCAGGTAATGTGCACGCGATGGATTTCAGCACCGATCGCGCTAAGAGCACCATTGCAGTACTCATCGAAGACTCTACGCACCTGGCTGAGATCTTCGTGTGCCCGGTAGCAACGCCGGGCGAGTTACGCCAGCTTACCAGTTTTAACGACGCTCTGCTCGACGAGTTGGCATTAGCGGCACCCGAGTATATGCCCTACACCGGCGCAGATGGTTGGCCGATGGACGGCTGGATTCTCAAACCACGAGACTTCGATGCGGGGCGGAAATATCCGCTGGTTGTAGAAATCCACGGCGGCCCAAACACCCAGTATGGCTACGGCTTCATGCACGAAATGCAGGTGCTTGCTGCGGCCGGCTACGTTGTGCTCTACACCAACCCGCGTGGCAGTCTCGGCTACGGGCGAGATTTCGCGCTGGCCGTGCGCGGCGCCTGGGCGGTAAAAGATTCGCTGGATATTATGGCCGGTGTGGATGCCCTGCTACAAAAAGGCTACATCGACGAGCAGCGTATGGGCGTGATTGGTGGCAGCTACGGCGGCTTTATGACCAGCTGGCTGGTCGGTCACACGGATCGCTTCAAAGCAGCGGTAGCAGACCGCAGTGTGACCAATCGCTTCTCCTTCTTTGGCAGCAGCGACATCGGCTGGGACTTTACCGACGATGACATGGAGACGCCGCCCTGGGATGACCCCGAACGCTATATGCGCATGTCTCCTATCACCTATGTGAAGCACATACACACCCCGCTGCTGATCATTCACAGCGAAAGCGACCTGCGCTGCAACATAGAGCAGTCTGAGCAGCTTTTTGCCGCCCTGAAATACCTGGATCGTGAGGTGCTGTTCGTGCGCTTCGAAGGCCAGAATCACGGCCTCTCGCGCAGCGGGCACCCCAAATCGCGCCTGGAGCGCCTGGGGCATATAAAAACATGGTTTGAGAAGCATCTATAACTGTGCATTGTACGGTTATACTTTTCCTCTTAATGAGGGCTGATTCTCACCGCTTTTAATGGTAGACTTATAAGAGTGACCAAACAGATGCGGTAAAGAACATTCAGTCACCTTCTTTAATGAGAGGAGAAATGTCTATGGCCGGAGATCATACCTCGCTGGCAACCGTCTACAAAGGCTGGGATGCCTACCAGCAGCAGCTGGTCAACGCTATCACCCCACTTTCGCCTGACCAGCTTACCCTGCGCGCCGCACCAAATCTGCGCTCAATCGGCATGATTGCTACACACCTCATCGCCGTGCGTGCCAGGTGGTTTCACAATCTGATGGGCGAGGGTGGTGCAGAACTCGCTCGAATAGGAACCTGGGACCGCAGTGGCCAACCTGTACGCAGCGCAGACGAGTTGGTCAGTGGGCTTGAGACAACCTGGCAGATGATCCAGGACGCCCTTGCTCGCTGGACTACAGCTGATCTAGAGTATATCTTCCAGGACACATACCAGGGAGAGGAATATAAGCTTTCGCGCCAGTGGATCATCTGGCACGTCATCGAACACGATCTCCATCACGGCGGTGAACTGTCCTACTCGCTTGGTATGTATGGACTAGCGGCACTGGATATCTAGCAGAGAAGCGAAATAGGCCGCGGACGGCTTATTTCGCTTCTCTCATCTTCCTCAGAGCTTCAAGCTGCTTCTTGCCACGCTCCTCCAGTTGCGCCTTCCACTCACTCTTGTACTGGCGCATCGTGTCCACGAGTGTTTGCGCTATGGCTAAATTCCTGTACCACTTGTGGTTCGCAGGCACGATGTACCAGGGAGCCTCTTCAGTGCTGCAATTGGTAAGCGCATCTTCATAGGCTTCCTGGTAATCATCCCAATACTGCCGTTCTACCCAATCGCTCGCGTCAATTTTCCAGGCCTTATCCTTATCCTGCTCGCGGGCCAGTAAGCGCCGTTCTTGCTCGTCCTTGCTGATATAGAGAAAGAACTTGAGTATAATCGTACTATTGCTAGCAAGCGACTTTTCAAAGTTATTAATCTCTTTGTAGCGACGGCTCCAGACATCTTTTGGTACAAGATTGTGCACACGCACAACCAGCACATCTTCGTATTGAGAACGATTGAAAACGCCCAACACGCCCCCGGCCGGTACGGCCTTGTGAATGCGCCACAAAAAATCGTGTGCCAACTCCTCCTGGGTCGGTTCCTTAAACGAATGTACGATACATCCCTGGGGATTGACACGGCTGAGGACATGACGAATGGTACCATCTTTACCGCTCGTATCCATACCCTGTAGAATCATGAGGAGCGCCTGGTGCTGTGCCGCCGCCATCATTTCTTGCAGCTCATTCAGCTCATCATCCAGTTTCTCTAGCAGCGTAGCGGCTAAGGCACGATCGGTCATATCATCTGTGTAGCCCGGGTCATAGTCCTTCAGTTTGACTTTGGTGCCTTCTTTAACTTTCCATAAGAGGTCTGTCGCCATTGCTGAAATCCTTTCTGATTGAACGGCAATCAAGGACATTATAGATAGCGAAAAAATGGACGTCAATATCTGAGAACAGGCTTGTAACGATGTCACCGGTGAATTATCATCTTCTATAGAAGAATAAGGAAGCCGAGCATAATGATACTATCCAACCTGTTGAGCAATACAACCAGCGCAGCAAGTGCCTTCGCACAAGTCCAAACCGTCCTTATCCTGTTAGTGATAACGCTCATCGTAGCGTTGATCTCACGACGTCTACGGCTGGTATACACACTGGTACTTGTGGTTGCTGGCCTCTTGATCGGATTCCTGCCTTTTCTCTCACAGGTGCATCTAGACCCCAACGTGGTCCTGTTTCTCTTCCTGCCAGCGCTCCTCTTTGAGGGGGCATGGAACGTCGAGGTTGAGAAACTGGCGGCAGATTGGCTTCCAGTAGTATTGTTAGCGATTCCTGGCATCGTCATCTCATTAGCGCTCGTGGCGGCTATAGTACACTGGGGTACCGGCCTCGCATGGCTGCTGGCGCTCCTATTGGGAGCGATGGTCTCACCCACAGACCCTGTCGCGGTCCTCTCTTTGATGGACCAGCTTGGCATAGCGGATCGCCTGCGGACCATCGTGGAGGGGGAAAGCCTGTTCAACGACGGCGTTGGGGTTGCTGCCTTCGAGATTTTCCTGCTACTCCTGATGCCCTCCCTGGGTGCGACCGTATTAGGGAACGATGCCTCGTGGTGGGCGGTTGTGATAGATACCATCTGGCTGATGTTCGGCGGCCTGGCTCTCGGTCTTATCGTCGGATGGGTGACGGCTCGCCTTTTACGCCACGTCGATGATCACCTGATTGAAATTACCGTGACCTTCAGCGTGGCTTACGGCGTGTACCTTGCTGGAACCGCTTTGCGCACCTCAGGTTTACTGGCAGTGGTGGGGGCAGGGCTTGTAATAGGTAGCTATGGACGCCGGACGGGCCTGTCCGAGCGAGCACAAGAGGCCGCTCATGATGTCTGGGAATTCATCGCCTACCTTGCCAACTCCTTACTCTTTCTCCTGCTTGGCATAGAAATTGGCTCAACCAACCTGGCACAAGCTTTCCCTGGTATCTTGTGGGCGCTGCTCGGAGTTGTGGTAGGCCGGGTACTGATGGTCTACACACTCATACCCTTGCAGGACGCGCTAGCTCGCGGGTTGGAACGTCGCAGGGATAAGCTGCCTCGTTTTTTACCTGTGCCCCGTCCCATCCCCAGGACATGGCGTCCGCTGCTTGTCCTCTCTGGTCTACGCGGTGCACTCTCCATCGTCCTGGTACTCAGCTTGCCAGATACCATTGCCCAGCGAAACTTTATAGCAGATATTGTCTATGGTGTCGTGCTGGTAACGCTGCTCGGCCAGGGCCTGGCGCTTCGTGTGCTCCTCCCCCGCTGGCCAAAGGAAAATGAAGAAACACCCACAGAAAAGCCCTCCTAAGAGCCTTTCTCTCTGACCCTGGTTGTAAGGGAAACGTGCATCGACTTACATCATAAAACCATAACTAAACCTTAACCAGATCATCACCTTTTCTCTCTTCCCTCATCTTCCGCTTTTCATGATAATGGCTAAGGCAATTTGTAATGTCACGTGGTACTTTTCCGTCAAAATTGCTCTGATAGGCCAAACGCAAAGGCAATGTATCGCCTGTAACATCGCGGTAGGCGCAATTTGCGGTCAATGCCATGAACGCACCTGTAAGGCACGTTCTGAATAGTGCGGTAAAGTAAGGATATTTTATCGTAGGTTGTTGAGCTGGCTCAGCTAGCCTTAGAAAAGGACACAGTGATATTTTGATGAATTGGCAAGTCTTCACATTCGTATCGTCGGCTATCGCGGTTCTGGCGATCGTTCTAGGAACCATCATTGCTCTCAGATCACAGGCAGCCTACCGCAAGCTGGCAAAAGCAAAGGAGCAACTGCAAAAGAGTAACGCTGAATTGCACAACACCATCGTCGACATGCGCACCTCGTTGGAGATGCGTCTAGCCTCTGAGGAAAAGAGAAACCTGGAGCTAGAGCAGCGTATGGAAATGGAAGATCAGGCCCATAGCAGGAGCATGGAGGCGCTTGAACGGAAGTCCCTTGAATTGCAAAAGAGAAACCTGGAGCTAGAGCAGGCTAACGAGTATCTGCAGCAGGCTCTAGCAACAGCCGCTAAGCCGACAGTGCAGCAGGTTATGACTTCAGAAAACAAGAAATCACGCTCACGAGCAAAGCCAACTGCGCGAAAAACCACTGCAGGGCTAGACAATGGCACTAGCCCTGGATGAAATAGGTCTCGGGTAGCCCTAATATAAGTAAAAAAGCGGACGATCTCGCAACCTGGTTGCGAGATCGTCCGCCAGTTAGTGTGGTTGTACCGCGTGACGCGGGCCAGTGGGAAAAAATGCGGAGCGCTTACTATCCTGAATCAATTGTGCGCGTGGCATGGTTTCAAGGAAATGGCTTCGAGTTCGTTGAAGCGTCAAAAGGCATGCATCGCCAGGGTCAGTCCAAGCATCGACTTTCTCCCACCATTGTCCGTCTTAATGGTGATAGGAGTTTAGCCGAGACTGACACAGTGATCGAGACCAGGACGCTTTATGGAGACATTGAAGTTGACACCACCGCGAACTGCCGTTTGTTCAGCCGGGCACGCCGGGATGGTGGTGTGTGGCGATTGGCGAGCCTGGACGTCATCTATGAAAAAGACATGCTTGCCCCGGTGAATCCCTCTGATCATTTGACGATCAACCGGGAGGAGCTTCAGAGGTATCGTCCGTCCTACCGGTTCCTCTACTACACGCTCCATAGTATTGGGTGTTCAGTAGATCCGAATCTTCCCGGCGATGATCAGCCCGACCTTGTCGAGGCTTTGTACGCAAAGGCAGAAGACTGGTTGATGAAGAAGCGCTAGCGGCCCAATCTCTCGCCGGGGGTTTTCAACAACTTACTCAATGCTTTCAAGAAGGTCAAGAGGCATGCGCTCTTGACTGAACTGGAGGGTTGTCTGGCGCAACCGGAAAGTCACAGTGGTCTGGCAGTTTGTAACGCTTTTCGTAACGCTTTCGAGACGATCTCAGAATACACTAGAGGAAGAGGAGAAAGAAATGTGTATGTAGAGATATTCTTGAAAGCATGAAAAAAGGAGTTGCTCTCATGTCTTCCACAACATTGCCTCAAGGTCAAGTTAAGCAATGGCACGTCATCTTATTTGTCATCGTAGCCGGGCTCCTAACGCTCCTGGTGTTTTATGGAGGAATCCTTGATCTCCTCCTACTCAGTGGTCAATCAGGTTTTCCCTCCGAGATTCATCGCTGGCACGAGGGTCAGGCAGGCACCTTGATGGTGATCGTTTTCGGCGGAAGCCTGCTTGCCTTACTCTGGCGACCTCAGAGCAAGCCCTTGCTGGCACAGTTCATGGTACTCAGTATTGCCATCCTGAGCCTCGCCTTCGCGGCGGTTTCTGGGGCTGGGTTCAACCCTCTCGTGTTGGCAATTGGTGCAGTGCTTATCGGCATTCTGGTTGCTGCCTATCCGAAGCCTCGCGATCTAGTGAATGTGAGGCGTGAGGGATCTCTGAGCTACCCACTGCTTGCGATTACCTTGATTGCAGCGATTTTCTTAGCCCCCATTATTGCGCGCGAACTCAATTATCAAATCCTTGGGATGACGGAGCACGATGTCCATGCACTGAACTATCACTGGCTCACCTCCGTGCTGCTGTCCTTGCTCCTCATACTGAGCGGTTCATTGGCGGCCACAAGGCGGCCAGGGTGGAAGGTGTTGGCCTGCATCACTGGAATAGCCTTTCTTTACCTTGGTATTGTGGCGCTACTGCTGCCAGACTATGCCGGGAGCTGGGGGACCATCGGTGGAATCCTGGGGATCCTTTGTGGCTTAGGATACCTCGTCTCAACCTTGGTGGAGGCACGAAAGAGCAGGCGCGTGATCGGTTCTGGCATCACCGACATGTAGAGTACCTCGTTGTAGAGAGCAGAAACGGATTGGTATACAAAACACTGATTCCGAAGGTCTATATAAGAAGAAAGAGGGCCGCTTTCTCAGCGGCCCTCCTCCTTTCAAGCTAACCGAAAATTAGCTCAGGCGTTACAAGGGTTCTGTTTTGGAGCAGCCGCGCTATCGCGATACCGGTGAAAAGCAGGAGTGGCTGGCCGATGTGCTGACATTGAGTCGAGCGACAACTGGTGCAGTGCTTGCTGGATTGGTTGCTTCGGGCATCCGAGATCGCACGGGTACGGCTGGCCGACTAAGCTGGTCGATGCTCCTGCTGGGAGTAACGGCATTAGATTGGCTCGATGGGCCACTTGCCCGCCACGCCGGTGCTACACGGTTGGGCAGCGTGCTTGATATCGAGGCAGATTCCTGGCTCACATTGTGGTCTGCAGCTTGCGCAACGGCTTGGGGTGATCTGCCACGCTGGTGCTTGCTGCCCCCATACTCCGGTACCTGAACCCTCTCCTCGATT
>WNFT01002307.1_pt1 | contig 16330 bp, 16 predicted proteins | sample 5400191 | NCBI WGS metagenome assembly WNFT01 (sample SAMN13153359, study PRJNA577476) | soil metagenome | isolation source: 80 cm saprolite under Madrone tree | place: USA:California | collected 2016-06-14 | reverse complement strand
GATTCTTCTTCCTGAATCGTGAACGAGCATTTTCCTTCAACTGGAATCTCAAATGGTTCGCGTTGTTGCTGAGCGGGTTCTTGTTTTTCCGAATCGTCGCGCGAGGAAACAACTTCCTCGCCTTGAGCGGCGCGCTGATGCTTCTTTTTTCTTCCTACATCCAATGGTTTTTCTCCACGCCCACTTGCATGCCGGAGATGATCGCGATGGTGTTCTTCGCGCTCTGGGCGCTGCACACAATGCGCAGAGCCGAGTCTCGATGGGCAATCGCGGGCGCAGGAATGATCTTGCTCGTGGCGGTTGAACAGTTCGTCTTCTGTTGTTATCCGCGCTTTCAGATTCCCTTGGCCTATCTGGCGGTCGCACTGCTGATTGGAGGATCGACCTGCTATCGGAACCGGAACGAGAGCGCTCGCGAAACCCTGCATTTCTTCCGGTCGATATGTTTGATCACAGTCCTGGTGATCGCCGCCATGTTGGTCTGCCAGTGGTACCGGGAAGTTTCTCCAGCGATCAAGGAAATCCAAAGTCTGATCTATCCCGGGCAAGAGACTTTTTCCGGCGGATCATATTCCTGGGTTCGGTTGCTGGCGCCATTTCTGGAGTTTTCGTTGGGGCAGAATCATTATCCCGAACCGCTCGGCAATGCGTGCGAGGCGGCCGGCTTTCTTTTTTTGGCGCCGCTGCTGGCGGCCAGTCTCATTCGGGACGCCTGGCAGCGACGTGCGGACGGCGTTTTGATCGCCGTGGTTTTGTTTTTAGTGGGCGCGATCTGGTTTATGTCCCTGGGTATCCCGACATGGTTGGCTCGAGCGACCGGTTGGTCATACGTCGTTTCCACCCGCGCGATTTTGGCGGTCGGAGTGGCGTCAATCGCTGGCCTGGTTCGGCATCTTGCTTCGCCGCGCCAAGCATTTGAATACCAAAAGCGGTCGCTCTGCATTAGCGGGCTAGTCCTTGCGCTGTTTTCATTCGGTTGCTTTTACGCGGCGAACTCGAGGCTGGGTAATTTCGCCAGAGTCACCGAAGTGACCGCGGCCGCCGTCTTCTTCGCGACAGTTTTTTTCCTCCTTTGGCAACGGATCAGGGTCGCATCGTGCATTCTGCTGCTGGTTCCGTTGCTTTATGCAAGCGGCTTTGCCAATCCCATAGGGCGGGGCGTGCCGGGACTTACCCGAAGCTCCATCTTTCATTGGTTGTCGAATATTCATCGGCGCGATCCGAGTGGCAGTTGGATTGTCATCGGAGATTTATCAAATCGAAATTGCTGCTTTGCCCAATTCGTCAAAGCAACGGGCGCCAACGTTTTCGGCGGCAGCAGATGCATGCCCGATCGCGAAATGCTCCGGGTGTTGGATCCGGAAAATCGATACGCAACGATTTCCAATCGTTACGCCAGGGTCTGCTTTCTTGTCTCAACCGACTCGCAACCAGTTTTTGAATTACTGGCGGCGGATGATTACCAGGTGCGCCTCGCTTTGCGCAGCGAAATATTCGAAAGCCTGGGTGTCAGATACATTGTGCTGGTTGACCAAAAGGAAATCCCGTCTCTGCCCCGATTTGAACCGATCGGAGCGCGAGAAGGACTGGTCGTGCTACGCCACAGATGACTCGGCAGCGGCGAAAAGGTGAACATGCAGCGCGATCTCGTCCCGGGTGCGCAATGGATGTTGCCCATAGGAAAAAACTTCTACACGCCGGAAATATCTGTTGAGTAATTCGCGCAAACTTGCGCGCGTGAAGAAATTTTTGTGCCCGGCTTCGAGCAAATGCCAGGGCGCCACTTCCCAGTCCTTGAAATAAGGAAGGACCTCGAGATTCGGCACGGAAAACAGTGCACGCCCGCGAATGACGCGCGCGATTTCTTTAAGAAAGATATCGGGCTCATCAATGTGCTCGAGCACCTCGATACAAACGGCGTGATCAAATTCGCGATCCGCGCATGGAAACCGCGGCGTCGCGCCTTTCAGTTTTCGAAATGGTAGCCCGCGCCTCGCGAGCACGTCGAGGCAATGATCGTTCACCTCCAAGCCGAGCCATGTGTGTCCCGCGTTCAGAAGCCCGGGTCCATACGCGCCCGCTCCACATCCCACATCCACAATCGAACTTCGCGGCGGCAAATAAGCGAGGACCAAACGGAGCGCCTCGGGCGAAGGTTGCTCGGCCGGCGGTCCAGAGCCGTAAATATTGTCGCGGTGCAGCACTTTCGCCTGGTCCGGCGGAACCACCTCGCCGTAATGCCGCTCCGGCAAACGAGCCGGCAGCAATTGCACCGGGATTTCGCCTAGCTTTTCCGCGGCGTTCTCGTCATGGCGCGACAGCGTAATGGAAATGATAGCGGAACGCGGCGCGGCAAGCGGTTCGGGAAGTCGCGCCAGGATTTTATATTCAACGCGATGTTCGCGGGTATTTTCGGGCGTGAAAATATGCGTCTCACCGATGCAGACATTGTCGATATACGCGCGGATGCAGCAGAAGGCGGGGTCGCGTTCATCAGCTCGAATCGAACCAGCAATGGAAATGCATTGATCGTAAACGCATTCGTTTGGACGCGGTGAATGGATCGCGCTCTGCCCGTCGGAACTTTTTGGATGATCGATCTTGCCCATTCGCGTCGGATTTCTCCTGCCGCCGGAAATATACCAAACAGCAGTCGAAATTTCGTTGGGGAAATATCTGGAATTTTGAAAGGCTCTAACTAATGTGGCGAGAGCAGCGCGGGCCGAACCGAATGGCGCCGCACATGATTGTCATGGCAGAAAAAATTCGACCGATCGAACAAATGCTGGAGTTGAGCGAGGAAGAATCGCTCGCTCCCGAGCATCTCGATTCGCAAGTGCAGAAAGCGCAGGAGCAATTGCTCCAGCTCAAGCGCCAGCAGGAGCAGATTGAAAAGCAAAAGCGGGAGCTGGAAGAACTGAGTCGCCGCCAGGAGGAACTGGAACGCGGGCGCGCGGAAATAACCGACAAGCTGACGCGCTCGCTCGTCGTGCTCGAGCGCGAAGGTTACGATACGCAAAATAGACTGGAGCAGATCCGGGTGATGCGAGAAAGTTTTGGACAACATTTGGAATTAATTGAAGCGATCGATCCGAAGGGCTGGAATCCGGCGGACTTGCAGAAGGAACTGAGCCGGGCCCTGAGCGCGGTGGATGACGCGCGCACGGAATTCAGCCAGCAACGCAGCCGGCTCCAGGCCACCGGCGAGAAGGCGAGCGATGCTGGGCTGCCGGAAGTTGCGCCCGATCTTGCGGAGCTCAACGGCGGCGAACGCTCACTTTTCCGATGGATGCAAATCGGCTTCGCGCTCAGTTTGCCATTCATCATTTTCGGCTTTATCGCGCTTTTTCTTTTTTTCTGGATGGCCACCTCCAGCCGGTGATGCTCCATGCTTCGTCGTTCGCCCAGCTCGGCCACGTCGTTGCATAGGAAGCAAGAAGAACTGTCCCGCCGGGAATTGGAGCTGCGGGACGAAGTGGCAAAACTTGAGCGCCTCATCGCGGACGCGCCGCGGCTGGCGGAGGAAACTTCGCGGCAGCAACGCGAGGAATTCCTCAGGCGAGCGAACGAAGGCGGCCGCCGCCTTGACGCTTCGGTCGCGCTCCAGGACAAACGTTACGGCGACGATCGCGGGAGAGCGCGGCGGCGCGGTTCACTTCGCAAAGAGCGACGTGAAGGCCGGATTGTGTTTCTCGTTCTTGTCATCGCGCTCTCCGCGGCAGTGATTTGGCTGGTGAGTCATTTGCATCTTTAATCGACAATCAATGGCCCAAACTTCCGAGCTCGATGTGGCCTACGTCGCGAAACTGGCGCGGTTAAATTTGACCGGCGCAGAAACGCAACTTTTCCAGAAACAACTTGGCGATGTTTTGAAATACGCCGAGAAATTGCGCGAAGTGGATGTCAGTCATGTCGAAGCTGCGGCTCACGCCGTGCCGATTTTCAACGTCTTCCGGGAAGATGAGCCGCGCGATTGGCTGACAGCGGAAGAAGCGCTGAGCAACGCGCCCCGGAAAGCAAACGGCCTCTTCATTGTCACCAAAGTTGTCGAATAATTAATAGCGATGTTGCAAGGGACGCGTGCAATTCCGGAAGGTAGGGTCGGCGCGCTGCGCCGACCCCCGAAAGCTTTCGGGGCAGCGCGGCGTCCCTACCATTCAGCGCCGTGAGTCCGACCGATTTGACGGCGCTCACCATCGCCGAGCTGCAACCACTTCTGCGCCGCCGGGAAGTCTCACCGCGCGAAGTACTCGACCTCTTGCGCGGGCGAATCGAAGAACTCGAACCAAAAATCGACGCCTATCTCTCCCTCGATTTTGAAGCGGCAGCAAAAGAAGCAGAAGGAGCAGACGTCAATCTTCCGCTCGGCGGAGTGCCGATTGCGATCAAGGACATCATCAGCGTGGCCGGCCAACCATGCACCTGCGCTTCGAAAATCCTGCGCAATTATCGCGCGCCGTACGACGCCACCGTCATTCGCAGGTTACGCGCCGCGGGCGCGATTCCATTCGGCAAAACCAACATGGACGAGTTTGCCATGGGATCGTCCACGGAAAACTCGAGCGTAAAGTTAACGCACAATCCATGGGACTTGTCGCGTGTGCCCGGCGGCTCGAGCGGCGGGTCGGCCGCTGCTGTAGCGGCCGATGGCGCTTTCGGCGGTCTCGGCACCGACACCGGCGGATCAATTCGGCAGCCGGCCGCGCTCTCCGGCGTGGTCGGCCTCAAGCCGAGTTATGGCCGCGTCTCGCGCTTTGGCGTTGTCGCGTTCGCGTCCTCACTCGATCAAGTCGGGCCCCTGACGAAGACTGTGCGCGATGGCGCGCTGATTATGAACGCGATTGCTGGTCATGATCCGCAAGATAGCACTTGCCTGAACGAGCCGGTGCCCGATTACACCGTGGCGCTAGGGCGCGACTTAAAAGGAATTCGTTTAGGTTTGCCGAAGGAATACATGATCGAAGGCATCGATCCGCAGGTGAAAGCCGCGATTGATACCGCGATTAAACAGTTGCAATCGCTCGGCGCGGAGATTGTCGATGTCAGCTTGCCGCATACCGATTACGCGATCGCGGCCTATTACGTCATCGCAACGGCGGAAGCGTCGGCGAACCTGGCCCGCTTCGACGGCGTCCGCTACGGACATCGCGCCGAAAACCCAAAGGACTTGCTCGATCATTACGGCCGGACGCGGGAGGAAGGTTTCGGCCCGGAAGTGAAACGCCGCATTATCTTGGGCACTTATGTTCTGAGCTCCGGTTATTACGACGCCTATTATTTGCGCGCCCAAAAAGTGCGCGAGCTCATCCGGCAAGATTTCGCGCAGGCCTTTCGAAAGGTCGATGCCCTTGTCTCGCCAACTTCGCCGGTGCCCGCCTTCAAACTGGGCGAACGCACCGCCGACCCATTACAGATGTATCTCGCAGACATTTTTACGAACGCGGCCAACCTGGCCGGTATTTGCGGGATCAGTCTGCCGTGCGGCTTCGCCAAGTCCGCCAGCGGGACGGACTCGTCCGGTGGCGAGTCGGATGGGCATCGACTGCCGATTGGTTTGCAGTTGTTAGGCAAAGCGCTCGATGAGGCGCGCATTCTGCAAATCGCGCACGCCTACGAACAGAGCACCGACTGGCACAAAGCGCGGCCCAAGCTGTAGGGCATCTGTGCCAGACGCCGAACTTAGGTTGCCGTTTCGCAGAACGGCTTACAACGCTTGCGCTCCAAAGCTAGTTGAGGATTTCATGTGCTCATATTCGAGTGAACGACTAAGTTCCACCAAACACCGGGTTTCATTTCGAACGGTTTCAGCAATTCAATTAGCCGTTTGCCGGGTGTGTTACTAACGTAACTTCCCCGCTCCCATGACGCTGTTCGTGTCCAACCCATCTTTTCAGCAATCGAGCAGGATTGACTAAAACTCATCGCATAGGTGACTGAATCACTTTGGCTGCTCAGGTTCCAAACGTACGCGATCAACAGGTCGGGAAACTTTTCATATTTACGATCTATCCCAAATGCTTGCTTCCAGGCTGCCTTCATCTGGATCGGACGCGCGACATACGCTGAGACGTTCTCAGACAGATCAGCATAGGCGATCAGGTCGATGCCCCGATCCCGCAGCGGCAGAGCAACCTCCAGATTGTCACGGAGCAGTTCGTCGATCAGTCGATTGCGGCCAAGCAGTTCGACTTTTTGCGAATCGCCTGGATGCGGTCTTAACTCGGCCATGGTCTAACTCCACTGAGCAATAACCGCGCCTATCCGTTTGACTGCCACGCACTGTATTCTGCAGATGATCGGGCACACGCGAAAAAAGGATCGGAACGATGCACTCAAGTTTAAGCTTGCCGAGCTAATGCTGTAATGTGCAAAGTGAAGACGCGACCCCATTTTTCCTCCCGCGAGTGGGTGAAGAGCCTGGAGAAGGCCGCACGCTCTAAGTCACCGACGAAGAAACGCGCTGAAGCTCGTGCTACCCTCAAATTTCTTGCGGAGAAGAATCTCATGGAGCCCGCGAGCAACCCAGGGCGGAGTAAGGTGGAGGACGCAGGCGAAGAGCGTGTGGCGCTAGGACTACACGGTTACTCCACCACACAGTCGTAGGCCGTTAAAAGCAGCCCAGAGATCACCGCTGGTTCACCTTTCTCAACGCCCCGTGCCAGATCGTATGGCCTAACGCTTCAAGAGTGCGCGGCTCATCTTGATTCGTTGCTCCATTTATTAAGGGCGCTAAGGCATGCGGCCTCGGCCCTGTCGTCCCCAGACTGCTCAGTAAGTCCGTTTTCATCGGCCCAGGTTGAATAGATATAGTTCTCAGCGTCGGTGTCTGTAGTAATCTCGTCGCCGCCTACTCTCGCCAATCGCGCATCTCGAATGAATTTAAGGCGCTTCCCGTCAAATGCTCGCTTTCCATACTTTAATCTGAAAAGTCCGAATGGGTCTCCATAAGCTTTCTTTAACTGTTCGCAGGCCCATTTCACATCTCGCTCTGTGCCAAAGTCGTCACAGTATTTTATGAATAAGCCGATCAAATCTGGTTGAGCCTCCCCTGGGGTTTTGTGTCGGTTAAACTCGTCAACAATCTCAGTGAGAATGATGCGTCTAGCCTTGCCGCGTGTCTTTCGGCGTTCTTCCCGCCATGCAAGGAAAACTGCGAGCGCGAGACATCCTCCTAAAATCCACCACGAGCTCGCGGGAAACTCCCTTCCTCCTGTAATTTTGGGATAAATAACTGCGACGAACGCATAAGCAGCACACCCGACTGCGCTGATCCATTGCCATACAACCGCCCCAATAAAACGAAGCACGTCATCAGTAAGTTCAGGCATTTCCAACCCTAAGTCTAGCTCTTAGCGACTGCAACTCCAAGTTGCCTTACCATTCCCTTCCGCATCGTCAATCCTATGTGCAATGTTAGTACGGATAAAACTCCGGAGTGCCCTCAGCCGGAAGCTTCAGGCCGGCATTGTTCCACTTCTTTATGGTAACGTAAGGGTTCACTTTCTTGTTTGCGAACATAGCCAACTGAAGGAGGAAGTAGGGTTCGAGTGCGGCGTCCAAGAGAGCTTGAGCGAAATGTCTGCGATTTAGGTCCTCACAGCAGGCGTCAATGGTCGCTCCGATGCGTTCCGGGCCGCCGCGTATAATTTCTTGGATTTTCACTTCGTCATCGACGTCGATCAGTTCGGCGACTTTTGAGCGCAGTTTCTTTTCTTGGTCGGCTGACATATCATGTCCGTGACGTTCAATGAAGGCCTGCCGCCAGCTCTCAAAGCTAGTAGGATCGGCTACGTAGATTTCGTCGTCACGCTCCTCCGGCGCCACCTCTGCCCCCAATATCCTGAAATAGCGTCGTTGCGATAGCTCACTAACCGCCCAAAGCGGAAAGCCAAGCACGAGCGAAATTAAGGTGAGATTCCATGACCACTGCCGTACCTCGGACCATCGAGGGGAGGCGGTTTGGATTGCTACTTCCTCTGGTTCGTCTGTCTCGGGACCATCATCTGTATCGTCCGTGTGTTCCGATGAGACAAACAGAACGAAATAAGCAATAAGGAGAACAATCGGTATCCCTAAAAACCAAGCCCGTATTTCGCCCGCTCTTTTTAGACGCGGATACGAGGGAAGCGATTTCTTATGCTTAATTATTTCGTGCTCGTCGGACTCATAACTTACCAAATATTCTTTAGTAAAAATTCTTTTATCGAAGTCATCGCTACGCTGCTTCCAAACGCTCGCGGCTCGGATTTCTTCCGGCGATGGTTTAGGCAGGATGAATTGTGCCATCCACGCCACGCCTGGGCGGCGTGCGGCGACAGCATCCCATGTGGTGAAGCTTTTTTCGATCAACTTTCCCAGCGGCCGCGAAACCAGAGACCGAATCAGAAGGAAACACAGAATGGTCACCCAGCCTATTCCGACAGCGATCAAGTTCCGCCAGTCCGAAAGATCGTTTCCTCGTATAAGCGCATCCGTGGGAAGTTGGGAGCTAAAGCGAGAAACCAGTAGGATGGCTAATGCGCCAGCAAGGTAACCGACAAAAACACTCCCGAGCAGGGCCCCAAAACCGATTGTGACCCATTTTCCGATCTTTTTTAGCGTCTTCACGGTTTAATCTTCCTTTCGCGAGGCGCGCTTGGGGCGAGCGGGGTTTTAGTCGTTGGAATCCGGTGGACGTATGCGGCCGAGCGCGGCGCCGCGTTCTATAGCATCGCGCTGCGATTTGATCTGCGCTTTGATTGATCGCAGCGCAAAATAGAATGCCGCGACGCTTGTTAAACAGCCACCGACGATTCCGATGAAGATATTCAGCCCTAGGTTAATCGGCAGCTGATCTTTGCACGGACATGGTTTTACGGCGGGAGTCCCTTCATCAGAAGTGACTCTAATATCGTGTTCATTGAACGGGCGCGTGCTCCAAAATTTGACGAGGCATTGCGTAGCCGGTTCGAGCGTCTTTATTTCAATCCAACCTTCGGTGGTTTCAGTTCGCAGAGCAGTGCCATCTTTTGCAATTTCAGCAAACCCGTGAACCGGAAAGAAAACTTTTACGTTGCTCGCAGATTTGCCGCCGACATTTTGAATCTTCACTGAGAAAAGCTCAGGGTCGGCTACCGGCTCGAAGATCGGCGGTGTTGCGGCAAACTTTTTCAGTTCATTAACTGTTTCTTCGAAATCGCGGGCGTTTGGCGACTGAGTCAATATGGTTGACAGCCGCGGTAGTTCATTCGGTTTACCAAAGTCCATCCAACGGAGAAATTCTCTGTGTGAGACTGGTAATCCGACGGAAGATTGTGTTTCGCAGACGACAAGCTTGGGTTTGTCTGAAGTGATCAATTCATAAACCTGCATTCCCGCTAAAAATGCAGTCGGAAGTCCAACTGCAAGCGCTGCGAGCGTAAGGACAATCTGCCATCGTCGGGACACGCGCCGGTGTTAGCATAAAGCAGACACGCGCGAAAGGTTTTATCGGCGATCTCCCGTCGCGTGGCTGGTTTGGGATGGGCGGAACGGCCTCGCTGGGTTGGGACATAGAGGGACATCAGGTTGACCAACTTTGATCGGCGTTGAGAAACGTTGCTCAACCAGCGATAACTGCTATTCCCCTCTACAATCTCCGTTAGAGAGGACAGCCGACGACGGGTCAAACCCGTGACCTACGGTTTACGAAACCGCTGCTCTACCAACTGAGGTACGTCGGCGCGAGGCGGGCAAAGATTACATCCGACGATCGCGCGAGCAAGCGGGAACGAAAATGTCTCGCCTGTGCGGCACGATTACGGCGCAGGAGGCGCATTCGCCATTTCGGGAACTCGCAGAGGAAGATTCATCTGATAGCTGGCGATGTTTCGCTGGAGATCGGCGGCGAGCGGCGAATTACCTTGGCTGATGGCCAACTGCAAAGCCTGTTGGGCCGCGCTGATTGCTTCGCTAAATTGTCCGTTCTCCGCGTAGCCCGCCGCCAGAGTGCGGAGCACGATTGCATTCGGGTGGCCAGCCCGCCGCGCCACGTAATTCGCCAGCTCGACCGCCTTAGCACCATCGCGCAACGAGGCGTCCGAAGAGGTCGCCAATATCCAGGCCAGATTGCATTGCGCATTCATATTGTCGGGTTGGATTTCAAGACTCTTTTCGAAATGGACCAGAGCCTCCTGCAGGTTCCCGGTATGGAGAAGCGCCAGGGCCAAGTTATTGTGAGCGTCGGAATTGTTAGGCCGGATTCTCAGCGCCTCTCTTGAATGATCGATCGACTCGTCGATGCGTCCTCTTCTCAGAAAAAGGTCTGCAATACTCGTGTGCGCAAAATCGTTATTCGGCGTCACCGCAATCGTGTGCGTCCAGAGCGACTCGCTATTGCGCCAATACGTAGTCTGATTCCACGCGGCCCACGCCAGGGCGCCAATGGCAAGCGCAGCGGCGCTGCTTAAGATTCGCCGGCGATAAAGCCAACTCGCGGACATATCCGCCACCCTCCAGGCCACCACCAGATAGAGCCCGATCTCTGGCAGGTAAGTGTAACGATCGGCGTGGCCTTGCAGGTTAATTTGAACCACTCCGATCACCGGTACTAACATCAACAAATACCAAAGCCAGCCGACGATGAGATAGGGACGGTCCTTACGCAGAATGAAGGCGATTGCGCTAACTGCTATCAGAAGCGCAATCGCAAAACCGATTTGCCAAAGTGACAAATGATTTTCCGGGTGTGGATAGAAAACCGCCAGTCGCACCGGCCAGATCATTTGGCGGATGTAGGTGATGTAACTGACGAGAGCGTTGCTGATTCTCCAGGCGAACGGAAGTGACTGCGTGGAAACCACAGCCCCGGTCTGACCGGCGACTGTAGCAAGGCATGACCCAGCCGAGAGCGCGAGCAGCGGAATTTTTTCCAGTATCAATCCTTGGATCGACGATCGCTTCTCAAATCGCCGCAGCGGCCAATAATCCAGAAGCAAGAGAACCAACGGCACCACCACCAACATCGGCTTGGACATCAGCCCGCAGGCAAAGAAGATCGACATGATGACGTAGCGCGCGACTGATCGCTTACGCACGTAGCGCGCGTAGGCCCCAAGGGTCAGTATAAAGAAGAGGCCGCTTAACAGACCTTTTCGCTCGACCACCCACGCGACCGACTCCACCCGCAGCGGATGAATCGCGAACACGGCCGCGACGCAGGCGCTGCGCCACAGTGCGCCGGTCATTTGCCTCAGCACGAGAAAGAGCAAAATAACCGTGACCGTATGGAGCAGGACATTTGTGAAATGAGGGCCCCCGGCGTTCAATCCGTAGAACTGGCAGTCGGCCATGTGCGAGATTGTGGTCAACGGATACCAATCCGGTGCCGGAACATGGGTAAAAGCCCAGATAACCCCGCGCGCAGTTAATCCGCCATTTATATGCGGGTTTTCGTAGACATACTCCGGGTCATCGAAATTGACGAAAGGGTAGCCAAGCGTCTGGCCGAACACGATCCACGTGATCCCTGCCAGAAAGATGCAGATGGCAAGGATAAGCGCGCGGGGCGCGATTGAACTAGGACGGCGCAAGGCTTTCACGATTAACGCCTAATACCGAAAGAGCCGATTACTTCAACCTTACGCGCGTCGCCTGGCGAAGGCTGGAGCCGACGACCGGATTATCCAAAGTTGCGCTTTGGCTCCAGCTTGTGATCCCGCGCTTGCGGGATTTTAACCCATGCGCTCCGCGCCCCACCGGTCAAACCCGTGACCTGCGGTTTACGAAACCGCCGCTCTACCAGTTGAGCCGACGTTGTAGCCGTGGTCGTTGACCGCGGCACATGCCGACCTAACTACACGCACTAAGATCCGGCGTCAGCGACGCCAGCTACAGCGATCGGCGGGCAATGCAAAACTCCGCAATTGATCAGCCGACGACGGGATTCGAACCCGTGACCTGCGGTTTACGAAACCGCTGCTCTACCAGCTGAGCTACGTCGGCGCGAGGTGGCAAAGATTGCATTGCGGGAAGGGCGCGGCAAGAAGACATGGAGGGACGCGCTCCGTCGCGCCCTCTTTATTTATGGGACGACACGGAGGTCGTCCCTCCAACACGTGGCAATTGTGCGGACGACCGTGAACGCCCACGTTGTAACCGTGGTCGTTGACCGCGGACGAATGCCGACAATCGTAAACCGATTTGTGATCGAATACGCAAAGTTGTTCGTGTCCGGCAAATTCCGATTGATGATGATCGTGACGTTTCGAGTTTTCGCTAAACAAAGCGTGACATTCACCTGGCCGCGCCGATAGGATCCGAGTGCCAACGATGAGGACACCGCTTACACACGGAGATAAAAGACTGACCACGGAACTCCCCAAAACACATGTGAAGAAAACATTACTCATCACAACAGTCATCTGCGGAATGATGGTGGCTGGAACTGCTTTTTCGCAGCACACCCAATCAATATCGTTTACCCCGAGCGGGACGATATTCAATACGAACGATACATTTACTGTTGATACCACTTTCACCTACTCCGGCTATAGTGCGTACGGTCTCTCCTATTGGCTGGAGACGCCTGGTGGGACGCAGAGTTTTTTCCACATCACGGCAGAAAACTTTTTAGTATTCAATGATCCGAACCAGACGGGGTGGCCAAATGAGTTCAGTTTTCCCATGATGAACGGCGTGGATGCCGGTATGTTTGCTACCAGCAATGATTTGGGTGCGACGACGCAGCCGCTGGTGCTTGTACCGCCCGGCACCTATCAGGTCTCGCACATTACCTTTTCGATCACTGGCGCCGCGCCTGGGATTTACACATTCTTCTCGACGACTACTGGTCCGCGTCCCTCGGTCGTCGTGAATGAGCTTCTCGGCGAAGATCATCTCCCGCGGGCCTCATTTAGTATCACGGTCGTGCCCGAGCCGACCACGCTTGCGCTGCTGACGCTGGCGGGAGCTGGGTTGGGCTTGCTCGCGTATCGCCGCCGCGTCGCGTTGAGAAAAACGCTTGGTTCTATCAACTGAGCTACGTCGGCGCGGAGCAGCCAAAGATTACATTGCAACAAGGGCGCGGCAAGAAGACATGGAGGGACGCGCTCCGTCGCGTCCTCTCTGCTTGGACGGCACGGAGGCCGTCCCTCCAACACGGGGCAACTGTGTGGACGACCGCGAACGTCCGCGTCGTAGCCGTGGTCGCTGACCGCGGACGAATGCGATGCTCATAGAGCGCCGCTACAGTTTTAGGAGAACCGGCGTCAGCGACGCCGGCTACAGGGGCAAGACGAAGGTCTGGCCGATTTCGCGGAGGGCGATGCGCTCGGGCTGATCGTGCAGCGCGGCTTCGAACCGTTCAATCGGTTCACGGAACGGTTCGAAGCTGAGCCGGAAAGTTTGATGATGTACCGGCATGATGAATTGCGCGCCGGCGTCGTTGGCCATTTGCACGGCTTGCTCAGGATTGCAGTGGGTGCGAATCCAAGGGTTGTAACAACCGATCGACATGATCGCGAGATCAACCCACTTCTTGCCCGAAGGGCAGCCGGTTGAATCAACCGGCTGGCCGCGGCGAGCTTCTTCCGTCTGTCTTCTGGCGGTAGATAGTTTGCTTTCTTGAAGGAGCTGCCCGGCGGAGCCGGGTCCGGCGATTGACCCGAAGCGGCGCAATTCCAAAAATGAATCAGTAAGCGCAGTGTCGCCAGCAAAAAGGATACGCCGGCCATTGCGCTCGAGAAGGTAGCCGTTGTAGCCGCGATAATCATCACGCTGCACGCGCGCGCCCCAGTGTTTCACCCGGAACGCGATGATGTCGATCTTACCAACCGAAGTCTCGACAGACTTGCATTCGCCCCAGCGAAGCTCAGTGACGTCGCGAAACTGTGTCCAGCGGAGCAGATCGCGCGTGCGCGGAGCGGTGATCACTTTCGCTGAATCAGCGAAGTCCGCCTCCGGTCGCCGCTCGCCGCGGCGAGCAGGCTTTGACCTACGGCGCGACAAGCGGTGGAGCGTTCGCATATCGAAGTGATCGAAATGCGCGTGCGACAAAAGGATGAGGTCGATCTCAGGCAGCTCGCGCGCGCTTAGGGCAGGCGCGGTCAATCGTTTGGGCCCGATTGTGAATCCCGGTAATCGGATTCCGATGCGCGGAAAAAGCACCGGATCGGTGAGAATCTTGATTCCGAAAAAATTGATAAGCACAGTCGCATGCCCGAGCCAGGCTACCGTTACCCGCTCATCGCTCCACTCGGCCGGATTTGGTTTTGCGAACACCGGAGCGATGGGACGAAAACTTTCGACCGTCCATTCCCGCCAAAGATGCGCTAACCAGCGGCGCACGCGCGAGCTGCGCAGAGTTGGTTGGTCGGGTGGTTGCATTGGGTGGATCGAGCAGTCCCTTGTCCGCCTTCGGACGGACTCGTCCCGTGGCGAGCTCGATGTTAAGAATGCCGGCGAAGCCGCAATTATTTTAGCATCGCGCTCGGAGATCGCGATCCACCTCAGCGGACCACGGCAATTTCCGCGTGATCATCGTTTTTTGCAGAATAGCGGCCGCGCATCTGCGCGCAAGCCAAGCTCATTTAGGCGCGCGCGGACCGAACAGCCGTTTGAGAGAAGCCAGAAGACTGATCGGGCCTTTAGATTTTCCGGAGCGCGCCACCAGGACTGCGCAATTCGCGCGATTTAAAATGCTACGGGTGAGATCGCCCATGATGTAATGCCGGAGCATTCCGCGCGCTTGCGATGAGCCGGTCACGATCAAATCATGATCGCCTTGCCGCACTTGGGCGAAAACTTGATCGATCACGATGCCGTGGCGCACACGCACCTCCGCCGGCACGCCCAAACGTTCGAGCTCCTCTTTTTGCCGGCGTAAATTCAATCCGAGCTCCGATCCCGATTCGAGCAATCGGTTGACGTCTTCTTCGAGTCGCACCAAGTCGGCGTAAATCGCGGGCGGTTCGGCCATGACATGCAGCAAGGTGACCGACGCTCCGACGGCGGCGGCGACTTTTCCGGTCAGTTGCACTGCCTCCTCGATGAATTCTTTTCCGCCGGTGCAAACGAGAAAGCGTTTCAATCGGTTGCATTCACCAAGGGCGACGAGCACCGGCGGCGGAATCGCCTTGATCACTTCGTAGGTTTTTTCCGAGCGCCAGTAGAGTCCCTTTCTCCCGGTCCGCCGCGCGCCGATAACGACGAGATCATAGGTCGCGGTCGACGTTTGATTGAGAATTTGCCGGACCGGTTCGCCGGCTCGCACCACGATCTCGGGTGCGACACCATCCGCGCGAAGCGATTGCGCTTGCGCCTCGAGCGCATCGCGCAAGGGGCGTTCGTCAGACGGTTTCTCCGCGATGCCCAGAAGCGTCGTCTCCGCGTGAGAGGGACCGGCGACAAGGCCGCCGATTCGCGTTGCGCTATCGGCAGCCGGCTTTCCGTCACTGCAAATCAAAATCTTCATCGCCCGTTACAATTTGTGCCCGGTCATCAAAGTGTAGATCACTATGGCCGCGCCGATCAGCGGAAGCGGAACAAAGGCGAGCCGAATTTTTGGCCCGGCAAAGTATTGCGTCGAAATGGCGCCAATCTGTGCGCCGATGGCCGCGCCCGTGTGCATGACCAGCGCGATCAGGATGTCCACGTTGCCTTTGATCGCGTGAGTAAATGTTCCGTAGCTGGCCGAGATGATGATCTCGAAAAGATCAGTCCCGACCGCGAGGTGGGTCGGAATTCCGAGAACGTAAACCATCGAGGGCATCCGAATGTAACCGGCGCCGCCGCCGAGAAAACCGCTGAATAATCCGCCCACGAACGCGACGAGCAGAATGATCCAGAGCGAAATCGCTTTCACGCCGGAGGCAGGAAGCGCGACCAACGGCCAAATCTTTAAGCCCTGAATAGCCAGCGTTACGTGCCTGAACGCGGAGGGGTCCTGTTTTTTCTTCGCACCTGTTACTTTTCCTCGTGGCAAGCGCGCCTTTTGCGAGATCAACGTTTTCCGGCTCTCCCAAATCATAAAGGTGGAGATGCTCAGATAGACGGCGATCGAAACGATGCTCACGACCAGGTTAACGTTGCCCGCCCGTTTCAACATTTGAATCAACTGCGCGCCCACTTCCGCTCCGCCAATTGTGCCAAGGGCCATGATCAATCCAAGACGAAGATCGACATTGCCCAGCGCCCGATGCCGTTTTGCTGCGACCACCGACTTGCCGACGATGTGCGCCAGATCGGTGCCGACGGCGAAGTTCCAGTCAAGACCGACCGCGCGCAGTGCCGGGCCCGCGATGAAACTGCCGCCCACTCCAAAGAAGCCACCGAGGATGCCGATGAGAAAGCCGACGATTACGAGATAGATCGG
>WNFT01008349.1_pt1 | contig 16335 bp, 10 predicted proteins | sample 5400191 | NCBI WGS metagenome assembly WNFT01 (sample SAMN13153359, study PRJNA577476) | soil metagenome | isolation source: 80 cm saprolite under Madrone tree | place: USA:California | collected 2016-06-14 | reverse complement strand
GCGGCGCAATATTTTCTGGATGCTGCTGGCGATGGGCTGCACGCTGTGGATGATCGGCCAGTTTCAGTGGACGTACTATGAGGTCTACCAACACCATCGCGTGCCGGTTATCTATGGCGGGGATATTGTCTTCTTCCTTAAGGGGATTCCCATCATGGCGGCGCTGGCGCTGCAACCGCACCGCAAGCGCGGGGAAACGCGGCTCCAGTTTGGCTATTTAAATTTTGTTCTTCTGCTCACCTGGTGGACCTTCGTTTACGTCTTCGTGGTTTTCCCTTGGATGTGCGCCACGCCGTCGGAGGCACAATACAACTACAACTACGACGTGGTCAGCAATGTACAGAACATGGTGATCGTCATCGGGCTGGGCGTGCTGTGGTTGAAGGCCAAAGGTGCGTGGCGCCTGGTGTACGCCAACCTGTTCGGCGCCTCGGCGATGTACCTGCTTTCTTCTCTGACCATCAACGTGGCCATCAGCTCGAACAAGTATGCGACCGGGAGCCTTTACGATCTGCCGCTGATCTCATCGTTTTTGTGGTTTGGGTTGGCGGGTGTGGTTGCCTATCTTAAGCGCCCGGAACTTGACGGCCCGCAAGACGGTGACGGTGACGACAAGCCACGCGACAGTGTGTGGTCCGCGCGGCTGGCGATGGCGGCGGTCATCTCGCTCCCAATATTCGCTCTTTTTACATTGCGCTTCGAACACGACACGCCGGCTGTGCGTGATTTTCGGTTGATGACCACGCTGCTCGCCTCAGTTCCTATCGCGTTCCTGGTGTTCCTGCGAACACACATAGCGGACGCGGATCGCGCGCGGCTGCTGTCGAAGTCGGAGCAGTCCATCGAAAACCTGCAGAGACTGCAAGCGCAGATGGTGCAGACAGAGAAGCTTGTTTCGCTCGGGCAACTGGCGGCGGGCGCGGCGCACGAGATCAACAACCCGCTGGCGGCGATTCTGGGCTACTCGGATCTGCTGGCAGATGATCCGACACTACCCGAAAAGGCGCGCGCGACGGCGGCAAAAATTCGCGATCAGGCGAGGCGCACGAAGACGCTGGTGGCCAATCTGCTGCGATTTGCACGGCAGGTGCCGCCGGAGCGCACGCTGCTGGACATCAACACGGTAGTCACTAATGCGGTGCAACTACGCGCGCTGGATTTGCGTTCGTCGAAGTCGCGCATCGAGATGCAACTGGAATCCGTGTTGCCAGGCGTGCGCGGAGACGGCAATCAATTGCTGCAGGTGTTCTTCAACATCATCAACAATGGAATTGACGCCATGGACGCAAGCGCGGGCGGAGTGCTGACCATCAAGACCATACGCGATCGCGGCAATGTAGTGATCCTGTTTACCGACACGGGACCGGGGATCAAGGACCCGCAGCGAGTGTTCGACCCCTTTTACACCACGAAGCCGGTCGGCAAAGGCACGGGTCTCGGCTTGAGCATCTGCTTCGGCATCCTGCAGGAGCACGCAGGAAAGATTCTTTGCTATAACTCGCAACAAGGCGGCGCGGTTTTTCGCGTGGAGTTGCCGGCGGTGCTCGCGGCATTCCCGGCGAAAGAAGCGCACCCTGCCGGCGTTGCATCCACCACGCAGAAAACGCCCGTCTGAAGAAAAGCTAGTGAACGGTGTTTGCGCGCCGCGTACGCCTGAGGCACGGCGCGTTCGTGCTAGAGTTTTGTTGCGAACTATCAGCCTGGGAATAAACGATGACCGACATGGCCATTGTGACGGAGAAGCTTACGCGGCGCTTTGGCGCGCTCACCGCGGTGGACAATGTCGATCTGCGGGTGACGGCCGGGCAATTTTTCGGCTTTCTGGGGCCCAACGGCGCGGGGAAATCCACGACCATTAAAATGCTCACCGGACTGCTCGCGCCGACCTCCGGGCGCATGCAACTGCTGGGGCTGGATTTTTCTTCACACACGATCGAGGTGAAGCGGCAAATTGGCGTGGTGCCCGAAGGCATGGGCCTTTTCGAACGCTTAACCGGAGCGGAATATCTGCGTTTTGTCGGCAGGATGTACGGGCTCGACCACGCCACGACGCTGCGACGCACGGAAGAACTGCTGGAATTCATGCAACTGACGGACCGGCCGAAATCGATGATCGCGGATTATTCGCACGGCATGCAGAAAAAGCTGGCGCTGGCCGCGGCGGTGATTCATGGACCGCGCATTCTTTTCCTCGATGAGCCGTTCGAAGGCGTGGATGCACTGGCGGCCGGCGCGTTGAAGGCGCTGCTGGGGCGCATGACGGCGCGCGGCGTGACGATTTTTCTAACCTCGCACGTGCTGGAGATTGTGGAGCGCTTGTGCAGCCACGTGGGGATCATTCACCAGGGCCGGCTAGTGGCGCAGGGCTCCATCGAGGAATTGCGCGCGGGGATTGCCGGAGAAGAAGGCAGCAAAACAACTTTGGAGCAGATTTTTCTGTCGATCGTGGGTCAGAGGGGCGCGGAACGGGCACAGATCGAGGAGCTTTCGTGGCTGGCGTAGCGCAGCCGGTTGGAATTCCGAAACAAATCAGGCTGATCGCCGGCTTGCGCTGGCGGATGCTGAACAATAACCTGCGGCGAAAGCAAAGCCGGCTCGATCTGCTTGGGCTGATCATTGTCGGTTTGCTGGCTAGCGCGTTCGTAACGGCAGTGTCCTTTGCCTTGTTTGAAGGCGCGCGCAATTTTGTATCCAGCGGCAGGCCTACTTGGCTGAGCTTGTTTTTCTGGGCCATTTTTTTATGGTGGCAGCTCTTCCCCATCATCGTGGCGGGCTTCGGGGCCTCGTTCGAGTTCCGCGGGCTGTTGCGCTTCCCTCTAAGCTTTGGCGCGTTCTACACGGTCGGGTTGGCCTATGGATTGGCGGATTTCACCGGCTTGGCTGCCGTTTGCTGGATGATTTCGATCATCCTGGGCGCGGCCGCGGCGGACGTCGCACTATTGCCCGCTATGGTGCTGGCGGCCGTACTGTTCATTTTGTTCAACGTGGCGCTGGAGCGCCTGCTTGGGTCCTGGATGGAACGGTTGCTGGCGCGGCGCCGCACGCGCGAACTCTTTTTCGCCGGTTTTATCTTGCTGATGGTGTCGCTGCAGTTGTTGGGTCCGCTGCTGAATCGTTACGGGAATTCCGCCGAGCCATGGCTTGTTGGTGCTCTCCCTTATTTTGCGTACTTTCCGGCGTCGCTGGCCGGCAAGAGCGTCGGAGCAGCGTCGGCCGGAAATTACGGAGAGTTCGCCATCGCGGCCGCTGGAATTGCGTGCTACGCGGTGTTTTTTGGCGTCCTGCTGTGGCTGCGCTTTGCGGCGCAGTATCGCGGCGAGGAGCTGAGCGAAACTCCAGCGCCCGAGAGGGCGGCGGGCAACAAGTCGCGGCTTGAATCGCAGGCGGACGCACTTGGCTTGTTGTCACCACAAGTTGCCGCGGTCATTCGCAAGGAAATCCGCTACTTGCTGCGCAACGGCTTTGCCGCTTTACTGCTGCTCCTGCCGCCCATCCTGGTTTTTGCGCTCATCACGCAGGCCACGCTGTTCCGCTCTTCCGAAGCGAAAAGCGGGATCTCTCCGGAATTGTTCTTTCCTGGCTTGGTGGCCTACATCATTTTGATTTTGATGGCTCCGGCTTACAACAGCTTCGCCTACGAGAATACCGGTATTCAGACGTACTTCACAGCGCCACTGCAATTTCGCAATGTCTTTCTCGGTAAAAACTTTGTGCAGGTTGTGCTGGTTGCGACGGAGCTCTCGTTGTGCATCGCCGCGTTTTGCTATCGTGTGGGATCGCCATCGGCGCCGACCTTCATCGCAACACTGTCAGCCATCATCTTCACGGTGGTCGGACAATTGTCGATCGCCAATTGGTCGTCGCTGAGTTTTCCGCGCAAGTTGGCATTCGGCCAGATACACGGGCAGCGGCAATCGGGCATGGCGGTGCTGGTTGCGTTTTGCGCGCAGATTTTGCTTTTCGCGATAAGCTCGCTGGTCTTGGGACTGGGGCGGTGGACTGGCGATCGCTGGCTGCCTGCCAAGGCGTTTGCGCTGCTCGCCGCTGCGGCGGTCGGGGGATATGTGGCGTCACTCGATGCGTGGTCCTCTTACGCCGAGAAAAAGAAGGAAAAACTAATTGAAGCGCTGTGCAAGTAATTTGCTGAGGGCGAAAATCTCGGGAGGCAGGTGATGAGGCTTGGGGTTTGCGCTTGCTGGGGAATTTCAATCGCGGTGCTTGCCCTGCCTACCGCCCCGGCGCAATCGGCGGCGGGCCTGCAGTTCGCCGATGTGGGGCAGCTTGCCGAGATTCCCGCAGTGGCGGGGTACGAGCAGGAACTGAGCAGCCGCATTCGCGAGCAGCTAAAGGCTCTGGTACCGAAAACAGACAATCTCGGTAACGTTTACGTGACGCTGGGCAGCGGCGCGCCGCATCGGCTTCTCGTCACTGCGATCGATGAACCTGGGTACATCGTCAGCGGAGTTACGCCGGATGGTTTCCTGCGCGTGCAGCGTTTGCCGCAAGTTCCTCCGAATTCCGTTTTTGATCTGTTGCATGCTGCGCAGCCAGTGTGGGTGATGACGCGGGACGGGAAGAGAGTTCCGGGTGTTTTCGCGGGCCTCTCGGTGCACCTGCAACCGCTGCGGTTGAACGCACCCAAAATGTCCGACCTGGATCAGATGTACGTGGACATTGGAGCGACAAGCAGCGAGGAAGTGCGCGCCGCTGGAGTGGACCTCCTGGACTCGGTGACTCTGCAGCGTCAGCGATTTAGCGTTGGCCAGGGGTGGGCCGGGCCTGCGGTTGGTGATCGCTTTGGTTGCGCGACGCTGCTGCACATTGCGGACGACATCAAGACTTCGAGAAGACCCGGCACAACCACCGTTGCGTTCGTGACGCAACAGTGGACCGGCGGGCGTGGCTTGAACCGGATTCTGGAGGAAATTCGGCCAGACGAAATGATTTATGTTGGGCGCGTGCGGGCAGGAAGCGAGGCCGACAGCAATGTGGCTCGGGAAAATCCGGCGCCGGGAAGCGGGGTGTTCTTGGGACTGAACGACACAGCCAACCCGATCGCCTTCGCGCGCGAATTGCAGGCTGTTGCAGACAAAGGGCACTTGCCTTTGCGATTGGTAAGTGCTGCGACGCCGCGCATTGCGAGCTCTGCAAAACCGAATTCTCTTCCCGAGCGCTTCGCGATGCTGGGAATTCCAACGCTTTGGCCCGCAACCGCGGGCGAATACGCTTCCTGGAGCGATGCAGGAAACCTGACAAGTCTAATTGACGCGTATCTTGATATCCCACAACCATCGGGGGGCATAGGAGGCGGTAGCGGAGGGGGTCACGAACTCAGCTTGCTGGAAGCACTGGTCGAATCCTACGGAGCCAGCGGGCACGAAGAAAACGTGCGCAAGGTTGCCCTGAACCGGCTGGACTCGCGCCTTCAGAAGAACGTCGTTGCCGACGCCGCCGGCAATCTGATTTTGCATCTTGGCCACGCCAAGCCCGGCGCAAAGACGCCGAAAATTCTATTCGTCGCGCACATGGACGAGATTGGCTACCAAGTGCGCTCCATTGAGCCGGATGGTAGGTTGCTCGTGGATGTGCTTGGCGGAGGATACACGGAATATTTTCTGGGGCATGTCGTGCTGGTTCATAAGAGCGACGGAACGACTTCTGGGGGAGTCCTGGAACTGCCTTCGGCGTGGGAACAGCCCGGATTTGAGTGGCCACATGGCCCGCGAGCATTGGATGAACCTGCGCACGTCTATGTCGGAACGCGCTCGGCGGAGGAAACGCAAAAGCTCGGCATCAAGGCGGGCGACTGGGTCACGATTCCCAAGGAATATCGTCCGCTGCTCGGCAAGCGCGCGAACGCGCGCAGCTTCGATGACCGCGTGGGTTGCGCAGTCTTGATCGAAGCGGTCCGGGCGCTCGGCATCGAATTGCCGGGGCGCGATGTCACGTTCGTGTGGTCCACCGAAGAAGAAGTCGGGCTGAAGGGCGCAGCGGCGGTGGCGGAGCGCCTGGCGAAGGAAGGCCAGACACCCGACTTTATTTTCGCTATCGATACATTTGTCAGCTCGGATTCGCCCCTCGAATCGAAGCGCTTTGCCGACGCGGAGATCGGCAAAGGATTCGTCATCCGCGCGGTGGACAATTCCAGCATCGCGCCCCGCGAATACGTCCAGCGAGTCATCCAGCTCGCGCGCGAGAACAACATCCCCGCGCAATACGGCGTCACCGGCGGCGGCAACGATGGCGCCGTCTTCCAGCGTTACGGCTCCGTGGATATTCCGCTGGGCTGGCCGCTTCGCTATTCGCATTCGCCGGGTGAAGTCATCGACACGCGCGACGTCGACGCGCTTGCGAAGATCATCGCTGTGTTGGCTAAGAGATGGTGAGGGCGTTTTCCGAATCTATCTAGTTTTCCGCAGCTCTTCGGCGTAGCGCGCGGCAATCGCCGGCCATGAGAAATATTTGTCCCGCGCAAGACGGCTCCTCTCTGCTAACTGCGCGCGGTACGCCGCATTTGTTAGCACCCGCAGCAACGCTTCCCTGAATTCCCCGGGCTTCTCCCTTGACACCAGCACCACTCCCGCCTCTTCGATCGGGCCCGCGGTTTCAGCTCCTCGCTCCGCAACGACCGGCAGACCGCATGCAATGCCGGCGATGGCGCTGCCACGGCGCGTGGAAATCGCGCCTCGCACGAACAGCATCACATCCGCCGACTCCAGCTCTCTAACAACTTCTTCGGGCGGCAGCACGCCTTGAACCTGAACGTCCACGGGAGCATCGCGCAAGCTCTCACGCAGCGTCGATTCGCAGTCGGCGGCGTGGCGGCCGAACGCGCGCAACTCCAGCTTGCCAATTGTTGTCGAGACGAAACGAACGGCCTCTGCGATCCGCCCAGATTCCTTGCGCCCCGCTTCGCCGCCGGTGATTCCGAATACTGCGACGCGCAAAACGTGTTGCGGACTCTTGCAAGCCTTCGTCTCATTGACCACGGCGACCGGCAAGTTTGCGCCAACCGGTATGAACGCGGCATTGCGTGGTGGAGCGCCGAACCACGAAATCGCGCTCAAAGGGACGGTGAATATCCCCAGGTTCGCACGGCGCAGCGACCCCCGCATGACATGCCCACGGCAACACGCGCGCCCGCCCCGCGCAACACACCCAGAACGGATAAGAATCGCAGAGGGAAACCGCGCGCAGACCAGGCCAGCGCAGTGTATTGCAGGCATACCCACCGACCGTGCCAATTCGCCGCTTTTTGGCCGAGTTCGCGAAGCGCCGCTGACCAGCCGCGCTCTGTCCAGGGAAGTCTTGTCACTGCGAGCTCGAAACCGTGAGCGCCCAGCGCAGCGCCGAGGTAGCGACAGTATTCTTCCACCGCATCGGTCGGTTCATCCCGCCGCCCCAGCAAAGCAATAATCCCCTGCTCATCCATTCTTATCACTTGTCCCCAGCAAGCATCGCTACCCGCACGAAAACGCTGAAGCGCACTTATTGGGGCGGCGCGCTTGAATCTGGGGCATCCAGTTGTCGCAGAGAGAGTTCTGAAGATTTGCTGTGAAACAGCTCACGAAACTTCGAATGCTTTCGGTAAGAATCCAGCTCCGAGTAAGGTACACCGCAGCGTGCTCCCAAGGAAGAATCCCATGTTGTTCGGGGCACGTCGAGCAGAGAAAGGAAGTATACGCGCCCGCCGATTTTCTGCGTCTCACGAATGGCCTCGCGAAGCTGGGCTACGGAATCGAAGCCGTGCAACACTGCTTCGGTGGGAAACGAAATAAATCGGCCATCCGCGGACCATCCGTAGCCGTACAGCGTCGATATCTCGTCCCAATCGCCGACCAGCAGGTCCCGTGGCCCGATTACACCTGCCAGCCGCTGCGCTTCTCTCATTTCGGAAGTCTTCATGTAATGGCTGCGTGTCAACCATACGAGATTCGTTGCCAGGCCGCAGAACAATAGCGCCGGCAACACCTTCGAAAGCCGCAAGCGAGCTCGCCCATCCAGTTCGGGCACCATCCTTGAGCTGGCGACCAGAAAAGCAAGGCAAGCTAGCGGCTGCAGCCATAGTTTGTCGTATTGCGGATCCCACACCAGCGGCGGAATTAGAGTGAAGGCGAAGCCCACCGCCGCAGCTACTACGGCAGCCCGAACCGGCGCGGCTAAGGAATTCCACCCCTCGACCAGCCGTTTCAAGATCGCAAACAGGAATGTAAATGTGCTCGCCAGTACGAGCAGAAAGGAAACCAACGAGAGCTTGGGCCCGGTCAACAGCCCGCGAATGCCGTCAAAATATGGTAGAGCCGGAAAAATGTTTCGCACCAGTCCGATCGGCATATTCAAAACTTTTCCGAGGGTCAGGCTCAAGTACACCCGAGCGTCCCCGTGCGCGAAGAACCGTCCAATCAATTCCCCTGGGCTCCTCATTCCTTGATGCCAATAGGCCCATCCAAACAGCGCCGCGCAGGCAGCAACTCCCGTCAAAATAAATTCACCGAGTTCGGGTAGACGTGCGCGAGAAAGAAACGCTCCGCCGTCCCGGAAGTACCCTCCTTGCCATATCAAGGCGATAGCCGCCGGAGCAAGAAAGATCATGGACTGGTAGGTGGCCATTGCCAGGGAAAAACAGAGCGCCGACAGAATGACCGATAAGTGTGATTTGCATTTCACCAGGATGCTTGCGAAGCATATGCCCAGCAAACTCCAGAAAAGTCCAACCACAGGCTCTGCTGAGTTCGTCGCGTGCAAAAGGAAAGCCTTGGAAAATCCGTACCCCAGGACCAGGCCGAGCGCCAGCCCGAAGGAAGAAAAGAGTGACGAGCTGAGATAAAAAAGCATCGCCAGACAAGCTGCCGCCGCTACGCAATTCATGGTTTGGGCGATCGGGTAAAACTCTTCCGGATTGCTGGCTCTAAGACCTAAGTGCGATAGGAAGCGAGTCCACACCAACACGTTGGCGGGGTACAGCAGGTGATTATTCTCATGAAAAAATATCCGGCCGCGGCGAAATACTTCCAGGCAGCGGACCGCTCCGTCCACTGCGCCAATGTCGCCGGAACGAAGGGCAAGAAAGAAGCCCGCAAACATGACAAAGACGAGCGCTGTGGCCAACAGTGGTCTGGCTCTGGTCCAACGCTCCGCCTCAGTCAACTCATTTCTCCACAAGAAAGCTGCCGATCGCCAGTCCATCCATCCCGGAACTGAAAAATGTGCGTACCGCGTCGGTCGGAGTGTGCGCGATGGCTTCACCGCGCAGGTTGAAAGAGGTATTCATGACGACTGGGACGCCGGTGCGCTTTTCGAATTCATCCAGCAAACGCCAGTACAGCGGATTTATTTCTTTCTCCACGGTTTGCGGGCGCGCGCTGCCGTCAACGTGTGTCACCGCAGGAATCACGCCGCACTTTTCTGGCCGCACCTGCGCAGTCAGAATCATGAACGGCGAATCCGTTGCGCTCTCAAGATATTCCGCAGCCGCTTCCTTTTTCAGTGATGGCGCAAACGGCCGCCACCATTCGCGAAACTTGACCGCGTTGTTCACCTTCGCGTTCATTTCCGGATCGCGTGGATCGGCAAGAATCGAGCGGCTTCCCAGCGCGCGCGGGCCAAACTCCATACGTCCTTGGAACCAGCCCAGAATCTTACCCTGCGATAGGAGCTCCGCCGCCGTTGCCGCCGCATCGTCCAGCCGCGTGTACGGCAGCTTATAGGTGCGCAGCGCATTTTCGATGGCGGTATCGTCGAACGCAGAACCAAGATACGCATGACGCATGGCTTTGATCGGGAGGCGCCCGCCATTTTCCAGGTAAGGAACAAGCGCCGCGCCCAGCGCGACGCCATCGTCGGACGCGGCCGGTTGCACGAAGATTTTGTCAACCAGCCCCGACGCCGCGATCTTCCCGTTGCCCTTCGAATTCAGCGCAACTCCACCCGCCAAACAGAGACTCCGGCAGCGCGTTTTCTCCACCGCCATGCGCACTACGTTCATCATCGCCAGCTCGCAGGCGTCCTGCACCGCATACGCGATGTTTTTGTGGCGGTCGTCGATTTCGCTCTCCGGCGAGCGCTGCGGACCGAGCACCGACCTCATGCCAGAGAATTCTCCACGCCCGTTTCCGAAGACGCGCTTCGCGTGCACCCGGTAAGGCAAAGTCTCGGTATCGATGAAAACGTCAAGCTTGATCTTCGGTTGACCATAAGGCGCGAGCCCCATCACTTTCCACTCGTCGCTGTTCGGCTGAAATCCAAGATAGCCAGTGAACTGGCTGTAAAACAGTCCCAGGGAATCGGGAAAGGGCATGGTAAGAACGTGCTCCAGTTTGCCGCCCTTGCCATGCCAGATCGATGTCGCTTCCCAAGCCCCGCGCCCGTCCATCACAACGACCGCGGCCTCATCAAACCCCGAGTACGCGTAAGCGCTGATTGCATGCGCCAGGTGATGTTCCACAAATCGCATGCGCGTTTTCACATCTCCGAACCATTGCCGGAATACTTTGGCGCCGCTCTCTTGGTGCCACATGCTCAGAAAATAGACGCTGGTGGTGAGAACGTTCAAGTAGGTAAACGGCAGGCCGCCACGGGCAAGGCACTTCAAATCGTGCCGAAAGCCCGGGCCCGCCGTGGTCCAGCCAAAGCACACTTCGTCCAACTCATCGGCGCGGATACCCACGAAGTCCAGGCAAGCTTGAACGGCAAGTCGCGGAAAGCCGGCATCGTGCTTTATCCGGCTGATGCGCTCTTCCGCGATCGCGAAGAGCAGCTCGCCATCGCGCACAATGCATGCGGAAGAATCATGCATTCTGTTGTAGTTGAGGCCGAGCGTAATCATTCGGAAGTTCGGTTCATCTCCAGCCAGTTTTGCGAGCAAGCACGTTTGCGTTCCTGCCCAGCCTAAAGAGTGCCTGGTGGCGCGGGTTTCTCCTGACGCTCGACGTGACTCGGCACTGGGAACGGCAGAAATCTTTGCCGCAAGTCCTTGTAGAACTCCAGGCGCGAGACGCGGTGCCTCCATCGATAGTAGCTGGCAGCGGGCATGACACAAGCAGGAAGCAGCCTCGCGCAACTAAAAAGGTGCTGGGCAAACGAGGCTTCGCTGTGAAGCATGCGCATTATTTTCAGCTCCGCGCGCACCGTTTCCCAAGGGAACCCACTGTCGACTATCAGACGAAGAATGTCTGCCTCGGCCCGTACACACTCGACAATGGTTTTCGTGATGTCGCTGCGCACCCGGAGCTCCCGCAACTTTTCGTCGAGCGCTTGCGCCAGCGCCGCGAGCACTTGCCGTTTCCTGCGAATGCTCTCCTTGCTTCCATTGCTGATCTGAAACAAATTTCCTTCGTGCAGACGATAAAAACTATACGGCTCCTGCAAAACCACCACGTCGGCAAAAAATCCAGCGAGCGTGAACAAGAATTCGTCCGCTTCAAATTTCAGCGCTTCCGGAACCGGCCCGATCTGCCTGAGAACGTCTCTGCGGTAGGTCATGCGGCTAGTCCCCAGAAAAGTTCTCCTCATGCGAAACGTTCTGGCTTGCTCCGCCGACGTGATGCGAAATCGCGAAACCTCCCGGGGCAATTCCGTTTGCTGGCGTCCGTCTGAGTAAACCTGCGTCACGGCATGCCCTACTAAGCCGACCGCCGCATCTTTTGACAACACATCTGCAATGCGCGTCAGCTTTCCCGGCGCCCACCAATCGTCTCCGTCCAGGAACGCTACGATTTCGCCGTGTGCCTCGGGAATCGCGGCGTTGAACGCGGATCCCTGTCCACCGTTGGCTTTGCGAAGAAGGCGCACCTGTGGTGCGAATTTCAGGATCAACGCGGGCGTGCGATCCGTTGAGCCGTCGTCCACCACCAGGATCTCAGTCTCCGCCGCCGGAAAATCCTGTTCCAGCACGCTTACAATGGCTTGCTCGATGAAGCGTTCGTGATTATAAGTGTCGATTAATGCTGTCGCGAACGGCTTTGCCATATCAGTCTCGTTTCACCGCCGCCGCTGCTTCGCTCAGTCTCAAAAGAAAATCGAGATGCTCCTCCGGGGAACCGCCGGCGTTCTCAAACAATGCCTTCTTTTCGCGAAGCAACTGCGGAACGAGCCCGGCCATCTCCGCTAAAGTCTTGACGCGGTCTTTCGCAAAGGACCACCTCAGTAGGGTCGCATCGTAGCCCAGTGCCGCGCAAGACACCAGCCACGTGCGGACCATGTATCGTAGCGGGAGCAGTTTCGTCGCCAGCAGCAATCGCCCCCTCAAGATTCCTCTAAAATTGAGGTGCAATCCCTCCTGCGAACGGCCCGAACTACCTACTCGATGCCAGCAGACCGCGGTCGGAACGTAAGCCGTTTTCCACCCCTGGATCCACGCGCGCCAGCAGATCTCGACGTCTTCATACCCGAGCGGCAGCCGGTCATCGAATCCACCAAGCTTCTCAAAAAAAGATCGGCGCGCCAGCATGCACGCCGCGGAGGCCATGAACACCAACGATTTCTCCAGCACCTCGCGCTGGTAAAAGCATAGTCCAGGCACTAACTCAGTAGAAGAACGACCCCTGGGTCTGCTCCTCGCCAGCCGTGCTGCCAGATGCCGGCGCTCGCTTCCATCCCAATTGAATTGCATTCCGTCGGTTGCAAAAATCTCCTCATTTTTTTCCAGCGGCTCCACCAGGGCCGCTACAAAACCGGGATCGAACCGCATGTCGTTGTTGATGAAAAGAAGGAAATCGCCGACGGCCATCGCTGCGCCACGATTCAAGGCCGGCGCCAGCCCCGCGTTCTTGTCCAACGGAAGCCAGCGCACCTGAAACTCTCGCGCCACTTCGGCGGAGTCATCCTTCGAGTCATTGTCCACCACGATGATCTCGAGGGGGCTAAGGGATTGCGACAAAAGGCTGGGAAGGCAAGTCCTCAGGTGGTGCGCCCCGTTCCAATTGACGATGATCGCCGAAACGGCCAGCTTCGCGTTCATGACGGTCCTCGTGGCAGCAGGTAGACACTAGCCGTGGATACGAGGGCCGCTCGATTCGTTCTCATTTTGCCGCGGAATGGAGCTGCTGCCCGCGTTGCGCTGCGATCATCTCCTCCAGAATAGCATCCAGGCTACGTGTAATCTTCCAATTTGGATAGTGTGTCTGGAACTTCCGCAAATTCGAGATGTAACAGATGTGATCGCCTTTACGTGCTTGCTCGACGTAATGCCAGTCCAATTTGCGCCCGGTTAGCTGTTCGATGCGCGCGATGGCTTCCAGCATCGAGATGCTGTTGCCGCGCCCACCACCCATGTTGTAGACCTCGCCCGCCCGTGGGTTCGCGGCAAATTCATCGATGGCGCGCACCACGTCGCGACTGTGAATGTTGTCGCGCACCTGTTTGCCTTTGTAGCCATAAACGCTGTAGCGCCCGCCGTTCAGCGTGACCTTCACCAGGTACGACAAAAATCCGTGTAGCTCGACTCCCGAATGAGACGGCCCGGTTAAGCAGCCCCCGCGGAAAACGCCGACTCTCATGTTGAAGTAGCGCCCGTACTCTTGCGCCGCCAGGTCGGCCGCGGCCTTCGACGCTCCAAACAGCGAGTGCAGCGTGCGATCGATCCGGCAAGTCTCATCAATGCCGTCGTAATCTTCCGCCCGCGCGTAGTCGTAGCGTGTTTCGAGCTCCTTCATCGGAATCTCGTTGGGCGCGTCGCCATATACTTTATTCGTGCTGAGAAAAACGAATACTGCTTCCCGGCAATGCTGACGCGTCGCTTCCAGTAAATTGACGGTTCCCAGCGCATTGACTTCGAAATCCAAGAGAGGAATATCCCGCGCTTTGTCGTGGGAAGGCTGTGCCGCGCAATGCACAATCAGGTCGAATCGCTGCGCGCCGAAGAGTTCTTCGATCGCCGCGCGATCGCGAATATCGATGGCCGCGTGCGTGAACCGCTTGGCGGTGTTCTTCAGCCGCTCCAAGTTCCAGAGCGTGTCGCCCGCAGCGCCAAAAAACACTCTTCGCATATTGTTGTCCACGCCGAAGACTTCGTGCCCCTGGCGGTCGAAATGCTCGACCGCCTCGGAGCCGATTAGTCCGCTGCTGCCGGTAACGAGAACTTTCATGGCGCAGCGAGCTTATCAAAAAAGAGTCTGCCAAGGCGTTTTGTGAGTTGCGTAATCAAGCGCGCGATCGAGTCCACGTAGTTGTGTGCTCGCAGAGTCTCCCTTCCACCAGCATCTTGCGAATGCCATCAGCGCGTTCTTCCGGTAATGCCACTAGATTCGCGTTATACGTCTCGAGCTGCGTGGAAATCGGCCGCAGATTGCTGTTGGCCGTCAGCGCAAACCACCCATAGTCTGCTCGCTCCAAAAAATCGATGATTTCGCGCGCCGCATACCCCCACGGCCGGGTCCGCAAGTCCTGCACTTCCGCAAGGATCACCGGTCTCGACGACGCCAAGGTGCGGCATGCTCCTCGCAATGAACTCAACTCCGCCCCTTCGACGTCCAGCTTGATAAAGTCCACCTGCCTGACGCCCAGCTTCTCGAGCACATCATCGGCCCGTTCCACTTCGACGCGCACGGTTACCGTCGTGCCATCGATTTGCGGCTCGCGCAAGCTATTGCACCAATCCTCGCGTCCCTCCACCAGGAAAAAATCCGCTTCCCGGCGCTCTTCGCCGAGCGCACAGGACTGAACGTCGACATTCTTGCAGCGGTTCACCCACAGATGACGCCGCAGCCGCTTTCTTTCGCGTGGCGACGGTTCGAACGCAATCACTCGCCCGTCCCTTCCCACGCACTTCGACGCGAGTAGAGTGTAGAGACCATGATGGGCGCCGGCGTCCACCACGGTCATACCCGGCCGCAGCAGCCTTTCAACAAACGCGATCTCCGCATCTTCGAATCCATCGTGAATGAGGTCGTCGTCCAGCGCACTCGTTTGCGCAAGCCACCAGGCGCCGAAGGGCAACCGCAGCGGAATGGGCATTTCCGGGAACACGCGCCGCGCGCGAGATGCCAGCGAAATGTATTGCGCCCGCCGCGGTCTTCGCAGAAATCCCCAGATTCGAGTAGGCAGGGAAACGCCCGCGCAGCTTGGCGCCGTCTTCGACCACGGGTCAGCGAAATCGCGCGGCTCGTCGACTTTTTCGAAGCCCGCCACCTGCACGGGAACCACCGCCGCGAACAAAACCGTCCTTCGTCGCGCGTGCAACGGCGTTTCGCGAAAATCGTCGTGATCCGGCAGCTCCGCCGCGCGATACACCGCAGCAAACCCCGCCCGGTACAGCATCTTCACTAGGCACGCCTCGCTTGGATAGAGCGCAATATCGGTCAAGCTCTGATCCGCCGCCGCGGGCTCCTCGCGCCATACCATTCCCGCGCTGCTTCCGGGAATGCACATGCTTTCGAGGAGCAATCCTTTGCCCGTGAGCGCTCGCAAGTGCCGAATCGCGAGCATCGGATTTTCCAGGTGGTACAGCAGTCCAAAACATAAAGTTAGATCGAACTTGCCAAGCGCAAGAATCCTTGGATTCTCGATATCGCCTTGTTCGAAGCGGATCTCCGGAAATCGCTTGCGCGCCTCCGTCACGTTTTCCGTCCGGGCGTCGAAAGCTCCCACGCTCAACCCGCATTCCTGCAAAATCTGCGCAAAAAATCCCACGCCGCATCCGGCGTCCAGCGCCGTGGCCAACCCCAGCGCGCCCTTCAATTCCGCAACCACACTACGAATCGTTCCCCCGCGCGCGTTAATCAGCCGGAGATAGCGCCGCTGATCAAATTCGGTGAGCGTGATGGCCACGCGGTCCAGGGCGCGCGCTGCACCGCGCTCTGACGGAAGCAGCGTACTTGTCCCGGAAGTCATGGCTGGGCGACCTCCTCTTCGGCTGGGAACTTGCCTTGATTACCTAGACATTAAACTACGGAAAGTAATTAATTAATGGTAATACAATAGAAGGAAGCCTGCAAGGTTATTCCTAAGTGGTGGAACCAGGGATCTGCGGCCCCGAAGCTGCCTCTCGGTAACTCTTCTTCGGGCCTGCCCCACGCCGCTTGCGTCGAAGTCCCAGCACCGTGCGCGCCGGCCGCGTCAAATCCAGCAGCGTAAACCACGCCGGCGCCACCTTGGGCCTCGCATAGCGCCAGTAAGGTGCCCACAGCCGCTTCCAATTCGCGCGCTCGCCATCAACCCCAAGGATGTGCGTCGCGTCATCGATCGTCTGCAGATGCCACCGCCCGCCCGCCAGTCGGTAATTTTCCGCAGCTTGCTCATCGCTCCACACCCCTCGCGCTCCCTGCGGGTGATACCCATAACCGTGGTTCTGGTGAATCGCCGTCACTGCCTCCGAAGCGTCCACCACGTCCGCGCCCT
>WNFT01007297.1_pt1 | contig 16336 bp, 13 predicted proteins | sample 5400191 | NCBI WGS metagenome assembly WNFT01 (sample SAMN13153359, study PRJNA577476) | soil metagenome | isolation source: 80 cm saprolite under Madrone tree | place: USA:California | collected 2016-06-14 | reverse complement strand
CCCGCGGCACTGCTCTCCGACGCGCCTGTCACGACATGGCTAATTCGAGCCCCGGTCGTTGACCGAGCGAGACGCTGCGCCCGGAACCCGTGTAGCTAACCGAAGGGCGGCGTATCACGCGAGTAGGTTGGCTCCGCGTCGCGCGGTTGCTCGTCAGACGGCGGCGCTTGCGGCACCGGCTGGACCAGAGTTTCGTTCGTCTCGCCACCATCCGCTTCGGACCTGCCCATCTCGAAATCGGCCGGCGTCGTCGGACGCGGCGCCCCATGCGGACCGCCTTCCCCGTTGGCATTCATGATGCGAAAATAATGCTCCGCGTGCTGATACAAGTTTTCGGCCGCTATGCGGTCGCCGCTGGTCGCTGCTTCGCGCGCAAGCGCAACATAGCGTTCGAAGACCTGATACGCATTGCCGCGGATCTTTACGTTTGGGCCGTTGCTGTCGAAAGTCTGAGTCCGTTGGGGCATCCGCGGGCGGTTGTAGTGCGGATTGTTCCCATTGCCGCGGCCGCGAGATCGCTTGTTTGGTCCTGGTCTCACATGATACCTGTCTGGTTACGGGTGGGTACCTCTCGGACCGATGTCCGGCGGGAGCGTACCATGACTTTCTCGAACCGTTGCGGGCCAGGTTCGCCCGCTCTCGTAAACACTGGAGAGCCCCCGAGAGCCGCCACCCTATCCGGGAAGGCAGCCCATTCCAACAATTTTCTCTGCCGTAGACGCGGCCGGCCGGGCTACGACGCAACGCATGATCCCCGCGAGATCGCGCTCGCACCTCTCGATCGACAATCCGTTCGCCCGCAAAATTGCCTCAACGGCCGAGCCCTGGCTCAGCCCGACCTCACAGACAAAGAGGCTCCTCGGCCCCATCAGCCGGCGGATGTCGGCCGCGAGCGACCGATAACAGGCAAGCCCGTCCGGGCCGCCATCGAGGGCACAGCGCGGGTCATAGAGGGCGACCTCGCGCGGTAGATCGGCGAGTGCCGCGCTGGCGATGTATGGCGGGTTCGAGATGACGATATCAAAAACCCCCGTGACTGGGGCCCCCCAATCGCCGACGAAGAAATGCGCGCGGCGGGCAACGCCGAGTGCCGCGGCATTGCCACGCGCGGTCACCGCTGCGCCCGCGGCGACATCGACGCCAAACCCTGTCGCAGCCGGGAATTCCGAGAGAAGCGCCAGCAGGATGCAGCCCGTGCCGGTGCCGAGATCGAGGAGGCGGAGCGGTGCTCCGCGATCGGGGATCGATCGCAATACTGCCGTCACGACAGTTTCCGTCTCGGGTCGCGGATCGAGCGTGTCGGCCGACAGGCCAAATTCCATACCCCAAAATTCGCGGCGGCCGAGGATGCGGCTCAACGGTTCGCGATCGACCATCCGAGCCAGCGCTACCCGAACCCGGTCGCTCGCTTGCTCGTCTACCGTGCGCTCCGAGTGAGCTAACAGATCGGCCGGCGCGAGAGCGAGAGTGGAGGCGACCAAGCGCCGCGCTCGGCGGCGGGGCTCCCCGACATTAGCCTGCGTCAGCGCGGCGGCCGCCTCGGCGAGCAACGCCCCCAGCGTCTGCATCGACCAGCGCTACCCCTCGACCGCTGCCAATCGCGCCGCCTGATCCTCGGTGTGGATCGCATCGATGATCTCATCGAGCGCTTCCCCGCTCATCACTTTATCGATTTTGTAGAGGGTCAGATTGATGCGGTGATCGGTCACTCGGCCTTGCGGAAAATTGTAGGTACGGATGCGCTCTGATCTGTCGCCGCTGCCGACCTGGCTCTTGCGCTGCGCGGCCCGTGCGCTGTCGCGCGCCTGGCGCTCCATCTCATAGAGGCGCGAGCGCAGCACCTTGAGCGCCTTTGCCTTGTTCTTGTGTTGCGATTTCTCGTCCTGCTGGATCACCACCAGTCCAGTCGGCAAATGAGTGATCCGCACCGCACTGTCGGTCGTGTTGACCGATTGGCCGCCCGGTCCGCTTGCCCGGAAGACGTCGACGCGCAAATCCTTCTCGTCGATGCGGACATCGACCTCCTCCGCCTCGGGCAGTACGGCAACAGTGGCAGCGGAGGTGTGGATGCGCCCGCTCGCCTCGGTCTCCGGTATGCGCTGGACGCGGTGTACACCGGACTCGAATTTCAGCCGGGCGAACACGCCCGCCCCGCTGATCAGCGCCGTCGCTTCCTTAAAGCCACCGAGGCCGGTCTCGGAGAGGTCGAGGAGTTCAAAGCGCCAGCTCCTCAACGCGGCATAACGCTGATACATGCGAAAGAGGTCGGCGGCGAACAGCGCCGCCTCCTCTCCCCCGGTGCCCGCGCGCACTTCGAGGATGGCGTTGCGCTCGTCGTCGGCATCCTTTGGCAGCAGCGCCAGCTTGACCTTCTGCTCGATCGCCGGAAGGCTCGCGCGCAAGGTCCGCAGCTCGTCTTCGGCAAGCGCCTTCAGTTCTGAATCTTCGCCCGATTGGGCGATTTCGACGAGCGAGGCGAGCTCGTCACGGGCCCGGTACAACGTGTCGATGCCATCGACGATCGGGCTCAGTTCGCTGTATTCCTTCGACAATCTGGCAAAGTCGGCGCCCGTGATACCGGTGCCTCCGAGGGCCTCGCGCAGCTCCGCGTGGCGGCGCAGGAGCTGCTCCAGATGAGCTTCAAGAGACGTTTCCATAGCGTGCTCAGCCGTAGAACGCTTGCAGGCGGGCCCGCAGCTCGCTCAACGACGAATCCATCGGCACCTCGATCTGCTCACCGGTGTCAAGATCTCGCAACGCGACGACATTGCGCGCGATCTCATCCTCGCCGATCACCACAGCTACCCTCGCGTTGACGCGGTTAGCGCGGCGCATGCGGCGTGCGACGTTGCCGGTGTAACTGAGATCCACGGGACAGTCGTTATTCCTGAGCACCTCCGCGAGGGTCAGCGCCGCCTGTTCCGCCGCTTCCCCAATCGGCACCACGGCGATGGGGCGCGCCGGCCCCGGTGGTTCGGTGATCAGCATTGCGAGCCGCTCGATCCCAGCGGCCCAGCCCACTCCGGGCAGCGCGGGTCCGCCCATCATCTCGACCAGCCCGTCATAGCGGCCGCCGCCCATCACGGTGCCTTGCGCGCCGAGGTCGGTCGTGACGAACTCGAACGCCGTATGCGTATAATAGTCGAGCCCCCGTACGAGCCGGGCGTTCAGCCGATAATCTATGCCAAGCTGATCGAGCCCGGCACGGATCCGATCGAAGAAATTGCGCGACTCAGAATTGAGATAATCGGCAAAAGCGGGAGCTTCCCGGGCGACGCGCTGGTCGGCTTCGTCTTTCGAGTCGAAGATGCGCAGCGGGTTGCGCTCGAGCCGCCGCTGGCTGTCCTCCGACAATTCGGAGACCCTCGTCGAAAAGTAGGAGACGAGCGCCTCGCGGTAGGCTGCGCGACTTTCGTGGTCGCCCAATGTGTTGAGCTCGAGGACGACGTGCGCACGAAGGCCGAGCGTCTCGAGAATGCGGTTGCCGAGCGCGATGACCTCTATGTCGGCCTGCGGTTGAGCGACGCCGATCAGCTCGACACCGAACTGATGGAACTGACGGAACCGTCCCTTTTGCGGCCGTTCATAGCGGAACATCGGGCCGCTGTAGAAAAATTTGAGCGGCACGCTCTGGGCAAGGCCGTTCGAGATCACCGCGCGGACGACACCGGCAGTGTTCTCCGGCCGCAAGGTCACCTCTTCGCCGCCGCGGTCGGTAAACGTGTACATCTCCTTGGCAACGATGTCGGTGTGCTCGCCGATCGGCCGCGCAAAAACCTCGGTGAACTCGAAAATCGGTGTCGCCATCTCGGCAAAGCCGTAGAGCTCAGCAACGGCGCGCGCAGTCTCGATCACCCGACGGTGGCGCCGTGCCGCGTCGGGGAGAAGGTCCTGGGTGCCACGAACCGACTGCAACGCGCGCATCATCACTCCCTGACCGTCCTCCCGAAAACTCCGCCGGGGGTCGACCATCATTCACAAAGTGCTGCCTGCCGAGAAGCCCTTCAAGCGCTTGCATCGTGCGCGCTCGCTCAGGGCTGGCTCCGGAATTACCCGGCAGGCACACCTGACCGGCCTCCGGCGCCTGCAATCATGAATTGCATCGGTTATTTCGCATTCCGCCATCTGCAGCGAATCTGCAGCAAAATCTCTCCTTTGGGTTGAAGTACCAACTTCAGCCCGGCATCGCCAATTGGGTAAGACGGTCGCGCGCGGTAGCATGCGCGCGCGGAACTCGCACTGTAAAATACCCTATCATTGAGCTTTTGTCAAGATCACTGGGTTACGTAACCAGCACCAATCGCTCAGTGATAAGGATCGGCGGCATCCCGCAAGCCATCGCCAAAAAAGTTAAAGGCGAGGACCGTAATGGCGACGTTGATGACCGGTAACATCAACCATGGGTATAGGGCTACGATGTTGATGTTCTGCGCTTCGTTGAGCAGCACGCCCCAGCTGGTCATCGGCGGCCGCAACCCGAGCCCGAGGAAGGATAGCGCGGTCTCCCCAAGAATCATGCTGGGAATCACCAATGTCGCCGATGCGATCAAGTGACTCATAAAGCTCGGCAGAAGGTGCCGGCCGATGACGCGAGCCGGCCGCGCGCCCATCAGCACCGCGGCGGTGCAGAAATCCTCCTCGCGCAACGACAGCAGTTTGGACCGCACAGCACGGGCAAGATGGGTCCATTCGATCATTCCAAGGATTAGCGTTATGCCGAGATAAACAAGAAGTGGGCTCCAACTCACTGGCAAGATCGCCGAGAGCGCCATCCATAATGGCAGGTGTGGAAAGGATTGGATGACCTCTATGACTCGTTGAATAAGAATATCCGTCCAACCGCCATAATAGCCGGCGATCCCGCCGATCAAGATGCCGAGCGTAAAGCTCACGGCGACGCCGAGAAGCCCCACGGTAAGCGAAATCCGCGCCCCGTAGATCATTCGCGACAAGAGGTCTCTGCCCAACCGATCGGTTCCGAGCAGAAATAGCTGTCCCCCGCGAGCCGGGCAGGCGAGATGCAGGTCGGCACGGAACAAGCCCCAGAACTGATACTCGTCGCCATGGCAAAAGAAGCGGATTGGCTCTGATCTTTGTGGATTCGACGTATAGACCCGTTCGAGCTTGGCCATGTCGAGCCGGTAATCGTAGCCGTAGACGAAAGGAGCCGATAGTCGACCCTCGTGGAAGACCCGGACACGCTGCGGTGGCGCAAAGATGAAGTCGGTGTTGCGCGTGTCGAGACCGTAAGGGGCCAGGAACTCGCAGACCAAAATGGACAGGTACATCGCCAGCAGGACAGCGCCCGAAACCACGGCAACACGGTGGCGACGTAGCTTCCACCACATCATCCGCCACTGCGAGGCCATAAAGAAGCGCTCTTGCCCCGGTGTCATCCGCTCGGCCGCATAAGGGTCGAAGGGCGCGCCGGAGACGTAATGCGGGAGCAACCCCCGGGGGTGCTCGATACTCGCGTTCTTGCCGCCGCCCGGCATGCCGTCGGACGTGAAGGCGAAATCGCTCATCGACTGCGCCCGGCCTGTAGGCGTATCCGAGGATCGAGCATGGCCAGCGCGAGATCCGAGATAAATACGCCGATTACCGTCAGAAACGACATAAACATCAAAAACGAGCCGGCAAGATACATGTCTTGACTGCGCAGAGCTTCGAGCAGCATCGGTCCGGTAGTCGGTAAGGACATCACCACCGAAACGATTGCTGCCCCCGAGATCACATGCGGCAACAGCGACCCGATATCCGAGATGAATGGGTTGAGCGCCATTCGCAAGGGGTATTTCAACAGCGTCCTTATCGGAGGTAGCCCCTTGGCGCGGGCGGTCACGACATACTGCTTCTGCAACTCGTCCAGCAGGTTAGCGCGCAACCTCCGGATCATGCTCGCCGTACCCGCTGTGCCGATAACGATGACCGGAATCCAGATGTGCGCGAGCACCGAGAGGACCTTCTGCCACGTCCACGGCTGATCAACAAATTGCGGATCCATCAAGCCCCCGATCGAAATACCCAAATACACATTCGCTAGGTAGAGCAGGACCAGGGCAAGAAGAAAACTAGGAATCGCTAGTCCGAGGAAACCCAGTAACGTCAAGGCATGATCCGACCAACTGTACTGATGGGTCGCAGAATACACCCCGATCGGAAAAGCGACAACGTAAGTGAAGATGATCGTTGCGAAAGAAACTATAAAAGTCATCAAGAGACGATCACCGACTACATCCTTCACTGGAAGGTTATATGCAAAGGAATATCCCATGTCTCCTTGGAGAAGCCCGGCGACCCAGTAGAGGTATTGCTCCCAAAGGGGGCGATCGAAACCATATTGAACCTGAAGGAAATGTATCTTGGCCAAATCGGCAGCTTCGCCAGAGCTTTGGAGCTCGGCGATATAAGTGGAGAAATAGTCGCCCGGAGGAAGGTTGATGATGGTAAAAATCACCACGCTGATCGCGATCAGCGTCGGGATCATTATCAAAATCCGATGAACGAGATAACCGAGCATTCCAACTCTGTCCTACTCGCGACCCGAGACCTGCGCGGGATCCTTGACGCCGATTTCGCCCGCATCTCGGACATATCAAACCAGAAACCATCCGGCTTGTAGATCCCGAAAAAAGCGCCCGGATCCCAGTTGTAGATCCCCTCCTCGGGGACGTTGCGGAGCTTGGCGTTCACCACGACCGGCTGAAGTACACCGGCAACAGTGCCGATCGTAAAGACTTCTTCGGCCCATATCCCGAGCATGGAACGCCAGATCCGAGACTGCTCCGCCTCGGTTGCGGCATCCAACCACTCCCCGTAGAGTTCCTTAAGGCGAATGGCAGAAGGCAGATCAGGCGCTTCGCCGGATCTGCCTTTCGTCTCGTAATATTGCCCCCATTTCGGCCATTCGAGCTGCTGCTGGCTCGTCGGCGCAAACTCCGAAGGGGCCATTGCGGCGGTAGCAAGACCATTCTCGATGCCTTTGTCGATCGACATCATTGTCTCACCCGAGAATACTCGGCGACGGAACAGGGTGAGCTGCGACGGCTTGGCAAAAAGCCTGATCCCGATCTTGCGCCAGGAGTCGCGGATAAGCTCGAGCACGTCCGTTTGCTCGGTCGATTCCCCTGAATTCTCGACAATTATCTCCATCGGTCGGCCGTCAGGCAGCAGACGCATATTGTCTCCGCCTCGCTTTCCGAGCCCGATCAGGTCGAGAAGACGATTGGCCTCAGGCACATCGTAGCGTGCCCAGGCCGAGCGCCAATCGGCTTCGTAGAGAGGGCTTTGAGGCAGAAGCGTATTTTGACCCTCGATCGCCAGCCCGAAATATATCGCCTGGTTTATCTCGTGACGGTCGACGCCCAGTGACAAGGCACGGCGAAAGCGCAAATCACGCATCAACGCCCGCCAGATTTCGTCACTGACATTAATGTTCGGATAGAGAGCCAGCTGACTACCGGGACCCGTGCGCCAAAGCCTGACGTTGAAGTTGTTACGATCCTCGCTCTCTTTCAAGAACGTATAGTTATCAAAGCGCAAATAGCGGGCCTGGAGGTCGCTTTCACCCGCACCTGTCTTGGCCGGTATGATCTTGCTGTCGGCGATCGACTCGATGACGCGATCGATATACGGAAGCTGCTGACCAGTTTCGTCCACCCGGTAGTAGTAGGGATTTCGCTCGAATATGAAGCGGTCGGCAGGCGGCTTGGTCTTTAAGATCCATGGCTCCAGCGAGGGCAGATCTGGATTGTCATTTCGATACATACCGTCCAGCCGAGCGTGCAAAGCTGCCCAGTTACGTTGTTTTGCCTGCTTGACGAGTGCGTCCAACGTCGACTTGTCAGCAAACTTCTCGTGAAATCGCTTAAGGTAATGAGACGGACAATAAATAAAGAGTGGGCTTGGTCCGGCGAGATTAGGTAAGAACAGCGGGTTGGGCCGCGCCCAGCTGTAACGGATCGTAGTCTCGTCCAGAATCTCGACGCGAGGTGGCTCGCCCTGCACTATCAGCGAGACCGGCAGGCCTGAAGGTGACAACTGGGGATTTGATGCGACATCCTCAAACCAATAACGGAAGTCTTCGGATGTAAAGGGATGCCCATCCGACCATTTATGCCCCTGCCGCAAATGCAGCGTGAAAATTCGGCCGTCCTCGATCTCGATCGATTTAAGAATGTCTGGTTCGATATTCAGCGAAGGAGTGTAGCCAACAAGCCGAGCATAACCATAAACGACCATCATCCGGGTGTCTTTGGGCCCGGCCATCAACATCCGCAGCTCACCCCCGGGACTGCCGACCATTGGCAGCGCTGCCACTTTCACGTCCCGCGGAACGCGCTCTTCGACCTTCGGCAACCGGTCACTTGCAACCTGCTCCTGAAACATGGGGGTCTCGCGCAACGCGGCGCGCGGCGCATCTGTTCCAGCCGCCAAGAGCAGTAAGGCAAGGCCGATCTGTTTCAACCCGTCTCCTCCCTGCAACCCGGGTCTGATTGATCTGATCGGGACCGACCCCGCTCAGAGCGCGACCTCTTGCGCCCTCACTATCGCAGCGGGCGACGCTCTCGCTTCGACAAAGTGGCCCGGAACGATCTCGATCAGTGACGGCAGATTTCCCGGTTCACGCGTGAACGGCTCAGGCCAAGCGGCCGGATCGGAAGCTTTGTCTTCCATCAGCTGGCGGAAGTCGAGGCAGTGCGAGGGATCCGGAGCGGGCACGGCAGCGAGCAGAGCCCGCGTGTACGGATGCAACGGGTCCCGAAACAGAGTTGCGCGATCCGCTATCTCGACGATTCGACCCGCACACATTACCGCAATGCGATCTGCGATGTAGTCTACCACGGCAAGATTGTGGGAAATGAACAGATAGGTGAGAGCAAGCTTCTCCTTCAAATCCATCAGTAGATTGAGGATCTGGGCTTGGATCGAGACGTCGAGCGCTGAAGTCGGTTCGTCGCAAATCACCAAACCGGGCCGCAGGGCCAGCGCGCGTGCAATACCGATGCGCTGCCGCTGTCCTCCGGAAAAGCTGTGCGGGTAACGCCTCAAATGGCGCGAATCAAGGCCTACCAGCGTGACAAGTTCGTGGACCATCTCGCGGCGCGAGCGCGCGTCGCCAATGGAATGGATCACAAGCGGTTCTTCGATAATATCGTAAACGGTCATCCGTGGGTTCAGCGACCCGAACGGGTCCTGAAAAATGAACTGGACTTGCCGCCGAAACCCTTTCAGATCCTCGCCCTCAAGAGCGAGCACATCGATCGGCCGACCGTGGTCGTTGAAGGTGACGGATCCTGAATCGGGCGATACCGCTCGCAACAATACCTTGCTCAGGGTCGTCTTGCCGCACCCACTTTCGCCGACCAGCCCGAGACACTCGCCTCGCTCGATTCTCAGACTGACCTCGTCCACGGCAACCACCCGCGGTCCGGATTTGGCGCTCCCAAACCATCCACTTTTCCGGATTGTGAAGGTCTTGCGAACGCCGACGCATTCGAGCAGCGGCCCGGTGGCATCGACCGGCCATTCCGCCTTCTCCGCCATCAGATGCGGGGCATCTCCCGGCGGGATCTCGCGGATGGGGACGAGGCGCTCGCCGGGTTTCATGTCAAATCGCGGCACAGCGCGGAGCAACGCCCGCAGGTAGGGATGTTCCGCCCGCTGAAAAATGTCATCGAGAGTGCCGCTCTCCATGACCTCGCCGCGGTACATCACGACGATTTCCTCGGCGACGTTGGCGACGACGCCGAGATCGTGGGTGATCAACAACATCGCCATGCTGAACTCGTGCTGAAGCTCGACGATCAGTTTAAGGATCTGCGCCTGGATCGTCACATCGAGCGCGGTCGTCGGCTCGTCCGCAATCAACAGAGCAGGGCGACAAACCAGCGCCATTGCTATCATCGCGCGCTGGCGTAGCCCCCCCGACAGCTCAAACGGATAGCTGCGCACGGCCCGCTTGGGGTCCGGAAAACCCACGAGGCGAAGCATATCCTCCGTCAACTCGGTGGCTTCGCCGGCGCTCACCGAGCGGTGGAGACGTAGCGACTCAATAATCTGATTACCTATGGTATGGACCGGTGACAGCGAGGTCATCGGCTCCTGAAAGATGATCGAAATTCGCCCACCGCGGATCGCGCGCATCTCCACGCCGTCGGTCGGCAGCTTTGTGAGGTCAACGACCGCGCCGCCCAGCCGAGGATCCGCAAACAAAATCTCGCCATTGGTAATTACCGCGCTGCGCGGCAGAATGCCGAGGATCGTCTGGCTGACGACCGATTTTCCCGAACCCGACTCGCCAACGAGCGCCACAGTCGAGCGTGGGCGGACTCGGAATGAGACCCCGGAGACGGCGCGGATAAAGCCGCCCGGCGCCGCGAAATGAACGTGAAGATCGCGGACAGCGAGCAGGTCGGTCAAACGGGATCTCCCACCGCTTCCCGTACCTGGCGTTCAGCGCCCGACCTTACTCCTAGAGCAGCCAAATTCGCCGCGGTGGCCGCGCTCAAGCTCAAGCCGCGTGCCTCGGCAGCGCGGGCCGAAATCTCGACCAGCTCGGCAAATCCGGTGATGCGGCTGTCGAGCCGAATGCGCGAGCGCCCAGAGCGAAGATCGAGTTGCATCCAGCCCTCCCGCCGGTCTCGGCGCGTGGAATAGTAGGCGAGGTTCATCCGGTCGAGTTCCTCCCAGATTATGGAGGCACGGCGCAACCCCGTTGCACGCAGAGCGGACCCGGTGACTTCGAGACGGGTCTGGTGACGGATTATCGTGCGAATACCGAACCCCGCAAAAAGCGCCGCAAAACCACCCAGCACGACGGTTGTGATGCTCGCGAGGGGCAACGTCGCGAGCACTGCTGTCGCTGGAACGAGCCCGGCGGCGGCGCGAAAGTAGTCACCGATCATAGCCGAGGTCGGATAGGCGTGATAGGTCACGGCAGAGAGCAATCGCCCCTCGCGAAGACCTCCGTTGCATCGAGCCAGCGCGCCGCGCGGTGCCCCCCGGTGATAGCGGCGAGCTTGCGGAGGAAGGTGTCTGTCGCTTCGTCCTGAACCAAATGATGCGTCAGTATGCCAGTCGGTTCCCCTGCGTCGACCCCTTTAGAACGGCGCGCGCGGAGGTGCCCGATCAAACCGCGCAGTGCGGCTTCCTCCCCGATAAACCCACGATCTCCGGTCCACGCTACCAGGTCGACATGGACGTTGGCCGCAACGACGCCCGGTGCCGGGCGAACCGATCGCCGCGGGCCCATACGCGATATTCCAGCGAGGCCGCAATCGGTCAGGAGCGACAGGAAACGGCAGTAAAAACGGTTCCAAGGCGGCGCCAGAACCGGAAGAGAGTGAGCTTCGAAAAGCATCACCAACCGCATTCGGCCCGCAGCCAAATCGTCCGCCACCGCCCGACGCGAACGTTCCGGAGGAAACTCGCTCTTTTTGCCATCGACCGCGTGGCTCTGGTGGCACCACCCGTGTTGAAGGACAAAAAGACGCGCTGTTTGGCGCGACCGAGACGGGTGTGCAAGCCACACTGCGAGCAGCGAGTCAGCGCCGGCGGGAATGACCGCGAGCGCGATCGGAATATCGCCGCTGATCGAAAGGAGGCGATCGAGCCGCTTGCTGGGGCCCGCCGCATCGTCGTCGCGCCACCACAGGGTCGCAACCCGTCCCGCGTCACTCCAGCGGTCGAACTCGTCGATCAGATCCGACCATCGCACCGCCGGCGCCAGATCTTCGCGTCGCAACTGGCTCATCCGCCGATCATAATGCCAGGAGACCGCGACATAAAATCCCGCTGGCGTCGGATCACACTTGCGGGATCGCGAATCATGTCCCCGATCAGGCTGGCAGCGCACCGCGCTCCGCCCGTCTGCACCGAAATCGTCCCGGGGCCGCGCTCGATCGCGCGTTTAATTGCGCAGCTGAGCCGGTCGGGCGTTAGATCGGCTTCATCGACCAGTTCGAGAACCCCGCGGGCGGCCAATCGTTCCGCCCGCAACCGCTGCTCTGTTTCCCTCTCGGACGCGAACGGCACGACCACTGCCGGAACGCGGGCGGCGAGGATGTTAAGGATCGTGTTGTATCCTGCCTGACTCACCGAGACACGACAGCGCCGCAGCATCTGCGGAAATTCCTGCCGATAGCGCTCGAGAACTGCGCCCGCCGGCAGACCGCCTGCCAGCTCCTCGAACGTGCCCGCAGGCAGATTGGGCCCGGCAAGCAGACGCCAAGTCAGACCGTTGAGACAGCCGCGACGCCTGGCCTCAACCGCTGTCGACAGCAGGGTCCCGCCGACCGCACCGCCGCCAACCGAGACCAACACCTCGTCGGCGCCGGCAGTTTCGTCCGTCGCGTCTGGTTGATCCTGCCCGCTGATATATCCAGTATAGATCAAACGGTTGGCGATCTCCGACGCCGCGGGGAAGCTCTCGTCCAAAGGTATGAAGTCGGGATCGCCGTGGACGAGCACGAAATCGAAATCGGCCCGCACCCTGTCGATAATGTCGCGGCGGCGCGTTAGTTCGTCAGGCACAACCACAATGTCGCGGAGCGAACAGAGTATCCGGGGCCTCGGACGGCGTGCTCGAGCCGCTTCGAGCAACGCTTCGAGCTCGAAGCGGAAGGCACGCCGCCCGAATGGAAAGGCTTCGATCACGATGGCATCGGGGCTTGCCGCATCGAAGGCAGCGAGAAGCGCCTCTCGCCGGCTTTTCTTCAGTTTTTGGTCGATCGGCTGGCCAGCTGGGCCGACGAGTTCCTTGAAGCTCGCGTCGCGAGCACTGACTGGCGTGAGCTGAACAAGGCGCTCGGCACGCGCAAAAATGGGCCATGGGGGAGGCTCTCCGCCCAACACCAGGGTCACCGCGATGTCTTCGAGGGCGATGGCGTCAACGAGACTTAAAGCGCGCTGCAGATGCCCGATGCCGAGCAAGTGCTGGACGTAAAACAAGACCGACCCGGTCACAAAATTTCGGGGAAAGGATTGCGCCGAAGCGGCCGAAGCCGGTATTCCGCGGCTGGACGGCTCCTTTGCATGCTCATATCAAGCGGCATGGGCTCGACCGAGCACGTCGGCGAGCCTGCGGGCGGCGACCGGCAGATCGTGGTCTCGCAGAACGCGCCGCCGAGCCGCCGCACCGAATGCCGAACGCCGCCGGCTATCGATGACCAAACTGCGCACTGCTGCTGCGAAGGCCAAGGCGTCCCCAGCGGGGACGATCAGTCCGGTAGTCCCGGATACGACGATTTCCTCCACCCCGCCGGCTGCTCCTGCCACCACGGGCACCCCACTCGCCTGCGCCTCGAGCAGCGCCATGCCGAAGGCTTCGTTGTTGGCCGGCCAAACGAAAAGATCGGCCGCGGCCAGACGCTCCGCGACTGATTTACGGTCAAGAGGTCCCATCCAGTTCACACGCCCTCGTAGCACGGCAAGGGCGCTCGAGACATCGCCCCGGGCCGGACCGTCGCCAATCACCTCCAGCGACCAAGGCAAATCGACCAGGCGCGACAGAGCGTCACCAAGGATCTGGTAGGAAGTCAGCTTGTCGCCGGGACGCATCATCGCGACCGTTATCAGACGAGGCGGATCGCCCTCTCGCCGAGCGTCGAGGCCATAGGACTCCGCATCCAGGAACGGCTTGAAGGCAACCCAGCGCCGTGGGTCTCGCAAATACGGCAGGACACATTCTCGGTCAGCAGGATTCAGCCCGATCACTGCAACGGCCTGTCGGATCGCGCATTCGGTCGCTCGATGGCCGAGCGCCCAAGAACCCCCCGCCTGTCTCGGGGCCACCGAAGCTTCTGCCGCAACATACGGGATGCCGAGCCCATCTGCGACGATCGGGCCCAGCCAATCTGGTGCTTTGTGATAGACGTGGTAAGAGAACCATAGGTTGGGCGCGGATGTCGGAGACCCTCGCCAGTGGTGCAATTGGCGCTCCGCAACCCGCCTGCCGAATGCGCCAAGCCGAGCCTGCCGGACGGCATTGCCACCACCGTCGTAGCTGCGAAAGCGCGAGACGAGCAACGGCTCGTGTCCGGCCAAGCGGACAGCGTCGAAAAAGAGCTGCGCCATTCTGCGGTCCCCAGACGGGACCGGGTGGTCGGGTGGCTTAAGAGGCGCGTAGAAGGCGATGCGCATGGTTGACCGCTAAGGGGGCTTTGGATCTGACCATAGCGGGGCGACAACATCGAGGAGCGGAAAGGGGGCTTCCGGCATCGCTGTGTCGGCATCGAGCGGAGCGACGTGGTACGACGGCGGCGAAAGATCGAGTGCGCCGCGAGGTGGGGGACCGGATTGGTTCAACCGAAAACGTCGCGCCAACGCATCGATGCTCCCATCCATGGCAAAGCGGCTGCGCACACGGCGCTCGCCCGCTGCCGCGAGCCCAGCGCGTCTCGCGGGATCGCGGATCAGCTCGGTGATCTTCTGAGCAAGCGTCACCGGGTTATTGGGCGCCGTCAGCAACCCCGTCACCCCGTGCTCGATCAGCTCGGGTATCCCCGACACGTCGGTCGCAAGGCAAGCCAGCCGCTGGCTCTGAGCTTCCATCAGGACGTTTGGCAGACCATCGCGGTCGCCGTCTCTTGCCGGCTTTGCAGCAAGCACAAAGAGATCGGCCGCGCGATAACCGGCCAATACATCGGGCTGAGCCAGGGCACCTCGCCATTCTATCCGGCGCGCGAGGCCGAGCCGCTCAGCCTGACGACGCAGGGCAGCTGCGAGCGTCCCGCCGCCGATATGGACAAACCGCCATTCGAGGCCGGAAGGCAGGAGCGCCAGCGCCGCGAGCAAGTCGTCGTAGCCTTTCTTGGCAACCAGCCTGCCGACCGACAAGAGAACGACCTGATTTCGCGGGTCGCGGCCGTCCCCGCCAAGGGGTCGAGCCGGCGCTGGCGGAAAGCGCTCGAAGTCGAGCCCATGGTAGCAGAGCGCGACGGTGTCGACGCGAGGCGCAAGGCTCGCAAGGTGGCTGCGCCCCGTTTCCGTGCAGGTCACAACCCATTTTGCGTCGGCCAGCTTTGCGCGTTTCTCCCAGACCGGAATTGTCCAGATGTCCTTGGCATGTGCCGAGACCGTCCAATTGAGCCCGGTGATCAGCGCCGCGTAGCGGGCAACCGACGCGGGCGTATGCAGGAAATGCGCGTGGAGATGGTCGACGTTCGGCGGCAACTCCGCCGCGAGGACCAAGGCCTGACCGAAGCGGCGGACACGGTTCGGGCTCGGGTCTCGCCACACATCGGCGAGGAAGGCGGCCTGCGCTTTGCGATAGCCCGGACGCCGGCGAGAGCGCATCCACCCGTGCCAGACGCGAAGCGGCTCCTGATAGAGGTATTCCGGAAGGTAAAGTAGCTCGGCTCCGATTGAGCGGTGGACGGGATGTCTCGCACGATCCGTCGGGTGGCGTAACGAAACGATGAGAATTTCTAGACCGCGTCGCTCTAGAGCGAGGATCTCTTGCGCGATGAAGGTCTCGGATAACCGCGGATAGCCTTTTAGGAGGAAGGCGACGCGGCCGGCTACCGGTGATGGCGGCGGCGCGACGCTCATGCTTCGAGACGCTCACGCGCTGCAAAGCATCCGGCTCGACCCTTATCAAGCCATTTTCGCGCAAGCCGGTTTACGGTCAGCATACCGTCGAGCAAACCGGGAATGTCGACGGTCGAGGGCGGAGGCTGCTCGGTCAAATGGCGCAGAGCAGTGGCCATCACTCGAGGGTCGCGACCCTCCTGCTCGGGCAACATGGTCAACAGGCCGAGCCCGGCGGCACGCTGTGCCCTGATGAACTGCTCCAGACGAGGGGCGGTTCGCGGCACGATCAGCGCCCGCTTGTCGAAAGACAAAATTTCGCAGAACGTGTTGTAGCCGCCCATAGCGACCACCCCGGCGGCACGAGCCATCAGGGATTCGAGCCGCGCATTAAAGGTGATCGCACGAACATTGTTGAGCCGTGAGGCGCGGTCGGCGAAAGCCGCGCGCTGCTCAGGCAGCATGAACGGGCCGAACACGAGCAGGGCGGGAAACGGGATCGCGCCATCGTACTCGTAGGCCGACAACACCAAATCGATCAAACGCTCGCCGTCGCCGCCGCCGCCGGGCGTAACTAACAGGAAATCGCTCCCGATAATCCCCTGGACCTCAGGTGCAACCTGGAGCTCGACCGCGCCGCGCCGAAGATAACCCGTGTAGGCCATGCGCCGGCGCACGCTCTGGGGGACCGAAAGCCCGGCCAGGGGATCGCAAATCTGGGATAACCCGTATACCCAAATCTCGTCGTAATACTCGGATAGCGCGGGCACCGCGTGCTTGCGCTCCCACTCGCTCTCGAGCGCCT
>WNFT01004591.1_pt1 | contig 16337 bp, 18 predicted proteins | sample 5400191 | NCBI WGS metagenome assembly WNFT01 (sample SAMN13153359, study PRJNA577476) | soil metagenome | isolation source: 80 cm saprolite under Madrone tree | place: USA:California | collected 2016-06-14 | reverse complement strand
CGGTTGACGAAGAGGCAACACAATCACCCGGAATTGGTGAGGTAACAGCGTGAAACACATCATTACCCTCGGTGAAGTGCTCATCGATATTATCCCGCGCACACAGATACGTCTGGAAGAGCTCTGCTACTCCCCTCACCCGGGTGGAGCAGTAGCGAATGTTGCAGTAGCTATTGCACGACTTGGAGGGTCCTCACGATTTATTGGCGGGGTAGCAGAAGACGAGTTTGGGCGGCTTCTCGTACAGGTGCTCGCCGAGAATCACGTTGACACCCGGTACGTTCGTGTGTTCAAGGAGGCCCCTACCGCGGTAGCGCTGGTAACGTTACAAGCTGACGGGCAACGGCGCTTTACCTTCTTTCGCCAGGGCACCGCTGATAGCCAGCTTCAGGTCGAGGACTTGGATTGGAGCGCCTGGCACGATGCTGCTATCTGTCATGTGGGGGGCGTCTTACTTTCCACCGAGCCAGCCCGATCAGCAACACTCGCAGCGATGGACCATACACGGCGGGCCGGGTCCATTGTGTCATTCGACGTGAATGTCCGCCCGTCGTTATGGACATCCCACGCCGCTATCCGAGACACGATAGCAAAGGGTGTGGAACGTGCCGACATTCTCAAGCTCAGCGTCGATGAGGCTGAGTTCGTAGGCAATCCACCAACCGACCCTCCCGATAAGGACTGGCTGAACACGCTGGGAGAATCTCTCCTGGAGAGGGGGCCTCGTCTCGTGATTATTACAACAGGTGCCAACGGAGCGCTGCTGCTGACGGCCAGGCAACGAGTAGAGGTCCGTCAGTTGCCGGTTCGTCCTGTTGACACGACGGGCGCGGGCGATGCATTTATTGGAGCCGTCTTATACAAGCTAGTGCAGCTAGGATGCTCTACACCCCTGGATCTTCAAACGCTCTCAGAACGTGATCTAAGTGAGATGGGCAGCTTTGCGAATCAGGTGGCAGGTCTGAGCGTTACTCGTTACGGTGGTATTTCATCCTTCCCTTTCATGAATGAAGTCAGCGGTTCTTCGGCCACGTGAGAGACATGTCCTTGTAGGCCCACAACTTCTGTATTTTGTTCCCGTAAAGCCCTCCTTTTCATCACGAGCCTCCCGATGAAGACTCGTGTGTAGCCTCGATCTTTTGCATGCGAGTTGGCTGGATAAAGACAGCCTGCAAAAAAGGAGTAAGGTATGTCCAGATTCTTCAAAACACCCTTTACACTCTCTACCGTCGCGGCGATTGCCCTGGTCGCCCTCATCCTCGGCGTCCTGGCCGGTCGCCTGTTCGCCACGACCTCGACTCGTGCAAGTGCGAACGCTCCCGCTTCTGGTAAGCGGATCGATGTCATCGTCAAAGCGACCGATTCTCAGTTCTGGCAGGCCATGCTGGCGGGCGCCCAGGCCGCTGGAAAGGACTGGGGAGTCCAGGTTGGCCTCTTTGGCGCCACCTCAGAGGCCGATGTCTCCGACCAGGTGAGCCTCGTCGAGAACTCGATCTCTCGTAACGTCAACGCCATCGTTCTTGCCGCCTCCTCCTCGCAGGCGCTCGATGGAGTGATCGATCGGGCTCGCAGTCAGGGCATCAAAGTGATCACCGTCGATACAAAGGTCACCACCTCGAGCGACGGATTTATCGGAACCGACAACACCAAAGCAGGCGCGCAGGCCGCCGACCGGCTCGGAGAAACCCTGCAGAAGAAGGGCGTCACGTCCGGGCAGATACTCATTGAATCTTCCGTCGCCGGTGTTCAGACGATTGTCGACCGGGATACAGGGTTCATCAATGAGTTGAAAACGCGCTTTCCGAACCTGCAGATTGTCGCCCACCGCTACAACAACAATGATACGCCGACCGCGCTCTCACAAGTGAATGATGCAATCTCCGCCAATCCCGGCCTCGTTGGAATCTATGCCGATAATAACGTGTCGGCTGACGGTGTGGCCCAGTCCATTCAGGAGAACAAGGCTCAGAATCGCATTGTCGCGGTAGGGTTCGATTCTGATCCCCAGGAGATCAACGGATTGAAGAATAGCACGTTGCAAGCCATTGTGGTTCAGAATCCCTACTTCTTTGGCTACCAGGGTGTGGTTGCAGCCGCTATGAGCGCCGAGGGGCGATTTGCTCCACCAAGCCTGGATCCGGGAGCGGTTCTGGTCGATCTCAGCAATATGAGCACCCCTGCTGTCCAGAAGCTGTTGAATCCTCCAACGACGAAGGGAGGAGCATAACATGGTCTCTCCAACGTCTGCAACACCGCTCGTCCAAGTGAGTCATGTGTCGAAATCATTCGGCCCGGTTCAGGTACTCAAAGACGTTTCACTAGACATGTATCGAGGTGAGGTCCTCTGCCTGGCGGGGGAAAACGGTGCGGGTAAGTCTACTCTGATCAAAATTCTGACGGGAGCCATCCCCCGCGATACTGGCGAGTACCACATTGACGGACAGGATGTGGGCTCTCCAAGCCCTGCCCAGGCGCGGGCGCTAGGCGTTGGTGTCGTCTACCAGGAGTTGAGCTTATTGCCCGAGGTCTCCGTCGAGGAAAATCTGCTCATGGGGCGCCTGCCAACCACCAGGGGGATTGTCAACAAACGGGAGCTGCGCGCGAGGGCGACTAAGATGCTTGAGCGTGTTGGCTTGAACAATGTCGATCCCGGCGCGCTTATCTCAGACCTGCCCGTCGCCACCCGTCAGATGGTGGAGATTGCCAAGGTGCTGGGAGCCGACGCCCGTATCGTGATTTTTGATGAGCCGACAACGGCCCTCTCTGAAAAGGATGCTCATCACCTCCTACAACTTATAGATCGACTCAAGAAGGAGGAGGGAGTTGCTATCCTATATGTGACGCATCGCCTGGAAGAGATCTTCGAAATCGGTGATCGCATCACGGTGCTGCGCGATGGTCAATTCATCACGACCGCTCCTACCGATCAATTCACCCACGATAGCCTGATTCGCTCGATGGTGGGGCGGCAGATCGAGGCACTCTACCCGCAAAGAGAACACAAGCAGTTCGGGAAAACCTTGCTATCGGTTCAGGGGCTTAGACTGCAGGGAAGTCCTTTTAGCATCAACCTGGAGGTCCATGCGGGAGAGATTGTAGGGCTGGGAGGACTGGTGGGAGCAGGTCGTACGGAAACGGTGCGCGCCATTTTCGGCGCCGATCCAATTGGTGCAGGAACCGTACTTGTCGATGGCAAGCTTCTGCAACCGGGGTCTCCAGAGCAAGCCGTGAGAGCAGGACTGGGGCTACTCACAGAAGACCGCAAAGAGTTAGGGCTGCTAGCAGCCCTCTCGATAAGGGAGAATGTAACCATTGCAGATTTGTCTGCCTTCACTCGCCTGGGCGTAATCTCCAGAAAACAAGAGGCCTCCCTGGTCAATAATCTGGTGCCTCGCCTACGCTTAAAGTACCAATCAATTGAGCAACCCATCTCATCGCTCTCCGGCGGCAACCAGCAGAAAGTGCTCTTGAGCCGCTGGCTGGCCACCAGGGCAAAGGTCTTGCTGCTGGACGAGCCGACCAAGGGTGTCGATGTCGGAGCCAAGGCAGACATCTATACGATCATTGGCGATCTGGCAGCCCAGGGATTGGGCATAGTCGTTGTATCATCGTACCTACCGGAGTTACTCGGCATTTGCGACCGTGTTATCGTCCTACACGACTTCGGGGTCACCGGTGAACTTCCGATTGAAAAAGCGACCGAAGAAGAGGTGCTGCGCCTGGCAAGCAGTGCCCCCGTTTCTATGAACGCATAGCAGAGAGGAGATTTCTCATGGCAACCACTTCCAGTACTCCACAGCCCTCCCAACAACCATTGGCAACGGCCCAGGCGGCAGTAGAGGAACAACGGAGACCGATCAGCCTGGGGCGTGAAAGCGGCAGCGTGCTGGTACTGCTGATTTTTGTCGCGGTACTCATCCTGACGACCAACGAATTTCTAACTCTTACGAATCTAGACAACCTTGTCAGGCAAGTGGCCGTGTTCGCGATCCTCTCGGTCGGAGAGTTATTCGTGATCCTGACCGGCGGGATTGACCTGTCCGTTGGCTCCGTGCTTGGCTTGAGCGGTGGGGTGACAGCGTTGATTTTAGCGAGTGGTGCTTCAGTTCCCCTGGCCATCCTGGCAGGACTGGGCGTCGGGCTGGCCGTTGGCCTGATCAATGGTGTGCTCGTGACACGTCTCAAGCTACCCCCATTTATCGCTACATTAGGTATGCTTGGAGTCGCACGCGGGCTTGTCCTCCTGCTCACAGGGGCCAAAACTATCGCGCCGCTCCCTGATGCCTTCAATATCATCGCGAATGGGTTTATCTTTGGCCTGCCGAGCCTGTTCTGGATCCTGATCCTGGTGGCGGTCGTGGCGGCCTTTGTACTCGGGCGGACGGTCTTCGGTCGCTACATCTACGCCGTCGGCTCCAACGCCGAATCGTCGCGTCTCTCGGGCGTCCCGGTCAACGGTGTACTGCTCGCGGTGTATGCCATCAGCGGCCTGCTCGCGGGTTTCGCCGGCATCTTAACCACCTCGCGCCTGGGCGCGGGTATTCCCACAGCAGGAACCGGGTACGAGTTGCAAGCCATCGCCGGTGCAGTCATCGGCGGTGCGAGTCTGTCTGGAGCAAAGGGTCGCGCTATTGGGGCCGTTCTGGGAGCAGTCATCATGGGTCTGCTTGCCAACGGAGGCAACTTGCTTGGCATCGATCCGTTCTACCTGCAGATCGCTATCGGCTTACTGATCATCCTGGCGGTGTACTTCGATCATTTACAAGGGCGCAGCATTAATTTCTTGCGTCGGGCAGCCTAGAGTATAATGAACCGTACCCCGGTCAATGGGCTGAGGGTACAGTTCCCATACAGAAAGGATACGTTGAGCTATGAGCAAAGTGCTGGCCATCATTCTGGCCGGGGGCCAGGGCGAGCGGTTGAGTCTCCTTTCGCAAAAGCGTGCCAAGCCCGCGGTCCCGTTCGCGGGCAAGTACCGCATCATTGATTTTGCCCTGAGCAACTGCGTCAACTCCGGCATCTCCGATGTCGCCGTGCTGACACAGTATCGCCCCCACTCGCTGCACGATCATATTGGCATTGGCAAACCGTGGGACCTGGACCGGCAGAAGGGAGGCATCCGCCTGCTCCAGCCATATGTCGGGCGGCAGGAGCTGGATTGGTACCAGGGCACCGCCGATGCGGTGTACCAGAACCTGGGCTTCATTCTCGAATCGCGCTGCGACTACGTGCTCATCCTGGCCGGCGACCACGTGTATCGCATGGACTACGGGCCGATGATCGCCTTCCACGAGCAGCACCGCGCCAACGTTACCCTCGGCGCAGTGGTCGTGCCCCTCGAGGAGGGGTACCGCTTTGGCATTCTGGAAACGGATGCCGGGGGACGGGTCGTCTCATTTGAGGAGAAGCCCAGAGAGCCACGCGGCTCCCTGGGATCGATGGGCATCTACGTATTTGACCGCGACACGTTGATCCGTGTCCTGATCGAGGATGCACGGGCCGCTGAAACTGGAGGTTCCCCCACCCAGCATGACTTCGGTCGCAACATCATCCCGGCGATGGTGGAGCGCGGCGAACGCGTCTATGCCTATCCATTTGCCGGTTACTGGCAGGATGTGGGCACCATCCACTCCTACTGGGAGGCGCATATGAAGCTGCTTGGTGATCATCCCTCCTTCGACCTCTACGATCCATCCTGGGTGATTCACACGCGCAGCGAGGAGCGGCCTCCTGCGTATATTCGCAGCGGGGCGCAGGTCGTCGAGAGCCTGATCTCGCACGGCTGCATCATCAAAGGGCATGTCGAGCGCAGCGTACTCTCACCAGGTGTGGTCGTCGAGGAGGGCGCGGTCGTACGGAATTCCATCCTGCTCTTCGATACCGTCATCGGTGCCGGCAGTGTGATCGACCACGCGATCATAGATAAAGAGGTCATCGTTGGCAAGCAATGCCAGATTGGCTACGGCGATGATATGACGCCAAACAAGCTGGAAGCTCACCTGCTGAACAGCGGCATCACGCTTATCGGCAAACGTACGCACCTGCCCGATAACCTCAAGGTCGGCCGCAATTGCAAAATCGGCACTGACCTTGACCCGCAGGATTTTCCGACCGATACAATTAGCAGCGGCGAGACGGTTGAGGACCGCACCTTCGCACACGGCTGGGAGCGTGACCTGGCCCGGAGGCTATCCGTTGAGCCATAGCTGTAGTGAGCACGCAGCATCTCTCTAAAGGGCCGCCTCTCCTGCTCATATGGGCGGGAGGCGTAACACGCGCTCGTACAGATGGCTATAGGTAATGGCGCTGGCAGACCAGCGCGAATCGTATGCCATCGCTCGCTCGATGAGACTGGGCCAGCGGTCGCGCTGTGCATAGAGCTGTAATGCACGATGCAGCGCGTCAAGGAGGGCAGAGGCGTCGTACGGCGTAAAGCTCACCCCATTGCCTTTGTCAGGGTAAGCATCCAGATCGATCACCGTGTCGGCTAAACCGCCAGTTGCATGGACAATTGGCAGCGCACCATAGCGCAGCGCGATCAACTGCCCCAGGCCACCCGGTTCGAAGGCGCTGGGCATCAGGAAGAAATCCGCGCCGGCGTAGATGCGGCGAGAGAGGGCAACGCTGAAACCGATATGCGCACGAACGTTAGCGGTGCTCGTGGCAAGCTCACGGAATAATTGCTCGTAGCGAGGCTGCCCGGTGCCCAACACCACCAGATGCAGTGGCAGGTTGCGCAACTCAGAGGCGATTGCGGCGATGAGATCGAAACCTTTCTGATCTACGAGCCGGCTGACGATGCCTACCGTTGGCAGCTCTGGATCGTCCGGCAGCCCGAACTCTCGCCGCAGCGCCGTGCGATTGCGCACTTTGGCAGCCGGTGCCTCCGTCGCGGTGTACCGGGCAACCAGGTCACTATCGGTCGAAGGATTCCAGGCGTCCCAATCAAGGCCATTGGGAATACCGAAGACGCGCGGATGGCGCTGAAAGAGGACCTCATCGAGACCCCAGCCATAGTCCAGCGTCTGGATCTCCTCGGCGTAGCGCCGCGAGACCGTCGTCACTATATCGGCGTACACGATGCCGGCTTTCATCCAATTCACGTCACCCCAGAACTCCAGGCCGCTCCCTGTGAAGACGCGCGCACGGTCCAGCCCTGCCTCATCCAGGATGGAGGGGTCCCAGCGCCCTTGGTACTGCATATTATGCACGGTATAGACGATACGAGTCGCCCCGTGACGCAAGAGATGACGATAGGTGGTGCGCAGGTAAGCGGCGCATGGGGCAGTCTGCCAATCGTTGAGGTGGATGATATCGGGGGCAAAGCCGAGCTGAGGCAGAGCCTCGAGCAAACCCCGGCAAAACAGGAGAAAGCGTCGCTGCTCATCGTGCTGATCCAGACCGAGGTAGATCTGCTGGTGCCGGCCAAAGAACTCCCAATTATCAAGCAGGTAGACGGTGACCGGTGAATCGGGAAGCGTTGTCTGCAAGATAGACATAGTTCGGTCAAGCCCGGCCATGGGGAGCACCTTCACGACACCCGTAGGTGCGAGACCCCAGCGCGTGGGATCAATGCTCCCATAGCGGGGCAGAAAGATGCACACCTCGTGGCCCAACTTCGCCAGCTCTTTGGGCAGGCTCCCTATAACGTCGGCCACACCACCCTCTTTGACAAAGGGAACCGCCTCCGTAGCGACCACCAGGATCTTGAAGCGCATATCATTTGTCATGCTAGTCTCGTTTTGTTGAGCATTCCTCAGACGGGAACGGCACGCCAGCGTCTGCTCTTGTAAGGATATACCTTACACCTCGACCTCCGCAATAGACTCACGTATCCAGGTAGGTCGATAGGGAAAGCGTTCCACCTGTTCGTGCGTGGTGACTCCGGTGAGCACCAGGAGAGTGCGCAGGCCGCTCTCGATCCCGGCGACGATATCGGTATCCATGCGATCCCCGATCATCACAGAGTCTTCAGAATGCGCATTCAGGGTGCGTAGCGCCGTGCGCATCATCAGCGGATTCGGTTTGCCGATGTAGTAAGGCTTGACGCCCGTGGCCGCGCTGATCAACGCCGCAACTGCGCCGGTCGCGGGAACGATTCCTCCCTCGCCCGGCCCCATCACGTCCGGATTGGTGGCGATAAAACGTGCCCCGGCACTCACGAAGCGGATGGCGCGGGTAATGCGATCGAAGCTGTAGGCGGTCGTCTCACCCAGTACGACAAACTCCGGATCTTGATCGGTCAGGACGTAGCCGATGTCATGCAGCGCCGTCGTCAGCCCGGATTCACCAATGACGTACGCCCGCCCACCCGGATGCTGATCGTCCAGGAACTGCGCAGTAGCCAGCGCGGATGTGAAGATCACTTCGGGCGGCACCTCCAGCCCCATATATGACAGGCGTCCCTGCAGGTCGCGCGGCGTGTACAATGAGTTGTTGGTAAGAATCAAGAACGGGATTTCCCGGTCCCGCAGACGCTGCACAAACTCTGCTGCTCCAGGTACGAGCGTCGTGCCTCGCACGATCACCCCATCCATATCTGTCAAGTAATGCTTAATAGTTCCAGAAAGTGTGGACATCTATGGACACCGCACCTTTTGTTTGATGTGTCCGGTTGAAACAGCCAGCCGGACGGGGTGAACTACATAGCCCGCTACCCCCTTTGCCTTCGAGAAAGCATCAGGTCTACTTTTGCGTAAAATGTTGTAAGAACCGTTCACATCCGCACAGATGATCTTTCCATCTTTGGTGCGATACAAACGGTTTCTCCGTCCAATCCGCTTGCCACTAAAGCTGTACGCTGTGTCATCGTCAGGCTTGTAGGTAGGGATAGGATCAAGATCAAGAAAACTCACCTGTGACGTATAGCTCTCTTCTTGCACCTCGACCTGGATGCCAACAAGAGACGCTTTGTAGGTGAGCATGTCAATAAAGCGTGCATGAGGAATGCTGACAAAGTTCTGGTTATTCTTTCTGCCCATGCCAGCCTCTTGCTTCCAGAGCGGATTTTTCCCGACAATGATCGTTCCTACCCCCTGCTTTACCAGAAAGTCAATAATGCGCTTGCTGGCAGCATGAAGATAGTGGTTCACCTGCCGGTTGCGCGTGGTGGTAAGCTGCTCCATCTGCCTGGTGACACGTTCTCGATCCTCTTTGGGGAGGCACAGTTTGAGCTCTTTCATACGCTTGTTGTACCACTGGTTCATGGCTTTGAGCGTCCGACCGTTAACCAATCGAGGGACAAAACCCTCTCGGTTTGCTGTTATCGCCGCTAAATTGGTGACGCCAAGATCAATGGCAACACAGAAATCGGGGTCTACGTGTGCCTGGACGGGTGCTTTGCGGTAAATCACTTCTACCACATAATGCCCGTTACGAGGGACGATGCGTACTTGATCGATCTGCTTTGGGTCTTGTTGGGTTTTGACCTCAATGGGCAACATCGAGGGTTTGATGATGCCGCGTTGCAAGCTTCTCTTCCCACGACTCACCGCTTGCATGGTGTAAGTAAGAATGTTGCGCCCCTCCGTTTTGTGCTTGTACTTTGGCAGTCGTGGGCGTCCGGTGAACGTGGACGGGTCCTCTTCATAGGCCGCTTTTGCCTCACGAAACGCTTTCCAGGCATCAGCGAGTTGCTTGAGCACGTGTTGTGACACCTTCGCCGGCAGGGCTTTGTAGGCTTCATGCGGCTGCATGCGTGTATCCATCTCTTCGTAGGACAGGTAGATGCCGGAACGGATAAACGCTTGCCGCATCTCGTACAGTGCCGCATTGTACAGGTTCTTGGACTTGAATGCCGCTTCATCAATCACGCTGTAGCGCGGGTCACTTTTCCTGATGCAATGTTGCTCAACGAGCTGCACGCTGTTCACTCCTCTCTCTATGCTATTCTGTTTTGACACTCAAATCCTGGACAAGCTTCTCCGTCTTCTGCTTGGCCCGACGTTGTCCGTAGAGCCATACGCAAAAGCTGTACACAATGCTGACAACATCAGCGATGAGATCCTCAAGCGGGTTCGCGGTGACGACTTCAATGGAGCGCCCCTGCATGGCTTTTTCCAGGTGTACGCTACAAGCCGTAAACAATCATGAGATGAATAGTGTTCAGGTTCTTTGGGAGACGGGTAGCGTCTCCGAACCCTGAAAACTTTAGTGACGCGCTCTCAATGCCTGGGAGAGACCGTACAAGCTGTAAGGCTGTCTGCGTATTTTTCCCTGCTATCATAGCCTTGATATGGTGCTGCTGTGCGCTGCTAAGTGCGTAGACCCATACGCTTTGAGCATTGAAAGATACAACCACTTTGGTATTTTGGCTGCTTGCCTGGGTGACGGTGACTTGCGGGCTTTCCAGCAGGCTATAGCCTGCACCTACCTTTTTCGCTTCCTGGGAAGTAAGAAGCTGCGTCACCTTGTCCGTAAGCTCCTGGGCGTTGTAGGCGATACCGCTACACGTTTCGGACGCAGTAACTTTTACGGTGGTTGCCTCCTGCCCTGGCTGGTGATCGCTGGTAACGGTTGGGCTGCAAGGGAGTGTTTGCAGTTGTTCACCCTGCTTTAATTGCCCTTGCAACGCGCCTTGTACGCTTTGGGCGAGGTTAGCTTTGAGCGGTGAAGCTGTATTGTCAATGTCAGTTTTTGTGACGGTCTGGAAGTCTCTTTTATCCTGGCCGCCTGAAAACGCACTGAGGTTTTTTACGAATACAGCATTTACCGTTGTGTTAATATCAAGGGCTTGTATATTCCCCGCGCTCCCTGAGTTACTCGTGTGTGCTGGTACGGTTACTTGCCCGTATGCTGGCGGGTTTCCTGCTGGTATCGTTGCGTCTGCATCGGTGATTACCTGCACTCCATCAGTTCCCGTTAAGGTTGTTCCTGCTGGCACAAATTGTTGAGCAGGCTGGCCGTTGTAAAAGGTGATAGAGCCTGTTGCCTGCTTCGCATCCTGGTGGCCGTGTCCGGTGGTTGGAGCGGTCTGTGACTGGCTTACCGTGATGGGATTAAGCACTCGACCAAGTTGGAGCGATCCTTGCAACGTCAATTGCTGTGATCTCGCTGCAAGGGTGACTGTGACAGTGAATGGGTTCACAATTACGTAGAATTGAAACATGATGCAGAAGAGGGTAACGAGAATAACGTACAGTCCGAAGTACAATACCCCTGTTTCGCCGGTTGAGGTAGCCTGCTGCGCTGTGAGTGGTGCCGTGTCCAGGTCGCTCGCAGTGCTGTCGATAACACCCTGCTCGTCTTCTTCCTCTTCATCTGCCCGTATAACAATAAAGCCTTTTTTTCCTTTTTTCCCAGGTATTGACCATACATCATAGATTTGTTCTTGTTGTGGCGGTGAGGGCTCTTGATCTTCTGCTAGTGGTATTTCGGTCTGTGGTTTTTGCGCCTCTGTGTTCTCATCGTCAAGGCTTGCCAATAGTTTATTAACCTCTTCTCTGTATTTTGGTGTCATTGTATCACCCTCTCTTGGTTTTCAGGGGGGTCTTTCTCCCCCCTTTCTGTCGCTACAAATGTACCCGCTCTCCTGCTTTCAGTGGCCGGAACGCACCATTTTCGTTTATCATGACAAGGGTCTGATCCTGGATGTGGATTTCCATATCCAAGAGGCCGTTTCCGGTTACGTCTTTGAATGAAAGCGTGACAGGCGTTAAGTCCTGACCGTCTCCGAATAACGTGGTGACAGGGTATATTCTGGCTTTGGTCGGGTCTCCCCCAGGAAGCTCTATCACAATGACATGGCGGTTTAAATTTACCGCTATAAAGTGGCTTGGGTTACTGCTGCTATCGCCATGTCCGACTACCGCATTTGTTTGATACGTGCGGGGTCTGCCGTAGGCGCTATCGTCCTGGTGTATCTGCCACCAGTTAATAGCTATCATACCGAACCCTAACCATACAAGCGGATGAAAGTGCATTTTGCGGGTGTGTCCTCTTTTGGGGCGTGTACGCTCTGTTACCAGTTCGTCAATGCCTTCTGTTTCCCCCTCGTACTGTTGTGCTGGCGGTTGTTGGGCTGACGCGCTTCGTCTTGGCGGGATGGCGATTTGGCCTAGTGGCAAGTCTCCGTGATAGCGGTGTGTTATATTTCCTTGCTTGTAAACCCCTGGTATGGGTTGTCCGTTGGTATCTACTGCGTAGCGCATTGCGCTGTTTGGTAAACGCGGAGGCCATACATCACCGTTACCGTCTATGTCTGCGTCGTCGTCTTCTTCGTAGTCGTTGGGGATACCTGCGTTTGTGTGTGCTGCGGGTCGGCTTCGTTGTCTTGCTTCTTCCCGCGCTCGATGCCTCGCTTGTCGCGCTAATTCGGCGGGATTATATTCCTTTCTTGGCAACACCTGGGCGGTGCGTGTTGCCTGTGCGCGTGGCTGTACTATTTGCGCGTATGGTATCCAATCAGGATGATCTCTGCGTAACTGTACCTCTGTCCCTGTCCACGTTGAACCATCGTCTAGGGGTACTGCAAGCATCGTTTGGGAGGCTTGTATTGCTCTTTTTGTTTGGTTCATGCGCTTACCGTCCTTTCTTCGTGTTGAGGACAAAGTAAAGCTACTGCCTGGGGATCGGTTGGGTGCTTTTCTAAACACTGAGGGCAAAATAGCTTGACACCGCAATCTAAGCAAACTGTACAGCCAGCTAAGTCCCGATGCCCTTCTGTATGCCCTATGATCTCGCAATCATTCGAGCCGGTTATGGAGTACGAGGCTTTGGCTTTTTGTTTCCGGTTTCTCTGCCTTCGTCTGCGCTGTCGCTTCGTCTCTCCCCATAATGTTTGTGTCATCATTTCCCCCTCTTTAGAATATCCTGCCGGAAATATATTCGCTGGCTTCAAACTCTGTCATCAGCCCGTCATGTACCCATTGCTGCACGCGCTCTCTTGCCTCCTTATTCGCGTGGCATGGACATTTCGAGTCATAACAGAAGGGCTTATCTAACGTATGTACGGTCGTGTCAATTCTGGCTGGCGTGTGGGAAGTTCGCCGTGTGCCAGGCATCCGTCGCAAGTCCATCTCATCTTCAAATGGATATGGCATGTTCTTACCTCGCTTTGGTTGACAGGCGGCTCTATTCGTGGCATTATGTATATAGACCTGAATAGCCCGCCCTGGCAGCAAAAACGGCATAGGGTGCCGTCTCGCTGCCACGTGTTACGCAACACACTACAAGGGACGGTCAATTTTATGTTTTGAACTGCCTATGCTCGCAACGCTGACAGTTCGCAACATATGAAGTAAAGGTCTAAAACGGGACGCCTGGGGTTTACTCTAGGCGTTTCTGCATCACCTCCTCAGAGAATTAGGGTAGTTAGAGGATGTTGAGACCCTGAATATCGAAAACCCTGATCTCACGGCCATACGCTTTACCGAGTGTATCAGCTATCGCTTTTGCCGTTTCAGCCTTGATAGGCTGTCCATCCTCTGCATTGGCGGCAGATTGACGAGTGATTTTTGCTTCCTGCGCCAGCTTATTGATTGACCACCCCAATTCTATACGATACTCACGTAAAGTCATCGAAAATTACCTCACTACAAATGCAATTAATGATAATAGCATACTACGAGATGTATTCAAATACAAGCCTTCCAACCGTAAAAAATGCTGTTTTTATCGTGACGGAGAAAATTCTAATGTGATCTGAAGAAAAAAATTGCTCAAGGTGATGGTGGGGTTACTCTCGTAGCACAAGTGACTTGTATCGCATACTTTTCTTTTACTTTCTTACCTGATCGATTTGGAAGCCAGGTAAGAGCGTTCGCAATGGAGAGGGTTTTGTGTACGTTCACAATCCACGAGCGGGAGGTATATTTTGGCTTTTCCTGGCAAGCTGTTCAGGGAGAACACAATCGAGCCTCAAACAATGATCGTGTTCGATCTCCTTTGATCGGGGTTATTTTTCTGCGCCCTATATATATATTGGCTATTCGGAATTTATTGTGTTTTAGGAGTGCTTTGCCTCGAAACGATCTCTTCTCGATCCGTGTGGATGGACGCTTGGTTAAGTGCTGATTATCCACACGACAAGGATCTGACCATCTTCAAGTGTACGTCTTACTTTGTTTATTGGCGAAGCTGTTGCCCGTATAAGAGTCGAGCCTGCAGCACTTCGAAGTTGTAGCCTCTTTGACTTCTTATACGCTAAGAGGTAAAATGGCTGAGAGAGTCCTGCAGAAATCCCCCCTTGTTAAAGGCGCTTGACTCGCACCAGGAACGCAAACCCTTCTCTTTACCTGAGATTACAAAAAGTATAAACAATGGAACAAGCGGAAAAACAAAACTTGTACAACCCAGCAGATCGCCCTTTGGTCACGTTCGATGCGAATATCGTGATCGCCTTACGCAACAACGAGGCTGACGCGCAGCCAGCATGCCAGCTTCTTACCTTAAACCGTGCCGACGTGATCGCAGTCAATGTCACCGTGAGTACGGCGATCGAAGAGCAGCGTTCCGACGAAAAGCAGGAAAATTGGCTTTCATGTACCAGGCACTACATCCGACACCACTACTTTCGATCCTCGGCTCGAGATCGCGCTTAATATGCGCATTCATCATATTCTCTTTCCAAATATTCCTTTTAGCTGGGTCGAGTACCGCGACCAGGAATGCGCGTCTCATGGCATCGTAGACACAAAGCGAGAGGCACTGATTGAGTTGAACCGCCAGGACCTGTACATCCCATATTTTTGGCCCCAAGCACCGGCGCAGCTACCAACTCCGGCGCTCGACGCTCTGGGGCAGAGGGAGCGAGAAGAAGTGCGTGACCTGTATAAGCGACTGCATCGGAGATGGATGAATGCCAAGAATGATGCGCTGGGCCTCTACAATCACCTCACTCAGGCAGCTCACGCGACCCACCCGGAGCAAGCAGTTTTTGTCACCAATGACCGCAACTTTCTCAGACGGACGAAACTCGCAGCGCTACGCGAGTTGGGCTTTCCCGGCGAAATCCTGCCACCAGCGGAGGCCGTTGTCTTCGTACTCAAAGTAACAGGCACCTCCTGACTAGAATCTGAAGAGCAAGGATAACCAGAGCGTACATAGGCATGTTGAATCGGAAGTTGTTGTGGATGGGATAATGGCGATCCACAACAACTTCCGATGTGACCTCCAGGTGTACATCATCCCATAGAGCTGGTACAGCCACACTAACTGGTGAAATGGGGGGAAAGGCTTGAAAATGGTAGCGGTCCCAGGCATGTTGTGTGTATGCAAACAACCCGAGCCGTGCCGATGGAACCGTCAGAGCAATTTTGCCCGAATACCTCATGCTCCTGCGGAGCACCACCATCGATGAAAATGGACTATACTGGTGCCAGCCCTGCCAAGCCAACCAGGTCGAACGCCAAGTTAGTGTGAAGAACCTGATCCCGAATCTGACCCGGGTTGCCGTTTGGTACCACCATCTGTCGCTCCCAGCAGGGAAGCACGTAGGAGAAGTTCTTTGATCACAGGCAGCCCCGTGGCAGGGCATTCGTGGCAAGAGAAGCCATGCCCAGGAGAAGAACATGCATGTAGTCTATGAGCGCTGTTGTGGTATTGATGTGCATAAAATTCTTCCGAATAGAAATCATCTCCTCCTCATGATATCACAGCGTGCCAGTATCCTGATGTTCTTCAGCTCTCTGGATGTTGTTGAAGATAGGTAGTGGAATGCCTCGGCTTTTCGACCCTTTGGCCTGTCTTCGGAGAATGGTCGGAGCTTGAAGAGACTGCGTTCGCTCGACTGCTTCTTCTAGTTTGTCGTAATCATCCTGGACAGCGGCCAACTCCTCATCAGTGAGCTCGACGACTTCCATAAAACGCTTGACGGTTTTCCTCGACTCGATGAGGAACGCCTGATCCCTTGGCATAAAAAATGGACACTTGATGCATGCCATCCGATACAAACACGAGGCCCAATCAGGATTCCCACAGAGACCATGCTCACCCAAGACATAATATATTTTCACCTCGCCGTTCGTATCAGCTTTGGTATCGACTAATGCTTCCACCAACCGGCTGTTGTGTTCTGCCTTCGAATAGGAAGCGGCCAGTTTTGTTGGCTTCACTCTCACATACTGCTGTGTCGAAGCGGGATTTGTATGCCCCAGCCAGTGCATGAGTTCAAAGAGCGACAGTCCCTCAGGTGCGTTGTAGAGCAAAGTAGCGAGCGTAGCACGAGCGCGATGGCTGGTAATTGCTCCCCGTTCATCGGCTCGCGGAATCCCAGCTACCTTGCATAACGTGGGGATGAGGCTGGTGTTGATATAGCTCAAGCTAATGCTGTGGCCACGATGGGAAAAGAGGTAATGGACTTTTGCTCCCGTCTTCCGATCGGTGCGGGGAAGCTGACT
>WNFT01002305.1_pt1 | contig 16344 bp, 10 predicted proteins | sample 5400191 | NCBI WGS metagenome assembly WNFT01 (sample SAMN13153359, study PRJNA577476) | soil metagenome | isolation source: 80 cm saprolite under Madrone tree | place: USA:California | collected 2016-06-14 | reverse complement strand
CGTAACCAACGCGTGCGCCGCGGCGGGCTTCGTTGACACCTTTGCGTGCGCTTCGCTAGACTACGTTTGCAAGTTGATTCGACCGTTCCTGTCCGTGCCGTTCCCCGGTAGCTCAACGGTAGAGCATTCGGCTGTTAACAAACTTCAAAACCGCTGAATCGGCACCGCTTATACCGATAAAACGCCGGTTTAGCGGCCCTTCGTTGGAACCAAGTTGGAACCAGATTACAGCCAACGAGCTCCTGCATTGCCGACGCAGCGGTGTGTCAACCTCTGGCGGTGCATTGTTAATGTACCGGCGCGCCCGATCCGCTGCTGACTTTGGAAGCTCTAGGAGATAGTCTCGGGCTCGTTCCACCGTAAATGGGTTTCCTATTTCATCGTCGAAATTTGAACGCAAGTCAGTCCAAATGACACCATCAACTCTGTGTTTCGCGCCCCATTGTTGAATCACCGGCACGAGTGGCGGGTGAAGTAACCGGGATTAGGTAAGAGTAGCCGACCACTCGTTCAGAGCTTTGTCTTCCCCAGGCGAACTCGGCTGACCTGGGGAGCGGCACGCTACCATTTGCTGAGCTGCTAGGAAAGTCGGTTGCTAGAACCGCTGCACGTCGATTCGGCCGGGCGTGGCGGGGACGAAAGCGGACAGACTTGATATAAGCTTCCTTGAGTTATGCAAGTCCCGCTTGCTGGCACGCCGCGCCGCTACAGGCGGATACACTCACCAAATCGGACTCCGCGCGGCTCCGCTCAAGAGCAATGGAAAGGGACACGTTTGGACCTGAACGACAGGGCTAGATTATATTTACGACGGTCAGATTGCCTGCAGCGGGCGTGGGGAAGGCGCCCAAGGCCCAACTACCTCGCACCGAGCCTCCATTGATGAGCACGTCCGGCGGGTTGGTTCCGCCGGTTCTCAATTGGACCGCGGCCTGACCGAGACCCGGAGCGGCCCCTACTTGCAGATTCGTGAACTCATAGCCTGGCGAATTAGACGCGGAGACGATGATGCCGTACTGCACGGTCTCGAGATCGATGTCGCTTGCCCTTGCATAACCACAGGGAGGATTTTGTGTGGTGTCGGGCGAATCGGTCAGAAGCATCCCGGCGAAACGGGAGAACACGTTGAAATCGTGCACCTCCACGCTGTCCACGCGGTTCACCACCAAGGCGATCCCGTGGTTCAGCACCCAAGTGTCAATGGTCGTCGGATAAGAGGCGCTTTCCACCTCGTCCCAGAACACGCCATTGTACAGATTGTGCAACGTTATAAAGTCGTACGTATGATCCATGTTGACGCCTATATTGAACGCCCCGATGAACAGATCCTGGGCCATGACTCGGCCAAGCTCGATGTCCAGAAAGTTGTAGGCATTGGTCACCGTGGAGCGGACCACCTTCGCTCCGACGGCGGCAGCGATTTGTATGGTGTAGGGATAGACGGTGGGACTCGAGGCGCTGGTCTTTACTTGGTTCGGGTAATGGAAAAGGAGGTCGGTCACTCCGGCCCCGAGTCCACTCAAGGTGATGAAGGGAGCGCTCGTATTCGTGACCAGGAGCGTGGGTGCGATCGCGGTCACGGCCGGATTGACTCCAGCGACGTCGAAGGGCCCTTCGACCGCTCCGGACAGGACCACCCCAGCGGGCACAACGAAGCTGCCGGTGGTGAAGTAGCGAGCCACTTTAAAGACAACCGATCCGCCCCCTGCGGCAGCGGCAGCATTGATCGCGTTTTGAATGGCCGCCGTGTCGTCGGTCTTGCCGTCGCCCTTTGCTCCGAACGTCTCCACGGGAAATGCGTCGGCCAGGGCACCGACATTGATGGAGTTTGAACTTCCCATGATGGAAGCCGTAGCGGTGTCGTTCGCAGTGATCATTTGGCTGCCGGCGGTCGTCAGTGTGGCCGAGAAGACTTTGCTTCCGGATAAGAGCGTCGAGCCCGAGGGAAGCTGCGCGTGCGGGTCGGTGCTCGTGAAGTGCACCGTCCCGGAATAGCTCGTCACCGTGTTGTTCGAAGCATCGCGTGCGGTCACCGTGAAGTTGAAGGATATTCCGGAGGGAACATTGGCCGGACCACTGACGGAGAAATGAATGGGAGTGACTGTGACGGACACGGCACCGGAACCGCTTCCGCCTGCGCCGGTGCACATCAGGGTGTAGTTGATTGTCCCGGTCGACGCCGGTGTGACGGATTGCGAGCCACTCGTCGGTTTGGATCCCGACCAATCGCTTTCGCTCGGGCTAGCCGAGGCTGTACACGAAGTAGCGTTTGTACTGGACCACGTCAGCGTCACTGTTTGCCCCTGTGTGATCGGGCTCGACTGCGCCGTAATTGTGACTGTCGGAGCGGGAGGAGGAGGAGGAGTACCGCCACCACCCCCACAAGCATTGAGCAGACTCAAACTGGAAGCGAGGAATAGAAACAGCCGGGATCTCTTCATTGTGTTTCCTCCGGCCAACGCCGGCCTCTGCGCGCGGGAGTCCCCGGGTCAGGGCAGATTGAACCCAATCACATTTACCACGGTCCGATTGCCCGCCGTGGGCGCGGGAAAGGCGCCCAAGGCCCAACTGCCTCGCTCCGAGCCTCCATTGACCAAGACGTACGGCGGGATGGAGCCGCCGGCTCTCAATTGGACCGCCGCCTGACCGCCGTTCCCCGACCCAATGACCACGTTCGTGAACTCATAGCCTGGCGAATTGGATGCGGTGACGATGATGCCGTACTGCACGGTATCGAGATCGATGTCGCTTCCTGTTCCAAATCCACACCGAGGATTTTGTGTGGTGTCGGGCGAATCGGTCAGAAGCATACCCGCAAAACGGGAGAACAGGTTGAAATCGTGCACGTCGAGGCTGTCGGCGCGGTTCACTACCAAAGCGATCCCGTGGCTTTGCACCCAAGTGTCGATCGTGCTCGGATAAATCACGTTCGGAAGCTCGTCCCAAAACACGGAGTGTTCCAGATTGCGCAGCGTGACGTGGTCGTGCGCGTGGTCGATGTTGACCCCGATATTGAAGGCGCCGATGAAAAGGTCCTGGGCGATGACCCTGCCACTCTCGATGTCAAGGAAGTTGTAAGCATTGGTTACCAAGCAGCGAACCACTTTCGTGCCGGGAGAGGCCGCAACGATAGTATAGGGGTAGACGTTGGGAGCCGAGGCGGTGGGGCCAACCTGGTTGGGGTAGTGGAAGAGCAGGTCGGCGACTCCAGCACCGACTCCCTGCAAGGTCAGGAAGGGGGCGCTGGTATTGGTGACCAACAGCGTGGGTGCGACGGCGACTAAGGCCGGATTGACTGCTGCGGCATCGAAGGGGCCTTCGATCGCTCCGCATAGGACCACCCCTGCGGGCACAACGAAGCTACCGGTGGTGAAGTAGCGAGCCACATTGAACACGACGGAGCCACCGCCGGAGTAACCGGCGGCGTTGATCGCGCTTTGAATGGCCGCCGTGTCGTCGCTCTGACCATCGCCCTTTGCCCCAAACGCACTCACCGATGTGCCCGTGCACACGGCTTCCGCGATTGTTGCCGAGCCTGCGCAGAGAGTCGAAAAAAGAACGATTGCGAGCGTGGTCTTCACTGTCATCCTCCTCAGCAGAGCGTTGCCGCTGCCCACGAGATACGCGGAGTATACGTTGGTCGGATCGTACACCGGAGCTCCGTCAACTTGCTGCCAGCTATCTACGCAAAGAACGCCAGGGCCACACCTTGGAGCTAACAGCGCGCTGCCTCGTTGGCGTGGCCCTGGGATGAACCTGTCCCAATTGGGTTTCCCCTTGTCTAGGGGTGCTTGGGCACGCAAAGATTGCTCTGGCCAGCACCAACGCATATGCATTGCTTTGGACAGAAAAGTCCATTGACTGGGTCACACAATCCACCGCAGTGAGGATTTCCATGCCCATACTTGTCAGCACCGGCAGCCGCATGCGCTGCTAGTGCCAACACCGCGAGTAAAGCGAAATTTCGGACTAACCTTAGAATCCACATACCTTTCCTCCTTTTGACAGTTGTTCCTGACTTTCCGACGAACTTCCAAACGAACGTTCCCATCAAGACTTAGGCTTACAAGCCTCGCAAGGCGTTCGCAGGAAACTTTGCTGTTTAGATTGGGCGGTTGCGGGCTTGCTGATGGCCGCGATAACTTCTGCTTCCTCCGCGGCCGGAAGCTCGCCCATCCAGACTTTGGAGACTCGCCCTTGTTCATCGACGAGCATCAGAGTCGGGGTGGCTTGCACTCTCACCTGACTTAACTCAAAGGCGGGAAGCGCTTCGATCATGAGCTGTTGTGTTTCCAAGACCTGACGGACGACGGCCGGATCGTCCGGAAACACGGCGACGAGATGAGCGCCGAGCTGGTTCGATCGTTCCAATTTGGCCAGACTCCGGTAAAACGGCATGCTCGCCTCACAATAGTGACATCCGTTTCTGAGAGCGAGAGCCAGGGTGCGCTCGTGCGCCTTCCAGTTGTACGCGTGCAGGCCAGGAAGCTGGTCGCCAGCTTTGACCTCGTTCGGCCCCAGACCAGGGGAAGCGAAACGGCCCTTGAGAAAAACCGACCCGATCACCACGGCCAGCAAGATCACGATTACATTGGCTGCTACCTCGACTTTATTTTTCATCTTCGCTACCTCCACGCCTTGAGTAAGGCAGAGTTGTCTTTGAATTCCGCGGCGCTCGCCGACATGGGCTCGCGCCGCGGAGCACAACTATTTCGGTGCCGGAACTCCAGATCTGCGATTTCGCTTGGACAGCAGGGCGCGCATTCGATCTTTCACCTCGCCCGGCGTCAAGTTCGCTTGCGTTGTTCCCGCGTTCGCCGTAGGAATGGGCGCTGCACTGCTCTGAGCCGCCGCTGCGTTGACGAGGCTGTAATCACAGCCCGCGATGTCCGGATGATTCTCGTCGCAGGGGATCAGCACTATCGCATGAACGTCGCCATTTGGCAGGTATCCATCGCCGCTGATCTCTCCACGGTCATTGATGAAAACTGCATGTCCGAAACGGATTGGTGAGCTAGGAACGATGAGACTATTCAGGTTAACCACAGGGCCGCTGTTCTGCCACACCCAACCGTGGTTAGGGAGTGGGCCGCCGCAATCCCCCGATTCGCCGACAACCTGACCGAGTGAATTAATGCTGTAAGCTTCAGCGCATCGGTCAGCCCCGACAGTCCCCAGGTCGATCAGCACGCCGTCTCTCCATAGGACTGCCGAAAATAACGTAGGGGTGCAGGCTACGCCAACAACATCCCCGGCATCGTTGATGGCAGTTGCATTTCCGCAATCCGCTCCCAGGGTGCCGAGATCTGTAAGGACTCCATGGCTCCAAAGAAACGGGTGCCAGCCCCCATCTCCCGCCAGAGTCATCGCGCCGATCACCTGGCCTCGGTTGTTGAGGCCAGTCGCCCGGCTAACCGTCCCTCCCAAGTTGCCGAGGTCTACCATCTTGCCGTCCTCCCCGATAAAGAAAGGATCTATGGTGGGAACGCCGGTAGTCGCATTCGGAATCGAATTAAGATAGGACTGGCCAGCTATCTGCCCGCGTTCGTTGACCAGCCAAGCAGCGCTGTCGGGACCGCCTAACGTGCCCAAGTCCTTTATGGCTCCGTTCTGCCATAAAACGGCATGCATTTGTGTGGCTGACGGGAAAAACATAGCCATGTAACTTTCCGCGATGCAGGGGAAACTGCCGCAGAGAGGGGAAGGAAACCCGGATGAAAAGGGATCGAGAACCGTGTTCAGTGCTGCTCCGACCACCTGGTCCCGGTTATTAATGGCATATGCCACGCTCGCATTACCACCCAGCGTCCCAAGGTTGGTGACTTTGCCGTCTTTCCAAAGGACAGCATCCATCTGCGGATAACCGGTCAGGAGATCGATGGCACCGTTCCCTGAACCTCCGGAGACGTGGCCCTGAGAATTGATGCTGTCAGCGTAAGTGCCGTTCGAATTGCCCGGAAGCCCCTCCAGGTCGGTCAGGAGACCGTTTTGCCATTGGAAGACATCGTTGAGAAAGCAGTCTACGAGGCAATAGGGATCGGACGCAGAAGTGTCTGCCTCACCTATAACGGTTCCCCCGGAGTTCATCATCCTGTTTCCGATACCTGCCCACGAATTAGAGCTGTTCGGTCCGCCGAACGTGCCCACATCGAAGAGCTTGTAGTGGTGGTGCTTTGTAGTGGTTTCCTGCGCGGTGACGTTTTGCGCGGTCACGCCGGCCAGCATTGCTAGCGTCGTGAATAAGGTTACTGCGACAACCGAACTCCATGGCCTGAATTTCATACTGTCTCCTTCTCGTTTTCGATGGGACCAGGGAGTGAACTGAGTGGCGATCCACGACCTGATGCAGTAGCCGGCCTGCGGGACACACTTGAAGGCGTTCGGCATTGCCGGGAGCGTCCCACCGTACTAAAATCTGCGCTGGTCGGCTCCGGATCGCGTTCGATTCATTCCTCGCTCGCAATGCACCGTAGCGCGGTTGGGGTTTTGAAGTCCTTCCGAAGTTCCGGCAAATTTCTGGCAGAGCGTATGGCGTTGCAAACCAAGCACTTCTACGCGTTCGGACCTTTTCGCTTGGATTCCGAGAACCGGGTACTGGTGCGTGACGGCACGCCGGTTCCCCTGGCCCCGAAAGCTTCCGAAATACTTCTTGTGCTCGTCGAACATGCCGGGCACCTGGTTGACAAAGACGCGCTGATCAACAGGGTGTGGCCCGATGCCTTTGTCGAGGAAGGAAACCTCAACAAGAACATCTTTTTCTTGCGGAAGGTCTTGGGAGTATGGGACGGCGAACGGGAATACATAGAAACTGTTCCGAAGCGCGGCTATCGGTTTGTCGCGCCCGTCAGCGAGGTGACTCATGCCGAGAGTGCCCCGCGGCAGCAATCTGCGACGGCAACAAATTTGATCGGCAAGAAGGTTTCACACTACCGCGTGCTGGAGATCTTGGGTGGCGGCGGCATGGGTGTGGTCTACCGGGCGGAGGACATCAAGCTGGGACGGCGGGTAGCACTCAAGTTCCTGCCGGAAGAGTCCGCCAAGGATCCTGCGGCGCTGGGGCGCTTCGAACGCGAAGCGCGCTCGGCTTCCGCATTGGAACATCCCAACATCTGCCCCATCTACGAATTCGGAGAACACGAGGGACAGCCCTTCCTCGTAATGCAGTTGTTGGAAGGACAGACACTGCGGGAACTGATTTCTGCCGCGGGCCCAGGAAGTTCACCGCTCGCGCTCAACAAACTGCTTGATCTGGCAATTCAAATCACCGCTGGATTGGACGCGGCGCACCGCGTAGGGATCATCCATCGCGACATCAAGCCGGCGAATATCTTCGTGACCAGTGATGGCCAAGCCAAGATTTTGGATTTCGGTTTGGCGAAGCTCGCACGTCTTGTATCGGGCGCGGAGGATGACTCGGAACGGATCCCCCGCGGCGAGGGCGCACAGGGAACACCCCGCGAAAGGGGGCCGACGGCTACTCCCGACGACTTCCTCAGTTTGACCGGTGTGGCCATGGGCACGGCGGGTTATATGTCGCCGGAGCAGGTGCGCGGTGAGAAGTTGGATGCGCGGACGGACCTGTTTTCCTTTGCTTTGGTGCTTTATGAAATGGCGACGGGGAAACGCGCTTTCGCGGGTGACACTCGGCCTGAGCTTCAGCAAGCCATTCTCACGAAGTTGCCAAGACCGGTACGGGAGGTGAATCCCGGACTCCCCGCGAAACTCGAGAAGATCATTGGCAGAGCGCTCGAAAAAGATCGCGAGGCTCGTTATCAGTCCGCCTCGGAGATGCGCACGGATCTGGAGGTTTTGAAACGGGAGCTCGAGCCAAAACATCGCGCTTGGTGGTGGGAAGCGGCAGTCGTCGTCCTACTCTTCATCGCTAGCGCGGCTTTCTGGTACGCCAAGCGCCAATCGGCTGCCAGGAATCCTCCATTGGAATTGAAGCTGCGGCAACTCACCAGTAACTCCATCGAGAACGCCGTGAAGACGGGTACGATTTCGCCCGATGGAAGATACCTGGCGTTCACAGACAAGTTAGGGATGCATATCAAACTCATTGACGGTGGCGAGACTCGGACGATCCCGCAACCAGAGGAACTCAAGAGCGTTTGGGTCGACTGGGAGATTGGCCCGTGGTTCCCGGACGGGACGAGGTTTCTGGTCAATGCGCACCCGCCGGGGGGTGATGGCAGCAATTGGACTTCCGAGGGAACCAGCATCTGGATTGTCTCTGTGTTAGGTGGGCCACCCCATAAGCTTCGCGATGCGGCCTATGCAGACGCCATTTCTCCTGACGGTTCGACCATCGCTTTCAACGCCAACCCGGGCAAACTGGGCGACCGCGAAATCTGGTTGATGGGATCGGATGGATACCAGGCACGCAAACTCTATGAGGCCGGCGAGAACAGTGTGTTTGGGGGCCTTTATTTGTCTCCCGACGGACAGCGGATCCTTTACGATCAAATCGACAAAGTGGACCAACGCCTCTTCACCCGCGATCTGAAAGGAGGGACTCCCGTCGCGATCCTTTCAAGTGATCAGGCGAAAAGACTGAATGACTTTCTGTGGTTGCCCGATGGCCGGGTAATTTACGCATTGTGGGAAACGGTCCCCGAGGAGGGTACCTGCAACTACTGGCAGATCCGCATTGACCCGCGTAGTGGCAAGCCCGTCGAGGAGTCCCGCCGCATCACGAACTGGGCAGGATTTTGCGCGGGCGGCACAAACGCCACAGCGGACGGCAAACGGCTTGCGTTTCTCGAGTGGAGAGCCCATACAAACGTCTACGTGGCTGACCTTCAATCCGACGGGACAACTATCACCACCCCAACTCGGCTCACCTTGGACGAGGGTTGGAATGAGCCATTGGGCTGGACGCCCGATGGCAAGGCAGTTCTTTTCTTCTCCCGACGTAACGGACAGACCGAAATTTTCCGGCAGTCTCTTGGTAAGGACACTGCGGAACCCGTCGTCACCGCAAAGGAGGGCGAGCGCGTTTTTGGCCGTGCCTGCATGAGTCCGGAGGGCTCCTGGGTTCTGTATGCTGTGCGTCCGAATCCGGGAGATCCCGGAGCGTCGGCAGCAGTCATGCGCGCCCCGATAACGGGAGGACCTCCGCAGATGGTGTTGACTGGTGAAATCAACGGTGGACAGCGATGCGCGCAGTCCCCAGCAACTTTGTGCGCCATCGCTGAACGAAGTGCGGATCGCAAACAGCTAGTCTTCACAGCATTCGACCCTACGAAAGGCCGCGGTCACGAACTGGCCAAATTCAAAACTGAAGCGGCTGGTGAGTATCGATGGGATCTGTCTCGCGATGGCGCCCATATCGCCATTCTCAAGAAACTGGAAGACCGACTCCAAATTCTTTCGCTGAACGGCTCGGCACCGCAGCAAATCACCGTGAAGGGATGGAATTTTTTGACCAATGCGGCTTGGACGCCAGATGGGAAGGGTCTGTTTGTCTCCAGCTTCAATGAGCGAGGGTCAGTCCTCTTGAATGTAGATTTCAGAGGTAACGCGCGCATCCTGTGGGAGCAACCGGGCGGTATCAACACTTATGCCTTGCCTTCCCCCGACGGCCGCCACCTTGCCATGCTTAGTTGGACCAACAATACCAACATGTGGATGATGGAAAACTTTTGAAACCCGCTCCTTCGGTCTCGATTCGTTACGCGAGTTTCTCCATCATCCACGTTAGGTGCCACCAACAGTGCTGCCTCGTTGGCGTGGTCCTGGGATGAAACTGTCGCAATTGGGTTTTTTCCCGGGTCTAGTGCTACAATTTGACGCAACGGCAGCCTAGGCTGGCACAAAGGCATTTGCAACCCCCTGAACATGAATGATGTCCTGGGAAACACAATCCCCCGCACTGAGGGTGTGAATGACTTTCACGACCAGCAGCCGTATGCGCTGCTAGCGCCAACACCGCGAGCAAAGCGAAATTTCGGACTAACCTTAGAATCCACATACTTCCTCCTTATGACAGTTGTTCCTGACTTTCCGACGACCTTCCAGCGAACGCCTACATCAAGACTTAGGCTTACAAGTCTTGCAAGGCGCTCGCAGGAAACTTTGCTGTTTTGAGTCGGCGGCCTGCGGCTTGCTGATCGCCGCAATAACTTCTGCTTCCTCCGCGGCCGGAAGCTCGCCCATCCAGACTTTGGAGACTCGCCCTTGCTCATCGACAAGCATCACAGTCGGAGTGGCTTGCACTTTCACCTGGCCTAACTCAAAACCCGCAACCACTTCGATGGTGAGCTGCTGTGTTTCCACGACTTGACGCACGACGGCCGGATCGTCGGGAAACACGGCGACGAGATGAGCGCCGATCTGGTTCAATTGCTCCAATTTGGCCAGCTCCCGGTAAAACGGCATGCTGTCTTCACAAAAGTGACATCCGTTTCTGAGGGCGAGGACCAGAGTGCGGTCGTGAGCCTTCCAGTTGTAGGCGCGCAAGCCAGCGAGTTGGTCGCCAACCTTGACCTCGTTCGTCCCCGGCCCGCGGGAAGCGAACCGGTCCGTGAGAAAAACCGACCCGATCACCACGGCCAATACGATCACGATTACATTGGCTGCTACCTCGACTTTATTTTTCATCATTGTTGCCTCCGCGCCTTGGCTAAGGCAGAGTTGTGTTTAAATTCCGCGGTCGCTCGCCGACATGGGTCGCGCCGCGGAGCAGAACTATTTCGGTGAGGCGGTTCCAAAGCCGCGACGCCGATTCCCCATCAGGGACTGGAATCGAGTCGTCACTTCCGCCGGGGACAATTTGGCCGAACTCGCCGCTAACGACTGAGTGATTTGAGCAGGAAGAACTTGTGCCGTGGCGGTCGCTTCGACCAGGCTGTAATCACAACCAGCAACGTTTGGATGATTCTCATCGCACGGAATCAGCAGGACCGCACGAAGGTCGCCATTGGGAAGCGTACCCAAAGCCACGATCTCGCCGCGGTCGTTGGCGCTGTCGGCACTACCCAAGACTATTTCCGAGCCTGGCGGGATAAGGGTGTTCAGGTTCACCAAGTCTCCCCTTTCCCAAAGGAACGCCTGACGCGGCGCCTGGTTTGGGCAGATTTGCAATGCGCCCAATACTTGTCCTAGATTGTTAATCCCATTCGCATAAGAACACGGGAAATCGGTTGTGGCTCCGAGATCGACTACTTTGCCGTTGGCCCAAAGAGTTGCGTGTACCACTTGGTCCCCTGGGAAGGTGGCATAGCCCGCTGCGTCGCCAGCCTCGTTGATCCACCTTGCTTCGCTAACCGTGCCTCCGTGCGTTCCTAAATCGTTGAGAACCCCGTTCTCCCACAAGAATGCATGCCCGCTTAGGTCCCCCGCCACGTCCGAGAAACCTGCGATCCGGCCGCGACCATTTATCATGTTGGGATAGCCAAAAGTTCCGCCGAGAGTTCCCAAATCAATCATCTTCCCGCTTTCCCAAAGAAAGGGGTCAACAGAGCCCGAACTGGTCAGGGACATCCCCGCAATTTGTCCGCGCGCATTGACGACGAACGCATCGCTGTCAGGGCCGCCTAGTGTGCCCAAATCCTGCATTCGCCCGTTCTGCCAGAGAAACGCGTGAGTCTCTGTGGCACCCCACGCGAAAACGTTACAGGCGGATTGGTCCGGTACCGTATTCGAAGCAAATCCGACCACTTGGCCCAAATCATTTACGGACCAAGCATAACTTTCGCTTCCGCCAAAAGTCCCGAGATCGAGAATTTCGCCATTTCGCCACAGCGTGGCATGCGCCTCAGGGAACCCGGCAAGGAGATCCACCTTGCCGTCGGTTGCGCTTCCTACGATCCATCCGCGATCGTTGATCCATTGGGAGCAACTGCTCGTGCCGCCGGGAAACCTGCCGAGGTCGGCTTTCTCTCCTAATTCCCACCGAAATACATGCTGAATGTAAGGGTCGATGGTGTTGTCCGGATAGCCAGAACAGGGGTTCTGCGGGTTATTGGGGTCGAGGTTGGGCGTGTCCGCAGCCCCGGTGAAGGTGCCTTGATTATTGAGGGAGCGGGTCGCGGCCTCGTATACAATGCTGCCCGGACCACCGAATGTCCCCACATCCACGACAACGTAATGATGATGAGTCGTTGGGGTTTGCTGAGCGTAACTACGAAGTGGTGCGGACGCGCATGCTGCGAATCCGACCACAAGTGCCGTTAAAATCTTGATCTTATGTTTCATCGTGTCCTCCAATTAAGTTTCTTCTTGGGAGCGAACGACGCGATTGGGCCACATCCCTCACTCCGAGAATTTTTGTGCGGAGCCACTCTGCGCTTGAGGGGAACAAGGTTCAATGCAGGCGTCCTCACGGCTGGGTCACGCTTTCGTCACCGGACTAACGCTTTTGCTGGTAGTGCTTTAGGAGGAAAGCGACGGCATCCAGGTGCGCTCCTTCGAGCTAGTTCAACAAGTTCGCCGACTTTTTTTACGATATGATACGTTGCGCTTGCTGCACTACCCCGTTTGACGGAGGTACCTTCCATGCCGGGAGCGGATCGGCCACCGCATCTTGCCCGGTTTGAGAGCTTTGAGCTCGACGTGCGCGCGGGTGAATTGCGCCCGCCCGATGGTGCGCCCGTTCGTCTGCCCGAGCAGTCACTCCGCATCCTTGTACTCCTCCTGGAGCATCCCGGCGAGGTCGTCCAGCGGGAAGAGATCCAAAAGAAGCTTTGGCCGAACGACACGATTGTCGAGTTCGAGCACAGCATCAGCGCCGCCATGAATCGGTTGCGGCAGGCATTGGGTGATTCCGCCGACAAGCCCAAGTACGTCGAGACTCTCGCTCGGCGCGGCTATCGCTGGATGGTGCCGGTGGAGTGGGCGGAAGGCAGCCCGGCGCTGCAGCCGGCCGGGGCTGCGGAAAAGAAAACGGCGGAATCACCTGATGGCAGACTGATCGGCAAAAAGGTTTCGCATTACCGTGTTCTGCAGATCTTGGGCGGCGGCGGAATGGGGGTGGTCTATGAAGCGGAGGATTTGAAACTGGGCCGGCGCGTGGCCTTGAAGTTCCTTCCGGAAGAGCTCGGCAATGATCCGAAAGCGATAGAGCGATTCGAGCGGGAGGCGCGTGCTGCCTCCGCGCTTGACCATCCGAATATTTGTGCGATTCATGAATTTGGCGAGCACGAGGGCCAGCCCTTCATCGTGATGTCGCTCCTGCAGGGACAGACGTTGCGCGAGCGCATCGCTATCGGAGAGCGGTTGGCGCTCGACAGGATCCTGGATATCGCCATACAAACTGCCGATGGGCTGGATGCAGCGCACCAAAAAGGCATCATCCACAGAGACATCAAACCGGCAAACATCTTCATTACCGATCGCGGCGAAGTAAAAATTCTGGATTTCGGATTGGCGAAGGTTCTTGCCTACGGAGAGCAAGATGAAGTGGCGGGCGAAAAGGACCACAGGCCGGTGTCGCTATCGGTGCACCCTATTTCCCCGCACGATTTTCACCTCACGCGGACCGGCCTGGCCCTGGGAACTGCAGCCTATATGTCCCCCGAACAGGTGCGCGGAGAAGTGTTGGACGCGCGCACGGACCTCTTTTCGTTTGGACTCGTGCTATATGAAATGGTCACTGGACGCCAGGCTTTCCACGGCAATACAGCAGCCGAACTCCACGAAGCTATCCTGAACGGGACGCAATCTCCCGCCCGCGAATTGAATCCCGAGCTTCCCCCGAAGCTGGGAGACATTATTCAGCGCGCCCTCGAGAAGAATCGTGAGTCACGCTATTCCTCGGCTTCGGAAATGCGCGCCGATCTGCACGCTCTGGTGGCGGATTCTCCCAAACAGGTAAGCGCCGCGGGAGAAAAATCCGGCAGCAAGTTGGAGCTTAGACTGGCTCTCGTTGGTGCTCTTCTCACTTTGTTTGTGTCTGGCGGAGTCCTCTGGTTCTTTCACGGAAAGATCCCTCCAGAGACGCAGTTGAAGCAGAGGCAAATTACTACCAACGTGAATGAAAACGCTGTGTTTAACGGCGCTATTTCACCCGATGGAAAATATCTGGCCTACTCTGATGCGGCGGGGATGTACGTCAAGCTCATGACCACGGGCGAAGTTCGATCACTTCCCTCACCGGAAGAACTGAGGGGCCACCACGTCGACTGGTGGCTGACCTGGTTTCCGGATGGCAGCAGACTAGTAGCAAATGCGTCGGTAATCGGACGTCGCGATAGCATTTGGGCAATTTCCGTGCTGGGTGGACAACCCCGCAAGCTTCGCGACAACGCTGGTGCATGGCCAGTTTCCCCGAACGGCGCCTGGATCGCATTCTCTACCAATCCCGGTCCAATCGACAGTGATGATCGGGAAATCTGGTTGATGGACAAGGAAAGCGAGAATGCGCACAAGATTCTCGAGGCGGAACAGAACAGTGGTTTTGCGACAGTTGACTGGTCGCCCGATGGACAGCGCTTGGCTTACACCAAGTGGCAGACGGGTCCCGAGAGAGCCGAACTGGTCCTGGAAAGTCGTGACTTGAAGGGAGGGCCTCCCACCCGGATTATTCCCATTCAAGGGGAGGGCGATTTCAAATGGCTCCCCGGCGGAAGAATCATCTACGTGAAGAATGAGCCCGACCTCAATCTTGGTCGCGGCGACCTTTGGGAGCAACGGGTGAATCCTACAACAGGGGAACCCCAGGGAAAGCCGCGACAATTGACGCATTGGGCCGGGTTCGACATAAATTCTTTGAGCGCGACGGCGGACGGCAAAGAGCTCGTCTACAGGCGAGTTTGGGCCCAGCGTAGTGTGCATGTCGCGGACCTCGAAGCCGGTCCGGCGCATCTTTCCGCTAGGAGACAGCTGACGCATAGCGAAGGAAATGAAGTGCCCGTGGCATGGACAGCGGACAGCAAAACCGTCCTCTTTGTTTCCAATCGCGCAGGGCCGTGGGGGATTTTCAAGCAGTCTTTGCGCGACGAAAACTCTGAATCCATCGTTAGCGCAGCTTTCCTTGATGGTTTTTACCCTAGCGTCAGCTTGAGCGGCGATTGGGTTCTCTTCGTGGAAACCCAGAAGGAGGGCCGTTTTTCACAGTCGCAGCGCCTCATGCGTATCCCGCTCGCCGGCGGGCACCCAGAGGTCGTGCTGACGGGACACCTCGAAGGCCAAGGTTGCGCCCGCTCTCCTGCAACAATGTGTGTATTTGCTGAACGGACGCCGGATCGGAAACAGCTCGTTTTCTCAAGCTTTGAGCCTGTGAACGGTCGAGGCAAGGAACTCGCAAGAATGGACGTCGACTTGATCAAAGATTACGAATGGGATTTGTCTCCGGACGGCTGGCGCATCGCCATTCACAAGAGTGCTGAAGCACCCATCCAAATTATCTCCATCGCTGGCCAAGCGCCCAGGCAACTCAATGTAACAGGCTGGAACAGCATCGAGAATTTGCATTGGGCCGCGGATGGAAAGGGGCTCTACTCCGCAAGCCGCACCGTTGACTCTTCCGTGTTGCTCTACCTTGATTTGCAGGGCAGTACGCGAGTGGTCTGGGAACAAAAGGGGACCATGGGAAACGAATCGGCGGGAACTTCTGGCATACCCTCTCCGGACGGCCGCCATATTGCGATGATGGGCTACGCGCTTAACGCAAACATGTGGATGCTGGAAGATTTTTGAAAACCGCGAATGGCGGCGTCCACGAACCAATTACGACGTCCTCTACTCAGAACTGGATTTGCGCCTTCACCTGAATCATCCGGCCAGAAACATTCGCGTTGAGGCCCGACCCCAGAACGCTGGTTGGCGCTTGCTCCTGATAAAGAATCTGGCCAAAGGTATTGTCCGAACTCCAATTATCGGGAAATCCAAAATTGGCATGGTTAAAGAGATTGAAAAACTGGAGGCCGATCGTCAGGACACCGGTTTCCCAGTGCGGGATCTTCGTATTTTTCATGACGGCGAAGTCCGTGTTGACGTAGCTCGGGCCTCGATAACGGTTGCGGCCTTGCGCAAACGTCACGCTTCGGCCGCTGCACGGTCCGTTCGGACCTGGCAGATTCCCCGTGTTAAATCCCGTCTCGCAACCTGTCTGCACAAACAATGCGCCGGGATTCGGTGAGCCGTCGGCCAGTACTTGCGTGGGCAGGCATGGAACGGAAGACGCCGGAATCACTGCCCCTTTTCCGCACGGTCCAGCGGGACCCAGTGGAGCTGCCGGCACGGAATAAATTGTGCCGAAGAAATTGTTGTTAACCAGATTGCCGATTTCTGCGAAATCAATCGCCGTGTAAGGAAAACCAGTACGAGCGATGATCGTTCCCGAAAGTTGCCACCCCTTCACGAGAGAATCCGGGCCGTGCCCGCGAAGCACTTCTTTCACCG
>WNFT01002304.1_pt1 | contig 16347 bp, 16 predicted proteins | sample 5400191 | NCBI WGS metagenome assembly WNFT01 (sample SAMN13153359, study PRJNA577476) | soil metagenome | isolation source: 80 cm saprolite under Madrone tree | place: USA:California | collected 2016-06-14 | reverse complement strand
ACTGGGTTCCCGGCCCCCCAGCTCCCCAGCCCCCCGCACCCTACTGCAGCAGCGGGCCGATGAGCTGGGCGAAGCTGTTCCGGGCTCGATTGAGGCGGCTCTTCACCGTGCCCAGGTTGCACCCCGTGATGTCGGCAATCTCGGCGTAGCTCTTGCCTTCCAGCTCGCGCAGCACGAAGACGGCCCGGTGGTGTGTGGGCAACTGCTCCACGCACTGGTCCACGGCCTCCTTGAGGAAGCGCTTGCGGTACAGGTCGTCCGGTCGCGCCGTGGTGTCTTCGAACTGCAGGGGTCGGTGGTCGGCTTCCCAGTGCTTCTTGATCGTCTGGAACAGCACGAGCGGATTCCGGCTGCGGTTCCGGAGCTCGTTCTTCGCCAGGTTCGACGCGATGGTGTAGATCCAGGTCGAAAACTTCTTGGTCTGGTCGAAGCGGTGGAGGTGCCTGAACACGCGGATAAAGACCTCCTGCACGAGGTCCTCCGCCCGCTCGCGGTCTCCAATGGTCCGATTGATGAAGTTGAGCAGCCGGGTCTGGTAGCGGTCCACCAGGGTGCCGAAGGCTTGGGGGTCGGCCGACAGGTGCTCAAGCACCAGCCGGCCGTCGTCGAGCTCGTGCAGCGCCTGGCGCTCGAGGGCGCGCGGCGTTGCGACTGCCTGGCTAATCCGCTTGAGGGTTGCTCGCATGGACCGCTCCATGTTTCAAGCTCGGTGCTTCTATGTAAAGATACGGCACGAACCGTACCGGTCGCATCACCTACCTAAACCTCGATGCGGCCGCAGCTTCACGGATTCAGCGTCGAGTCGGCTCGACACGTCCGTCCTCGTCGGGGGACAGCGGTTTGCTACAACCCGAGGACGAACCCGGCCATATAAAGGATAGCCACAAGCGTCTTTGCGTCACGGATTTCGCCATCCCGAATGCGGGCCAGCACCTGGGACAGCGGCTGTGGCACCACCTCGATGAACTCGTCGCGCTCGCGCGACGGTTCCCCGGCGGTGAGCCCGCTCGCCAAGTAGAGGTGGATCACCTCGTCGGTGAAGCCGGGCGTGGTCCAGATCGAGGTCAGCCGCTGCAGCCGGCCGGCGGTGACCCCCGCCTCCTCCAGCAGCTCGCGGCGGGCGCAGGCCTCGGGATCTTCGCCGGGGTTCAGTGTGCCCGCGGGGATCTCCCACACGAAGCCGCCCGTGGCAAAACGGTACTGTCGGATCAAAAGGATCGTGGGATCGGGATCTCCCTGAGGATCTGACGTGCAGGGCACAATGGCCGCGGCACCCGGGTGGCGGATAATCTCCAACTCTCCCGTGGAGCCGTCGGGGAACCGCACCGTGTCTACATCGACCCGCACGACCCGGCCGTCATAGACCCGGCGGCTCTCGAGCTGCATAGGCATCCTCAGCGGTTGAAGATCCAGGTGACGGGGACTTTGAATCCCTCGGCGAGGAAGTAGGCGGCGTTGCGCCGTGGATTCGACCGGATCGGGGAGTTGGGGGCGGGCGACGTGAACGGCAGCAGTCCCAGACGGGTGGCGATGATCCGGAGCCGTAGCATGTGAAAGCCGTCGGAGACGAGCAGCACGCGGCGGTTCTCCTTCCCCGAGAACCAGTGGGCGACGCTTTCGAGCGAGGCCGACGTGCTCGCCGCCGCGGGCAGCCCGACGACCGCGCCATCGGGGAGGCCGGCCTTGAGCAGGTAGCGCCGGCCGACGTCCGATTCGCTCACTGTGTCGCCCGATCCCACTCCGCCGGTCACCAGGACCACGGGCGCGAGCCCGCGCTGGTACAGCGCCGCCGCGTGGTCGAGGCGGGCCCGGAATACGGGCGAGGGGCGGCCGTTGTACTGCGCGGCGCCGAGCACGGCGATCGCATCGGCCGTGGTCGCCTGATCGTGCGCGCCCGCCAGCGCTACGGCGACGACCACTGCCGCCCAGCCGAAGGCGAGCGCGGCCAGCACCACCATTGCTGCTACGAGCTTGCGGCGCAGAGTCCAGAACGGCATGAGAGAAAGACAACAAGGGGAGGGGGCGGAGGGAAGGGGGACTAAAGGCTCAGCCAGTAGTTGAGCTTCACCAGGAGCACGTTGGTCGGGGGGTCGAGAAACATCTCGTGACCGAGATAGCGCCCGAGGTCGAGCGTGGGGTCGAGAAGATTGACGAACCGCGACTGGCTCCAGACGACGAACAACGTGGAGCCGGGCCGGTATTCCCAACGCAGGACCGCGTTCGAGCGGAACGAGCGGACACGGCTGTCGGGGTTCGAGAACTGGAAGCTGTCGGTCGGCGCGATCGCGGCCGGGTGCACGGTATATACGGCCGTCGCGGGGTCGTAGGTAATCGTCGAGCCGTTGTCCCGACCATACAGGTTGAAGGTGAATGTACGTGGCGTCTTGAGCTCCTTGAAATTCGAGTAGCGTCCCGCGAAGGTGAACGGCTGCGCGTATAACTGGAAGCTGAGTGTTGGAGAGAACGTGAGGTTCAGGCGGGTCGTCAGGTCGAGTTGGCGCTGGCTGAGCTCCCCGAAGACGTAGCGGGCGCGGTAGGTCGCGGTGGCAGCCGCGTCGCCCTGCGACTGAACGAACTGGGCGACGGTGAAGCCTGTGACATAGCTCGGCCCCATCTGGAGCGACACCGCGGCGCTGGGACGCAGGTTGACCACCGGGTTCAGCGTTAAGGACCAGGTGCCGCCGGCGTCACGAAAGTACTGAGTATTCAGGGTACCGTTGACGGGTTGGCGAGTGTCTGATGTGATGCTCACGCCCGCTTGCCACTGCGCGGGTGCAACGGCGGCCGGCCCGCCGCGCGTGAGCCGGTCATCTATGCCCTGCTGTTGTTGATACACGAATACGTTGCTGCTCCAGTAGTTCAGAAACTGTCCAAACAGGTTGATGTCGCGGCCGAGCTGGATGCGATCGCCTCCGTAGTTCCAGGCAAAGGCGAGGGGATCCAAGCCGATGCTCGCCTGCCGGAACGCGCGGCCGGGCCGCGTCCAGCGATGGCCCAGAAACAGGTCTCCCGCGGCGCGATCGGTGCGGCGTTGGAAGCCCAGGTCGTTGACCTCGAAGCCGGGCGTCGTCGTGCTCAGCGCGAACCCCCAATTCGAGTTGCCGCCCTCCTTGTTGATGGAGAAATCCGCGCCGACCCCGGAGAGCGAAGTGCGGCGGGAATCGTAGCGCCGGTTGAGGTACGGCGCATCGGGCCGCTGGTAATAGCGGGTCGGCTGTTCTTGGGTGAGCCGCATGGCGAGGGTGTCGCCGGTGACGTACGAGGCCCCCACGGAGGCGTACACGGAGTACGCGTTGTTGGCCCAACGGTGGTAGAAGTCCGCGGCCCCGACGTATCCGCCGCGCCGGAGAGAATCGAGCGCTGCGCTGCTGTTGCGGCGATCGACCGCGGTCGCGAGCAAGCCGAATCCGGTGTGGCCCCCGACCTCCCGCCGCACTCGCCCGACGACATAGTTCGTGAACGGTTCTACGTCCTGACGCCAGCCGGAGCCGCCTGAGGCGAAGCGCGCCTGCTCCCGCGCCGTCACCGCGTCGAGCACGCCAACGGACCACCCGCTCGGCGTCTTACCACTGAGCTTCGCCGCACCGAGAATCGTGGCGTGCGTCGGCTGGTCGATGAACCCGGCTGGCGGCGCCCCCGGCTCGAGCGACGGGGCGCGGCCGATGCGGCGTGAATAAAAGTACTGCGGTGTGTTGCCGAATTGGACGTACGGACCGGTGCCGCCAAAACCGAAGATGCTCGCGCCTTCCACGAAGAACGGCCGCCGTTCCTGGAGGAACTGCTCCACGGTGGTGAGGTTGACGAACGCCGGATCCGATTCCACCTGTCCGAAGTCGGGGTTGACGGCCGCGTCGAGTGTGAGGTTCGATGTGACGCCGTACTTGAGATCGAGCCCAACGTTGCCCAGGTAGGCATGTCCGTCGTCGAACGGATTCCCGGCGGCTGGGTTGTCATAGGTACCGCGGCCGAGCGTGTAGGGCAGGAGCTCGAGCCGTTTCGGTGCTGGGATGTCGCGCAGGCCAAGCAGGTGACCGAAACGAGACGCGTAGCCGGTCTCGATCTTGGGCTTGAAGGCCCACTGGCTGAGCTGGTTCTTCCGGAACACCGACCGAAAGAAGTTCACGCCCCACAGCTGCTCGCGCGCTTGCGGAAACCGCAGCTGCGAAAACGGAATCCGCATCTCGACGACCCAGCCCAACGAATCGACGGACGTCGCGACGTCCCACACCGGGTCCCAGGAGCGATCCCCCATGAAAAAGTCATTGCTGCAGATATCGTCCTGCTTCACGCCGGCGGGGTTGACGGCGAACTCAAACGCCGTGCGATGGTCGTGGTAGCTGTCAAAGTCGACGTAAAACATGTCGCTCTGGGTATCGTCGTCGCGCCGGCCGAGGCGACGTGCAATCTTCGCGGGCTCCGCATCGTACAACCGCGCACCCACGTAGATCGCGGCGTCGTCGTAAACGATCATCACGGTCGTGGATTCGGCGGGCGATGTCCCTTCCTGGGGATCGGTTTCTCTGAAGCCGCCGATGCTCTGGGCCCGGAGCCAGGCGGGATCGTCGAGCCTGCCGTCGAGCACGGGTGGGCGCTCGATTCGGACCGCCGTCATCGTGGGCGCGACGCGTCCGCCGGCGTGATGCAACGCGGAGGCGTCGGAGGGTACTTGAACGAGGAGTGCGGCCGCGACCACGAGCACCGGCGACGACCTCCCTGACCTCGGGGCGGTTAACATACCCCTGGGAAAATCAGTCGGTCGCCTGGTCTGTGGCGTCAGGCTGTCAGGGTTTGGTCAGCAGCTCCTCGAACAGCGCAAGCGCCCGCGGGTCGCCGGATTGGCCGAGCCAGAACAGCGCCTTGCGCCGCACCGCCGGCTCGGGGTGGGTGCGCGCGATGCGAATGAGGGCGGGGACACCCGCCTCGCGCGGCTGCTGCGACAGGGCGAATACCGCCTGCTCCTTCACGTCCCGGTCCACGTCGGCATCGTCTACCAGGTCGGTGAGCTCCTGAGTCGCCGCTTCGCCCGCGGCTTGACCGAGCCAGAACACCGCCTGATGACGAGTGCGCCCGGGCGCGCGATCGTCACGGGCCAGCTTCAAGAGCATCGGCCAGACGATGACCGAATCCGCGAGTGTCGCGGGCAATATCGCCTCTTCGCCGGCGCGAGAGTCTTCGCGGGTGGCGAGACCGAGCAGAAAGTCCACGGCCTCGCGCGCCGACGTTGTGCCGAGGTCGGTGACGGCCGCATCGCGAGGCGGAGTAATCCAGCGCCCTCCCACGTAGGTGCGGAGTGATTGCACGCGTCCGGCCCGGACTCTGAGCGAGACGCGCACCGGTCCCGGCTCGCAATCGTACTCTACCTCATCATCGTCGAAGCCACGGTCGAGCGTAATCGTACGTCCCCATCTTCCCCGCCCGCACTTCCCGCCGGTGCACTCGAGGGCGATGACGCTGTGTCCGTCGCCGCACACCCCGGGACGGGCGGCGAAGCTCAGCCGGACGGTGCCGTCGGCCGCGGCGGCGACTCGGGCGCCGAGGCGTTGGGCGACCGCGGGCTCCGCCAGGAGCACCCACGCGAGCAGCAGCCGCCCGGTCACGGGTTGATGATCTCCAGCAAGACCTGCGCGGCGCGCGGGTCGTGCGACTGGCCGAGCCAGAAGATGGCCTTTTTGCGGAGCTCTTTGTCCTGCTCAGTCTTCGCGATGCGGATCAGCTGATCGAGTGCGGCGGGCTCGTGACGCTGCGAATAGACGAAGATCAGCTGCTCTTTCATGTCCTGGTTCTGCATGCGGTCGTACAGCCCGGTCAGCTGGTCCAGGTTGCCGCCGCTCTGACCCGCCCAAAAGAGCGCCTTCTTGCGCATCTCCACCGGCTCACGCTCGTTGAGCGCGATGTCCATCAGCCAGCGCCCGTTCTCGGCGCCGCCCATCTGGGATAGGGAGAAGATGACCTTCTCCTTCAAGTCCTCGACCGTGAGCTTGACGTAGAGGCCTCGCAGGAAGGCGGCGTTCTCCGGTGAGCGCCGTTGGCCCAGCCAGAAGATCGCCTTTTCGCGCGCCTCTTCCGGGGCGCGCTCGTTGGCGGCGTAGTCGCGCAGGATTTGCGCGGCGCGGGCGTTGTCGATCTGCGATAGCGAGAACAGCGCCTTTTCCCGGAGCTCGGGGTCCGTGTTGCTGCCCAGGATCGAGTCGAGGGCGGTCACGGCTCGGTCGCTGCCTACCTGCGACAGCCAGAACACCGCCTGCTGACGCACCTCGGAATCGGGGTCGCGGCGGGCGACGTCGAGCAGAATGTCTTCCGTCTCGCCACCGCGCTTCTGGGACACGATGAACACGGCCTTGCGGCGCAGGCCGGCGGAGCAGGCGTCGCGCTTCGCCAGGACTTTCTTGAGGATGGGGAGCGCGCTCGTAGCATCCATTTGCAGCAGGCCGTTGAGCGCCGCGATGCGGAGGTCGTCGTCATCGTCCTCTCCCGGGCAGCTCCCTGCCCGAGGCCCGCCGGTATCGGCCGCAGGCTGCGCATGCCGTCTGATCCACTCGGCGGCGTCCCGGTCCCCTTGCTTTGCCAAAGCGGCCTGCACCCGCGCCAGGAGTGCATCACCGTCGCGCAGCGTAGCAGCCTTGGGGTAGCGCTGCTGCTGGGTGAAGAGCAAGCCGCGCGCGTGGTCGAGGTTGTCGTTCTTGTAGAGCGCGAAGGCTGCCCAATAGAGCGCATCGCCGGCGCGTGACGCGTTCGGATACCGGTGGGCAAGGTCCCCGTAGAGACTGGCTGCAGTCTGATAGTCCGCGCGGTTGAGCGCACTGCGCGCGGCCCGCCACAGCGAGTCGGTGGGGTCCTGCTCGTCCTGCAGGACCTGCCCGCCGTCGGCATCCAGGGCGTCGAGCGCACCGAGCGCATCGAGCCCGTCCAGCGCGTCGAGGGCGTCCAGGCCGTCCAGGCCGTCCAGGCCGTCCAGGGCGTCCAGTCCCTGGAGCGCCGCCTGCGCGTGCGCCAGCGCGGGTGCAACCACGCGCGGCACGACTGGCTGTTGCATTCCGACGACGGCCGCTACCATCAGGTACATCGCCTGCATCACAGTGCTCCTTGCGTGCGCACGGGGCCTGGGCCGGCGGGGTTCGCCGTCCGCAGGCGCAGCAGCACGCTGCGTTGGTCCAATCCCTGGTTAATCGATTGTAGGTCTTCTCGACCGCCGCTCGAGGGCAGCTGAGCGATCTGCGCCAACACGAGCTCCAGGTCTTCGAGCAAGCTCTTCAGCCTGACATCTCGAGCCGCTGGCGAGTCGAGCATGAGTCGCGTCGTGCAGAGCAGGTCGCGGGCCTGAACTGAAAACAGAGCTGTCGGCGCGCCCCCATGAATTTCCGCGCGGAAGCCTGTGAGCAGAGCCTCGGTGCGACTGAGGTATTGAGCGGCGGCTAACTGATAGACGAACGCGGAGGTCCGCTCGCCCGTCCCTGCGACCTCGGTGCTCGGCTGTGGGCCCGTCGCGCTCCAGCGTCCGATGGCGACGCCCAGCGCGAGCACGGCGGCGATGCCCGCACCCCAGCGCACCAGGGGACGGATCACCAAGACCTGCCGCCGCCGCGCCGCACGCGCCGCCGCGATGCGGGTCCACAACTCCTCGCGCGGCGTCGCCGGGGGGCGGTGATAATCCTGCGCCGCCTGCCGCAGCCGCTCGTCGAACCGATCGTCCGTCATGAGACCCACTCTCCCGCGAAATCCGCGAGCGCGTCACGCAGCTTGGCGCGCGCCCGCGATAGTTGCGCCTTCGACGTTCCCGTTTCGATGCCGAGGGTGGCGCCGATCTCGTCGTGCGTGTACCCCTCGACGTCGTGCATCACGAACACCGTGCGATAGCCGTCGGGGAGACCGTCGATCGCCTGTGCCAAGCGCCGCTTCAGGTCCGGCTCCGCGGCGCGTCTGCCGGCGGACGTCGTGGCGGCCTCGTCCAGATCCGCCTCCCGCTGGCGGAAACGCTTCACCTTGCGCAGCCCGTTCAGCACCACCGACGTGGTGATCGCATGCAGCCAGGTCGAAAGCTTTGCCTCGCCCCGAAACGCGCCCAGCCGTTCGAACGCGCGGACGAACGTGTCCTGGGTGAATTCGCGCGCCAGATCGTCGTCTCCCGCGAGCCGGTAGGCGAGGCGGTAGACACGGTCCACGTGGGCGTCGTACAGCGCGCGCTCGGCGGCGCCGTCCCCGGCCCGGACTTTGGCTATCAGTTCGCGTTCGTCCACCAGGCTCCGAGCGGGAGGCAGGGGGCAGCGTCGGTTAACTCTGTGACACGGCGCAGCGTGGGAGGGTTGCGCGGGGGTTACGCCTGTTTCAGGAGGATCCTTATCCCCACGCCCACGAGCACGGCGAGGAGGAACGAGGCGAGGGTGCCGACCAGAAAGTACTCGGCGAACTCACGGTCCTCGAGCTGCTTGAAGCGGGCGAGGGACTTGGCGGCGATGATCCAACCCACCGCGGCGTAGTCGCCGAGCAGCACCATGGTGAGTGCGAGGGCGCGCTCCAGGGACCCGACGGCGCGTCCCCGGGCGACATCGATCGCGCCGGCGGTGCGGTCCTCATCGCGCCGCATTTGCAGCGTCGGCAGCTCGAGTACGCCGCGGATCAGGACGATCCCCCGACCCGATACGTAGAGGTAGGCCGTAGCCAACAGCCCCGCCCGCCCCCACCAAAGCCCATCGGCGCTGGGTCGCGCCAAGGGAGCGAGCAACTCGCCGAGCACGAGGGCCGCGATCACGAACAGGGCCTCCCCAATGAGCAGGGCGCGGCCGCGGCGGCGGCCGTCCACCTGGCCGGGCCAGAGCGTGGCGGCCAGCGTATAGGCGAGCAGCGGTACGACGAACAGAGGATTCATCCGGTCTCCAGGAGAGCCCGAAACATCTTATCCCCGGCGGCCACGAGGGGCCAGGCCATGCGGCGGGCCAAATGGGAGATGGCGCTGCGGTCGACACCCAGCCGGGTGGCCGCGGTCGCCGGGTCGCCCAGCCGCAGCAGGGTGGCGGCACGGCGCTGGCGGGGCGTCCAGCTCCAGTACAGCGCCGAGTAGTAGCTGGCGAGCGGATCGAGCGCGGGAGCGAAGGCGCCAAACGCAAACACCTGGCGCTGCCGCTTGGCGCGGTCCATTGCGGCCCGGGCCTCGTGAAAGCAGGGACCGTCCATCTCGGGGGCCGTGGGTGCCAGCGGCGTGGTGATCGGTCCCCGGCCGCAGGCCACGACCCAATCGACGGTAGGAAGACGGGCCCGCAGGTCGTGCGCGAGCTGCCACACCGGCTGGGGCGTGGGGAGCAGGCACTGCAGCTCGTCGCCCAGGGTGACGGCGAAACGAGCGGCGAGGACGCGGCGGTAGCGCCGGTTCAGGTCCTTCACGGCGGCGCGCGCATCGGCCTGCAGACGGGCGCGGGTGGCCGCGGGGAGCTCGCGGGAGGCGATCGCGTCGGCGATGAGGGCGATGTAGGTCTTGGACATTTTATGTCACATTTAACAGATATGACGAATTACGTCATAATCTAGTAATGTGACGTAAACTGTCAACTAGTCGACAGCGTCCTACCGGGTGCCGAACAGCCGATCGCCGGCGTCCCCCAGCCCGGGCAGGATGTAGCCGTGGTCGTTGAGCTCGCGGTCCAGCGCGGCGGCGAAGACGGGGACGTCGGGGTGGGTCTCGAGCATGCGACCCACGCCTTCGGGCGCCGCGACCAGGCAGAGGAAGCGGATGCGCTGGGCGCCGGCGTGCTTGAGCGCGCTCACGGCGTCCGCCGCTGAGCCGCCCGTCGCGAGCATGGGATCGAGCACAAAGAAATCGCGCGCGTCCTCGCCGGAGGGAATCTTGAAGTAGTAGTCCACCGGCTCGAGGGTGTCGTGCTCGCGGTAGATGCCGATGTGGCCCACCCGCGCCGAGGGGATGAGCTGCGCGATGCCCTCGACCATGCCGAGTCCGGCGCGCAGGATCGGCACGAGCGCGAGCTTCTTCCCCGCCACCCGGACGCCCCGCATCCGCTCGAGCGGGGTTTCCACCTCCGCTGTCTCGAGCGGAAGGTCCTTCGTCACCTCGTACGCCATGAGCATGGCGATTTCGTTCACCAGCTGCTTGAAATCCTTCGTGGTGGTGTTCTTGTCCCGCAGGATCGAGAGCTTGTGCTGGATCAGCGGGTGATCGAGCACGGTGAGGTTGGGGAACTTGGGGTGCGGCATGGACGAGAAGGTATCGTGCGGGAAGGCGCGACGTCCAGCCAGCGGTACGATCCCGTGACCGACCTGATTGTATTGGTCTCCTCGCCCTCGGACTCCGCCGCCGAGCTGCGGTCGGTGCTCTTAAACGGCCGGCTGTCGCCGGCGCCGCTCGAGCTGCGCGTGGGCGTTTCCTATCGCGTGCGCTCGATCAACATCACCAAGGCGCGCCCGGGCATGCGCCTCGAACTGCTCGGGCCCTCAGGGATTGTCGCGTGGCGAGTGATCGCCAAGGACGGGCCCGACCTATCCGCAGCGCGCGCGGGCGGCAGACGGAACTTTGTTGGGCGTGATGGCGGTGCGGATTCGCGACTGATTCAGGGCCCGCGCCGGATCGGCCTTCCCGGATAGACCGCCACCGACGCGCCGTTCCGCACCACCAACACGCCGTTCACCAGCACATCCACGATCCCGTCTGAGAACTGCGCCGGGCGCTCGTACGTGGCCCGATCGATCACGCGCCCGGGGTCAAACACGGTGAGGTCGGCATCCGCCCCGACTTGGATGCGGCCCTTGGCGCGCATGGCCGGCACCACGCGCTCGAGTCGCTGGGCCGGGAGCAGGGTCATCTTGCGCACCGCATCGGGCAGGCTCAGCGCGCCGGAGTCGCGCGCGTAGCGTCCCAAGACCCGGGCGTGCGTGCCCGCGAGCCGCGGATGACCGTGCGGAGAGATGCCATCGCTCGCGACCATGACGAGCGAGTCGGCCAGCGTCTGTCGCACCGTGCTATCCGGAATCTGGAAGATCACGACGGTGGCCCCCTGCCGGCGCAGTCGCGCGAAACTGGCGCGGGTCAGGCGTTCGCCAGTGGGGGGATACAGGATATCGTGATAAGTGATACCCATGCGCTGCTGCCACCCCGGATCGAACACAGCCGACTGCAGCGCAGTGGATCCCGCGGTGTAGGGGTAGGCCTCGGTGGTGACATCGAGGCCGCGCTCGCGCGCGCCGCGTATGAGCTGGAGGAGGAGCGGCGTGTCTCGCTGGCCCATGCTCGTCACGTGGACCACGTGCAACGGCGCACCGGTCGCCGCGGCGTCAGCGATCACCTCTTGCAGCGCGGCCACGCCCCCGCCTGTCACCGGGTCTCGACCGCCCTGGCGTAGGTGTACGAAGCAGGGAACGCCGTGGCGTGCCGCGACCCGAAACACGCGGAGAATCTCCTCGCGCGTCGCGCCAGGCGTGTACGCGATGCCGAGCCCCACGCCAAGCGCGCCGTCGGCGAGCCCGCGCTCCACCAGGGAATCGAGCCGGGGCAGGTCGGCGTCGGGGAGCGCACGATGGGTCCAGCTGCGGCTCGTGTCGCGCGCGATCACGGCAACGCCCGGGAGCGACGCGTCGTGCGCAATGAGTGCCCGGCGCGCGCCCACATGGCCGGCGCTGACGCCGTAATTAATGAGGGCGCGACCGGCGCGCTCGGCGTACCACGGCGCGACCGGGTAGGTCCCGATCTCGAGCTCGAGCGCGGTGGTCACGCCGTCGTGCGCGTAATAGCGGTAGCTCTCGGAATCTTGCCCGTGGGCGTGGAGATCGATGAACCCGGGCGCGACGACGAGACCGGAGACGTCGAGGGTCTCACGCGCCGCGAGCGGCTGCGCGGTAAGTGCCGCAATCCGGCCGCCCCGGATGCCCACGTTGCGCTTGGCGTCCAACGCTGTCTCGGGGTCGAGCACGCGCCCGCCCACGAGGACGAGATCGAATTGCTCGCCCTGCGGCCTTGTCGCGTGAGCCGCGAGCACGGCCGCGCCGAGCAGGATCACTAAGGGGGGTAGAGCCCACAGTCGGCGCCGGGTGATGGCCATATTGCCCGAGAAACTGGCCCAGCGCGTGGTGCAGCGCCACTCCCACCGCCGCAATCGGCCCGCCACCCCGTGACGGCCTTGCACGAGTGCTAATTGATTAGCATATTCGCGACCATGCCACCGGCCGGTCACGAGAGCCTGGGGCGCCGCGAGCGCCAGATCATGGACGTCGTGTACCGCCTGGGCCGCGCCGCCGTGGCCGACGTGATGCGCGAGCTGCCGGATCCCCCGACCTACTCCGCCGTGCGGGCCATGCTGCGCTATCTCGAGCGCAAGGGCCATCTGCGCCATAGCCGCGACGGCGCGCGATACGTGTACGAACCCACCGTGTCCCACAGCGAAGCCCAGCGCACCGCGCTGCGGCACCTCGTACGCACCTTCTTCCGGGGATCCCGCCCGCGCGCGCTGGCGGCCCTGCTCGACCTGCCCGGGAACGGGCTGACCGAAGTGGACCTGGACCGGCTTCGCGGTTTGGTGCGGCGCGCCCAGCGTGACGGACGGTGACGTGAGTTTCGTTCCGGCGCCGGCCCTCCTCAAGATCGCGCTGCTCGTGCTGGGCGCGCTGCTCGCCGCGGCCGCATTGCGCCGCACGCCGGCGGAGGCGCGCCACGACCTGTGGCTGCTCGTGGTTACCGGCAGCGTGGTCCTGGGTCTCGCGGGGCTCCTCCTCCCCGCGGTCTACTTCGCGGTGCCCGGGTCCTGGGCGCCGTTCGCCCAGCCCACGCGGCGCGGCGCCGAGCTCATCGCGCTCGTATGGACGGCCGGCGCGGTGGTGGCTGGGCTGCGGTTCGTGGCCGGACTCGTGGCGCTGCGCCGCATTCGCGTCCACGCCACCGCTCTGCGCCGGGCGGACGCTCCGGTTGCGCTCGCGGCGGCGAGCCGGCTCGCCGGCCTCGCGCGGCCCGTTACGCTGCTCGTCTCTACCGAGGTGCACGTCCCGGTGACCTGGGGTGTGCGCCGCCCGGTGGTCGCGTTACCGGCCGCGGCCGCCCAGTGGTCCGGCGAGCGGCTGCGACTGGTGCTGCTGCACGAGCTGCTGCACGTGCGACGCCGGGACGTGCTGGTCGAGTGCTTTCTCGAAGCGGTGACAGTCGCATTCTGGTTCCACCCGGCGGTGTGGCTCGCGGCACGGCAGCTGCGGCTCGAGCGCGAGCGGGCGTGCGACGAGGCGGTGCTCGACACGGGAGCGCGCGCCTCGGAGTACTGCGAGCATCTGGTCGAGATCATGCGCGCCGCCGCGCGGGGCCCCGGCGTGGTGGTGGGTGCCGGAATGGCCGCGCCCTCGACGCTCGAGTTCCGCGTGCGCGCGCTGCTTGGCGAACCCCGGCCGCGGCGCTTCCGGCTGCGCGGCGTCGTGCTGGTGGTGTGCGCGGTGGCGATCTACGGTCTGGGCACCTTGACGCCCTGCGTGCACGGCCGGTGACCAGTTTTTTTCTTCTCCAAAGTGCTAATCAATTAGCACTAACAGCGGCCGTTGCACTCGCGCACGGGGCCGGAACGCCGCCCGGGATCGCGGTCGCCGTCCCGCGGATCACCGACGCCGCCGTGACGATCGACGGCCGCCTGGACGAAGCCATGTGGGCCGGCGCGGCGACGCTGCGGCAATTCTCTCAGTACCTGCCGAACGACAACCGCCCGGCTGAGGACTCGACCACGGTCCTCGTGTGGTACTCGCCCACGGCGATCTACTTCGGCATCCGCGCCTACCAGGATTCCGCAAGCGTCCGCGCGACGCTGGCCGATCGGGACAAGATCACGGGCGACGACTATGTCGAGATCCTGCTCGACACGTTCGACGATCACCGCCAGGCGCTGGTATTCGGCGTGAACCCGCTCGGCGTACAGGCCGACGGCACGCTGCTGGATGCGCCGCGCCAGATCGCCACCACGCTCTCGGCGGTCTCCACGGGGGCGTATACCCTCGACCTGAGCCCGGACTACGTGTACGAGTCGAAGGGCCACCTCACGGCCTGGGGCTACGAGGTAGAGGTGCGCATCCCCTTCAAAACCCTACGCTACCAGGCCCGCGACCCCCAGGACTGGGGGATCAACGTCATCCGCATCGTGCAGGCGACCGGCCACCAGCACACCTGGACGCGGGTGCTCCAGACGCGCGCCTCCTTCCTCGCGCAGAGCGGGACGCTCACCGGTCTCACCGGGCTGCGGCGCGGCCTGGTGCTCGACCTCACTCCCGAGGCCACGAGCAGCGTGACCGGCGGGCCATTGGCCTCGGGCTGGACGTATGGGGGCGGCGGGCCGCGCATCGGCGCCACGCTTCGCTGGGGCGTTACCTCGAACCTGACGCTCAACGGCACCGTGCGGCCGGACTTCTCGCAAGTTGAAAGCGACGTACCCCAAATCCAGTTCGATCCGCGGCAGGCGCTGAACTACCCGGAGAAGCGGCCGTTCTTCCTCGACGGCCTAGAGCTGTTCCAGACGCCGATCCAGCTGATCTACACCCGCCGGCTGGTGGATCCCCAGGGCGCGGCCAAACTCACCGGGAAGATCGGCGCCACGACGATCGCCGTCCTGTCCGGTGTGGACGGCACCGAGAGCTCGGCGACCGGGACGGACCACGCGATCATGAACGCGCTGCGCCTGCGTCGTGACGTCGGCGGCGAGAACAGCCTGGGGCTGGTCTACACCGATCGTGTGGACGGCCGCGGCTTCAATCGCGTGGCCGCGCTGGACGGACGGGTGGGACTGGGGGACACGTGGGCGCTCACCATCCAAGGCGGCGGGAGCGCGACCCGCGATTCGGCGGCCGCTCCGGTCCTGTGGGCGCCGATCTGGAGGGCGAGCCTGGTGCGCTCGGGACGGAGCTTCGGCCTCACCGTCACGAGCCGAGGCGTAGGCGAGAACTTCCGCACCTCGAGCGGGTTCATTTCACGGCCGGACGTGGTGGTGAACAGCGCCACACCGAGCTACACGATCGTGGGCGCGCCCGGGTCGTGGCTCGAGAGCTTCAACGCCAACGTGTACCTGGCAATGAACTGGGACCAGTACCGCCACTTCTCGGCGGGCCATGCGGCGGACGACCGTCAGGCCGACTTCAGCACGGGGTTCACGCTGCGGGGTGGCTGGCAGGTCGGGCTGGCATGGTCGATCGAATCGTTCGGCTATCCAGCGCCGCTGTACACCAACTATTGGGTCGAGCGCGTACGGGTCGCGGTGGTGGACACGATCCCGTTCACCGGCACGCCACGCCTGCCCAATCTCGACTGGGCGGCCAGCCTCCAGACGCCGAACTTTCAGAACCTATCGCTATCGGCGTCTCTGCTCGTCGGGCGCGACGAGAACTTCTTCGAGTGGGCCAACGCGCACATCATCTTCGGGAATCTAGACCTCGCCTGGCGGCCCACCGGGCGACTCCGGGCGGAGCTGATCTACGAGCACCAGCAGGTCATCCGACCCGACGACGGCAGCACGGTCTCGCGGATCCGGGTACCGCGCCTCAAGATCGAATATCAGCTGTCGCGGCCGATCTTTTTCCGCTTCATCGGACAGTACACGTCGAACGAGACCGCCGCGCTCCGGGACGACTCCCGCACCAACGGCGCCATCCTGATCCGCGATCCCGTGACCGGCGCCTTTACGCGCACCGCGTCCACCGCGAGCAACGCCTTCCGGGTCGACTGGCTCTTCTCGTACCGTCCGACGCCGGGCACCGTGGCCTTCCTGGGCTACGGCAGCAGCCTGGTGGAGCCGTCCGCGTTTCGCTTCGCCGGTCTATCGCGGGTCAGCGACGGGTTCTTCGTGAAGCTGAGCTACCTCTTCCGCATGTAACGATGTTCCCTCGGTGTCGTGGCTTGGGTCCTCACAGATCATGACGGGGCCGGCTCAGTCGCGTGCCCTCCAGAGCGTCGCCGGCGAAGATGCCCGCGGGCGTCACATGCAGTAGCGTCGCGCCGCCTCGCCAGTGCACGTATTCCAGGTGAGTCGCTGGATCTTCATCGGCGTTCCGCCCACAGACACGTTCACGGCGACCCGATAGGTCGTTCTCCCGACGGGAGTGCTCTGCACCAGCTCACCGGGGATTCGCACGCTGGAAACGCCGCCCTCTGCTCCGATCAAGACCGCCGAAAGCCTTCGAACTCCTTCCGGAACGACGTCCAGGCACTGTCGGTGAAATCGGGCCTACCCGCAGTAAAGCTGCGCGCATCACCCTGGGTGAATCCCAACGAGCGGACGGCGGCGCGCTCGGCGAACGCCACCGTTGCCGATTGACCCGGCGCTTCCGACCCCGCGGCCTGTGCGGACAGCGGGTGAACCGCGGCCGCTAAGCAGAGAGAAACACGGAGGGCGGCGA